>Ga0209755_10003596_pt1 | contig 19240 bp, 18 predicted proteins | sample TergutCo191P1_FD_187301 | JGI IMG/M metagenome (GOLD analysis project Ga0209755, IMG submission 187301) | Cornitermes sp. P1 segment gut microbial communities from Petit-Saut dam, French Guiana - Co191P1 (SPAdes) (version 2) | ecosystem: Host-associated > Arthropoda: Insects > Digestive system...
CCGTGGGTTCGGGAATGGGGAAGCCGTCTTCAAGACAGCCCTCAACCCACACTTTTTTAGCGTCTTTGAGCATTTCCAAACCTTCTTCGATTGTATCTGCACAGGTAATACACCCTATCAACTCAGGGTGTTTTAGCACATAACCTCCCTCGTCCTTGTCTTCGATAATTTCAATACGATAATTCAATCCCATGTAGTAGCTTAAATCCTTAATCATCTTCTGACACCTCGTTTAAAGTTTCTAAAATAGCATTTTTGACCTGCTCCACATAAACTTTTTTAATTGGATAGTTCTTGACAATCCTCAGGATTTTTGCAATAAGTTTATCCAGTTGACTCAAAATCAATCACCAGCCTTTAGGTGACATTATAACATGATGTCACATATGGTGTCAATTCTTTAATGATGTCCGCACAGATAAGTCTGAAAAAGCACTAAAACTTTGTCTTGAAAGTCAACAGCTCTCTTGTTATAATATTTTATATGGCAATAAACAAACATGAAAAACATAACCTTGGTCAGGTCGTCATTTCTGCTAATCACCCAAACAAACCCGAACCGCGTGAGATAGATGTTGCATTGGTACTTGCGAATCATTATGGAACTACGGTGGAATTCATAGCACCCATAGATGACTATAGGCGAAAATCAGCAGACATTAAAATGTTCGGAGTTGAATGGGAAATAAAATGCCCAATCGGAAAATCTAAATCTACTATAAGAAACCAGTTTCGGAGGGCTTCCAAACAATCAAAGAACATTATTATTGACGCGCGTCGCACTAAACTAGTATACGAATACGTAGAAAAAGAGGTGCTTCTTCAAATCAGGGAGCGTCCATACATAAAAAAAGTCGTTATAATAGATAAGTCTGAAAAAGTTCTTGAAATGCATGTGCAAGATATGCTATAATGGGCTCTGTAGGAAGACCGGGCAGTCTGATCGGACAGTCAAAGGAGTATCCTACACCTGAAAACGAAACATCTGATGGACTAACGCTTATCAGATGTTTTTTTGTTTGCATAACAAAAAAAGACAGCATAACGTAGCAAACAATGACGCTATGGCTTATAGAGCACTACTTTGTTTCTGCCTGTTGCCTTGGCTTTGTATAGGGCTTCGTCTGCTTCTGCCACCAGGGTTTCGAGCGAGGCCGCATCCGCTGCTTTTGTTGTTACACCGGCAGATATTGTGATAGGTATTCTTAGTCTTTTTATTTTAAACGGAGTTTTTTCGACTGCAACTCTTACCCTTTCCGCAGCTTTAATCGCAATCTCCTCGGTGCCGCCCGGGAGTGACGCAAGGAATTCTTCGCCGCCGAATCTTGTCACAACCGTACCTTTTTTAAGAGAATGGCGTATGCGAGAGACCAGTATTTTAAGCACTTCGTCGCCAACCTGATGCCCGTAAGTGTCGTTTACTTTTTTGAAGAAATCCACATCGAACATCAGCATTGAATAAGGTTTTCCTTCGCTTATGCAACTATTTATTTCTTCCGATGTTATTTTATCAAAGTATCGCCTATTACCTGCACCCGTAAGGGGATCGGTGTATGCAGCTTGCTCCAGCTGATGCACCATCGCAACCGCTTTTTTTATTTCACGCAAATCACGCGCAAAACATATGATAAATTTTTTGTTACCTGATTCAAACAGCTTAATGTATACTTCGCATGGGATTTCTTCTTTGCCGTCCAACGTCTGATGCATCCACTCAAAATGCGCCGAGCCTTCGTTAAAACACAGAGTTTGCAGCTCCAAAATCCTATCTCGCGACAACCTGCCGTCGGGCTGGTGCTTAGGTGACAGAGCCGGAAAATGTTCAATATAATCTTCGCTGTCTCTGAGAGAAAAAAGCCTGATTGCTTCACGATTTACTTCTGTAATCTCAAAATTTTCATCAAGTATCCAACAGGCAAGCGGCGAGGCGTTGATTATTATGCGGAGCCTTTCTTCTGCCACGCGGCTTTCTTCCATATTTCTTGTTATGACAGTCATCAGAACTATGGTAAGTGTATTAAGTACCAGCAGAATGCCTGCAAAAGACAGGCCAATTACCCAAAGGCTTCGTGTAACATAATCAGATATAGAGCCGTCGCTCAAAACACTGTCATATAGTATCTGCCGAACTACCGTATTTCCGACCACATACACAACAAACAGCCCCAGAAGCGATATAGAGGTTATACCCAGTATTAGTTTTTGTCTGAACTCTTTGTTATTTTTGTTTAATTTCATGTTTTTAAACCCCTCTTACAGTAACGAGTATACCCTATATTACACGCAGATTCAATGTTTATCGGCAGAGGATAAAAAGGTGCATAAAAAAAGCCATGCCTTTAAAGATTAGGCATGACTTATTTCTGCGTTTCCGCCGATTTTGTTCCTTTTAGGAAGCATATTGCGCTTCTCTTTGGCTACCGACAGAGTTTCTGAGTGCATAGATGAGCTTACGCACACCTTCCATCTCGCTTCCGATATACGTACGGTTTGACTTTTCATGGTCAAGAAGCAATGTGATACCCCATGTGTTGCTTGCTACTTGTATATCCATGACATGTTTAAAACCGCGGTATACCGACCAAACATTTACAGATGACCATTCGACTCTCATTTTTGAAGCGCGAATGTTATCTATGAAGTTCAGTGCATCTTTGAGAGTGTCCCCCTCAAGTGTATGACACATTACTTCGTCAATCTCCGGTCTGCTTTCCCTTTGTCTTTCGGGATTGTCAATTCTTTTTTCCTCTTGTGTTTGCAGCATTCTTGTGAATACTTTTGATAATTCGTACATAATAATTCTCCTTTCACGAATTAAAAAAACAGTCGATAGCGTTTGGATAATTCCAAGCTTTCGACTGCCATTTTTCTTTTGTAGCACTTAATTAGGATACTACGAATAGTGCGACTTTGAAAGCCTGTTGCAAGGCATCATGACACGGCTAAACCTGAGTGCCACGTGTTCTCTTGCTACGATATTCTCGCGTCTCTTTGTTACGTATGCCATAGCGCTTTGCTCCTTTTCCGGGGAGTTTCCCCTTTATGTCACTAATGATAGCGCAAGATAGGGGTCTGCGTCAATGCCAATAATCGCCAAACATTTAATCTCTAAATATTGGCTTTTCGTCAAATGTAACATTATTCATGGCGAAGCTATGTTTTTTTGCTTATCTTTTTTGTACACTTTGGACAAGTGACTATGATTTTGCCCTTTCCTCGTGGAACTCTAAGGGTGTTTTTGCAGTCCGGACATTTGATGAACTTGTGGGTTTTTCTCTCCCGCACTTTTCCGGCAAATCGCACTATCTTTGTCCGAATAGGCCACCAGTAACGAATGAAAACATCGTTTTCTCTCCTGCGCTTTATATGATTGCGTGAAAGCACCCGAAAAAGAACGAGTGCAAGTATAGAATATGATAAATACAGTAGCGGTAAATGCCCGATAACAACGTAAAGCACCGATACTATAAAAGATAGTATTATCAGTGCTACGCCCAAATGGTCAGGTCCGTATCTGCCATGCATAAATTTTTGAAAAAAGTTTCTCATTTAGTTACCTTACGACTCACCGCTCATATATACCGCCGCCGATAAACTCTCGCAAAATTGAGTCAGGGGGAACGAATTTCGGATCTATTTCCGCAAACTCCATGAGTGCAGGGCGTACAGAAAATAATTCCGCCTCACGCCTTGAGCCACCGGGAATCGCCGTGATTGCGTCCTGAGCGAACTTTTTCATAATCGGCACTTCGTAGCCCATTGACGAGTCAAACAAAAGGTCTGCCTTGTACTTAAACGGAGTTATATACATTTTCTCGCCATCTCTGACGTTCGCCCACATTCCGAGAGTCCTCTCCGCGCCCATGCCTCGGAAAAAGTCATCTCGCACAACCCTTCTAAGGAGCCTGGTCCATGACCGTTTGAAATATATATCGCCCTCGCTGACTATATCCGAACGCGCACTTATGTAGAGCTTAAACGCCTCGGGGTGGTTTCGAGCCAGGATGTCATTGAGAGCATGTATCCCCTCGAAGATTACGATTTCGTTTTCCCCGAGTTTGAGGTGCATTTCTCCGTCTGAATCCCGCATTTGTGTACTGAAATTAAAATGTGGGATTACCACTTCTTTTCCCGCTATTAGGTCGTCAAAATGCTCATTCATTAACTCAAGGTCAAGACAGTACGGGGATTCAAAATCGTACTCGCCATCAGCTGTTCTGGGAGCCGTCTCGGGGTCTCGGGAAAGGTAATATCTATCCATGGAGATTGTGTGCGTGCGTATACCCAGCTTTTTTATTGCATCGCAAATTTTCTGAGCCGTTGTTGTTTTCCCGGACCCGGACGGACCGGAAAGCAGCACGACATTACTTATCGGAATTCTCTCATACATATCCGCGGCAGCCTCATAAACCTTGCGGTTGTAGATGGCTTCACATTCCTCAGCAAATCCCTTAGGGTCGTCTACAGCACGTTTGTTAATCTCTTTCATTTCATATGGAAAGGGCATAGTTCTCCTCCATTTGGTTGATTTTCTTTTTTATTTTATCTGTGCGCTCAATATATTCAAGCGGATATTTTGCGTTGAATTCCCGCTCAATTCTGCTGCCGTCCTCTGTGACGAATTTTGTCACACCTCCGCCGCCCGCGGCGAGGATTGTGCAGAGTTCTTCCATCATGCAAATATTGTATATACACTCTTTTCCCGCCTTGCTCCAGCCTGTGTTTTCAAAGCCGCCCGAGATGTATGATTGCCTGTATATATAGTACGGCGCGTAGCTTCTGCTTTCCAGCTTTTCTGTCGCATAATCAAGCATTTCACCAACAACTTCTCCGCCCGGTATATCTTCGTTATTTAACATAATGCGTGAGCCTTTTTTAAGCGACAAGGTATGTACCGTAATATTTTCGGGGTCGAGTTCCAACACTTTATCAAGTGTGCCGGCAAAGCTTCTTGCCGTATCCGTTGGCAGTCCGGCTATTATGTCCATGTTCAGATCAAGATTTGTCTGTTTTATCTGCGCCACTGCCTTTATCACGTCCTCAGCAGTGTGGTTTCTGCCAATCTCGGCGAGTATTTCATCTGACATCGTCTGCGGATTGATGCAAATCCTGCTTGCGCCGCAGTTTGCAATCAACTCCAGATTTGTTTTTGTAATTGTATCCGGCCGCCCCGCTTCTATAGTGTACTCGCGTAAGTCTTTGAAATCAATTGTTTTTTGTATGGTGTTTAAAATTTTCTCCAAGTTTTCATCAGGCAGTGCGGTTGGTGTACCGCCGCCGATGTATATTGCTATAACCCGCAGTCCCAAGCTGTCCGCGATTTTTGCCGTTTCCTCAAGCTCTTTTATAAGGGTTTCGGTGAACGGCTCTGCTAAATGAAACGAACGCTCAACATTGTTGCTGACGAAACTGCAGTAAGCACATCTGGTTTTGCAAAACGGAACGCCTATATATAACGCAATGTCTTTCGGGCTTAGGGTTTCTCGCAGTGCTATTGCTTTTTGGGCTGTTTGCGTACATTTTTTTGCTCTGTCAGAAATTACATGGTATTCACTTTGCAGCGTTTCCGCTGTCTCTTCTGAATTTTTACCTGCTTTTAGCAGCTTTGCCGCCACCTTTGCAGGCCTAATCCCCGTGAGTGTTCCCCAAACGGACTTATCTGCAATCACTTTAACGCCTCTTGTATATCACGGTTGAATTTTCTTTCGTTATCAAGCGTTGTTGACTCATCGTGACCGGGATAGACTTCAAAATTGCCGCTCAGCTCTGCAAGCCTTTTAAGAGACTGTAGGATTATCTCCCTGCTGCCGCCGGGTAAATCCGATCTCCCGCAATCACCGCTAAATAGTGTATCTCCCGTAAAAAGCGCATCTTCACACATCAGCGTCACCGAACCGGGAGAATGTCCCGGAGTTTCAAGGACTTTCACTGTCAGGTTTCCGATTTCGATTTCATCGCCTTCTTTGTAAAAACTCAACTTGCTGTCTGTGGATAGTTGGTGGCGACTTCCTTGACCTTTTCGGTCAAAGTCGTTTTCGTTAATGTAAACGGGCGCATCTATGTTTTCTATCAGTTCTTCCAGTGCCATGAAGTGGTCGAAATGACCGTGGGTTATAAAAATGGCTGACGTTGTCAGATTGTTTGACTCCACATAGTCCAGTATTGTATTCGACTCCGCCCCCGGATCAATTATCGCGCATTTCTTTGTGACCTCATCGGTCAATATATAGCAATTTGTTTCTAACATTCCCACGGGAATTGTTTTTATAAGCATATTGACAACCCTTTCTTTCCGCGCCCACTAAAGCGCGTTGCGTTTTTTCCTTATATCCTCGCCGTAGAATGTCAAAACCTGATATTCACCTTCAAGGCGGGAAGTTATCTGCTCGGAATACCGCTTTTGCAGTTCGGGGATTGTAAGGTTTGAGTTTACTATAGTCTTTTTACCTGTGACAAGTCGGGTATTTATTATTTCGTAGAGTGCAGAGATTGTGAACACCGTGGTCATTTCTGTACCCAAATCGTCTATTATCAGCAAATCACATTCCATGTAACGTTTTATCTCATGCCTTGTCTCTTCAAGATTATCCGTGCGCGAGAATTTTGCCTCTTCAAATTTTGTAAAGATTACCGTCGCCATGTCATATACTACGGAAAAACCACTTTCCGCTACGACTCGCGCAATGCACGCCGACAGGTAAGTTTTCCCCAGCCCGGGCGCTCCGTTGAAAAAAAGATTCATGGAATTTTGCCCGAATTTTTGTGCGTACTGTATGCATGTTTCATAAACTATTTCCATGCTTTTCTGTGGGGAAATTCCCGTTTGGGGAGATGGTCTGTCGTCATAATACTGTAAATCAAAGTTTTCAAATCTCTCGTTCCCGAGCTTAAACAGGTTACTCAGTGATGAACTCTGCTCTTGCTTGTACAGTTCGGCAAGACACACACACATTTTGTCACCGCAAAAACCCGTGTCTTTACATATCGCGCAGATGTAGTTGTCGTCCAGATAATTTTCGGAAAATCCCGCCTTGGCAATTTCGCACTTGCGCTCGTCTTGCAACTCCAGATTTTTGCGGCGTATTTCATCTACTTTCGCGCCGCCGCCGTCCTCACCCAGAGCAACGCCCAGAAGCTGTGTCATTGACTCTCTGAGTTTTGCGTCAACGTCCACTACCATCTGTGATTTTGCATAGACTTCTCTCAGGCGTTTATCAAGTGTTTCTTCTTTTTTCCTGCGCCTTGCCTGCAGTGCATTTCTGGCACGAGCTAAGATTTTTCCATCAATTGCCATATGCTGCTCTCCTATGATTCATGGGGATTTTTGCTACTCTGCATCTTTGATTCTGTTTAAAATGCGAGTCATGCGGTCCATCTCATCTTGGCTCGGCTTGCCGTGCTTTTCATTTGGGTCTGTGCTTATAACCGATACGTTTCGTTTGCCTTCTGCTGCCAAGATTTCAGAAACATCGTGAATGCCTTTTTTATGCCAGTTTTTCAGTATAGAGTCCATATACGGCCATGTCAGATTTCCGGTTTTAACAACCGTTCTGTCGTATGCAATCGCAATCGCGCTTGACTCAAAGCCCATGCTAATCCAACCCTCTACGTATCTGTCCTCGGTTGCTGAAAGTTCTCTGTTTCTTATCTGTATTTCTGCTTTTATTCTGCTGCGAATATCTCTTTTTTCATCAAGCTTTTTAAGATACTCCTCTACCAGATATGCAGAGAAAAGCCCTTCTCGTTCCCAGGTAAACGCAGCTTTTTCTATATACCGCATTGACGGCATACGCCCTCCGCTTGACTTACGGCTTTCACTTATGCAATGTGTTATCAGCAGCAGTATAACGTCAACAGGCAGACGCAGATAATCGTAGATACCATAAAGTCTGAGTAATTCATCAGGAGAGAGGATTCTTGCCAGCACCCGTTGAGTTTCGTTGACCACAACGGAAAACTCCGAGCCTGCAGTCAGCTCCGCTTTTATCTCAGCAATGGTATAGTTTCGCGGTTCTTCAAGCGGTGGTGGCTGCTGCGGTTGTTGTGGCTGTTGTTGTACCTGTTGTGGTTGCTGTGATGACCGTAGCGGTGATTGCGGCTGCGACTGTGGTTGTGGTGCTCCCGGCTGCTCGGCGGCAGCATTTGCCGTATCGCCCACGGATGCAAGACCAATCTTTGATAAGTTTGCGAGTGCCGAAGCAATCCAGCCTTTGTTTTTGTTAAGGTCAATTGCAGCTTGCGATGCCGAAATTTGACCGTTCATTTTTATAATATAGAGGTATAACAGTGCAGCGTCGCCGTCTCCCAGACGTATTAACTTATCTACTATTTGCCCTGTAATTGTTATTGTTGCCATATCGGGCAGGGAAATCTTCATGTCTGACATTCTTCTTGCCTTCCTTTGCTTTTTGTGACTATCTGCGATATTGACCGCTTGAGACAGTCACTCCTATTTAATAAAATCCTTTAAGACATCTTCCATGTCGGGGTGACCAATTTCCTGGAGTTCGTATTCAACTCTGGTTGTTGGCTTGTTTATTTTTATAACACGCTCCAAATCTATCGGCGTGGCTATAATAACGGAGTCGCAATCGACTTTATCTATCGTTGCAGCCAGGTCACGCATTTGTTCCTCGCCGTAACCCATCGCGGGCAGTAGGTTTCCGATGTGCGGGTAGGTTTTGTATGTATCAGCGAGTTTTCCTACAGCATGTTCTCTCGGGTCGATAATTTCCGCTGCGCCGAAACGTTTTGCCGCAACAATGCCTGCGCCTATTTTCATCTCGCCGTGAGTGAGGGTCGGTCCGTCCTCAACAACGAGAACACGTTTGCCCTTAATGACTTCAGGCTTTTCTACGCTTATTGTTGAAGCTGCGTCAACCACGACGGCATTTGGATTTACCTTTTCTATGCTTTCCCTGACTTTAAGGATATTTTCGTAGTCTGCGCTGTCAATCTTGTTAATTACCACAACGTCCGCAAGGCGGAGTGTAACCTCGCCCGGATAGTAACCCAATTCGTGCCCGGGTCTGTGCGGATCTGTTACGGATACCATCAGGTCCGTTTCGTAGAACGGGAAGTCATTGTTACCGCCGTCCCAGAGAATTATGTCGCACCCGTCGGGGTCATTTTCCGCGGCGCGCAGTATCGCTTCATAGTCAACGCCTGCGTAGATTACATTGCCGCGCTCGATGTGCGGTTCGTATTCTTCCATTTCTTCAATCGTGCAGTCGTGTTTTTTAAGGTCCTCGATGGTTGCAAAGCGTTGCACCTTTTGCGCTTCTAAGTCTCCGTAGGGCATGGGGTGGCGTATGGCTATTACTTTTTTGCCGTGTGCCATCAGGATTTCCGCGATTTTGCGTGATGTCTGGCTTTTTCCGCAGCCTGTACGCACTGCACCAACTGATATTACAGGTTTTGTGCTTTTGATTGTTGTGTTTTTGTGTCCGAGCATTGTGAAAGCTGCACCCGCCGCGTTCACTCTTGCACCAAGACTCATTACATATGCGTAAGGCACATCGCTGTACGAAAAGACACATGCGTCTGCGTCCGTTTTTTTGATTAGAGCTTCCAGCTCGCTTTCTTCATAAATCGGTATGCCTTCGGGATAGAGCTTGCCCGCGAGTGACGCAGGGTACTTTCTTCCGGCTATATCAGGGATTTGCGCCGCAGTAAATGCCACAACATTGTAATCGGGGTTATCGCGATAATATACATTGAAGTTGTGGAAGTCACGCCCTGCGGCTCCGATGATTATGATTTTTTTAACTGCCATGATTGGTGTTTCTCCTCTCAGCTCTACGGGGTAAATTGACGTTACTTTTTTGTCCACCCAGTATATCAGGATGGACTGAATTTTTCAACAGTATTATGGGTGGGTTAAGCAGAGGTGCGGTGCAACCTTGATAGATTAGTTCCAATCAAACAGGACACCCATATAGGAATCCTTGTCATCGCGCAATCCCATGTAAATTCTCTGACAATCTTCAGGTTTTGCAACTTCGGTAAGCAAATCCTTAAGGTTGACCTTGTCTTCAGAAATAAGATTAAAGAAAAGCTTAGAATTGCGTTCAAGTGAATGTTTTACAAAAGGCGTATGCGTAACGGGATATTGCCATTCATGGCCACCCTTAATTGCCACATTATATGCCGCAACATGCGTCCGGAACAGAAAAGATGTCAAATCTGCTTCGTGCTTCCCGCGAGGGGTTCCCAAAATATGCAATTCACCATTTTGTCCAATCCACTCTATTGCTTTCTCTGCAACCATCGGCACACCTGTTGCCTCAATCAAAGTTCCGACCATCTCGTCATTTGTGAAATTGGCTATTTCTTCAGTTACGTTTTGCTTTGCGGAATCAATAACTAAATCCGCGCCGCATTTTTTCGATAATTCCAAACGCCTGTTTGAAACATCTATTGCAATGGTCTTAGCCCCTTGAAGCCTTGCAAGTTGCAACGCCAAGTTACCTACTAAGCCCTGCCCGGTCACTGCGACATAATCACCCCATTCGATATTTGCCGCACGTATTGATGTTGCTGCAATAGTCGCCATTCTGGTGAACGGAATCCATTTCGGGTCAATATTACTCGGAACTTTAATAAAAATGCCTTCTGCCGGCACCATTTCATAAAGACAATGTCCGGCATAGCAGAAAATTCGATCGCCCACTGCAAACCCTTTAACACCCTCACCCATGCCTATAATCTCGCCGACACAGGCATAACCGGGAACTGCCGGTAACCGGAACCAAGATTCGGTGCCTGAAAGGCACGCAAGTTCCGTTCCCGCTGAGACAATTGAATAGAGCTTTTTCAGAAGAACCTGCCCCGGCGGAATACTCGTTTCATCAATTTCATCGGTGTGAACACTTGTTTCCCAAGCTTTGTCGAACATTACTTTTTTATTTTTCAGCATAATTATTTCCTTTCTGATGGATAGTCTTTCGCTCCTTACTTCTATCTCATTTAATATTTGCTAAAACTGCCAGACGCTGTCCATTGCGACTTTTGTTCTCTCTGCAGCCTGTTCAAACGGCAGTGTCTTTAGTGCTTCGCTGAATGGTTCAACGTAAACCGGTCCATCATACCCAACTGAGGTCAACCCCTTCATAAACGCTTCAATATTCAGCACCTTGGTAGCCCCGGGCAACTCGCGTACCGAATCAAGCTGTTCATCAAGCGTAACACCTGCCACAGCATCGTTGATATGCGCTAAAACTATGTAATCTTTGTTCGGTATTTTTTTGAAATCTTCAGGTTTTTGCCCCGCCAAATCCCAATGGAATGTATCCATTAAAACACCGACATTCGGACGCCCTATTGCCGTTGTAAGCTCCAGCAGCCCATCAAGATTGTGAATGAATTCGTATTTTTTACCCTTGCGCAGAGTCAAAGGGCCGATAAACTCAAGACCGAGTCGGATATCATATTCTTCCAAAATACGCGCACACTCTCCAAATCTTGTTTTGTGCAAATCAAAATTTTCGCTAAAATTGAGGGTGTCAGAAAAAGGCAAAATCCACATAATGCAACGAAGATTTCCGGTATCTCTCGCAAATTTGCAATACTCCGGCAACGCTTTAATATCATCTGCATATTTGTTTTTTTCAGAGTGAACGTCCACCGGGAGCGTAAAACCACCTATCTTCAACTTGTGTTTTTCCAAATGCTCGCGAACATAATTTGCCCCATTCTTATACTCATTCAACAGATTAAAGTCAATACACTCATAACCCAGTTTTGCAGCCAACGGAGCGCATTCTTCCAATGATTTCTCACCAAAACCTATGAGTCCTGCCGAAAAGCCTTTATACATAGTTTAACCCTCTTTCAAAAAAATTTTTATTATACATCGCTGAAGACAACCATATCATATGTTGATACGATATGTCAAAAATCTTATTATGGTAATGCAAACACCAAAATTTGACGAACACGGCTTAAATATGATACAATCAGCGGCGATAAAAAGAGATGCCCCAGAGGTTTTTACGTTGTGAAAAAGAAGACACGCTATATAGTAATATTTTCCCTGTTTGCCCTGATAATTTTGGTGCTGCCTGCGCCATTTCTATTAGGCGATTTTGGGACGCCTGACCCTGAGAATGGTAGCGACTATAACGGGTACGCCAATAATGGTGACGTTTCAGCCGGCGATGACTTGCCCGCTTTAAACGAAGAACCTGACTACATTTACGAAAACGACGATTTTGGGACTGAGTTTCGGGCTGTTTGGGTTACCACCGTATTTAATCTGGATTTCCCCTCGCGGCAAGACCTCACAGCAGACGAAATGAAGCGGGAAATAGACTCCATTGTTGCTCACACTGCGTATATGGGGTTAAATGCCATTATTTTTCAGGTTCGCCCCATGGGAGACGCGTTTTACGCTTCCGATATTTTCCCGTGGAGTCAATGGCTTGTCGGCACTCAGGGCGAGGGCATACCCGACTTTGACCCCTTGCAGTATTTTATTGAAGCAAGCCACGCAAAAGGCATTGAGCTTCACGCATGGCTGAACCCTTATCGCATTATTCACACAGCACTCAACACATCAGACCCAAACACTCTTGCTGCTGATAATCCGGTCAGGTTAAACCCGCATCTCGCTGTGCCATGGTCAACGACTGAGGGGAGACAGGGACTGTTTTTAGATCCGGGTTTACCCGAAGCTCGGCAACTGATACTCGATGGCATAGAAGAAATTGTTTTAAACTACGACATTGACGGTATCCACTTCGACGATTATTTTTATCCCGGGCCTTACTTTGACGATGCTGAATCCTTCGCTCGTTATGGCGGGGATATGGAGCTTGGAGACTGGCGGCGCGAAAACGTAAATACGCTTATCCGTGATATTCAGTCATTGATTCACGGAATAAACCAACAGCAGGGCAGAAATGTCCGCTGGGGTATATCTCCGACTGCGATTTGGAAAAACGAAACGACTGACCCGCTCGGTAAACCGACTACACGCGGTATGGAGTCATATTATTATCTTTATGCCGATACCCGCCTATGGGTTACGGAAGGCTGGGTTGACTATATCATGCCGCAGATTTACTGGTATATCGGCTTTGAGATAGCGAATTTTGAGCCTGTGCTTAACTGGTGGATTGACCTTTGCCGCGGCACTGATGTAAACCTCTATATTGGTCTTGCAGCGTGGAGAGAGGTTGATAGACATCAAGGCTCTGCCTGGGACGGCGAAATCTTACGGCAGCTGCACATGATGGCACAGTCTGACGTAGTTGGCGGCAGCGCATTTTTCCGCTATGCTCATATGACGGGTGCGTTTGGTTCTACGATTCGAGAATATTTTGCTGCGAGAGACGCAGGATTGCGGGAGCCGTTATTTTTACTTGAACATCTCTCTGTCGGCAAGCCTGAGCGCAATGTTACCATAACGGGTACCGATGCGACTGCCGCAGGTTTTAATGTGCTTGGCACAAGTATTCCCAGCTTGCCTCTTTACCTTAACGGTCAACTCGTCACAAACCGCACCGTCGAGGGGTTTTTCTTCGTTCATGTTCCGCTTGAAGCCGGCGCAAACGTATTTACTTTCAGTCAAGAGGGGCAAGATGATGTTGTGCGCACTATAACAAGAAATCCGCCGACTCCCGGAGGTGACCCGCCTGCTCCTGTCACAACAACTGAGGTCACTTCACCCAGATATGCGCGTGTAATTCGTGATGATGCTTGGGTTTTTCCGAGTCATTCTACAAGCGGAGGCAGTGACTGGATGCTGGCGCGAGACCAGGTTGACCGTGTTATAGGGGAATCGAGTAACGGATTTGTCAGGCTTTCAAGCGGTGTGTGGGTCAGAGATAATGCTGTGTCCATTCGCACAGAGAGCGACTTTATTGCAGATGTATTAACCGCAGGGGTTTACGAAGCCGGAACTGATTACGATATTATCACATGGCAAGCAGAGGAAAATGTTGCCATAGTTCCGTCTTTTGACGGAAGTGTTCTCACTGTTCGTTTTGGTATGCACACCGCTCCTCCACCTTTGTCTCTTCCCGATGATTTATCCGAGACGATGTTTCAAAGTGTGCGTAGCGGCACCAGAAATCATGTTCCGTATTTTGAGTTTACCATCAGGGACGATGTACGCTTTGAGGGGCAGTTTGTGAGTTATGAAGATGGGGAGCTTCGCCTTTATCTTAAACACCGAAAATCGCTCAGTGATGGTGATAATCCGCTGGAGGGCATCAGGATTCTGCTTGACCCCGGTCATGGCGGCGATCAGCCCGGAGCTGTCGGACCTCTTGGTGGTTCCATGCCCGAAAGCTATCTTGTTCTCATTCATTCCGAGCTACTTACCGAACGTCTCCGCGCTCTCGGAGCAACGGTTTATCTGACTCGCGAAACCGATGTTGACATCAGTTTGCAAGACCGTGTGAATATGAGCCGCGACTTGCGTCCTGATTTGTTTATTTCCTTGCATATTAACAGTGTCGCGGAAACGACAAATTCCGAGAACATACGCGGCTTCACGGTCTGGTACCGCAATCCGAACACTGTGCCTTTTGCCGAGCTGACGTTAGACCTCATGTATGACATAATCCCTCATACCAATCGCCATCGCCAAATCAACCAAGCTAACTTTTTTGTCTGCCGCCCGTCTTGGGTGCCGTCTGTCCTCTTTGAGGCCGGTTTTATTGTAAATCTTGAGGATTTTGTCTGGTTGCTTGACCCTGTAGAACAAGAGAGAATGGCAGATGCAACTGTTGAAGTAATCTTGGCGTATTTCGGCGAATGATGCGCATTTGTTCTCATAATTTTTGCCTAGCATTTTTAGGAAATATAGTGTATTATGGTTAATACTTTATAAATAAAAACTGCTTCAGGAGAGCCAATGGATAAAATCGTATACTTAGATAATGCTGCGACCACAAGGATTTCAAAGAAAGCGATAGACGCTATGATGCCGTACCTCACAGAGAATTACGGCAATCCGTCATCGCTGTATTCGCTCGGTCAAAAATCCAAAGTCGCACTCGAAAACGCCAGAAAAACAGTTGCCGATGTTCTTCGCTCACGTCCTGATGAAGTTTACTTCACGGGCAGCGGCACTGAGTCTATCAACTGGGCGATAAAATCCGCAGTCAAGTTGCGCAAAGACAAAGGCAGGCATATCATTTCTTCGAAAATCGAACACCCTGCCGTCAAAAACACCTTGAAATATCTTGGTGATAACGGTTATGATGTAACATATCTTGAGAGTGACAAGTTCGGGCAAATTTCTCTCGATGAGCTTCGCAGCTCGATACGGAGTGACACCGTGCTTATATCCGTTATGATGGCTAATAATGAGATTGGCACAATTTTGCCGATTGCCGAAATTGGTAAAATCGCCCGCGAGCGAGAGGTGCTTTTCCACACTGATGCTGTTCAAGCTGTTGGTCATATCCCTACCGATGTAAATGAGTTAAATGTTGATTTGCTTTCATTTTCGGGGCATAAGTTCAGCGGTGTTAAGGGTGTTGGTGTACTCTATATACGAAAAGGCTTACAGCTTGAGCCGCTGATTCACGGTGGTGGGCATGAGCGCGGGAAACGTAGCGGAACTGAGAATATTCCGGGTATTGTATCACTTTCTGCTGCTCTTGAAGATGCTGTAAGTCATATGCCGTTGACAGAAGTCACAAGACTCAGAGATAAGCTTATCAGCGGCGTTTTGAAAATCCCTCGCACACACCTAACGGGCGACCCCGTAAACAGGCTTCCCGGTATCTCTTCTTTTGTGTTTGAAGGCATAGAGGGCGAATCTCTGCTCCTTTTGCTCAATCAGCACGGTATTTGCGCTTCTTCCGGCTCGGCTTGTTCTTCGGATTCGCTTGACCCGTCGCATGTACTTTTGGCTCTTGGTCTTTCGCATGAGACGGCTCACGGTTCGCTCAGGTTGTCGCTTAGTGTGGACAACACAGATGAGGACATAGACTTTACGCTTGAAAAACTTCCGGGGATTGTTGAGAAACTACGCATGATGTCACCGCTTTGGAAAGGCTGATAGATAAAATAATACAAGGAGATTTTTATATGTATTCTGAAAAAGTTATGGAACATTTTACCAATCCTCGTAATGTTGGGGATATGCCTAACGCTGATGCTGTCGGCGAGGTTGGTAACGCCAAGTGCGGCGATATTATGAAGATTTTCTTGAAGGTGGATAACGATGTCATAACGGATGTTCGCTTTCAGACTTTCGGTTGCGGTGCTGCTGTTGCCACATCGTCTATAGCAACCGAAATGGTCAAAGGTAAAACCATCAGTGATGCGCTCAGTATCACAAACAAGGCTGTTGCCGACGCACTTGACGGGTTGCCGTCTGCGAAAATGCACTGCTCTGTGCTTGCCGAGCAGGCTATCAAGGCTGCAATTACTGATTATTATGAAAAACAAGGTGTTGACCCGGCATCGCATGTCGGTTGCGATATGCAGTGCGAAGGTTGCGGCTCGCACTAAAAATTAGCTGATGATAGGCAGAAAGGATTATAACGCATGACTATTCGGGAAGTTCAAGAAAAAATCATTAAACTAAAAAAAGAAAAAGATATTTGTATTTTGGCGCACAGCTATCAAGCGCGTGAAATACTTGAAATTGCGGACTATACAGGTGACTCTTATCAGCTCAGCGTTTCAGCCACCAAAACAAACAGCAAAACCGTACTCATGTGCGGTGTGCGTTTCATGGCGGAAACGGTCAAAATCCTGTCTCCCGAAAAGACTGTGCTTCTCTCTCACCCTGAGGCGGGATGTCCTATGGCAGAGCAGATGGACAAAGAGTTAATCGGAGCGGTCAAAAAACAACATCCCGACTATGCGGTTGTTGCATATATAAACACTACGGCGGAACTTAAAACCATTTGCGATGTATGCGTCACATCTTCGTCCGCCGTTAAGATAGTCGAAAAAATTCAAAACAACAACATATTATTCTTACCGGACTGCAATCTCGGTGCTTATGTCGCTTCACAGGTGCCTGATAAAAATGTGAAGTTGCTTCAAGGCGGCTGTCCTATTCACGCAGTTGTAGACACCGAGGACGTGAGAAAGGCGAAGGAGCGTTATCCTAATGCGCTTTTGCTCATTCATCCTGAATGTGTACCCGAGGTTGTGAAACTCGCCGACTATGTTGGCTCAACTTCCGGCATAATGAATTACGCTAAAGAATCTGATGCCAAAGAGTTTCTCATCGGCACGGAAATGAGCATAGCCGAACACTTGCAATATCAGTGTCCTGACAAGCGTTTTTATGCGTTATCGCATAAACTTCTATGCCCGAACATGAAAATCACAACACTGGTTGATGTTCTGAATTGTGTAGAGGGTACAAGCTTTGAGGAAATTGTTTTAGATGATGTAACGATTTCAGAAGCAAAGCGGTGTATCGACAAAATGATAGAGTTAGGTGGTTAGTTTTGAGTACGGCACTGATTGCCATGAGTGGCGGTGTTGATAGTTCCGTGGCTGCCTTTTTGATGAAAGAGCAGGAGTTTGACTGCACCGGAGTCACAATGAAGCTCTTTGGCAACGATGATATTTTTGATGAAGCGGTGGCTCGTGAGAACACCTGTTGCTCGCTCAGCGATGTGGAGGACGCAAGAAGTGTTGCGTTCTCTCTTGGTATGCCCTTTTTTGTCTTTAATTTTTCGCATGATTTTAAGGAGCAGGTCATAGAACGTTTTATCGGTGCATACAAAAGCGGCGCAACGCCTAACCCCTGCATTGACTGCAACCGCTATATGAAATTTGATAAGCTTTTTTTGAGGGCAAAGGTTCTGGGTATAGATTACGTTGTTTCAGGGCACTATGCGATTATTGAGAAAAATGTCGAGACAGGCCGTTATCTCCTAAAAAAAGCCGCAGATGAGTCTAAGGACCAAAGCTATGTACTATATTCCATGACTCAGGAGCAACTGGCGCACACATTATTCCCGCTCGGCAACCTCAGCAAGTCCGAAGTGCGGGAAATTGCGGAGGCGCAAGGGTTTCTCAATGCAAAAAAAAGAGACAGTCAAGATATTTGTTTTGTTCCCGATGGCGATTATTCAAGTTTTATTGAAGGCTACACAGGTGAGTCTTTTGAGCCCGGGAATTTCATTGATTTTGAGGGCAAAATTCTCGGCAGACATAACGGCATTGCCCGCTATACCATCGGGCAACGCAAAGGCTTAGGGCTTAGTTTCCCGCAACCTATGTATGTAAAGTCTATAAATCCCGCAAACAACACCATTGAGCTTTGCGAAAACAGCGGTCTGTTTTCCGTGTCGGTCAACGCCGTGGATTTTAACTGGATTTCATGTGAAAAAATTGCTTCGCCTATCCGCGTTAAGGCAAAGATTCGTTACAATCACAAGGAAGATTACGCCACCGTTACACAAACTTCGGACAGCTGCGCGCACATTGAATTTGACAAACCGCAACGCGCCATAGCCAAGGGGCAAGCCGTTGTTCTCTACGATGGCGATATTGTAATCGGCGGCGGCACAATAGCCTAAGTGAGCGGCGGGGTGTTTGATTGACCTCCGCACTCATTGCGGTTTTTCTTTGTTCTTCACGTATTTAACGAGAAAAGAATTTAGAATATTTATGTCTATGGGCTTAGTCATAAAACCTGATAGACCGCTGTTTGCAAAAGCATTTGCCTGACCTTTAACCGCATTTGCGGTGAGTGCGACGATGGGGTTATAGTAGCCCATTTCCCGCAATTTTATTGTTGCCTGAACACCATCCATATCGGGCATCATTTGATCCATAAAAATAATGTCGTAAATCTCGCCGTTTTCCACCTTTTCTATTGCGCCCAGCCCGCTTTCGCACATATCAACAGATAAACCAAAAGATTTAAGCATTGCTTCTGCAACATACAAATTCGTGTCAACATCGTCTACGACAAGAACTCTGCCGTAAGGCATTTGCTCGGGTACAAATTCAAGTTCATCTTTATGGATTGAGCTTCTTTTTTCAAAGTTTTCAAGAATTCGAGCAGCCTCAGACCCCAGTAGCTCAGAGCCGGATATTTTTTGCGGAATTTTAATGGTTACGGTCGTGCCTTCGCCAACCTCACTGTCATAATCGATTGTTGCGTCCATCATCTGCACAAGGCTGTAAACTATCGGAATCCCAAGACCTGCACCGTTGACATATGAGTTATCGTCATCACTAAATCGCACATATTCGTCCTTTATTGCTTCAACCTGCTCAAGAGTCATACCAACTCCCGTATCTT
>Ga0209755_10003597_pt1 | contig 19239 bp, 14 predicted proteins | sample TergutCo191P1_FD_187301 | JGI IMG/M metagenome (GOLD analysis project Ga0209755, IMG submission 187301) | Cornitermes sp. P1 segment gut microbial communities from Petit-Saut dam, French Guiana - Co191P1 (SPAdes) (version 2) | ecosystem: Host-associated > Arthropoda: Insects > Digestive system...
TGAAGATGTCTGGCATATAACACTTTTGATCGTCTTTTCAAGACCAGATGCGTTATTCTTGTTTATGGTGATTATTGACAAAGTCTTCATATACAAGTTTTATTCCCTCTGCTAGACTGGTTTTAGGGAAAAAGCCCAATGCGGTGATTCGGGAAATATCCAGAAGCTTCTGGGGTGTGCCATTGGGTTTTGAGGTGTCCCATTCAATATTGCAAGTTCTTGTTGACATGGCTTCGTAAACAACATCACGAATCGTTTCTGCCAACTCTTTTATCGTTATATCTTTCCCACAGCCAACATTAAAAAAATCCCCTCCTGGATTTGACAGATCCTTCGCATCGTTATTTTGCATAAGAGATATAACAGCGGCGGCAAGATCAGAACTATACAAGAATTCCCGGCGTGGAGATCCATCCCCCCAAAGGCTCACAAAATCGGCCCCTGATATTTTCGCCTCGTGGAATTTACGAATAAGAGCTGGCAGCACGTGAGAACTGGAAAGATCGTAGTTATCCCCAGGCCCGTAAAGGTTGGTCGGCATTACGGATAAAAAATTCGTTCCATATTGCTGGTTATAGAAAGTGCACAGTTTAATAACGCCGATTTTTGCAACAGCATATGCCTCATTCGTAGGTTCAAGCAGGCCAGATAAAAGATGTTCCTCCTTCATAGGTTGAGGTGCGAGCTTAGGATAAATACATGAAGAGCCAAGGTTAATGAGTTTTTTTACTCCAACACTGTACGCTGCATGAATTACATTGAACCCAATCATTGTGTTGGCATAAATAAAATCAGCAGGGTACGTTGAATTTGCCCCGATCCCGCCAACCTTGGCTGCGGCAAGAAAAACGTATTCTGGTTTTTCATTTTCAAAAAACCTATTTACATTAGATTGATCCATCAAATCCAACTCTGCGTGAGTTCGTGTTAGTAGGTTGGAATAGCCTGAAGCCCGCAGGCTACGTAATATAGCGCTTCCGACCAAACCACGATGACCCGCTATATAAATCCTTGCCTTTCTTTCCATAAGAAATATGTTACCCGCCACAATATTTAAATTTATCAAGACTCAATTTGTCATTGGCTGTCTCAATATGAAACATTTTTACTTTCCCCATGTAACTTGCCCACGATGTAAAAGTGCTTGGAGGCCCAATTAAATAATCGCAATTACTCATAAGGTAATGATCGATATACCATTCGTTATTAGATTTTGAAATAAATTGATTTTCGCCTATCAGGGTTTTTTCATTAGAAAAAATTATAAAATGGCATTTTCTTTCATAAACCCTATAAATTTCATCTTGCATAAGTTTCATGTATTTTTTATATATCACACCATCATAATATTTCCCATCTTCATGACTTATGTAATCGCCTCTTCTAATATGAATGCCCACTATGATTATATTCATTAACTTCCATTGGTTTATATCATCAAGTAAACCTGCCTTAGGAATGTACTTATATTTTAGTGAATATTTTTGCATGAAAAAATCATGGTGTTTTTCTACTAAATCATGGGCCCTGAAATACCACCCTCCAGTGTAGATATTGTTATATATTTTTGACAAATTACAAAGCTCCCCCCTATTGTCTTGGTTATCAATATTGAAAAGTTTAACATTTTTTATTTTATGTAACAATTTTGTTTTTTTAAAGATTTTCATCGTGAAAACTGTAAATCTGCCCTTTAGACCTCTATATGATCTGCACGGGGATACATAATACTTGCTGATGTTGCAAAAGGTAGGGTTGAGGTATTTGATATTGTGTTCTATACAAAATGCTTCAAAATGCAGATTTTGAAACAGACGGTTGCTATGGTTTCCATAGGGAAAAGCCATTATTATGTTTGATGTTATTACATTAGCACCTCCAGATTTATTCATAATAATTCTTTACTTCATACCCGCCATTTTTCAAGTACTGCTCCCGTTGGGCCTGCTTCACATCATTGTCAACCATCATTTTCACGAGCTCCGCTAGTTGCACCCTAGGTCTCCAGCCAAGGCGGGAAAAAGCTTTCGATGGATCGCCTATTAAAATATCGACTTCCGCTGGGCGGAAATAACGCGGATCTATTTCAACAAGAATTTTGCCCGTATCGCGATCAATTCCTCTTTCGTCAATGCCGCTACCTTCCCAAATTATGTTTATACCCACTTCAGAAAAGGCCATTGTGATAAACTCGCGGACAGTTGTGGTAATTCCAGTGGCCATAACATAATCATCCGGCTCTTTTTGCTGAAGCATAAGCCACATGAGTTCAACATAATCTCCCGCGTAGCCCCAGTCGCGCTTCGCATCGATGTTGCCCATGTAGAGTTTATCCTGAAGTCCGAATTTTATGCGGGCAACTGCGCGGGTGATCTTCCGAGTAACAAAAGTTTCTCCGCGAATAGGGCTTTCATGATTAAAGAGTATGCCATTGCATGCGTACATTCCATAGGATTCACGGTAATTAACCACGATCCAGTAGGCGTATAATTTCGCGGCCGCGTAAGGGCTGCGCGGATAAAACGGAGTAGTTTCTTTCTGCGGAATTTCCTGCACCTTGCCGAACAGCTCGCTAGTGGAAGCTTGGTAAAATTTGACCTTTTTTTCCATGCCCAAAATTCGTATGGCCTCCAAAAGCCGCAAAGTGCCTATTCCGTCAACGTCAGCGGTATATTCAGGAACCTCAAAAGAAACTTGAACGTGGCTTTGAGCGCCAAGATTGTAAATCTCATCAGGCTGGACTTCCTGAATTATGCGCACAAGATTGGATGTGTCAGTAAGATCGCCGTAATGAAGAATAAACTTTTTATCCGATGCCTGTGGGTCTTGGTACAAGTGATCAACCCGGTCAGTGTTAAAACTGGATGAACGGCGCTTGATGCCGTGTACAGTATAGCCTTTTCTAAGAAGAAATTCTGACAAATAGGCCCCATCTTGCCCTGTAACGCCTGAGATAAGCGCTGTTTTTATGTTTTCCACGAGCTAATCCCTCACTCCAAATTGTTATAAACCCATCCAGCTTAACACCCTATAACAGTGATGCCGCTTATTGTTTCCCAGCTTAGCCGTTCTTCCCAAGGCTTTTCCTTAGTTTTGGGGCGACGATCAAAGATAAAAAGGTAAGAAGGAGCGGCTTTGTCAATTTTATCGCGGTATAATACGATTTGTTCCAAGCCCTCAGCCACGACCTCGGAAGGCGAGTCATGCGAATAGACAAGCTTGATTTCAACAATGTACGTTATGTTGTTGTACTCTACCGATAAATCCATGCGTCCGCGACCAGCCGCATATTCCCGATCAATACGACCGCCTCCGTTCAGCACCCGTTGCAAAAACGCCATCAGCAAAAGATGAGGAAACGCTTCTGTGTAGTCGGCCTTTTGCTCCCATATTTCCGAATGCTTCCGCCAGAACTTCTGAAATTCCTTAAGAAGGGCGTCCATGTCAAGAAACCCGTCTTGCTTTTTCCACTGCCATGATAAAGAATGCGGCATTATATCATGATATCCAGAGTTCAGGTTACGGGTAATTATTTCGGCGTATATGGGGTTCGCAATGGCAAGCCCTTCTTGAGAACTCCATTTAACAAGTCCCATATCCATAACATACTGAACATCTGAATTTTCCCGACCTAAATCCGGGTTTGCGCTCCCAGTAATTATCGGCTCAATGATCTTTTTTGTCCGCACGTCCCTAAGACGGTGGGCGAGGGCGTCAAGGTGTGTTTCCCGGGCAAGCACCATCTGTTCGCGAGCCTCTTTGACATGCGCCAATGTTACCGTTTCGGCGCTTGCCTCGTCAAGCACTCGCATTGTGACTCGTTTGAAAAGGGAATTAACAATCCAAGGCTGTCCTCGGGACTGTTCATACGTATATTCAAGGGCGTCCTTGCTTATCGTTTGCCCGTTTTCTTCCGTGCGCTGGGCAAAAAGGTTTTCGATATCAGTCTTGGTAAAATTTGATAATACCGCGGAATCTTCCTTTATGTTGAAGGGAGAACCAGGATTGGGCGCAACCCCTTCTTTTGACGTGGTGATATAGTCCTTCAAGTCCCTCATGCCAACAAGGGCCACCGATGTCGGAAATATCCCCGGCCTTCGTATCGCGAAACCGCCCCTAAGCTGTCGTAAAAAGCTTATGAGAGGAGCGCCCTCAAGAACATCTGTTTCGTCAAAAAGAACAACCAGCGGTTTTGGCATGAGCAGTTGCGCCCATTTTTTCATCGTTTCATGCAGCAGAAAATCCGTGTCGTCCAATGGCAATTGCGGAATAGGAAATCCCGCTTCCTCTGAATATGCACATACGGCTTTGTTTATTGTTGATAACGCTTCCGCACGATCGGTTATGCCTTGGCAACTCTCAAGGCTGACACAACACGCTGCCGCTTCGCCCTTTGCGTTTATCTCTCTTGCCCAGCTTTGCAAAAACGTGGTCTTCCCAGTTTGCCTCGGCGCGTGGAGCACCCAGTACAGGCTGTCCCTGATATAGCGGTGAAGCTGCGCACCAACAAGCCGATCCGCTGGGGGAAGCATATAGTGATCCCAAGGATTGCAAGGGCCTGTGGTATTGAAGAAACGTACAGGGCGTTTTTGGGGGTTGGTCAATGGCATATGTCTGTGTTATACGCTAGTTTGTTTGGCAATTTCTTCGTATAGATTGACATATTTTTTTGCAACAACAGCATAATCAAATTCTGCAACCACTTTTTCTCGTGCATTTTTTGATAACTCATCGTAGTTTTCATAATCCAAAACCCAATCAATACCTTTTGCGAGATCAGACGTATCAAACGGTTGCACTAAATAACCGTTTGATTTGTGACCTACCATATCCGAATTGCCGCCAATATTAAAACACACGACAGGCTTTCCGCAAGACAAAGATTCCATTATAGTGTTTGACAAATTTTCACGCTTACTTGGAACTACAATAACATCGCAGGCATTATATAAAGACACCAAACTAATGGTATCACCCAAATGCCCCAAATAGTGAATCTTATTTGGTAACTCAGGCACGTTTGCCGGCTTGCTCGAGCCAAAAACAGCAAAATCAACATTTTTTGCTGAGAGTTTGTTCAATGCATCTATCAATAAATCATACCCCTTATATAGTGTAGAGGTTGCCTCAATCGCACCGAATAATATCAGTTTTTTATCTGTTGGCAAATTCCACAACAACCTAGCTTGCATCTTGTCAAAAGGCTTGAAAACAGAAGCGTTTATTGGGTTTGGCAAACAAACCACATTTTTATCCTTAAACACGGAGCTTTCTTTTGCGCAACCTTTCATCCAGCGACTCAGACCAATTATCGCCATGCCAGAAATGGTTCCAAAAGCCCTTTTTTTTCTCTGCAAAACCCTAAAGCTTAAATCTTTTTTTTTCTTGCTCCCCAAAAAATCACAACCTCCGCAATCCTTAGTATATTTATCGCACATTACGCCCGCCCCGCCACAACGTTGCATTCTTTCGCCACTATGTGGCAGACCAAGTTCTGCCACATAGTGGCATCCCCCCGTAAAAGGCCACATATCGTGCAGGCTCCATGCTACGGGAGCATTTATTTTTGCAATATCCTCAATTGATAAAAAATCTGAACAGATCCAATGCATATGAACGATATCAGGTTTTATTTCATTTATTGATTTAATCAACCTCTTGTTTGATACAGCCTGCGGAGAAAAAGGCCCCCATTTTTTCGATATAGTTTTTTTGTATTTAATAAGCTCATTTTTTCTGAAAACAATCCTGTAATATTTGTATATAAGCCTATTTACAATGCTCCCTTTGCCAGTGGAAGTTATTACAGAGTTTATATCGCTTTTCTTGCTGGCGACAAGCATTCGCGAATCAATGCCATTTTGCAACAATGCTTCATGCAACCTAAGTGCCGCCCGTGCCGCACCGCCATAGAGTTCGTCTGTGTTTACGTGCAAGATCCTCATACACGTCCCAACCTCAAAATACTTTTTAAGATCCGTTTTATCCTTTTTTTCAAAAAAGAAAACAGATATAAATTAAAAGCGACCTTATTTATTTGGTTTATAATACGCTTATTTATGACTATTTTTTCATGATGAATAATTTCCTCAATTTCAAATCGTTGTTGGTTGTGAAAAACGGAATTACAATCTATTGTATGTGTTGCCTCCGCACCAAAACCAATGTTCGTTATTAAATTCTTAGCAGGATTGATGCAAATCCCATCATTGTTGAAAATGGCGTATGTCCAAGAATAAGCCCAACTGTCGATCTCATGCTTTTCCACCTCTCTGAAGATTTTCACCCAATAATCTTTATCTATATTTCTAGTGAATATTTTACTGATTTTTTTTTGTGAAATAAAATCATCCAAATCATTAATGTCTAAGGTATATTTCTCCCAAGCTCGCCTCCATGTTGCCCATCCCCAACAATGCTCTATTCGTGCAAAATAATAGCTATACTTTGTTTTTGTGCATGTTAACGGGTTATTGCCAGCTATATGAAATATTTTCGGTTCATTTTTGTATTTCCATAATAATTCTTTGCAATATGTAAAAAAACTCGCGGAGGGCAAACAGTCATCTTCTAAGATTATCCCCTTTTCTTCGTTTTCAAAAAACCATGTTATTGCTCCAGATACGGCCTTCCCGCATCCCAAGTTTTCCTTTCGGAATAATGTTTTTACTTCGCAATCCCAGTCAATAGACTTAAGCACATATTCCCTAACGGCTTCCACCTTCTCTCTTTCACCTTCACGATCACCACGAGAGCCATCGCATGCAACATACAGCTTTAAAGGACGGACCTTACGAATTGACTCAAGAATCAACTTTGATGTATCAAGACGATTAAATATCAAAAAAAGGATAGGAACATCAAAACCATCCAGTACTTCTAATATTTCATGATTACTATCCATGCTATATTCCCTTGGTTGCACCTTTACTGCCTCTATTGCATAAAAAAACTATTCTTTTTTACAATGAAACGGTAATTTTTTAAAATCAAGCAAAAAACTACGATTCCCTAGAAATTTATACAGGCTGCTTTTATTAGTTGTCCAGGGTTCAACTTTCCAACATCCCTTTGGATATAAGATTCATACATAATATCAAAGGCACTTTTATTTATATTGACTTTATTAAAATTGTCAATAACGGCATCCACTCTTTCTTCATAGGATTTTTTACAGAGACCCTTTAATATTTTTTCAATATTATCCTTCATGTTAAATTGAATAATCCCGTCTGGATTGAAAATATTGTTAATCCTTGTTGCCCCCAAATACACAGGAATTGTCATTGCCGCAAAGCAATTCGTGATTTTTTCTGTAAAACCATAAGCCGTTAATTCGTTTTCTATTACGATTGAAAATCGATAATCTTTGAAAGGTTCCAATATATCACAATACTGCCCCCCGTCAAATGTACCATAAATATCTGCCAAGCGATTTGTTTTACATTGCATTGCAACAGCATTCCTGTATTCATGAAGCGGAACCATTTTTTTATTTGAAGCCACCATCGAAATATTTTTCGTTTTCTCATAATAATTGTCAGGTGAAAAATTTTTGTACCAAGGCGTGATACCATAAGGAACATAACGCGAATTGGGCAACTTTTGTAGAATATCATCAGAATATGTAAATATTTTATCAAAATTTTTCTCAAGCCCTGGGTTTCTTTCAAAGATTAAATAATCATTGGGGCAAATTATTTCAGCTTCAATAAGCATGCCGTATTTTCTCAATGGCTTTCCCATAACCTCAAGCATTTTCTGGTGTGTATAAAAATGAGTATCCAGCCCGAAATTATAACGATCGTATTGAAAATATTTTGAATCAGAATAAACACTATGTGCTAAATGTTCGTCGTGAATAAAAAAGAAGTCGATTTTTCTTCCGTCTTTGTTATATGCATCAGGATAACTTTGGGGTAAAGAATGACTATTATTATAGTGCGGAAAATAATATTTTCCATAAATACTGTGAAAATCATAATTAATTCGCCTAGAAGGGCGAATTTTGTTGTAAATCAACAATATCCCATATGGAACACCTAATTTTAAAATTTTTTTTGCTATCTTTTTTAGCTGCATATTCTTCATGCTGTTTGCTATCGTGCTCTGTTTTTTCTAAACCAAAAACATTAGCCTCGGAGCGTGGAAATTCCTGAAATTGAAAACTTAAATAATTCATCCCCGCTATGAATGGCGGGGCATTGAAGATTTCACTTTGACATCTTTTGCATAGCGGAGAAACAACCCCCGCACCCCCAGTTACCGCAGCAAGCTACGGGGTATTAAACCAAAGGCTTCGCAATAACCCTTGGAATGTTCGTGAAAATCAAAAAACTTCCAGCGTAATTTTCTTTAAAATATCCTTTATCTGAGGATACCATTCAATTACTGAGTTAAGTTGTTCATCATTTCCACCCTGTAGGCAATTATAGTTGTACAAAGTATCTCCTTTTTTTTCATGTGTGGTATCGATACTCTGTAAATTATGCGAGTAACCATTTTTGATAATTACATATGGATTCTCTTCGTTAAAGTATTCTTTGTTTGTAACCGCCATGGCCCAAAACCAAATATCATCAGCTTGTGGAGCAAGTTTCATAAACAGCTCCCTTTTTGCAATATCTTGATGAAAACACTGTGGCGGATACAAATTGCCCGCACCTCCAGTTGGAAATATACTTTCACTTTGCCCCTCATTAATGCAGCCCTCCCATTCTGTGTAAGGAAGCAACCTGCGATTTTCATCTACTTTTATTCTGTGAGCACGATGGCAAATTATTTTTTTCGGATTTTCCTTATGCTTCGATAGCAAATTTGCAAACCAATTTTCTGGATAGTAAATATCATCATCAGCAGTAATGATGTAATCATTCGGAAAGGCTTCAAGTGCTGGAATAAGTTTTTTATACGATTTTATGTCATCGCAGAAACGAATCTCAAGCCCCTTTGCAATTAATTTATTCATAACGACAGGAATGTCCTTTTTGTCTTCATTAGCCACCCACAATATAATTCTATCAGGCTTAACTGTTTGATTAAGAAGAGTTATAATCGCGTAAGGAGCAGTTTTGGCAAGTCGCTTCCCATATGATGTAAGCGAAACAATATATTGTGGAACATTATTATTTTTAAGTGGTGTTAGTGCAGGGATTAAACTTATTACTTGTCGTTTTTTATTATTGCAAATGCGGATCTCTCTTAAATTTTTTTGTTGCTGCCTCAATTTTTTTTGTAATTCTACTGGTAAGATAGATTTAAGAATTCGCTTTAAAATATTTTTCGCTGTGCGTTTAAGGAGTCTTGCGAATAACTCAAAAGAAAAATCATGAAATTCAGAACAAAAATATATCAAACAAAAAACAGTTCCCTCAGAACTATGTTTACACAACATTTTCCAACGAGACTTCATCTCGCTTTTCAAAGTTTCCCGTTCATATACCAGTTCTTCCGCATTGATTGCTGCTGTATAGAGTTTGCTGAGCCATTTTTTGCATGCCCACATATCAGAGAATCGAAATATTTTATTCGATAGAGTACGACCCATGGCCAAATCAAAATGAGCAGAAAATTCTTTGTCGGTTGGCAGCAAGCCAATGTTGCGTAAAAGCTTTCTTCTGACAAGGTTTGCCATTTGCTGTTTGAGTTCGCTATATTTTTTATACTCATCAGCTACCCTATATATTCTATATCTGAAAAGAATCTCCGGCAGGTTGGCGAAGCGAACAGATGATTTCATGGATAGCCGTGCCCATAAATCGTAATCTTCGGCTGGCGGCAGGGATGGGTCATACCCCCCCGCATAAATGGAAATTACCTCCTTCCTGTACATGGTTGTAGGATGCCATACGCAGGAACCAAAGAGTAATTTGGCACGAATCGCTCCATGCTCTGTCGGAGGTGTCCAAATTTCATCTGGAGCATCGTAAATGGAAAGCGCCGTGCCACAAACAGTGATGTCCGAGTGTTCTTGCATAAAAGCAAACTGTTTCTCAAGGCGATTAGGGAAACTGACATCGTCCGCATCCATTCGGGCGATGAGGGGGGCTGCTGCTAATGCCAAACCTTTATTTAGGCTAGCAGCTATTTTCATGTTCTGTTCATTTCGAAACAAACGGATGCGTGCATCTTGCCGTGCGTATTCCTTCAGGATATCCAGTGTTTTATCGGTAGAAGCATCATCAATTATCAAAAATTCGAAATCAGTAAATGTTTGTGCAAGAATACTTTCTACCGCTTCCACAAGGTACGCTTCAGCATTATAGGCCGTCATCAGAACCGTTACAGCAGGGATGTTCATGATATTATTAGTCCCGTCATATTGTTACCCATGATGGTATTGATGGATTATGATGCCTGCGACTATTTTCCGCAAACCATCGTTTTGGCGCTATAACCACGCCATCGCCTGCTGAAAGCCACGCTGCCCACCATGAAAAGGAGCTATTGGCAATAATGTGGTTGTTGCATAGCGACATTAAGTGCATGTCATTATATGGCGCGTTTTTATGTTCCTGGACATCAACTATAACAGAAGGATATTCCTGCATATCAAAATGGTTCCTCACCCAATCAGGATCATCAGAAAAAATGTAAAGTTCCAGAGGCTTATTATAGTTACCCGCAATTATCTGTAATGCTTTCTTATAATATTCCAGGTGGCATGTCCCATGAACACGATTGACATCAGGATTTTCCACATAATCCCCTCTCCGAATATGAATGCTTACTGAATTTGAAGATAATTTTATTTTTTCTGACATTTTTACAGCGTTGGAACATGATAATTTGGGAAAGGAAAAGTCTTGTATGATAATTGGGAGAATATCAGAGAAATACTTCTCATTCTGCCAATAACCCGATAGGTAGACAGGGGGCGTAAAGGAACTGAAATCTAACCAATAATCATATGAAGGCTGAATTTTGTACGAAGAAGAATATTTTTTCTTAATTCTTAATGCCTTCTGGCAGATATTTTGTTTTTCAAAAATAATTTTATTAATTTCATCCGTGGTCGCTTCCGTAGCTGCAATGGCAAAACAATGCAATAAAAACATGCGAGGAGCAGCATCATCCATTGTTTCAAACCAGGAAATATCAAGTTTTAGTTCTGCTTTGAGACGCTGGGAGAGCGCACGACCCGCAGCATATTGAAACATTTGGTTGCCTAAGCCACCCATTATTTTAACAATAACCATCATAACTTACCTAGGACAGACTCTCCCCAAGTGCAACTCTCCAGCATCTTTTTTAAAATAATATTCATACATAATATCAAAAACATTTTGACTTACCTTAATCACTTGGGGCTTAATTAATGTAGGAATGCAACGAAACCGAACGCAAAGTACCTCCATAAAGCTGTTCCAGATCCGTATTGGAACATTTTTTTTCACGACTAATCGCTTTATTCATAAAATACTCTCGTTTAATTTCATCAGGATAATTTGTTAACATCCAGTGCCCATAAAGTTCATATTCAGAAAACCCAGAAGATTGAGAGCCATCCAGCATCTGGATAACAGCTTGCCACCAAATTAGGCCTGTATGTTTTTCAATACAAGTGCGTAATTCTTCCATTCGCTCTGAATTAAAACACATCATATGACTTACAAAAGAAACCAAACAACTTGCTTCCTGACCAAGAAGCCTGTTGTATATTTGATAATATGGCTGATGAAATTCATCTGAAACAAGAAAAATTGTTTTCTCATTTTCTTCAAAAATTTGCCTGCGAACAAGTACAGTATCAGCATCTATCACAAAATAAAAAGGGGTAGTTGCTATATTAGAACCCAGTAGTTTTATAAATTGTTGCAATAACCAACCAGAACGATCATTCCCCTCTGGAAAATAACTAATATCTTCTTTTCTTACAGGAAGAACATCTTTTTCATCTATGCAATGTATTCCCTGTGTCTTCCACACAGGCTCAAACGCATTAACATCAGGAGTTACAATAAAAATATTACCTATTGGATGTGCTAGATTATTTTTTAATCCCTGAATAGTTAAAGGAAGTATATCAATATCCTTCTTAATAGCGGGGATAATAATATCCAAACATCTGGAGGAGTCTTTCTTTGGATACATCCCACTACGCGAAGCAACAGTGTGGAAATACCCCAATGTTCCAACTTTACTTAATGATTCAGACCATCCAGAAGGAGCCAAATTTAGCCCATATACAGCACGTGCTACTTTTGAAGGACGCCATGTATTTAACACGGAATCTTGCCCGATATGTTCGACATAACTTTCATAAACTGAAATATTGCGTATTTTCTTTTTTATAAACTCAGCAGTTTTTATTGTCTCGTCATCTTTGTCCTCCGCAAAAACACCAAATAAATCAAAGTCGGTACGAAAGAAAAAGTGTGTTAATGCTCCCATGCGTTCTTTCACAACATATTTTCCATATGGCGAAATATACTCACCCATAATTTTATGGAATGGAGCATCACTGGAATAAAATGGTGAAAAAGGGCCAAGTATATGTTTTTTATGTTTTTTCTTCGCCCAAAGAAAAATCGGCAATGTTTTCTGTAGCCACTGGGGATGAAATAAGGCATCATCATCGCAGGAACCTACAATGTCAAAATTTCCTACCTTGAAAAGTTCCCGCATGGCACTGTTAAAGGCAGCGCCCCAAGAATTATGCCCTTTTTCCCTGTAAAACCGTACAATTTTATATTTTGGGTCATACGTTTTTTCAATTATACTTCGAACTTTAGGATTAGTAGAACCATCATCATGGATGAGAAAGGTTATATCAAGACCAGTGATATCTGATTCAAAAAGAGAACCCAGACAAATTGATAAGTATTCTGACCGTTCATGCGAAAGAACTGCAAACCCAATTTTTGGATTAGCGGGAACTGTTTTTGCTGTCTTAAAAGAAAAAGGCGAATTCGCATTAAAATATTCGCAATATCGCTTTATTGCTGGGATATACCTTTGGCATGACCTTCTTATGGATTTACGGATTATGGATTTAAATTTTGAAATGCTTTTTCTTGCAAGATAAATCAAGACAGTACAATAAATGTATAAAGATATTTTTTTTCGTCTTTTTAAGAAGAACTCAGTAAAAAGAGTTTTATAGTTAGCAAACATCCGCTCTGGCAAGTATTTCTGTTTGCAAATTTCAAAATTATTTTGGCCTGTTTTACATCTATGATTATCTGAATAAATATTCTTTAATGCAGTCACGAGATCTTCAACGGCATTATTCCTAAAAAACAATGAATTTGTGTTTTCTAAAGTTTCTCTTATGCTAGGTATGTCAGAAGCTATGATTGGCAGGCCAGCATACATATATTCCAGTATCGCGTTTGGCTGGCCTTCATTAAATGAACTCAATATCCCGACGTCAACGGATGCGAGCAAACCTGATATATCATCAACTTGCCCCAGGAATTTGACATTGTTTTGCATTTCATGTTTTATCACATATTGCCTTAAGCTTTCAGCCATTGCGTCTTCTCTGCCAGCCAGTGCAAGAATTGAATTGCTTGGAATAATAGATGTTTTTAAAACGCTATTCCATGCCTGCAAAAGCAAAATATGGTTTTTGTTCTTTGACAAATTTGCAACCATGCAACCAATAAAAGTTGAATCAGTCGCATTGAGCCTCCTTCTCCATGCTTCTTTTTTCTCATTAGGTGGAGATATGTAAACTCCATTATTAATAACTCGAATGTCCAAATTGTTGCTATAATATTTTTTTATATATTTTTTCCCTTCAGCAGAATTCGTAACTATACAAGTTGAAATTTTCAATGCAAAAGAGTATGCATTTAGCAAACTACAATAAATCCCAACATCTCTTTCGTTCCAGATACAAGCATGTGCTTTTGTAAACCTCCATGTTAGAGCACATAGCAAACTTGGAATAGTGCAAAAAGGGACAATGATATTGGGTGAAATTTTTTTAATGTCAGAAATCATTTTTGATAAAGTATTTATATCTCTAAATATACTATTTTGTATCGTAAAAAATTTAGATTCCCAAACTATTTTTTTCTCATCACAGAGCAAAGATACTTTGCCAGGCTTTCCAAGTCCCCATATCAGAACCTCGTATCCCTCGGACTGTAGGTGCTCGGCAAGAAGGAGAGCCTGACGCTCCGCACCGCCAAGTTCAAGACTATCAAGAAAGAAAAGGATTTTCACGATACATTATTCCCATATTGTTTTCGTTCGTATCGCTCTGAAAGCACTTCAAGAAAATCAACAATGTGCGCTTCTCCAGGCCACATTTGCCCATCTTTCCAAACCAATGTGCCATATTTCGCATCTCCTTGCAATTCCCAATGACCAGGACATGTATGAATGAGGTGATGAACGTAGGCATAAGAAACCTCTCCCACAACGGGTTTATTTCCATCATATAATCCATCAATTGCACAACTTTGCATCTTCATTTTTATTGCGGTATCGAAGGCTAAGCGAATAAATTGCTCGTCAATTTTTGATGGCTCCCAATCAATAATTCCGCTACCACTGGCGCGAAAATCATTTACCCTGTTAGATCGGCGATAAGCAAAAGCACGGTTCCCAATTACAGTTACGCGTGAATCAAAAGCATTGTTGGGAAGAAATTTTTGAAATAAAATATATCTTTTTTGAACATCTAAAGAAAGATCGGTATACCCTGTTTTCAATGTTTGCCTGGCAAAGTGCTTTATTTTTTTGAGGCGATTGCCTATGGAAATATCAGCAGCAAGTGAATTTACTCCTTTATCAAAAACAAGCTTAATGTAATATTCTGCTTCATTAAAATCGGATATAAGCTTTACATTGCTTGATCCAGCCCCATTAGCAAGTTTTAATACAATGGGATAGTTGGTATAATTTTTCGCGAACGAAAGAGCTTCAGTAAAATCAAAAAAGATATACGTCTCAGGATGCGATATCCCTAATACTTTAAAAATCATCGCCTGTGCAATTTTATCATCATAATGCCATGCCGTATGTTCATTAGGAAATACAGGCAGATCAAGATAGTGTTCGATAGTGGGCAAAAGACGCCGGGCAAGCTGGATATGCTCTCTTGAGTGTATAAAACGCCACATAAACGCATGGCATAATTCAAGTTGTTCCAGTATATTGCTTTTCCAGACATCGACTATTTTTACAGAATGCCCAAGCCGCTCAAGAGTATCTTTCCAACATGCTGAAAAATCATCGTCATACCCGCCGTCTTTTTTCCCGTAATTATTGGGCTGAATCGCTATTTTGTACTTCATTATACTCCCACAAAATAAAGCATCCCCGCCATGAATGGCGATGCATTAAACCCAAACGGGATAATAGTGCCAGCCTGTAGAAAAATCATGCGATACTTTTTTATCGCTATATTCTAACGCAAAAAAATGTCTTTCGCGAAAACCGAATTTTCGTAAAAGCATGATTATTGCACCCAATATTCATAAAAAATTGACCGTTTTATGATATGCTCATAAACGCTTTACACTTCTCCCTGTACGAAACATCTATTAACTCAAGCGTGAGTTTTTGGAGATATTACCCTGCAAGTCACCTTATATGTATTTTGCCCAGCCTGGAGGAGGGGCGGTTTGTATGGCATACGGTGACAAATCGGAAAGGGAAATATGTTTTTTATTAAGGCTAATGGAAATATCTATATCCTGTATCATTTGCTTGGCATTTTTTAGCAAAGCAATTCTATCAATATCGAATTTCATTAACGTACCCACTATTATATCAGCCATAGCAGAATTATCGGAAAAAAGCATTATCCCCAATTCTAGAGGGTCCGGGTTCAAGGGCCCTTCTCCTTGTCCGCCAAGTATTCCATCACAAAGTGAATAAAGAATTCGTTGTGGATTTTTTGACATCGTTCCATCTGATTTACCATATATAGCAATTTTATTTAAATCCATTACCATTCTCCAACAAGTATCATTTCCATGCCATCCAGCTGCAAGTTGGTGAACCGATTGAGGTTTTGATAATTTCCATAAATCAGCGGACAATTTCCGCCAGAATGCGAATTGCTTTTTACCTATATTTCTGTTAGCCTTATCCAGAAATAGCTCAGATAAAAACCTGAAAGGGTGTTTGTCAGGATAACAATCACCGCCATTCTTTACCCCTCCCCGTCTATGATGCGGCAGAAAATCTTTATCTCCGTTGATTCCAACAAGATTCTTTAACGCGCCTGTAATACCTGTTTTTTGATGAGTTTTCAATTTTGGCAATGATAAAACCACATCTGCGTCAAAAAACTCCTTGGTTACGCAATATTTATGCATACCTTTTGCATGTGATTCAGCCAGCCTATCTGGGTTATAATTAGTCACTCTGAAATTCTTTTTTTTTGAACTAATAGGCTCTAAAAAACTTTCTTCCCCAAGATCAAACAATAAATAATCAGAAAGGGGGCTTCTCTCTGTAGTTAGCAAATTGTTTAATGTATTCGATGTTACTCGCCGAAAATCTTTAATTATTATCGGGATATTAAATTTTTCGGAAAGCGATTGGAGCGATTGGAGGAATAGTTTATCATGCATTTTTTCCCAATCACTTACCTGAAGCGGGGCATCTCCTATAATAATATTTCTAGGTTTTTGTTCCAATAAAACACGAACCAAGGCCAAAATCAAATTGTTATTGGTTCTTAAACATAATTCATCATAGGGACGCGCGGATTCTTTTACCCAATTTGGCTTAAGCAATATCCGCTTATTGGCTAAAGTATTATTCAGCAATAGTTCATCGGACAGCAATTCGCAAATGGCAGATTCCAATGCTTTAATATCAGAATATACGCTAGAAAGATTTTCCAATGTCCTATTTTTTTCCGTGTCAAAAAAAGTTACAATTTTCACAAAATTCTTCATCGTGAATTACTCCTTAATGCGAACATACTGCAATAATTTGGATGCAATTCTGTATTAATATCACATGGCGTACATAAAGGTATGTATGGATCCGGCATTGTATATAAAGACACATTATTCCAATGCGTTTTTAATATATAATAAAACTCGCCTGCATCCCATTCCTGGACATGGTGCATGTATGATGGCGACAACAAATTTTTACTTACCACTGAACGATTCGGTGTAGTAAGTATTGAACGGAATGCGACTCTAGAGCATTCTTTTAGAAACACATTATATTCTCGAATGTGCTCAATTACATCAATGCTTACTAACAGATCAAAAGACATATCCTCAATAATTTTCAAATTTATATTGTCGTAAACAATATTGGTGCGTGCCCTATTCTGCATTGCCCAATTTCTAGCACCATCATCAGCTTCCAAGCACAGTACTTTCCTGCGCGGATCTGTAGATGCTTCATACGCAAAACATCCTGTCCCTCCACCAACCTCAATTATTTTTTCTGCGGATCCCACCATGGAAGCAACAGCCCAGTTTAATGCGACCATATTGGGCCATTCAAAAAAACCATAAGTATCTAGACAAAACTGTTTTTCCTCAAAATTAAATACACCTGTTTCATTGTTTGGAATATAGGCTGGCTTATAGTTTGGAGAAATTGATATTTGCCAATATTCCAGTACAATAGCCTCCTCTTTTTTCAAGGTCTCATGCGGGGAAGGGGATGTTACCAATTTGGATTTTAAAAATTTCTTAAGGGTATTTGCTGTTTTATATTCCGCAAACTGTTTTGCCTTGGCCTTGCTCCGTAAATTTCTTTGCCAGATGATATCCTATAAATTCAACCATGCCAGTAACCAGTATTTTATTAACATCCATATCGTACCTGTAGTTTTCGTTTATATTATGATTGAAACTGAGTATCCCATTTTAATGGGACACGTAATTTTCCTGTAAAAATATCATTGTTTGAATATGCACAACTATAATTACTCGTATTAACGACATTTATTGGTATTTGAATATACTCCCCTGCACATTTTCGTACATTAAAAATACTTATATGAATTAGTATATCATACTTTATGGGGCCAAGCATATTCTTTGGGATAACAACCTTTGAAGTATATTTTCCAGGCAACATGGTAGAAATAGTTGAACTAAATTCGTCATGAATACTTCTAAAAATTATATCCCCCTCAGACTCTTTCAGGTCTAAATGTATTCTTAACCCTGCTTCTTTTTTTAATACTTCGTATTTTATTTCTATTACTAATGGGGCACCATTACTTACATAATCTGTTATTTCCATATTTTCCTGGGTCAAATTTATGTCTAAATATTTGACACTCTCATCATTTGGCAGATCTGAAATAATTTGTTTTATTAAATTTTTGTAATTTTTGTTTTTACAAGTATTTTTGTGCAAATGAGATTTTGCTATTTCTTCAATGTTATCGTTTTGAAGAATAATTTTCCCCATGTCTAATAAAATACCACAATTACACAAATTTTTAACTGCCCCCATATTATGACTCACAAAAAATACCGTCCGCCCTTCGCCAGTGCTTAAATCCTGCATCTTACCAAGAGCTTTTTTCTGGAAATCCGCATCCCCTACCGCCAGCACTTCATCGGCAATCAATATGTCGCTGTCCAGATGGGCCGCCACCGCAAAGGCCAGGCGAACGAACATACCGCTGGAATAACGTTTCACTGGCGTGTCAATATGGTGCTCGATCCCGCTAAAATCAATAATGCTGTCCATTTGCTTGGCAACCTGACGTTTTTTCATGCCAAGTATTGCCCCATTAAGATAAATATTTTCCCTGCCGGTTAATTCCCCGTGGAACCCAGTTCCCACTTCCAAAAGGCTTGCGACCCTTCCCCTTATTTTAACAAGCCCTTCGGTGGGGGCAGTGATGCGGGAAAGTATTTTCAATATCGTGCTTTTCCCTGCGCCATTTTTGCCAATAATGCCTACTCGGTCTCCCCTTTTTACGTCAAAGCTTATATCTTTCAGAGCCCAGAAATGGTCTTTGCCGGCGGCATATTTGTCTTCCCCTATTTTTGAATTGGGATCCTCTTTCCCCAATTTCAAAGCCAGCCATGTTTGAATATCTTTTCGGAGCGTGCCGCTGTTGATTACTCCCAAGCGGTACATTTTAGAGAGGTGCTCAACTCGTACTGCTATGTCAGACATTGGCTTTTCCGCTAATCATGTCAAACACGATGCGATCGATATCCCTGCGAAATTCATCCCAATCCGGCTTTTTCACCCAGGAAATCGTCTCAAATTCACTTTGGGGCATGCCTGTTAAAATTTCTGAAATATAGGTCAATTCAATCCCCGCTTCTTTCTGTC
>Ga0209755_10003598_pt1 | contig 19236 bp, 13 predicted proteins | sample TergutCo191P1_FD_187301 | JGI IMG/M metagenome (GOLD analysis project Ga0209755, IMG submission 187301) | Cornitermes sp. P1 segment gut microbial communities from Petit-Saut dam, French Guiana - Co191P1 (SPAdes) (version 2) | ecosystem: Host-associated > Arthropoda: Insects > Digestive system...
GCGGTGCGGTGCGGTGCGGTGCGGTGCGGTGCGGTGCGGTGCGGTGCGGTGCGGTGCGGTGCGGTGCGGTGCGGTGCGGTGCGGTGCGGTGCGGTGCGGTGCGGTGCGGTGCGGTGCAGCCGCTGGTTTCGCGCGTTTCCATGGTCTGCCGCAATCATAACACAAAAATCTTCATAATGTCCAGCCGCCAATTACGATTTTTCGCGAACAGAGAGCGGCGGCGCCATCGCGCTGGCGCGGAAAGGCCCGCGCCGAAACCTTGACGGAAGGCGAAAAATGGGGATTATATTAGGTAGACGAACCGCTGATTTAGGAGAGGCGCAATGCTAAACGAATACGACTGCTGGATGCAGAAACGGGCCGTCGAGCGGCCGGCCGGGCTGGCGCTGGACGCCGTGTTCGCCGAGCGAGGCGGCGAGATCGCGGCGCAGGCGCGCGAGGAATTTTGCAGGGGCGTGGAAAGGCTTCTGGGCTTTTCCCCGCCGATTGCGGCAACGGCGGCGCTGGAGCCCTTGACGGCGCCGGGCGCGTACCTTGGCACGATTTCCGCGCTGAAGGGGCGCTTCGGCCTGCCGGAGGAAAGGCTGGCGGACGGCGGCTTTGTCATAAAGTCCGAAAACGGGGCGCTGGTTATCGCCGGGCAGGACGAGCCGGGAATTTTGTACGGCGTTTTTCGCTTTCTCGCGCTGCTGGCGCAGGGCAAGGCAGGCGGCGCCGCTAATGGCGATGGCGCTAGCAGCGGAGCGCTTTTCGTCAGGGAGGAGCCGGCGGCGGCGCTGCGGATTGTCAATCATTGGGACAACTTGGACGGCAGCATCGAGCGCGGGTACGCGGGCGGCTCGATTTTTTTCAGGGACAACAGGTTTGACTACGACAGGGGGCGCGTGGAGGATTACGCGCGGATGCTGGCCTCGGTGGGGATTAACCGCGTTTCCATCAACAACGTAAACGTGCGCGCCGCGGCGAAGCTGCTGATTTCAGAGGAGTACCTAGGCGACGTGGCCGAGCTGGCCGCTGCGTTCAGGCCCTTTGGCATCAGGCTTCTTCTCAGCATCAACTTCGGCGCTCCATGGTCGCAGGGGGGGCTTCCCACCGCCGACCCGCTCGACCCGGCGGTGGCGGACTGGTGGGCCAGGCGGGCCCAGATGATCTACAGCCGCATCCCCGATCTCGCCGGCTTTCTGGTCAAGGCCGACTCCGAGGGCGAGCCGGGGCCTTTCCAATACGGCCGCACCCACGCCGACGGCGCAAACATGCTGGCAAAGGCGGTAAAGCCGCACGGCGGCGAAATCATCTGGCGCTGCTTCGTCTACAACTGCGCGCAGGACTGGCGCGATCAAACCGTGGATCGCGCCCGCGCCGCCTACGATCACTTCATGCCGCTCGACGGCGCGTTTGACGCCAACGTGATTTTGCAAATAAAATTTGGCCCGTACGATTTCCAGGTGCGCGAGCCGGTGGCGCCGCTCTTCGGCGCCCTCAAAAAAACGCGCTACCTGCTGGAGCTGCAAATCACCCAGGAATACACCGGCCACCAAATCGACCTTTGCTACCTGCCCTGGATCTGGCAGGAGATAATGGAGTTTGACACCGCAGGCAGCGCCGCCGACAGCGGCGGCGGCGCAGGCAGCGGCGCCAGAATCAAGGACCTTATCGGGCTGAGCAGGCCCGGCGCCGCGGGAATCGAGGGGCTGGCCGCAGTGGCGAACGTCGGCAATGACGCAAACTGGACGGGGCACTCGCTGGCGCAGGCCAACCTCTACGGCTACGGGCGCATGGCCTGGAACCCCGGCCTCAGCGCGCGGGAAATCGCCGAAGAGTGGAGCGCTCTTTCCTTCGGGCCGGGCGCCGTCGCCGGCGCCGTCGCCGAGATTCAACTCAAGTCCTATCCCGCATACGAAAAGTACAACGCGCCGTTCGGGGTGTGCTTCATGGTCACGCCCAACTCGCACTACGGGCCAAACATCGAGGGATACGAGTTCAGCCGCTGGGGAACCTACCACCGCGCCGACGCGCAGGCCATCGGCATCGACCGCACGCCGTCCGGCACCGGCTACGCGGGCCAGTACGCTAAGGAAAACGCCGCCATGTTCGCCGACCCCGAGCGCTGCCCGGAAAGCCTCATCCTGTTTTTCCACCGCCTGCGCTACGACCGCAAAATGAAAAACGGCGAGACCCTTCTGCAAAGCATCTACGACACGCGCTTCGAGGGCTACGACGAGGCCGCCGAAATGATGGAAAAATGGAAAAGCCTGGAAGGCGCGCTGGACAAGGCCGTCTACAGCTCCGTTCTGCGCCGCTTCGAAATGCAGCTAGCCAACGCGCGCGAGTGGCGCGACCAAATGAACACCTACTTCCTGCGCAAAACCGGCATAGCCGACAAGCGCGGGCGAAAAATCTACAGCTAAAAAAAGCGCCGGGGAGGGAAGGCCGCGCAGCGCTGCCCCCCCTCCCCCCCAGGCACTTCAGAGCAGCGCCGGCCAAACCGGCGCTGCTGCGGCATTACGGCGCCGGCGGGACGAAGTTCTCCATCCTTTCCTCGATGATGGCTCGCGCGTTGGCGTTCAGGAAGTTCGCGATGCCGGAGTTCCAAATGCTGTCAAAGGCCTCCTCAGGCGCCCTGACGGCGCTGGACAGAAGCGCCTCGGCCTGGGCGTGCAGAACCGGGCCCATCGGGCCGGCGGCGACCAGCGGCGCCGCGGTCATTATCACCGGGTCGGCGAGCGCGTTGAGCATCGCCGCATTGTGCGCCTGAATCACGTCCTCGGCGGGGAACGGGTAGCCCAGCGCCAGCGCCCTGACTGTTTCCTCCGGGGTGCGAAGGAAAATGCCGTTATGCAGCGGCGTCAGGTCGATGTTCCACGGGCTGTTCTGAATCCAGCCGTCGCCCGCGGTCGGGTTGATGCGCGGCAGGCCGTCAACAATCTCGTGGACTATGCCCTCCGGCCCCGTCTGCAAAAAGTGAAAGTTCTCGAAGCGCGCCAGCCAGTTTAGGTACTGCATCGCCCCGCGCGGGTTTGCGGCGCGGCTCGGGATAAAAACCGAAAGGCCCGCGGCGTCGTAGGATATTTTGCGGGCAACGCCGTCGGAAGACGGGAAAGCGTCCAGCGCAACCCACCGCGCCTCGGGGACGATCTGGCGCAGGTTCGTTATCAGCCCCTCGCTTTCGCGGAAAATCTGATCCCAGTTGTGGCCAAAGGCGCCGACCCTCCCGCTGGCAATCCTGTTGTTGAGCATGGTGTCGTCGGCGTGCAGGAAGAAGTCCCTGTAAACAAGGCCGGCGTTGTACATCCTGTTGAGAAAGCGAACGCCCTCCACGTAGCCGGGAAGCATCAGGTGGCGGTCGGCGACTATGTAGGCCCAGCGCTCCTGAAGCGAAAGATCCGGCTCGATGAACGACTCGAGTATCCTTCCGGCCTGCCAGCGCACGTCCCTGTTCATGATCCAGGGAATAACGCCGTCAACGCCGCCAGGGTTGTAGTCGCGGAAGGCCGCCAGCGCCGCGAAAAATTCCTCGTGCGTCGTCGGGACCGGCAGGCCCAGCGCGTCCAGCCAGTCATGGCGCATGAAGACGTTGAGCCTGGCCGTGTTCGCGCGCCTCATCGGCACGGAAAAAAGCTGCCCCGTTCGCTGGTTTTGGTTTCTCAGGATAAAGTCCCTGCCGGGCAGCGCCGGATCCGGCCCCAGAAATTCGCGCGCGTCGCTCAGGTATGCGTCGATGTAGGGCGCCATGTCAAAAAGCCCGCCCAGCTCGCCCCACGCAATGACATTGGTGGAATTCCAAGTCATCATAAGGTCGGGCGGGTTGCCGGCGGCAAGCAGCGTGGCCTGCGCCTGCTCCTCGTCCGCCCGGGGCACCGTCTCGAAAATCACCTCTAGGCCCAGATCCTCCCTGACCCTTTCCCGGATCCAGTCGGTCCACCTGTTGCTGGCGGGGTTTGTCCTGCCCCCGTCGGTGCCGCGGTCAAAAACCACGACCCTGACGGCGTTCTCCGGAAACTGATCGCGCCTGCAGCCCGTCGCCAGCAGCGCCAGCAGCGCCGCCGAAACCGCCGCCGCCAAAAAAATCCTGCCCTTGCACTTGCTCCTCGTCATGACTTTTCCTCCTGCCATTTTCGTTTTATCGCGCATTGCGCGCTTGCAAAAAACATTTGCGGGAAAGCGCCGCTTTTTGTGCCGCTTTTGCGCCGCATTGCGCTTAGCGCCGCCGCTCGCCGCGCACTGCTCGCTCTCCCGCAGGGCCTCACCCCTTCACCGCGCCCAGGGTGACGCCGGCAATGAAGTAGCGCTGAAGCCACGGGTACACCAGGAGAATCGGCACCGTGGCAAACATGATCGCCGCCGCCGTCATTCCCTCGGTGGCGACGGGGATGTTGCCGGCCAGGCCCTCCTGCCCGGCGGCGTCTATCCCGGTCAGGTTGTTGATGATGTTGAAGAGCATTAGCTGGATGGGGTGAAAGTCCCGCGCCGCCGGCAAAAACATCAGCGCGTCCGAAAAGCCGTTCCACCTGCCCACCGCGTAAAACAGCGCCAGCGTGGCAAGCGCCGGCACCGACAGCGGCAGGTAAATCCTCGTCAGCACGACAAAAGGGTTTGCGCCGTCGATTTCGGCCGACTCGCGCAGGCTTTCCGGCACGTTGAAGAAAAAGCTGCGCAGAATGATCATGTTGAATACGGAAATCGCGCCCGGCAAAATCAGCGCCAGGGGATTGTTCAAAAGGCCGAGGTCCCGCATCAGGATGTAGTTCGGGATGATGCCGGCGTTGAAGTACATCGTGAAGATGATGAAGACGTTCAGGAAGCGCTTGCCCTTAAGGCCGTAGATGAGGGGAAAGGCGCAAAGCACCGTGAGCGACAGCGAAAACACCGTGACAATGGCCGTGAGAACCGCCGTCCAGACCATCGAGCGGGTAAAGGCCGGGTCGGCAAAGACGAACTGGTAATTCTCCAGCGTTATGTCCACGGGAAAAAACGAGACGCGCTGGGTTATCAGCGCAATCGGCCCGCTCAGCGACCGCGCGAGTATGTTCATCATGGGAAGCAGGCAAAGCGCCATCACGAACACGCAGACAAAGGCCACGGCAAAGTCGCCTAGCCGAGCCCGGCGCGGCCCATGCAGGCGCCGGCCGCCCGGGCCCGCATCCCCGCGCCGGGCGAGGCGCCCGGCCAAAAGCGCAGGCGCGCGAAAAAAGCCCATCCTGCCGCCCCCTACATAATGCCGCGCTCGCCGGCCCTCTTCGCGATGAAGTTGGCGCTGAGCAGAAAAATTACGCTGACCACTGACTGGAACAGCCCGATTGCCGCCGTGAGCGAGAACTGGTGCGCCCGTATACCGAGCCTGTACACCATAGTGCTAATAACGTCGCCAACATGAAGCACCACAGGATTGACCATGGCCCATGGCCGGTCAAACTCGCTGCCCAGCATGTGGCCCAGGTTCAGAATCAGCAGCACAACCATGGTTGGCATAAGCCCGGGAAGCGTGACGTGCCGAATCTTCCCCCAGCGCCCGGCGCCGTCAACCTCAGCCGCCTCGTACAGCTCCGAGTTAATGCCTGTAATCGCCGCCAAATAAATTATCGTGCCCCACCCCATGCTCCGCCACACGCCAAGGCCAATGTACGTGGCTATCCACATTCCCGGATCGCCCAAAAAATTAATCGGGCCAAGGCCAAGCCTGCCCAGCATGGAGTTGACAACGCCGCCCATGGCAAAAAGCTGTATCGCCATGCCGGAAATGATTATCCACGAAATAAAGTGCGGCAGGTACACAATGGTCTGCGTGACTTTCTTGAAGCGCTTGAAGGCAAGCTCGTTCAGCAGGATGGCCAGAACAATCGGCGCCGGAAAGCCGAAGGCCAAGTCCAAAAGGTTTAGAACGAGCGTGTTGCGCAGCGCGTCCAAAAAGCCCGGCGACCGAAACGCATGGGCAAACCAGTGGAACCATGGCTGCGGCTCCCGCTCGACCCTGCGCCCCGCAACGTAGGCATGGTCGTCCCACAGCCACGGAGAGCCCCACACGCCCTCGAAGAGGTTGTAGTCCTTGAAGGCGATCACGATGTTCCCCATGGGTATGTAGCGGAATACCGCGAAAAAAGCCACCGGCAAGGCCAGCATGGCGTAGAGCATCCAGGTGCGCTGAAAATAGGCGCTGCGCCTGCGAATAAGCCTGCCGCCCCCTTTTATGCCAAGCGCCATACGCTTCCATCACTCATAGCCCTTACATGGTAGCGCATGTCTGGATTTTAGCAAGATGCCCGCGGCGAATTTTGCGCGGCGCGGCGGCGCGGGCGGCGCCGCTTCCCTTAAGCCGCTCGGCGGTTCCCAAAAAAGCCGCCCGGCATTCCCTTGACCACTTGCGCAATCCCCTGTATAAGTGAACCATGAGCATACTGAAAAACGCGCAGGCGCTGCCCGGCATCCCGTGGGAGCCGCGGCCGGCCGGCGCCAAAAGCAGCTCGCCGCTTTGGCGCTATTCCGGCAACCCGGTCATCGCGCGAGACCTGGCGGCAAATTCAAACAGCATTTTCAACAGCGCCGTGGTTCCCTTCAGCGGCGGCTTTGCCGGGGTGTTCCGCTGCGACGACACCTCGCGCCGCATGAACGTGCGCGCCGGCTTCAGCGCCGACGGCATAAGCTGGGCCATAGAGGACGAGCCCATCCGCTTTGAAAAAGCCAGCCCTGAGCTGCCCGACTCGGAATACAAGTACGACCCGCGCGTCGTCTTTATAGAAGGCAGGTGGCACATCATTTGGTGCAACGGCTACCGCGGCCCGTGCATCGGCATGGGCTACACCGACGACTTCAAAAAATTTTTCATGATGGAAAACGCGACAATGCCGTTCAACCGCAACGGCGTGCTGTTCCCCAGAAAAATCGGCGGGCGCTACGCGCTGCTCTCGCGCCCCAGCGACTCCGGCCACACGCCATTCGGCGACATCGTTTACTCGGAAAGCCCGGACCTCGAATTTTGGGGGCGGCACCGGCACGTAATGGCCCCGGCGGACTTTTCGCGCAGCGCCTGGCAATGCACGAAAATCGGCGCGGGGCCGGCGCCCATCGAGACAAGCGAGGGCTGGCTGCTTTTTTACCACGGCGTGCTGACAAGCTGCAACGGCTTCGTCTATTCGTTTGGCGCGGCGCTGCTCGACCTGGACAAGCCATGGCAGGTAATCGCGCGCAGCCGCCCCTACATGATTTCCCCGCAGGAAATTTACGAATGCGTCGGCGACGTTCCAAACGTGGTTTTTCCCTGCTCGGCGCTGGCCGACGGCAGCACCGGGCGGCTCGCGATCTACTACGGCTGCGCCGACACAGTGACGGCGCTGGCCTTTGGCATGGCGGACGAAGTGGCGGACTTCATCAAAAAAAACCCCGTCTGAAGCGCGGCGCATGGGCAATGGCGGCGGCGGGAAAATTTTGCAGGCAATGCAAGCAGCATAGGCACATGGAGGAAGGCAGAATGAAAAAGCGGGCGCTTATCAGCGTTTTTTGCAAGGACGGCATACTGGAGCTTGCGTCGCATCTGAGCGAGGCCGGCTGGGAGATTCTCTCGACGGGCGGCACGTCGAAGCATTTGCAGGAAAGCAAAATTCCGGTCACCGACGTTTCCGCGGCAACGGGCTTTCCCGAATGCCTCGACGGAAGGGTAAAAACCCTGCACCCGGCAATTCACGCCGGGCTGCTTGCCCGCCGCGGCGAAAAAAGCCACGCCGAAACCATGGAGAGGCTGGGGCTTTCGGCAATCGACCTGGTTTGCGTGAACCTTTACCCGTTTTTCGAAAAAGCGCAGGCCGGCCTTTCGCTGGAGGAAACCGTCGAGTTCATCGACATAGGCGGGCCGGCCATGCTCCGCTCCGCGGCGAAAAACTTTGCCGACGTGATTGCCCTCACAGACCCCGCCGACTACGCCGAGGCGATTGCCGGCCTCAAGGCGGGAAGCGTCTCCCTGGAATTCAGAAAGCGGCTGGCGGGCAAGGTTTTCAATTTGACCTCTGCATACGACGCCGCCATTTCCCGCTACCTCCTCAGTGACGAGTACCCCGAGCACTGGGCGCTCTCGCTGAAAAAAGCGCAAAGCCTGCGCTACGGCGAAAACGGCCACCAGTCCGCAGCGCTTTACGCGAACGCCGACCGGCCCGGCGTCCTGGGCAGCATGGAGCAGCTTCACGGCAAAGAGCTGGGCTACAACAACATTCGCGACTTGGACTTGGCATGGAAAGCGGTCTGCGCATTCGGCCTTTCGCATTCGACCGGGGGGGGGGGCACCGGCACTGCCGGCGGCGCTGCCGAGCCTTTCGGCGAGGGCGACGTGCGGCGCCTGGTGCCCGAGGCAGCAGGCAGCGGCGCCAAAGCCTGCTGCGTCGCAGTGAAGCACAACACCCCCTGCGGCATTGCGCTGGGAAGCTCGCTTTTCGAGGCCTGCCAAAAAACATTTGCCTGCGATCCCGTGTCAATATTCGGCGGCATCGTGACCTGCAATGCGCCGCTAGATTCCGCGACGGCGGAAAAGCTCGGCGAGCTGTTTCTTGAAATCGTGGCGGCGCCGGACTTCGAGCCGGGCGCCCTGGAAATACTGAAGCGGAAAAAAAACCTGCGCATAATCAGGCTCGCAGCCCCCCCGGCCGAATCCCACGAGTGCATTTCCGTCGACGGCGGCCTTTTGGTTCAGCAAAGCGACCGCAGGCTCCTTGAAAAATGGGAAGTAGTGACAAAGGCAGCGCCAGCCGCCGAGGATCTGCGCGACATGATCTTCGGCATTCGCGCCGTGACATTCGTGAAGTCAAACGCAATCATGATCGTCAAAAACGAGTCGGCAACGGGCATAGGCGGCGGCCAGGTAAACCGAATATGGCCAACGGCGCAGTCGCTGGAGCGAAGCGCCGCGGCAATAAAGGCCGCAGCCGAAAATCCCTGGAAGGACGCGGCGCCGGCGAGGGTGCTTGCCTCCGATGCCTTTTTCCCGTTCGCCGACGTGGTGGAAGCCGCAGCGGCAGCCGGAATCAAAGCGATTATCCAGCCGGGCGGGTCAGTCAACGACAAGCTGTCGATAGAGGCCTGCGACAAGCGCGGCATTGCCATGGTTTTCACGGGGACAAGGCACTTCAAGCACTAGCGCAAAGCCACGGGAGCGCCGGCAGCCGGCGGCTCCCGGAAATGCGGCCTCTTTTGGAACCGCCAAGGATTCGCGGAGCTTATTCATGCCCGGCGCAAAGGAGGCGGAAAATGAAAAACACATGCGAGCTGTTTAACGACGGCTGGCTTTTCGCGAAACTGAAAATCGAGCCGGGCGCGAAGCCGGCCGAGGCCGCGCCGGAAGCGCTCGACTGGCAGCCCGCGCGCGTGCCGCACGACTGGCTGATCTTCGACACGAACAACCTGTACGAATCCGCGGTCGGGTTTTACAAAAAAGAATTCGCGGCGGAAAAAGGCGAGCGGGTTTTCCTCCTGCGCTTTGACGGCGTGTACATGGACTCGTCCGTGCGCGTGAACGGCGAGCATGTCGGCGAATGGAAATACGGCTACTCCACGTTCGAGCTTGACATAACGGATTTCCTGCGGGACGGGATCAACGAAATTATCGTCAAGGTCGTTTACGAAAGCCCCAATTCCAGATGGTACTCCGGAGCGGGGATTTACAGAAACGTGTGGCTGAAAACGCTTAACAAAACGCGCGTCGCGTCCGACGGCGTGTACATAACGCCCGCGAAAAAATCCGGCGGCGCATGGGAAGTCGAGATCGACGCGGAAATAATCATCGGCGATGAAAACGCGCGAATCGAAATCAGGCACGAGCTGCGCGACCCCGGCGGAAGCGCCGTCGCCGAATGCGCCCAAAGCTTTCCGGCCGGCGCGAAAGGCTTGCGCCGCGACAGCCAGCGCCTGACGGCAAACGCGCCAAGCCTTTGGGGCATCGGCGCCGCGAACATTTACGCGCTCAAAACCGAGGTTTTTCAGGACGGCGCCCTCGTCCACGCGGAGGAAAACGCCTTTGGCTTCAGGACGATAGAGTTCGACCCGAACCGCGGCTTTTTTCTGAACGGCGAAAGGGTGAAGCTGCAAGGCGTGTGCCAGCACCACGACCTGGGCGCGCTCGGCGCGGCGATGAACGCGGCGGCGCTGAGGCGCCAGCTTTGCCTGCTGAAGGAAATGGGCGCCAATGCGATAAGAACCGCGCACAACATGCCGGCCCCCGAGCTGATGGACTTGGCGGACAGCATGGGCTTTCTCGTGGTGTCGGAATCTTTTGACATGTGGGAGATGCCGAAAACCGCGAACGATTACGCGCGTTTTTTCGCCGATTGGGCCGAAAAAGACGTCGCGAGCTGGGTGCGCCGCGACCGCAATCACCCTAGCCTTATAATGTGGTGCATCGGGAACGAAATCTACGAGACGCACGCGAACGCCGAAAAAGGCGCGGAACTTATTGGCATGTTAACGTCCCTCGTGAAAAAACACGACCCCAAAGGCCATGCGCCGGTCACGCTCGGCTCGAATTACCTGCCGTGGGAAAACACGCAGAAATGCGCCGACGCCGTCAAGCTGGTGGGCTACAACTACGCCGATTATCTATACAACGATCACCACAAAAAATACCCCGACTGGATAATCTACGGCAGCGAGACATGCTCCGTCGTGCAGAGCAGGGGCGTTTACCATTTCCCGCTCGCGAAGTCCGTCCTGGCCGACGACGACGAGCAGTGTTCCTCGCTGGGCAACAGCGCGACGTCGTGGGGCGCGAAAAGCGCCGAAGCCTGCATCATGGCCGACAGGGACGCCGAATTTTCGGCAGGGCAGTTTATCTGGTCCGGCACGGACTACATCGGCGAGCCGACGCCGTACCACACGAAGAATTCGTACTTCGGGCAAATCGACACGGCGGGCTTCAAGAAAGATTCCTTCTACATTTTCCAGTCCGCGTGGACGGATTACCGCGCGAATCCCATGATACATATTTTCCCGTACTGGGATTTTTCCGACGGGCAGACGATCGACGTCCGCGTCGCGTCGAACGCGCCGAAGGTGGAACTGTTTTTTGCAGACGGCGAAGGACAGCGCTCCCTAGGGACTTTTGACATCGATCACAAAAAAGGCAAAAAGCTGATAGCCGACTGGCAATTGCCCTACAAAAAAGGGACGCTGCTCGCCGTGGCTTACGACGCGGACGGCAATGCAATAGCGAAAACGTCGCGGTCTTCTTTCGGCGACGCCGCGCAAATCGTTTTAACGCCGGACAAAACAAGCCTCATGGCGAACGGCGAAGACCTTGCTTTCGTGGAAATATCCGCCATCGACGAAAACGCCATGCCCGTAGAAAACGCAAACAACAGAATCAGCATTACCGTGGAAGGCGCCGGGTACCTGGCCGGCATCGACAACGGCGACAGCGCCGATTACGAGCAGTACAAAGGCGCGAGCAAAAGGCTTTTTTCCGGCAAGCTGCTGGCGATCGTCGGCGCCACGCTGGAAACGGGCGAGATAAAGGTAACGGCGCAAAGCCCCGGCCTGCCGGCGAAAACGCTGGCTCTGCAAGCCGTGAAGGCGGACATCCGCAAAGGCATTAGCGCTGCTTTCGTTCCCGGCGAGAAGCCTGAGGAAAACGGCGAAGTTCCTGTCAGGAAAATCAGCCTGGAGGTTATCGCGGACAGCGGCGGCGCAAACAGCGGCGCCAGCGCAGGCAAGCGCGAGATAGCGCTCAAGGCGCGGATCCATCCCGAAAACGCGACGCACAGGGCGCTGGAATGGCGCGTTACCGACAGCGCCGGCATCGACGCGAGCATCGCGAGCATCAGCGCGGACGGGGACGGCGCCGTGGTCACGGCGATCGGCGACGGGGATATTTTCGTAAGATGCGCGACAAGAAACGGCGGCGGGAAAATCAGCCTTTACTCGCAGCTTGATTTTTCCGTGACGGGGCTGGGCGCCGCGCACCTCAACCCATACGGCTTTATCGCAGGCGGCCTGTACAACAAAAGCAACGTGGAATTGACGAACGGCAACGAAAGGGGCGTCGCCACATTGCGCGACGGCGAAAGCCACGTCGGCTTCGCGGGCGTGGACTTCGGCGAAACCGGCGCGGACGAAATAACCATGCCGATATTTTCATTGACAAAAGAGCCGTTCCCCATCGAGATATGGGAAGGAATGCCCGGCGACGCGGGCGGCAAAAAACTTGCCACCGTTACTTACGCGAGCGGCTCGCGGTGGAACACCTACATCGCGGAAACCTACAAGCTGCCCGCGCGGATAAAAGGCGTCGCCACCATTTGCTTCGTATTGCGCCAGAAGGCGCACATAAAGGGCTTTAGCTTCAGGAAAATCGAGAAAGCATACGAGCGGATTTGCGCGAAAGACCACTCGGTGATTTACGGCGATTCCTACAAAATCACGCAGGGGGGAATCGAGCGGATTGGCAACAACGTTACCATCGAGTTCGACGGCATGGATTTTTCCGGTGCCAAGCCCGCGAAGCTGCAAATCTGCGGGCGCACTCCTTTGGCGCTGAATTCCATTCAGGTAAAATTCGGCGACGGCAGCGAGGCGCAGATGATCGGGTTTTCAAAAGCAGCGGACTTCGAGGTTCAGGAGTTCGACATCGGCGCCGGCGCAAGCGAGCATGGCTCGAACGCGCGCAGCGCAAATGCCGAGCAGAAAGTAAGCTTCGTTTTCCTGCCCGGGTGCGATTTCGACTTCAAGTGGTTCAGGTTTGCGCAAGAAGATGGCCAGGGGCTCCCCCCTCCCCTCCCCCAGGCGCAAGCGCAGCCGGGCTGAAAGCCCGCGAGAAGCGCCTGCCAGCCGGCGCTTCCGCTGAATGAACGAACCCCGCCGCAAGCAGCGGGGTATCGTTCGTTCTCCCGGGGAATTGCATTCGGGGTTTAATACCTTTTTAACCGCCCCAAGGGGCGGGGTATTAAACCCCTCAGCACGAATAATTCAATGCCTTGATGCGAAATCAGCGGAACACGCTGAAGCCGATTCTGGCAATAATGGTGGTTGACACCGGGTATTCAGGCGTGTTGATCCTGCGAAAGCTATGCGACCTGCCCGTGACGTTGGCCGGCGCGGTGTTGCCCTCATCGTCAACAATGTTTGTAAAGTACGAAAAGACCACGCCCGCCTCGCCGAAAAGGGAAACGGGCAGGTTCGGCAGCCGCCAGTTGGCGCTGGCCCTTATGATGTGCATCCACTGGTAGGCCCCGTCGCGCAGAAAGTGCCTAAAAGTAACGGGATTTCCGTGCCCCCTGTCAGGATCAAGCTCCGAAAGCAGATGGCTGCCGTCAACGGCGCTGGAGCCGAAGTTGGCGCCTCGGCGAATTAGCTGGTACTGAAAAATCGTTGACAGGTTCCGCGTCGGCATCGTCCTAAACTGCAGCAGAAACTGGTCGGAATTTGGCGGCAGGTAATGGCCCAGCGACGCGCCGTTGTTTATCCACGCAGTCTCCATAGCCAAGCGGGTGCCGTCTATGCGGTAGCCGCTGTACCAGGGATTGAAGTTGCGGTTGTGGGTAAAGGTGTACGGGTTGATCTTTGTGTAGCTGAAGCGCAGCGACGAAAAGCTCAGAAAGCGCAGCGGAATGTTTGCGCCAAACTGATACGCAATCATCGTGCGATCATAGCTCCACATGTCGCGCTGAACCCTCATTTCGTCAACAAAAATCGAAGCCCACACGTTCCCAATGCCTGGATACTGCAGCCTGAGATTTGCGGACAGCGCCAGGTTGTCAAAGTCGCCAATAAAGTTCTGGTAAAAAAAATTGCTGACAATCGGCGCCATGTAGCCAAGCTCGAAGCGCTTGGGCCAAACAACCCCATCCATCAAGTCGAAGAACACAAAGTTCCTAAACCTGAGCTGCAGCATGTTTATCGAAAAAGCGTTTTGGAAGGACTGCGCGGAAGTCTTGATCCCCTCGGTGTTGTGGTATTCCAGAATGCCGGTGAGCGACGAAAAGCTCAGCCAGGGAAACGGGTTGAACTCCATCTCCATCGCGAGGAAAGGGCGCGCCATTCTGTTAAAAGTGAGGCTGGTGCCAAGCGGCATCGAGCCCCACTCGCGCGGCATCCTGCCCAGGCGCATGATAAGCGCATTGTCAAAAAAAGAAGAGGTCAGCTCAGCCTGAAGGCTGTAGCCGCCGGCAACCGCGTCCGGCCAGTACCTAAAGTTCGTGAGGTCGTCCAGGAACATAAGCGAGCCGTCCCAGCGCCGCCTGTACGTGAAGGGAAAATGCACAAGCGAGTCGCTGTACACCCTGATAACCCGATTCTGAAACTCGCTCCCCTCGCGGTTTTCAAAGCCCTCGTAATAAGTGTTGTACAGCCCCAAAAACCTGCGCGGCATCCTCACCAGGCCGCCCTGGTTGAAAAGGCCGTAGGAAACATTTCGCCCAATGTCGCCGGAAATATCGAAATGCACCCAAAACTCCGCGCCAACGTTTGACTCGCCAAATGCCGGGATAAAGCTGGACGAAAGCTCAAAGTCCATGCCCACGTTGAGGTTGAAAGTCAGCGGAAAATCCCTGTCGGCCAGCGCCGTCTCCGCGAAAAAGCCCCCGCGGCGCAGATCAAGGCCCGGCTCCGGGCGCTGAAGCCTGGCCAGATAGTCCTCGAGGATTTGGCGCTCGGAGGCGCGAAGCCTGCCTGCGTTGCCGGTGGCGAGAAGCTCGTGGATGGCGCCGATCACAACGCTGCGGGTGTAGGGCCGCACCCCTGAAAGCGGGGAGATAAGGCCCCGCATCTCGGCCAGCTCCAGAATGTGGTAAATCGGGCTGTCCAGGCTTACCGACGTGTGGCTCTGCGCCGGCAGCGGGATGGCGAAAGAAGCCAGCAGGCAAATAAGAAGTAGCGCTTGTTTCATTCTGGCATTGTACAGCAGTTTGGCGCAAAATGTGAACCGGCGCGGCGCAAGAAGCGGCGCTTGCTGCCGGCGCAGAGAATCCGCCGGCAGCCGCGAAAACCGGAATTTTGCAGCAGAAGCGCAGCCTACCGGCGCATTTTCCCTTCCATCCGCCTCGAAAAAGGCGTATATTCTGAGCATCATGGACACAAAAAAATTCATTTCGCTCATGGACAAAGTCACGTACCTATTCGAGATGGCCATCGCCATTTTGCTGCTGGCGGTAATTGCTATAAAAATCGTGGAAACATCGGCGGAGATGGCAGGGGTTCAAGTAGCGATTTTGGCCATGGATTTCGAGAGAATACTGTCCACAACGCTTGCGCTGATAATAGGCGTTGAGTTCATAAAGATGCTATGCAAGCACACGCCTGAAACGATCATTGACGTGCTGCTTTTTGCGATAGCGCGGCAAATAGTAATCTATCACGAAAAGACGCTGGACTTGCTGGTCGGGATGGTTGCGATCGCCGGATTATTCGCCGCCAAAAAGTTTTTTCTGGGCAAGGGCGTTAGCAAGGGCGGCTCGCAAAAAAGCCATGAGCCCGCCGAATAGCGCGGCTGCGCCGCCGGCCGGCACGGCCCGCCCGCAAGCCGCGCGGCGCCGGCGCGAAAAAAAGCCCTCGCCGTCCGGCCGAACGCGAGGGCCTCTCTGCGCCGCCGCCCGCTATCGCGAACGAGCCGGCGCCCGGCCTAAAGCCAGAAGCGAACGCCTATTTCGCCGCCAATGCCAATGCCGGGCCTAAAGCTGCGATATCTGGAATTATCCCAGTCGTGCCGGTTGTCAAAATAATTAAGCCCAAACCGTCCAGCCAGGTTGCCAAAAACCTCGAAGAAATCCCACGGCTGGAAAGTCAGGCCAATGGGAACCCTCACGCCCGCGCCAAAGCGCGTCCATTCGCGAGTACGCGACCCATATGTATGGTGGTGTATTGTCCCGCCATAATGCCTCGCAATATTGGCAAAGGCCCCCAAGCCGAAAAACCAGCCAAAAGTCTCGCTGTCGTCAAACATCGAGCCAAGGAAGTAAAAATCGCCCTGGACGCCGGCAGCCCACCCGCCGCCCCAAAAATCAAGGTTTATGCCCCAAAAAATAGGCAGCGCCGGCGCCTTTAGGGACAAAGCCGCGCCGCCAAGGTTGACGCGCCCGTCCAAGCCAAAACCGCCCAGAATGCCAATTCCCCAGCCATCAGGGTGAACAGGGCTCGGGCCAAACTCGATGCCCGCAAAAGCGGTGCCCGTCGCAAGGATGGCGGCAAGAGCGGCTCCAAGCGCAAGTTTTTTCCTCATCGTTCCTCCAAAGCAAAGCGCCTCAGTTTGATTGTTTTTAGCGCGAAGCGCTTCTTTACCAATGTAGCCGATCCGCCATGGAAAGGCAAGCATAATCGCTCCGGCAGAAGCGCCGCGCCGCCGGCTGCCCCCTTTATACTTTTCGCTCATTGCGCTAAAATGCAGGCACACCGATCAGGGAGCCGCCCGTTCCGCGTTTGCCGGCGGCTGCCAAGGAGCGCGACATGTTTTTTTTCGACGAGTACTACCTGCTTTTGGTTGTGCCGACCCTGCTGCTTTCGCTTTGGGCGCAGTTCAAGGTCAAGTCCACTTTTGCGAAATTCTCAAAAGTTGCCGCCAGAAAGGGAATCACCGGGCAGGACGCGGCGGCGCTGATGCTAAAGGCGAGCGGCATCCGCGACGTGCAGATTGAGTCCGTCGCCGGCGCCCTCACCGACCACTACGACCCCGGCTCAAAAACGGTGCGGCTTTCGCAGCCGGTCTTCCGCGAAAACTCGATTGCCGCGATCGGAGTGGCCGCCCACGAGGCTGGCCACGCCATCCAGCACGCCACCGGCTACGGCCCGCTGGCGCTGCGCAGCACCCTCGTGCCGGTTGCCAACATCGGCTCCATGCTCGGCCCGTACATAGCCATCGCGGGGCTTTTCTTTCACGAGTCCATGCCCGTGCTTTTCCCCATCGGCATCGCCCTGTTTGGCGGCGCCGTGCTGTTTTACCTCATAACGCTGCCGGTGGAATTCGACGCCTCCGCGCGGGCCATGGCCATACTGCGCGACAACAACGTTCTGACCAGGGAAGAGCTGGCCGGCGCCAGAAAAGTCCTTTCCGCCGCCGCGATGACCTACGTCGCGTCGGCGCTAACCGCCGTGATGAGCCTCCTGCGGCTCATCCTGCTCTCGCGAAGCCGGCGCTAGGCAAGGGGGCGCAGGCGGCGGCGCTCTCAGCGTCAGCGCTTCCCCTTCCGCATGACGGCTTCCGCCAGCCTTGCGAAATCGCCGTTCAGCGCCGCCTTTGCGCCATCGCCTCGGGAGCAGGCGGCGCCGTCGATGTACGGAACGCCGTCCCTTTCAACAATAACCGGCGGCGCCTCGCTGCCCGCCTCCGCGCCGGCCAGGGGCAGCAGCTCGGGGTTTCCGCGCGAAAAGGCAAACGGCGCGGCGCAGCGAAAGGCCCTTTCTGGAGCGCCCCTGCCGAAAAGCCCCTCCAGCCCGGCGGCGCCGTCGTCGCCCTTTTCGTCTGTCGTGGGAAACGTCCCGTCTAAGGCCAAAGCACATCCCTCAAGGCATTATACCCCTTTGCCGGCCAAGTTTGAAGAGCCTCGCGCCTCGTATTGCGCAGCGAGCCAAGCGCCGTTAAACTCAACATATGACCACCAAGCGCAGCGTTGTAATGCTAATCGACGACGACGAAGTCTGCCTCGCCATGGGCAGGGAAATCCTGGAAAGCAAATACACCCTGTACCCCGTCCCGTCGGGAAAGCAGGCCTTCCAGATTCTGACCAAAGTCATCCCGGACCTGATTCTCCTGGACATCGGAATGAGCGAAATGGACGGCTACGCCGTGCTGAAAAAGCTCAAGGAAGGCAGCGCCACAAAAAACATCCCCGTGATTTTTCTCACCTCGCGCGTCCACCCCGGCGACGAGCTGGACGGGCTGAGCCTCGGCGCAATCGACTTCGTCACCAAGCCCTTTTCCCCGCTACTGCTCATCCAGCGCATCGAAAACCACCTCCTAATCTGCTCCCAGCGAAAGGACTTGGAGGAAAGCGCCAAGAAGCAGGCCGCAAAAACAAAAAACCTGCAAAGCGCCATAGCCTCCACGCTTTCATGGGCCATCGGCGCCAGGGACAAAGCCGCCGGCAGCCGCGCGCAGCGCTCGCGCATGTATATGGAAAAAATGCTCGGCGCAATGCTAAAGCAGGGAGCGGGCAAAGGCGAGGCAAAAAGCTGGGACAAAGAGGCCTTCGCCAGCGCCGCGCAAATGCACGACATAGGAAACATCTTCATCAGCGAGGCGCTGCTGAGCAAGCCCGGCAAGCTCAGCGCCGCCGAATTTGCCGAAGTGAAAAAGCACCCCGCCCACGGCCTGGCAATAATAGACCACATGCGCCGGCAGCTAGCCGACAGCCATCCCTTTCTGGACTACGCCGCCGTTTTTGCCGAAACCCACCACGAGCGCTGGGACGGCTCCGGCTACCCCAAAGGCCTCAAAGGCGCCGACATCCCGCTTGCCGGCAGGCTAATGGCGCTGGTCGACGCATACGGCGCCCTAGTCTCCGCCCGCCCCCACAGGCCGCCCATGCCCCCCGGCGACGCAGCCCAGGAAATCATCCGCGGCGCCGGCGCCGCATTCGACCCCGCCCTGGCTGAAATTTTCAAGGCCGTCTCCGGCGAGTTCGCAAAAATCGCCGAGCAGCAAAACCCCTAACCCACCCCCGCGGAAGCCGCTGCCCGCAGCGCTTCCCGCAAGCTTCCCGGCCCCAGCAGCGCAGGCGCGGCAATTGCGCCTTGCCTCATCACGCAGCGCAGACGGAAAGTGCCGGCAAGGGGGCAGCGGCGTTTTGGCGCTTGCGGCGCGGGGTTTTGGGGTTGGGGTTTGTGGGCGCGGGTTTTGGGGGGTGCTTGCGGGGGAATCGGCGTTGCGTACGCACGATTTTGGGGTTGGGCGCGAGTTTTAGGGATTTCGCCTGCGGGCGAGTTGGCGCTGTGTGTGCGCGATTTTGGGTTTGGGAGCGGGTTAGGTTCTTCGTCTGCAGGCGAGTTGGCGTTGCGTGCGCGCGATTTTAGATTTGGGCGCGGGTTTTAGGGATTTCGCTTGCGGGCGAGTTGGCGCTGCGTGCGGGCGATTTTAGATTTGGGCGCAGGTTTTGGGGGGGTGATTGCGGGTGAATCGGCGTTGCGTGTGCGCGATTGGGCGCTGTTTAGGTTTTTAGGGCGTGTTCCCACTATGAAAACCTGAGAAAAGCTGCCATACTCCAAGCATGGAAATAAACGAGGGGACATACGGGAAAATCAGGCGCATACTGCCCGTCCAGCGCGGCCGGGTAGCGGTACAAA
>Ga0209755_10003599_pt1 | contig 19236 bp, 15 predicted proteins | sample TergutCo191P1_FD_187301 | JGI IMG/M metagenome (GOLD analysis project Ga0209755, IMG submission 187301) | Cornitermes sp. P1 segment gut microbial communities from Petit-Saut dam, French Guiana - Co191P1 (SPAdes) (version 2) | ecosystem: Host-associated > Arthropoda: Insects > Digestive system...
AGTCTCAAATGCGATTGCGGGAATTTCGGCGCAAGTTGAAGTGCTTGACGTGTCCGTCACCGGTATCAGCGCAGAGCAGATGGTTGCGGAGCTTTATGAGGAATACCGCATATGAACACTTATTTGGCTGTATTTAGGATACGGTTCTCGGCGGGGCTACAGTACCGTGCGGCTGCTCTCGGCGGTGTTGCCACACAGTTTGTTTGGGGATTCATGCTGCTTTTACAGTTTTCTGCATTTTACAGAGCAGACCCCACGGCATTTCCAATGGAAATGTCGCAAGTTGTTTCATACATATGGATGCAGCAGGCGTTTTTGGCATTATTTATGTCATGGTTTTTCGACCAGGAGATATTTAACTCAATAACAAGCGGCTCTATAGCTTACGAGATGGCACGCCCTGTTGACCTATATAACCGCTGGTTTTGTCATTCTGTGGCAAATAGACTATCGCGGGCAGTGCTTAGATGTATGCCGATTTTAGTTATAGCCTTTTTTCTGCCTGAGCCGTTTCGTATGACATTACCTGAGAGTTTTCAGCAGTTTGCGCTGTTTCTTTTATCTGTAACTTTAAGCTTGGGGGTTGTTGTGTCATTTGCCATGCTCATATACATATCGGTATTTTACACACTATCGCCGCTCGGTATGCGGATAATAGCCGCAGTCGGGTCGGATTTTCTCGCGGGGGCACTTATACCTCTGCCGTTTTTCCCCGATGGTATCAGGCAGGTTGCAGAGATTCTGCCATTTGCGGCAATGCAGAACATGCCGCTTCGCATTTACAGCGGAAATATATCAGGGGTAGATGCGTGGCATGGGATTTTATTGCAAGTGTTTTGGCTGATTGTTATGGTCTTACTCGGTAAGTTTGCCATGAAAAGGGCACTACAAAAAGTCGTAGTGCAAGGAGGGTAGCCATGGCACTGTATATGAAGTTTTTCTCCATTCATATGAGATGTCAAATGCAGTACAAGGTATCGTTTTTGCTGACATCACTCGGGCAGTTTCTGGTATCTTTTACCGCACTGCTCGGAATTTCATTTATGTTCAGCCGATTTGGTGCAATTGAGGGCTTTACATTTGAACAAGTGCTTTTGTGCTTTGCTGTAGTGCTGATGGCGTATTCGATTGCGGAATGTTTTGGCAGAGGATTTGATTTGTTTCCGAGCATGATAAGCAACGGCGAATTTGACCGCGCGCTGGTACGTCCTCGCAGCGAGATATTTCTTGTGCTTGCAGGTAAAATGGAATTTACCCGCATAGGCAGGCTATTGCAGGCGATTGTTGTTTTATTCATTGCAATTCCCGCAAGCGGAGTGGACTGGACTGCGGAAAGGATATTCACGCTGTTTTTAATGGTTTCATGCGGAATTTTAGTGTTTTTGGGATTGTTTTTACTATATGCGGGAGTGTCATTTTTTACGATTGAGGGTATAGAATTCATGAACATCTTTACCGATGGAGGCCGCGAGTTCGGCATGTATCCGTTTTCAATCTATGGGCAGGAAATATTGAAATTTTTGACCTATGTTATACCGCTTGCGCTGTTTCAGTATTATCCGCTGCTATTTTTGCTTGGTATGGAGGACAGTCTGCTATATATGTTTGCGCCTTTGCTGAGTTTGCTTTTTATAATCCCGTGCTACGCATTTTGGCGGTTCGGGCTGCGCAGATACCGCTCAACAGGGTCATAGCAGGAAATGTAAGCAGATATTATGCGGTTTGCGGAGTCTTTTTTACGAGAACAGCGGTGTAGATCCCGATGGCTCGTAAAAAAGCGGAGCAAATTGCATAATACCTGCGGTGTGGGTGGGGTTATTTGCATGAATATCAAACAGAAACGTCGAGTTCGCCTGAGACAGCACCTTCGGCTCCGCCCGAACCGTCTGCGCTGCCGCCATCAAAAGCACTCGCGGAAAAAGACATACCACCGGACATATCGGAGCCGCCGAAGCCTGCCGAGGACTCCGCCGCTACTTGCATAGCGGCAAGTGATTGAGCCTTTGCTGCGATTGCAGCTTCCGTAGCGGCATCAAGCATAGCTTGCGCACCTCTTTGCATTTCTTCTTGATCAAGTTCCTCTAAATAGCGGCGCTCACGATTTCTGCGGCGTATGATTTGCCGCCGAAGCTCATCTTCAATCTCCCTTGCGCGTTGCAACTTCTCTTCGCGCTCGGCTCTCTCCTGCTTTTGCTGCAATCTGGATTCACCGCTCAAATCGCGAATTTTTCTGTTGCTGCGCCTGATAACCCTTTCGAGCCTCCTGATGATTTGACGCTTTTCATCTGCATCTTCGCCATCAGACATAGCAAGCGCGAGCCTGAGTTCACCTAAATCCTTAAAAGCATCGCCAATTATTCTGTGGATTATAAACGTATTATTTGCCGAAACAAGGCGTCTGGTAAGTGAGCCCGAATTATCTGTGGGTGGCTCGCGCTGGCCTTCTGCACCGCTGCTTGCAGCAGTATCCTGTGCCGCAAAAGGATTAAACAATGTTTGTTCTTCCTCGCCTGACCATGAGAAGATGTCAAACACATCTTCCTCCCAAGCGAAAGAGCTTTGTTGCTCGACAATATTGCTACTCTGAAGTTGATTCATAGAAGCAAAAAGTGATGTATCTGTATAAGCTTGTTGCATATTTGCAGTATTAACACGCATGATGTCAGCCTCCTTGCCATCCGGTCAATTCCGGTCTCCATCCGGAATAAATAATTCTCCCTATCTTAATTATCGGCTTATTTGCGAAAAACTTAACACTTTTTTCACTATTATTTTTATTTTATTTTGTTTTGACAAAAAAAGCAGATGACGGGCGACGAAACTGCCTGTCATCTGCCGTGGGACTCGGTTTTTTAAATAGCGTCATCGCATGGGCAATAATTAGTCGTCTGCGTGCGTTGCCTTGCTTTCTTCTTAGTGGTCGTGGTCGTTGTCGCAGCAGTCTTGTCCGGCTGGAGAACAGCATTCATTCTTTTGAGCACCATTATTTTTCAGCTCTTCAATTTGTGCCTCTTTGGAAGCAATGAGTTCATAGGCTTCCGTGATTTCCTTACATGCTTTTTCGAACTCGGGAGCAGGATTGTCCTTGAAAAGCTTGTAGTAGATTGTTCCGATTTCAACGCTTAGACGCCTTATAGTTGCCTTATCGTTGACAATGCTTGCTCTGAGTTTTGTTTTCTTAGCAAGGACTCTGGCTTTTTGCTCGGTAGCCTTGTATGCATCTACCGAAGCATCTGCAAAGGATTCGAGTGTCTCTTTCGCTTTCTTTTTGAATTCATCATAGTTTGCCATATTTCTATTCCTCCTATTAATTTTCCTTATTTATATCATCATCGCTTGCAGAATCATTTGTATCCTTTGAACTGTTTGTATCTTCAGCCGTATCATTTTTGTTGCGCAAATGATTGCGGATAAGGATGCCGACAGCAGCGAGGAAAGACAGTGCTGCGAGCCATTGCGAAGCGCGGAAATCTGTGCCCGGAATCATCAGACTGTCTGTTCTGAGTCCCTCTATCAAGAAACGACCAAAACCATACCATGCCACATAGAAAAGGAAATACTGTCCGGGATACTTGGTCTTTGATTTTTTAGAGAATACATGCATCAAAATCAAACCGACAATATTCCAGAGAGACTCGTACAGGAAAGTGGGGTGAACATATCTGGTGGTCTCACCTACAGTAAGACCCATTCTCCAAGGCAAATCAGTTTCGGAGCCAAACGCCTCGCGGTTGATAAAATTGCCCCAGCGCCCTACTGACTGACCTATAAGAAGACCAAAGCCGGCAGCATCAAGGAGATTGCCGAGTGGCATTTTCTTAATGCGGCTGTATATTATGAAAACTAAGCCTGAGGCGATTATACCACCGTAAATTGCAAGCCCTCCATCGCGAAATCTGATGATATTACCCCATTGACCCGGGGCGAAGTACATATCGAAATTAAAAATCATGAAGTAGAGCCTAGCACCGATAATGCCACAGGGAACAGCAATAAGAACAAGGTCATATACGTTATCACGCGTGAGACCAAATAGCTCACTGCGGCGCATCAAATAAAGAGCAGCAAGGGCGTAGCCTAAAACAATAAAAACGGCATAGTAGTAAACATTAAAACCGAATAGCGTAAAGTATCTGGAAAAGTCAAGGGAAAAGCCGTCTCCAAAGAGTGGAAATGTGATTGTTGCGTTACTCAAAATACCACCTCATTTATTTTTTGGGTCAGATTATAATGGATTTATGATAGAAATTGCCATGTGCTCAGAAATGATGTTATCGGAAATAAATTTTGTTATGTCGTCAGTAGTTACTGCTTTTAGTATATTTATGGCATCAAACGAATCGAAATTTTGGAAATGACCTTCGATTATGCTGGATGCTATCGCCGAAAACGAGTTGTATGCGCGAATGGTGCTCCCCATGCTTGCTTTTTTTATACGCTCCAGCAGCTCTGTATCAGCGCCGACTTTTTTTATCTTCAAAACCTCTTTTTGGACTTCATTAAACACGAACTGCGGGTCACGAGCCTCCCCACCAAAAACAATATACGCTGTTTTGGCTGCGGAGTCAACAGAAAATCCAAAGTCCGAGTTAATTTGTCCGTCAGCATAGAGTCTTAAATACAATGATGATGAGTGCCCGAAGAGTAAATCGAGAGCCATATAGCTGATAATTTCGAGTTTTAGCTTTTCTTTCCCGCAGTTTACGGTGTTTATCTTAAGCCCTGCATTAAAAACAGGCAAACTGACATCCATAGCCTTTTCTGTTTTGGCAACGTTGGGAAGCATAGACTCGGCAGCACCGTAGTCACGTAAAGGGATTTCACCCGGTGTCGATGGCAGAATTTTCTGTGCGGTATCAAAAATTTCTGTCGGGTCTACATCCCCGACAACGCATAGAGCCATATTGGAGGGATTGTAGAAAATGCGGTGGCAATCGTAGAGAGTATCGGCAGTTATGTGTCCTATGCTCTCTACAGTACCTGCGACACTGTCACGCAGTGGCTTATGTTTATAGAGAGATTTGAGTAATCCATAGTACAAATTAAAATCAGGGTCGTCCTCTCCCATGCGTATTTCCTGAGTAATGATGCCCTGTTCTTTCTCTACACTCTCGGGTGTGAAGTAAGGAATCGAGACAAAACTGAGGAGGATTTCAAGGTTTTCACGGAATTTGTCGCCACATTCAAAGTAATAAGCCGTGAGGTCGTTTGATGTGTAAGCATTAGGGGAAGCACCGTTTTGTGATAAAAGCTCCAGTGCATTTCCATCTTTGGTTTCAAAAAGCTTGTGCTCCAAAAAATGTGCAACGCCTGCCGGTGTATCTGTCCACTTGTCTGCAATTTTAAAACGCCTGTCAACGCCGCCGTAATTGGTGGCAAAAAAAGCAAATTTCTTGTGGAATCCCGGTTTTGGCACTACAAACACAGAAAGTCCGTTAGAGAGTTTTTCTGAATATACTTGTTCTCCCAAATTAGTGTATTGTTTATGCGTCATCATCTGCCTCCGCTTCATTTTCTTCTGCATTTCCCGCAAGGAAATAGACGGTGTCGAGTTTTATGCCGGATGCAGCGTCTACAATGCGCTCTTTTGTCACATCAAGGACTTTCTCACTCAAAGTTACAGGGTCGTAGGAGGGAGTACAAAGCGTACTGTCAAAATAAAGACCTTCAAGCCCGCCCAGCCTGTCCAGTGCGGAATTTATGGAGTTGATTATGGATAGCCTTGCAGCGGTTAGTTCTGTGTCGGTGATATTGCCCTGTTTTACTTCATCAAGCAGAGACAGTATCTCATTTTGTGCATCATCGCATTTTGAAAAATCAACACCGGATGTGACAATCATAATTCCTTTGTATTTATCCACCATGGAGTTTACATAGTAACAAAGCGACAGGCGTTCCCGCACGTTCTGAAAGAGTTTTGATGAAATTTCTCCGCCGTATATGGCGTTTAACATCATGAGGGCAGGAAGATCCGGCTCTTTCATAAAATTACCGAGACGAAAGCCCATTGTTAGCTTGCCCTGCGTGACATCAAGAGTTTCGTCAATTCTGCGAGGCGTGTCTGAGTGCGGCTGAAATATAACATTTGTTTTCGGTGCTTCGTTTCTTTTCTCGTGAGGTAAATCTTTCAGTGCCGAGCGAAATGCATTTTCAACACGTTTAGGTTCTGCGAATCCGCAGTACATAAGCTCAATCTTTGCGCTGCTGAGCAAGTGATGGTGATGTGCCGTTAAGGACTCGCAGGTTATTTCAGCTGCTTCCGGTTCAGCGCCGAGACGTCCAACGCCATATGCCTCATCGGAGCACATCTCTTCAAGCAGCCTGTCAAGCGCATAGCCGCGTTTATCGTTTATTGATGCGCGAATGTCATCAATCAGGTTTGACTTTTCGCTCTGAACGTACTCATCGAGGAGTCTACCGTCTTTTGTGGCGGGGTATAGCAATATTTCACACGCAATCTTTGTGGCATCTTCCAGCAGGTTTTCGCCGCCCGGCAAATAGCGCTCGTCAACAAAATCAACAAAAAATCCTATGCAGTGCATTTCGCCTTTTTTTCGCACAATAGGCTCTATGCGGATTCCATACAAGTCGTCAAGCAGAGCTGAGAGGCTTTCCATATCGGGGTAGTTGACGCTGCCCCGTCTGAGGACTCGCGGCAACAGCGCATTTGCGGAAGCAGTTTTTTTAGTGAGTGAGCTGATGAAATTGATTGTGATGGAGCCGGACTTAAATCTTTCTGCATTGACGCATGTGAGCGAAACCCCCGGCGCAAGCTGAGTTTTATATACAGTGTGTTTTGAGTTTGTCACCAAAAAGTAATTACCTTCTTTCGATTTTTTCGTGTGAGCGACCATTGTACCACTTCTTTGCGTAAATTGGAAACAATAAATTTTTGACATCCGTTCATTTTTATTGTATATTATGCTCAGATGTCTAATAAATGTTAATCAAAAGGAGATTATATAATGTCAAACAGAATTTTCACTTCAGAATCAGTTACAGAGGGGCATCCTGACAAAGTGTGCGACCAAGTATCGGATGCGGTTCTTGACGCAATATTGGCGGGAGATAAAAATGCACGTGTAGCGTGTGAGACTATATGTACAACAGGTCTTGTACTTGTTATGGGCGAGATTACCACAAACTGTTATGTTGATATACCTAGTGTGGTGCGAAAAACAGTTGAGGAAATCGGCTATGTTAAGCCGGAACTCGGCTTTGATTGCAAGGGCAGTGCTGTTATGACAACCATTGACGAGCAAAGCCCTGATATTGCAATGGGTGTTGATAGTGCTTTTGACAATACGGACGAGACAGGTGCCGGAGATCAGGGAATGATGTTTGGGTTTGCCTGTAATGAAACACCTGAGCTTATGCCCGCTCCTATCTCGTTTTCACATGCTCTGACTAAGAGGCTTGCTGATGTCAGAAAAAGCGGTGAACTGAAATTCGTCAGACCTGACGGTAAAAGTCAAGTCACCGTTGAATATGATGAAAATAAAAATGTTGTAAGTGTGCCGGCTATTGTAGTTTCGACCCAGCATGACCCTGACGTTACGATTGAAGCTCTCAGGGAAGCTATAATTGAGACAGTTATTAAACCTGTGATACCTGCAAACCTGATTACAAAAGATACAAAGTTCTACGTCAACCCGACAGGTCGCTTCGTTATAGGTGGTCCTGTTGGCGATTCGGGTCTTACCGGACGTAAGATTATTGTTGACACTTATGGCGGTTATGCGAGCCACGGCGGTGGTGCTTTCTCCGGTAAAGATCCGTCAAAGGTTGACCGCAGTGGTGCTTACATGGCACGTTACGTGACAAAAAATGTTGTAGCTGCAGGTCTTGCGCGTGCTTGCCAACTGGAACTTGCATATGCCATCGGTGTAGCTGAGCCTGTTTCCGTTCATGTTGACACCAGAGGAACGGGCGTTCTTTCCGACCAAAAAATCGCAGATATCCTGATTGAAAACTTTGATTTCAGACCGTCGAAGATTATCCAGAAATTGGATTTGCTTAAGCCGATGTATAAAGCCACAGCTTCTTATGGTCACTTTGGTCGTGAAAATGAAGGATTTACATGGGAAAAACTTGACATGGTAGACAAGCTGAAAAGCTATCTGTAAAAGATGGATGAGAGACGTAACGAAGAACGTGATGACATAATTGAGGGGCGCAACACCGTCATTGAAGCTCTTCGTGCCGGTGTCAGCGTTGATAAAGTCTTTATCGCAAAGGGCGATACGGACAAGACACTTAGGCACATTGCATCAAAAGCTCGCGATGCCGCAGTTGTCGTTGTAGAGGTCGATAAGCGAAAGCTTGATCAAATGAGCGTAACTCACTCACACCAAGGCGTTATTGCCATGGTGGCTTCTGCTGAGTATGTCTCCGTTGAGCATATTCTCAGCATCGCAGAGAATAAAGGAGAGAAGCCGCTTATTGTAATATGCGATGGTATTTCTGACCCACATAATCTCGGGGCGATAATCAGAACATGCGAGGCTGTTTCTGCGCATGGAGTTATTATTCCAAAGCGGCGCAGTGCGGGGTTGAGTGCTATTGTGGCTAAAACGTCAGGTGGTGCAGTTTTTCACACAGCAGTTGCACGTGTATCAAATCTCAGTGCAACCATTAAAGAACTCAAATCAAAGGGTGTATGGGTTGTAGGCGCTGCTGCTGACGCCGGTACAACAATTTGGGAAGCGGATTTTACTGTCCCTACTGCATTTGTAATAGGGTCTGAGGGCTCCGGTATCGGGCGACTGGTAGGTGAGGTCTGCGATTATAAAGCAAAAATACCCATGGATGGCAAACTATCGTCGCTGAATGCTTCCGTTTCCGCCGCAATATTCCTTTTCGAAGCTAGGCGCCAGCGCACAGATTTACGCAGATAATAGGCAATTTGCTACGGGTTTATTGCAAACAGCCCATAATCTGTTCAACTGTTACAAGTAGGTGAGGTTATGAGTAACGAGAGAGATAATTTAGATGATTTTTCGCTTAAATCGATTCTTGCAGAGGTTAAGGGCTCTGCGTTCATCAATAGCGAAAAGAAAACGCCGCCTGACTTGCTTGAAGAGAAAGCAGACAGAATTCTCAGAGAAGCGGCGGAGATTATTTCGCGTGAAGAATTACATGCGCCTGCTCCGACACATAAAACCGATTCGGCAGAGAAAAAATATGAAGTGGCAGCAAAGGCGTATCAGAAAACTCAGAACATCCGCATGACTGAGCCCGATTTTTCCGAGACGGAAGACATTCCCATGGCACTGACTCCTGCTGAAGATGAGCCGCGCAGGAATACAATGGAGATTCCGCTTGCATCGTTTGGCACTGCACTTGACGAGGCAACGTTGAAAGACAGACATCGAGATGAATCCGATCCCTTTGTCATTCCTTTAGATGATCCGAATGCCTCTTCGCTCAGTGCTCAGCAGACAAAGAAATTTGACGGACCCACATTATTCGACCAGTTTAATACGCATGACAGCTCTGAGACAATGGTGCATGAGATAAATATTGAGGACGGCAGTAAGGCTTTGCCGGAGGAAGAAAGAAAAACTTCACGGTGGAGCGGTCTTTTTGGCAAGGCGAAGAGTTCAGATGAGGATGATTCGGACTATGTAAACGAGGAAGAACAAATTTTTGAGGAACCTCGACTGAAAGATGCCGCTCTTAAGTTCGCAAGAGCGTGCAACTCGATTTCTTTGCGCTGTATTCCTGCGGCTGTAATAACACTGCTCATGATTTCCGTCACTTACGTATATGAGGCAGGGCTTATTGTTCCTTTTGGTATCGAGCGAAACTTAAATTATGCAGTTGGTGCTCTGACTATTGGACTGCTTGCTGTTATGATGCTCTGTGCAGATATCATTATACGAGGTGTTGATTTTCTCATCAAAGGTGCTCCTAATGCTGAGACTTTGATTTTGTTCTCATGCGTATTTTCTGTTTTATCTTCGCTGTTTACCTTGGTAAGCGATACTGCGTTACTGCTTCCTTTTAGTGCGGTATCTGCACTTTCTCTTGTTTTTGCAACCTACGGCGAGAAAGTAAACCTACGGGCACTGACAGACACTCTCAAAACGGCAATGGGTAGCTCAGAGCCGTATGGTGTGCTTGCCGAGCACAATTCAGATATTGATAAATCCGTACTGAAAAAAGCCTATAACAGAACAGATGGTTTTTACAACAACCTCATGCAGCCCGATATTACGGAGATGGTATATCGTTACGCTGCACCGGTTCTGCTTGTAGCTGCACTTCTGTTGACAATACTCACCGCTCTGGTTCAAGGCAGCGTTGAAAATTCTCTACACATAATATCTGCTATGCTTGCAGCGGCGGCACCGTTCTCCGCTCTGCTGTCGTTTTCGCTTCCTTTCGCCACAGTTGCCAAATCAGTCCGCAGGTCGGGTGCTGCACTTGCAGGCTGGGGTGGGTCTGACGATATCTGTTATACAGATGGTGTTTGTGTGACCGATGATGATTTGTTTCCTCCGGGTACACTGAGGCTCAGCGGCGTAAAAGTGTATGAGGGAGTACCCTCTGATGTTGCTATTCGCAACACGGCAAGTCTTATAATTTCTTCAGGTTCAGGTCTTACGAGCCTTTTTTCAGAAGTTCTTAAACAACAGGGCATGACTGCTGACAGTGTAGAAGATTTTGAGTACCATGAGAGCGGAATCGGGGCTGTTATCAGAGGGCAGAAAGTGGCAACAGGCTCGGCTGCATATATGAACCTGCTCGGTGTTAGGGTTCCCGATGACAGCAATATGAAAAATGCTGTATATACTGCCGTAAACAACAGGCTTGTTGCAATGTTTGCCATAGACTATAAACCGCTCCCCTCTGTTCAATCTGCTCTCATATCCATGCTGAAATGGCGCATAGATTTATTTTTTGCCATGAGAGATTTTAATGTAACTCCGTCAATGGTCGGTCAAAAATTTAAAGTGCCGTTTGAGAGCTTTGTGTTTATTCCCGCCAAGGATTCATACAGCATTTCCGACCCTTATTCCGACAAGCAGGGCAGAATGGCTTCCGTGCTTGTGCGAGAGGGTCTCGGACCTTTTGCTGAGGCAATTACGAGCGGACGGTTGCTGAAATCTGCTTCGTTGTTTGCCACGATTTTATCGGTTGCATCTGCTGTGCTCGGTGTATTTATAATGTTTCTTTTGAGCTGGAACGCTGCGTTTGAGGCAGGCGGTCCGGGCAACCTGATTATTTTCATGCTATGTATGCTCGCAACGGTTTTAATCGTATGTGGGTATGTCAGGCTTAAAAAGTAGTTGTCGCACTTAATTGCCTGCAAATTGCCACAGAAAGTTCTTGTGTTTTTGTTTCTCATAATATATAATTCATAAAACTGAAAAACGAAAGGGTAGGGTCAAAATATGCCGAACACCACAGATAAAATTCGCAACATTGCTCTTGTTGGTCATGGAAGCAGTGGGAAAACCAGTCTTGCTGAGAGTATTTTGTATCTCACAGGCTCAGCGGACAGGCTTGGTAAAATCTCAGACGGAAACACAGTAGGTGACTCAGATTCCGAGGAGATAAAGCGCCAGATTACTATTTATCTTGCCGCTATGTTTACCGAGCACAACGGTTTCAAAATAAATATACTTGATACACCCGGATTTTTCGACTTTGCAGGCGAAGTTACCGAAGCGCTCCGTGTTGCAGATGCAGGTATTGCAGTGTGCTCAGCAAAAGATGGCGTAAGCGTGGGTTTTGAAAAAGGCTGGTCTAGTCTTTCGGCAAATAAACTTCCGAGGGCTGCTTATATTTCAAAAATCGATGAGGAAAACGGCGACTTTGACGCTGTTTTAGAAGACCTTCGAGGCAGATACGGCTCTTCTGTTTGTCCGCTCACTATCCCTGTGAAAGGTGCGTCGGGCAAAGTTGAGGGTGTATATGATATGGTACACCGCAAGGCTTATGGTATTGACGGAAACAAGCAAAAAGAAATTCCTGTGCCGGATAGCATGAAAGACGAAATAGAAGCCCATTATGAAACATTTAACGAGAGTATTGCTGAAACTTGTGAAGAACTCATGGAAAAGTTCGGAGAGGACTACACCACCGAAGAAATCATCAAGGGTGTAAAGATTGGACTCAAAGAACTCACTTTGTTTCCTGTCTTTTGCGGTTGTGCAACTTCGGGGCTTGGCACATTTCCGTTGCTTGACGCGATAGCAGATTTCTTCCCGACACCGCTCGATAGGAAAGAAGAAACGGAAGACGGCGCAGAACTCGCTGTTGACCCAACCGGCACAACCGTTGCTTTGGTGTTTAAAACTCTTTCCGACCAATATGGCAAGTTTAGCGTTTTTAAAGTGCTGTCGGGTAAAGTCACTTCTGATATGCAGCTCGTGAACATGCGCACAGGTCAAAATGAGAAAATAGGGCATATTTTCAAAATGCAAGGCAAGAAAACAGTTGAAACTAAAGAAGTCGTCTGCGGTGATATCGGAGCCGCATCGAAACTCTCAGATACAAAAACAAACGACACACTATGCGATGGTAAAAATAAGATTACGGCAAAGCGTATTGTGTTTACTGCGCCGTGCTACTCAATGGCAATCGCACCAAAGACCAAAGGTCAGGAAGAAAAGATTTCTACAGGCCTTTCAAGACTTGGCGAGGAAGATGTTACATTCTCATTCGTAAACAATTCGGAGACAAGGCAGATGGTTCTTTCGGGAGCCGGTGATATTCAGCTTGATGTTTTATGTGCAAAGCTAAAAGACAAGTTTGGTGTGGAAGTTGAACTTTCACCCGCTCGCGTACCATATCGTGAAAAAATTCGCAAGAAAGTTTCCGTCCGCGGTCGCCACAAAAAGCAATCCGGCGGTGCAGGTCAGTTTGGTGACGTCGTCATCGAGTTTGAACCCGGCGATTCAGAGGATTTAACCTTTGAAGAAAAAATCTTCGGAGGCAGTGTACCGAGGAATTTCTTCCCGGCAGTTGAAAAGGGCTTGCGAGAGAGTATACAGCGTGGAATTCTGGCAGGATACCCGCTCGTGTTCTTAAAGGCGACTCTGGTAGACGGCTCATACCACTCCGTTGACTCTAATGAGCTTGCCTTTAAACTGGCGGCGCAGCTTGCTTTTAAAGAGGGTGTTCCGCAGGCAAATCCGGTTATCCTTGAACCTATTGGCTACCTGTCTGTAACGATTCCCGATACATATATGGGCGATATCATGAGTGACTTGTCCAAACGTCGCGGAAGTCCAATGGGCATGAATTTAAATGCAGAGGGTATGCAGGTTGTTGAAGCAGAGGTTCCGATGGGTGAAATGTCGAGCTATGCTATTGATTTGCGCTCAATGACACAAGGCAGGGGTTCGTTCACCATAAGATTTGAACGTTACGAAGAAGCCCCCGGTCCGGTTCAGGCAAAAATTATTGAGGAGTCAAAATACTTAACTGAGAGTGAGTAATAACAGCATTTTAGCAGATAATGGGCGATTTACGTAGTCTTTTCGGGAGAACAGTGACGACAAGATCGCTGGCTCTCGAAAAGCGAAGTAAATTGCTCATTATTTGCAGTGCGTTGTGAGGAGTCCTGTAGAGGTGGAATGGGTTAGAGATTTAATAAGAAATATCCAAGAGGCTGTTGCAGGTATTGATGTTGACTTGCAGTCGTTTGCGTCTTTGCTAATCCGCTTTATACTGCCTGCACTTGCGATTATTATTGTGGTGCGCTGTATAAGGTCTCTTATGCAGGAAAAAAGCGAGATAGAAATATGGGGACAACTTAAGCTTGCAGACGGAACACTTGTTGACCTGAACAACTGGGAAAACGCGATAGGCAGAGCAAATGCATCCGATGTATACATAGACTACCCCACTATTTCGCGAAACCATGCGGCGCTAAACAGGGACGATAAAGGCAATTGGCTGATTTTTGACGTGAAGTCAACCACCGGCGTGGAAGTAGCCGGCAAGAAGATTGCGTCGGGTATTGGCGTACCCGTAAAATCGGGCGAAAAGATTGAACTTGGAGGTGTTCCGCTCACATTCATAGCAGCAGACAATACAGACGAGTATGAGCAAGCAGCCAGCCGCACACGACCGGGGAGACTCTACAAACAACACTCAACCCTGATATTTCTGACACAATTTCAAGCGTTGCTCGGCTTACAACTCTATATGGTTACGGACGAATCGATATCTATGGCGATACTATTCAGCTTCGCTGCCTTGATTGGGCTTATGTGGGGTTGCTACCTTGTCATGCGCGCATTGAAGAGAGTTGCATTTGAAATTGAAACACTTGCCTTTTTCCTAAGCACACTAGGGCTGTCTGTCGTGGTTTCAAGTGCACCGACACGCATTACAACTCAGACGGTGTTTTTGGTGTTGGGTCTTGTCTTATTTTTTACGATGGGCTGGATTTTGCGAGATATAAACATTGCAAAGCTACTTAAGCGACCTATAGTTTTGGCAGGACCGCTAATGCTTGCGGCGACACTTGCTCTTGGTGAAAGGATACACGGTGCTACGCGTTGGATAAGTATTGCAGGTTTGCAGTTTCAACCCTCCGAGTTTGTCAAAATAGCTGTTATTTTTGCAGGAGCGGCAACGCTTGAACGGATGTATGCCAGACGAAATCTTTTTGGTTTTCTGGGATTTATGATTGTGTGCATGGGGATTTTAGCACAAATGAGAGATTTTGGCACTGCGCTGATATTTTTTGTGGCGTTTTTGGTCATTGCGTTTTTGCGTTCGGGGGATTTTGCTACAATTTTCCTCAGCATTGCAGGTGCAGGTCTGGCGGGTCTGGTCGCAGTCAGCTCAATGCCTCATATTGCAGGACGTTTCGCCACTTGGGGTAATGCATGGGAATACGCTGATTATGGCGGTTTTCAACAGACTAGGGCTATGTCCGCGGCAGCCAGCGGCGGCTTCTTTGGCGTTGGTGCAGGCAATGGCTGGTTTCATAATATTTTCGCTGCAGATTCTGATTTGGTTTTTGCCATGCTCAGTGAAGAGTTGGGGTTGATTATCGCACTGTGTGCGGTTTTTGCTGTGGTGTGTTTTGCTATATTTTCGATACGTGCGGCTGCATCTGCGCGAAGTTCGTTTTATGTAATAGGTGCTTGCGCGGCATCGTCTATGCTGGTGTTTCAAATGCTGCTTAATGTTTTGGGTTCGATGGATATTGCACCTTTTACGGGTGTTACGTTCCCGTTTGTATCTACGGGCGGCACCAGTATTGTCGCTTCTTGGGGGATGCTTGCGTTTTTCAAGGCGGTTGACACGAGACAAAATGCCAGTTTTGCCGTGAAAACACCCAAGCGACCCAAGTATAGTGGGGGCGGTGCGATTGTGTATAATCATGAACCTGAGTTTGAGATTCCGGATGATGACTTCGACTTTAAGTGGGAGGAGGAAGCATGAACAGAGTCAGAAAAAGGGCATTAGCTGTTTACTTGCTTGTTGCCGTGGCTGTTTTAGGGCTTGGATTTTACGTTGCCAGATTCTTTGTACAGGGTAGCACATGGGCTTCTGCTCCGTTTAACCAGACAGTACACAGAGGCGGAATTTTATCTGTTGGCAGAGTTGTTGATCGCAACGGTGTTGTTCTTGCAGATGTAACAGATGGCAGAAGGTCATTTGCAGACAGCGCGGAGGTGCGCCGTGCAACGCTTCATTCTGTGGGCGACAGGGACGGCAATGTCGGGACGGGAGCACTTGTGCTTTTCGCCGCCGATTTGATGGGATATAACCCCATTTTGGGTTCGTCCGGCATTATCGGTGCCAGCAACACGGTTACGCTTACTATTGATTCAGACCTTAATGTTGAGGCTCTGAGAGCCCTTGATGGCAGACGCGGCGTTGTTATGGTGAGTAACTATAAAACAGGCGAGGTGCTTGCAATGGTTTCAAGTCCGACTTTTGACCCTACGCAGCCGCCTAGTGTTATTGATGATGAAGAGGGGATTTTTCTAAACCGTGCCATACAGGCGGCATATACGCCGGGGTCGGTTTACAAGGTGTTGACTGCCGCAGCTGCTCTTAGTAATGTGCGAGATATAGGCACGAGAAATTTTGAATGTACAGGCGAGCTTCGTACAAGCCGCGGTACTGTGACTTGTCACTCTGTGCACGGAAATATCGGTATTATAGAGGCAATGCGTGTTTCGTGCAATATCGCTTTTGGTGAGCTTGCCATTGAGATGGGTCCTGCTGTTATGGCGCGTTATGCTGAGCGAATGGGTCTTTCGGGCAGAACAACTGTTGCGGGCATGGCGACTGCAAGCGGGAATTTTGATATGGCAGACCCGGATACCGCTGATCTCGCTTGGTCAGGTGTTGGTCAGTTTACAAATACTGTCTGTCCTGCTTCTATGCTTCGTTTTATGGGTGCTATTGCCAACGACGGCGTTGCGGTAGAGCTGCAGCTCCGAAGTCGACAGGGTTTGGGGGCACTTGTGCCTGCCGGCTCAGAGAGGCTAATGGATTCCGGCACGGCAAGGCGGCTCAGTGAGATTATTCAGATTCAAAACAGGGCAAATTTCCCCGGTCTTGAACTTTACGCAAAAACAGGTACGGCTCAGGTCGGGGGAGACAGACTCCCTCATGCGTGGTTTGCGGGCTATGTTACAAATGAAGGTTTCCCGCTGGCGTTTGTTGTGGTAGTGGAAAACGCAGGTGGCGGCGCAGCCGTGGCCGCGCCGATAGCAAACAGGGTATTGCAAGCGGCTGTACGTGGGTAAAGCTGATAACTTAGCGCAGGCTGCAAAAACGGGCGACCGAGACGGTCGCCCCTACAGCAAACAGTTATGAACGATTTTAGAGCCTATTATTTCGTTCCGAAGATTCTGTCGCCGGCATCGCCTAAGCCGGGGACTATGTAACCGTGGTCGTTGAGGCGGTCGTCGATTGCGCAGGTGATTATCTCTACGTCGGGGTGCGCTTCTTCTACTTTTTTTACACCCGGAGGTGCGGAGAGTATTGTCAGGAGCTTTATTGATTTGGCTCCGGCATCTTTGAGAAATTTCGCTGCCGCTGTTGCTGTTCCGCCTGTTGCAAGCATTGGGTCTAGTATAAAACAGTCACGGTCTGCGATGTCGGGTGGCATTTTGCAGTAATATTCGACAGGTTCGAGTGTTTCGGGGTCACGGTATAGTCCTATATGGGCGACTTTTGCAGAGGGCACGAGTGTCAGGATTCCGTCAACCATGCCGAGCCCTGCACGCAGGATAGGCACAAGCGCGAGCTTTTTTCCGGCAAGTGCCTTAACTCTCGCTTCGGCGACGGGTGTCATAACCGTAACCTCTTCAAGCGGTAATTCACGCATGGCTTCGTAGCACATGAGCATGGAAATTTCACCGACAACCTCACGAAATATTTTAACTCCTGTTTCTATATCGCGCAATATTGTCAGCTTATGCTGGATGAGCGGGTGGGTAAGTTTCGTTACAGCCATTAAGTCATCCTCCTATTCATTTTCGGGTTTTATCTTACTACGTTTTCAGTTGCAAGTCAAGTGCAGATGAGCTTGAACAGCCCGCATGAGTTTACAGTCCGCGCATGTTTACGAGCAAGTCTTCGTAAGTTTCCCGTTTGCGGATTAGTTTTACGCTGCCGTCGGTGCGTATCAGCACTTCGGCGGGGCGTTGTCTGTGATTGTATTGAGAACTCATGGAGTAGCCGTATGCACCTGTGTCGAGGACTCCAAGAATATCATTCTCTTGCAGAACAGGCAGCAGCCTTCCGTTTGCTATGTAGTCGCCGGATTCGCATTGGTTACCGACGATATTTATGACTTCCTTTGCCTCGCCGATTTCTCCGTCGCGATATACTTCAATATCGTGATGTGAGTCGTAGAGAGTTGGGCGAGCAAAAACGGAGAAGCCCATGTCTGTTCCTGCATATTTTGTCTCGCCTACTGTTTTAACGGCGTGTACTGTTCCAAGCAGCACGCCGCTTTCGGCACTGATATATCTTCCCGGCTCAATCATGCACACCAGTTCTTTGCCGTACTCGGTAGAAAACTTTTGCATATGTTCGGCAAGAGACTCGCCAACGGGCTTCAGGTCAAAGGCTTTTTCACCGTCTTGTTTGTGGTAGGGGATATAAAACCCGCCGCCGAAATCGACAAATTCTAAGCTGTCAAATTCACGGGCTATATTCAAAAGAGTCTGCACTCCGTTTATGTATAGTTCCTGAGCAAATTGCGAGCCGATGTGGTGGTTGAGTCCGACCAGTTTAAGGTCATATTTGCTTAGGATATTCTTAACCTCAGGCACATATGCGGTTAAAATTCCAAACTTTGTGTCGTCGCCGCCAGTCACGACTCTTTCGTGATGTCCTCCGCCTATGCCCGTGTTAAAGCGGACAGCTATCTTGCCGCCACGATTTAATCGGCCGTAAGTTTCGAGCTGAGAAAGCGAGTCTACGCTGAGGATTACGCCTTTATCTACGGCAAATTTCATTTCTTCTTTTGAAATGTTGTTTGCGATGAAAAACAGGTCTTGGGGCTTAAATCCCGCTTCGAGCGCAGCGACTATTTCTCCTGCGCTGCTCACATCTGCCGTTAATCCTTCATCATGGGCGATTGCCATGAGCGTGAGGTTTGAATTTGCTTTTATTGCATAGTTTACGCGAAAGCCGGGGTAAGGGCAGAGGCTTTTCATAGCCTTGCATTTTTCACGGAAAATCCTCTCATTATAAACATATAGCGGGCTTCCGTATTTTTCTGCCAGCTCTAAGGGGTTGTTGCCTTGATAAAAGTTTACGGAGTCTGTTACTGTTCTTGTCATTTAAGCATTTCCTTCTCTTGTTTTTTTGATAGCTCCTTTGCACTAAGAGACAGAATAACATTTAGCAGAGAATTTTGCAATATTTTTCGGGAATAGGGAGGTGGGGACGTTGCTCAATCTGCGCTTATAACCCGTAGCTCGTTTATCGGGTGGTTTATGTTAAACTTGCCGCAGATAATTTCCGTTTCTATTGCTATGTAGCTTTTTTTGCCTGCAAGATATTCTTTGAATATTTCGGCGGTATCTTCGATCTGGCTTTCTTGGTGCTGCCTGCAATGGTACAGCCCTGCGGGGATTTTTTTTAGTGCATATTTATCAATGTCCGGAGGCGTGTTTTCCGTTGCTTCGATGAAAATATGGCGATATATGCCCTGTGCGGTATATTCTGTCATGAAGCCGTACTCCGCCCAATCTCCGGTATAATCGCTTTCAACCGTATGTGCCATATCGAGAA
>Ga0209755_10003600_pt1 | contig 19234 bp, 17 predicted proteins | sample TergutCo191P1_FD_187301 | JGI IMG/M metagenome (GOLD analysis project Ga0209755, IMG submission 187301) | Cornitermes sp. P1 segment gut microbial communities from Petit-Saut dam, French Guiana - Co191P1 (SPAdes) (version 2) | ecosystem: Host-associated > Arthropoda: Insects > Digestive system...
ATATCGGATAAGCAAAGGCAAATCGGCGCATTGCAGAAAAAAGAAAATAAACTGACAGAAAATCTGGATACAGAAGTTGTTTTTAAATTTGAAAGAATTATCAAAAATAAAATGGGTATCGGCATTGTCGCAATCAAGGGAAACGTCTGCATGGGCTGCCACATGATTCTGCCTGTTCAGTTCGCGAACGAAGTTAGAATCGGCGAAGAGTTTGTTTTTTGTCCGTATTGTTCCCGTATTCTTTTTTACGAAGAATCAGCGGAAGGCGAAGAAGACTACTTCAACACAGAAGATACAGGAGCTCTTTCCGATCTTGATGAAGCGGAGGAAGATGAAGAAGATGATGATGAGGAAGATGAAGAGATCGTCAACATCGATTCAGAAGATTAAATAAAAACGATGAACCATAAGCCGGGTTCTGTGAATTATCCCATTTAATGGGACTTTCTCTGCTGCCATCTGTCTTAAAAAATCATTACTGATTTTCTTTTGCAGTCTACCCATGCTTAACCGGCGGGCAGCCGGTAAAAGAATCATGTTCTTTTTCAGCATATATTCGACTTTGCTCCTGATGAGGCTTGCCATTTTCCGGCAGTATTACTACTGCCGAGGTGGGCTCTTACCCCGCCATTTCACCCTTATCCGGCCGACCTGACCGCTTAAAATGTTAATATAATCCAAAAACCATGTGATTATTAATAAAAACAATAAAATAATACACAATTATTTTTGTAAAAAACAACATTTTAAGAGGTCAGGCGGTCTGACGGTATATTTTCTGTTGCGCTGTCTGTCTCTGACCGCTTAACTGCCGGCAAAATAAAAAATTATAATGACGCGGTTAAGAGGTCAGATCCCGGATGTTATCCGGCATCATGCCCTGCGGAGCCCGGACTTTCCTCCCTGTCTGACCACTTAAAATGCCAATTTACTAAAGCCGCATCAGCATTTTAAGAGGTCAGGCAAAGCGGCAGCCTGGTTCATCGTTTTACTAATATAAGTCTATTTTACATTGTTTTTCAAGTATTTTATTTAAAAAAATGCCAGTTTATTGTTTGATTTTTATTAAACTAATTGACAGTATGTAAAATTTTCTATAAAATTTTCTCTTATAACCGATGCAAAACAATACTGCCTGGTCCAGATATGGGCGTCATATATACCTTCTCAAAAGAATTCGTACAATTGGCTTCATTTTTTTGGCTTTATTGATTGTTTCCGCGTCAATTTTTATTGTTTCTCAGGTAAAAAACGGCGTTAGAAACGAAAGACGCGAGTTATTACAGGTTTGGAACGACGGCAATTATGAACAATCATACGAAATGAGCAAAAATTCTCTTTTAGAAAATCCTGTGGATTATTTTTTGCTGACAATAAACGGTTTTGCCGCTTATCAAATGGGAATATCACAGATAAATAATCAAAATTTGATTCGTTTCATAGATGAATGTATTTTTTCATTAAGAAAAGCGCTTTTGCAAAAAGAATCCGCAAAAGACGGACGCGTTTTTTATGTTTTGGGAAAAGCATACGGGTATAAAGGCGCAGAATACGCAGATTTAGCGGTAAAATATCTTGAGAATGCAAATAAACTTGAATATCCCGCATCAGACATTCCGGAATATTTAGGTCTTGCATACGCGGCATACGGCGATTACAGAAGCAGCGTTGAGGCTTTTTCGCTTGCTTTTATTCCAGACAAACCTCCGTCGGATAATCTTTTATTATCTATAGCGCGTTCATATATTGCGATGGAAGAATATAATGTAGCTCAGGGGTATCTCCAGCGCTGTATAGATATTTCACCGGATACAAGATCGGTTGTTATCGCGCGTTCTTTGTTAGCTGAAATATTCAAAATTAACGGCGATTATGATAATGCGCTGGTGTTATATAATGCAGTATTAAATGATTCAGGCGAGAGTGCAGAAGTGCGTTTTCAGTTAGGTGAACTTTTTTTACTGAGAGGCGATACGACCAGAGCTCGTTCCGAATGGAGAACAGCATATAGGCTAGATCCGGCTCATGCGAGAGCAAGAGCAAGGCTTAATTTATAATAGGAGAAAATTATGTTTGGCGGAATTTCATCAGATTTCGGAATAGACTTGGGGACTTGTAATACACTTATTTATATTAAGGGCAAAGGCATCGTATTGAACGAACCTTCTGTTGTGGCTGTTGAACGAGGCACAAAAAAAATCGTCGCTGTCGGCGCGGATGCAAAACGAATGCTCTGGAAAACGCCTGAAAATATTATCGCCATAAGACCGATGCGCGACGGCGTAATCGCCGATATTGAATCTACGGAAAAAATGATCCGCTGTTTTATAGATCGCGTCTTTCCCCGTTATAAGTTTATAAAACCAAGAATGGTTATCGGAGTTCCTTCCTGTATCACCGAAGTTGAAAGAAGGGCAGTTGAAGAAGGCGCTTATAAATCGGGCGCCAGGGAAGTGCTGGTAATCGAAGAAAGTCTTGCCGCCGCAATAGGCGCGGATATTCCGATTAGGGAGCCCGCAGGACACATGATTCTTGATATCGGCGGCGGCACAACTGAAATCTCCGTTATATCTCTTGGAGGCATGGTTGTAACAAGCGCTATCCGAATAGGCGGCGATGAATTTGACGACTCGATAATAAAACATATACGCAGCGTACACAATCTGATAATCGGCGAGTACATGGCGGAAAGATTAAAGATCGAAATAGGAAACGCTTCGCCGGACAAAACAATCGAAAAAATGGAAGTTAAGGGAAATGACGCGATAACAGGACTGCCGCGAAGGCTTGAAGTTGATTCTGTTGAAGTAAGGGAAGCGTTAAAAGATCCCATAACGCAGATTATAGACGAAATAAAAACAGTTCTTGGAAAAACTCCTCCTGAACTTGCCGCGGATATCGTAGACAGGGGAATTGTAATGACAGGCGGCGGCTCGCTTTTAAAAGGGCTTGATAAGCTGATACAAAAAGAAACAGGAGTGCCCGCGATTATCGCTGAGCAGCCTGAACTCTGCGTGGCATTGGGCGCAGGAAAATATTTTGATTATATTAAAGGCGCAGACCTTACAAAAAATATCTACGACAGATTAAACGGATAATTTAATGTACCGCGGATCTTCCGTAAAACCGGCGCGCAGAAGCCACAAGAGTCCCGGCACGCAGTTAAACCTATCGGTATTTATTTTTGTACTCCTTGTAATAGTTTCAACAGTTTTGCTTTTATTATCAACAAGAGATTTTATCTTCGGCGTAAAAAATGTCGGCTTGTCATTTTTTTCAGGAATACGCGGAGGAATTTACGAAGTAACTTCTTTTGTTTCCAGAACAGTGCTTTCGATCAGCGAACTTGCGACATTAAGGCAGGAACACGCAAGCCTCCTTCGCCAGCTAGACCGGTTTGAAGAGCTCGAACGCAGCAATGCGGAAATCTATCAGGAAAATATCAGATTAAAGGAACAGCTTGATTTTGCAAGAACAATCCGTTACCGCCGCATTCCGGCTCAAATTTCAGGTCGCGATCCTGACAATCTTTTTTCCGCGCTTGTTGTCAATAAAGGAAGCGTCTCCGGAGTTTCGAATAACATGGCTGTTGTCGCCTGGCAGAGCGGAACCCAGGCGCTTGTCGGCAAGGTTATTCAAACAGGCGCTTTTGAAAGTCTTGTTATGCCTGTCTTTGACAATAACGCGCAGGTTTCTGCGCGTCTTTCTGTTTCGCGGTTTGAAGGAATTACAGAAGGGCAGGGAAGCTGGGATAATCCGCTTTTAATGCGTTTTGTTCCAAGACGCGCAAGGGAAGAAATCAATACAGGAGATATAATTATAACAAGCGGAATGGGAGGAGTTTTTCCGCCGGGAATAAATATCGGGCGCGTAAGCGGAGTGAATACTCTTGAATACGAAACTACTTTGGAAATTGAAGTAGTTCCCATGATAGATTTTTCAAGGCTTGAGTATGTTTTTATAATCGAGGCTGAAGTACAGGATTTTGATCAAAACTCACAATCAAACTTTTATGATGATTTTCCTTATACAGATTTTTATAATTATCAGGAATAAAAAATGACAAGAAGCATAATATGGACAGTTGTTTTCTGCATAGTTGCGGCAATTTTGCAGTCTACAATAATCGGTAAAATCGCCTTTTTCGGCGTAACTCCCGATCTTGCGCTTTGCGTTTTGGTTTTTTCCGCTTATGTTAACGGCACTATGGCAGGACAGGTTTCTGGTTTCTTCTCCGGGCTTTTTTATGATTTTTTATCAGCCGCTCCCCTTGGAATGAATTGTCTTGTCCGCACAATAATAGGAGCGTTAACCGGTATATTTAAAGGTCAGTTTTTTCTTGATATTTTCTTTTTGCCGGTTATTCTTTGCGTTTTGGCAACTATTATAAAAGCCCTTATAATTTTTATTATTTCCTTGTTCATGGGTCACACATTTCCAGTATTCTCATTGTTAGAGACAAAATTCTGGATAGAATTGGGGCTTAACGCCTTAAGCGCTCCGTTATTATTTTTACTTTTAAAAAATTTCAAACCAATAATGATAGGACGGAAACAATAAATGCACGAAAGCCAGGGAAACCGTTTAACTGTATTCAAAGTTATTCTTATTATCATCTTTCTTGTTTATTCTTCCAAATTATTCAGTATACAGATTTTGTCAGGCGACATTTACAGAATTCAGGCGCAGAATATTTCCAGCAGAACTTATACAATTCCGACGCAAAGAGGAGAAATTTACGACCGGAATTTTGAAAAACCTTATGTTATAAACAGGGATGTTTTTGCAATTACAATTACGCCAGCCGAAGTGCCCCGCGGCGGCATTGATGAAGTTATCGGTTCAGTTTCCGGCATTATTAATATTCCCGCAGATGAAATAAAATCAAGGCTGCCAAGCCAGTATCTTCAATTATACCAGCCTGTAGAAATTGCATCTAACGTTCCATTTCCGGTAATAGCCGCTCTTGCGGAAAGAAAAAATATTCTCCCCGGTATTTCATGGCATATAAAATCTGTTCGCAATTATGTTGATGTCGGAAGCCTTTCCCATATAGTGGGATATGTCGGAGATATTACCCGCGATGAACTTACGACGCTTTATAATCTTGGCTACCAAATGGGAGATACAATAGGAAAATCGGGAATAGAAAAACAATATGACGAACTTTTAAGGGGAAAACAGGGATTGGAAACCAGAACTGTAGATTCAAGAGGAAGACGAATTACAGGACGGGAAAACACCATAATTCCTCCGGTAATGGGAAGCAACCTGGTTTTAACAATAGATGCAAAACTTCAAACTCTGGTTGAGAAGGCGCTGGGACCGCAAAACGGAGCCGCTGTTGTTATGCGTCCGTCAACAGGAGAAATACTCGCGATGGTCTCTTATCCGTGGTTTGATCCCAATATTTTTACTGACAGACTCAGCGCAAACTTCCGCGCTCTTCTTGACGATCCTTCCAAACCGTTTATTAACAGGGCAATTCAATCAAGTTATCCGCCGGCTTCAACTTTTAAAATAATAATGACAACCGCAATACTGTCGGACAATGTTTTTCAGCCTGATCAAACCATACTTTGCAACGGTGTTATGCGATACGGCAACAGGGATTGGCACTGCCATATTCACAACAGGATAACGGGGAGAGGTTCCCACGGCAGACTAAATTTAAGAAGCGCTCTTGGGCAATCATGCAATATTTTTTACATGACGGTAGGCAGAGACAATGTAGGAGTGGAACGAATTGTAAATTACGCGAGAGATTACGGTTACGGTGATATAACAGGCATTGATCTTCCGGGAGAAATCGGAGGATTAATACCAACGCCCCAGTGGAAAGAACGCCGTTTCCATGAAAAATGGGTGTTAGGTGATACAATGAATATGTCAATAGGACAGGGTTATACACTTGTAACGCCGCTTCAGATGTGCAATATGGTAAGCATGGTTGTAAATAACGGTAAAGTTTACAAACCGCATATTTTAAAGGAAGTGCGCGATCCTGTTACCAATGCAATAGAAAGCGTTACGCTGCATGAACTGATACATGAAAGTAATATAAGTCCTGCTGTTTTTGAAACGGTCAGACAGGATATGAGAGGCGTTGTCAGTCAGGGAACGGCGCAATATCCCTTGAATATAAGAGCCGTACAAATTGCGGGCAAGTCAGGCACTGCCGAAATGGGTCTTGCCGACAGGTGGCATTCGTGGTTTACAGCTTATGCTCCGTTTAACAGCACCAATCCTGACGAACAAATTGTTGTGACTGTAATAATAGAAGCTTCCGCTTTTCAGGTGTGGAGGGCATCAGCCGCGTCAGCTATAATTTTTCAGGGTTATTTTGCAGATCAGGATTATAATACAGCGGCGCGCACTTTGGGCTTGCAGAATGTAATTCAATGAGAGATATAATATGAAAATACGCGATATATTGGGAATTGATTTTTTGCTGCTGCTTCCGGTCATTATACTCCTTGTAATGGGTATTTTATTTATATATTCATCAGGAATAAATTCCGACGGCATTCTTGTTTCTAACGAATACTTAAGGCAGATAGTGTGGGCTTCTGCAGGTTTACTTGTAACAATGGTTATTTCATTTATAAATTACCGCAGATTTTATAATTGGGCGCTTTATATTTATTTTATTTCATTGCTGCCTCTCTTGTATACATTGTTTTACGGTTATGTTATTTCTAGCGCATCACGATGGCTCAGAATAGGATCTGTCGGAATTCAAATGTCGGAGTTTGTAAAAATATCCGTCATCATTCTTCTTGCGCGCTATCTTGCAGATACAGACCGCAACAGAAATTCCTTCTCGCGTTTTTTTGTAAGCTGCGTAATTGTTATTATACCGACGTGCATTGTTTTACTTCAGCCGGATCTTGGAACAGCTTTTGTATACATTGCGGTTCTTATCACAATGATGTTTATAGGCGGAGTAGCCATGCGTTATATTGCGTTTATGATTTCATGTATTGCGTTGACAGGCATATTGCTTGGTTTGCCGCTTTGGCAGACCTATATCCTGCAAAGATCGGTCCCTTTTATAACTGTTCTTACGAATATAAGGATCATACTAATAGCGGTGATGTTCTTAATGTTGATCGCGGCAATTGCTGTTTTTGGATTTATTAAATTCAAAAAACATTATTTTTTCTGGGTAATATATGTTTCTGTCATTATTATTTTTTCGCTCTGCGCATCTTATGCGGCGCGTTCGTTTTTAAAGGAATATCAGATAATGCGCCTGATTGTTTTTCTTAATCCCAATATAGATCCAAGAGGAGCCGGCTGGAATATTCTGCAATCAATAACAGCGATAGGCGCCGGAGGATTTACAGGCAGAGGATTTTTACAGGGAACTCAAAGCCATTACAGGTACCTGCCGGAACAAAGCACGGATTTTATTTTTTCAATTTTTTCCGAAGAATCCGGATTTTTGGGAGGTCTTCTGATTTTTGCGCTCTTCCTTTATATTTGCCACCGGCTGATATTTATTATGAAAACTGTCAGTGATCCGTTTGCAAAATATGTATGCGCAGGTCTTGCCGGAATGATAAGTTTTCATTTTATTATTAATGTCGGAATGACAATGGGTATAATGCCGATAACAGGTCTTCCGTTATTATTTATGTCATACGGCGGTTCATCTTTATTAACCTCCATGATCGGAATAGGTCTTGCCATGAGTGTTTATGTAAGAAGGCATAACAGATCCATGTGAAGAAATACTGAAGTTTCAGAACAACCCTAATGGAGATTTAAAAATTGGGAATTGAACGCATGGAATTTGTTGATCCTGTTAAGGAATTCGGCGGACTGTTATTAAAAATCGATAAACCTGCGCGTTATACAGGCGGAGAAATAGGCAGTCTCGCAAAAAATAAAAATAAAGATGATTTCCGCGCACTAATCGCTTTTCCTGATCTTTACGAAATAGGAATGGGAAATCAGGCTGTGCGCATTATTTACAATAGATTAAATAACATGCAGGGTATTTCATGCGATCGCGTTTTTGCTCCGGCTCCCGATTTTGAAAACCTGTTACGCGAAGAAAAAATTCCTCTTTATGGTCTTGATACGGGCGTTAATCTTTCATGTGTCGATCTGTTAATGTTTACGCTTGGTTATGAACTTGGTTTAAACGGCATTCTGACTATGCTTGATGTCTCTGGCATTCCTTTGCATTGCGATCAAAGAGGCGATGAATATCCTGTCATAATTGCAGGAGGTCCTGCTGTTTCAAATCCGCTGCCGTATTCGCCCTTCATAGACGCGTTTTGGATAGGTGAAGCCGAAGCCGGTTTTTTTGAACTTGCAGCGGAACTTGCAGCTTTAAAAAAAGAAGGGAAGGGCAGAGCAGCGCTGTTAAAAAAAACCGCCTCTCACAGGAATATCTGGATTAAAGGAAAAGAAAAAGTATCACGCGCAATTTACAATGATTTTAACAAAAGCAGTTCTTCGGATGTTTATCCTGTTCCCAGCATGAAAATAATTCATCATCACGGCACTGTAGAGATAATGCGCGGCTGTCCCAACGGCTGCCGTTTTTGCCATGCCGGGTTTTGGTACAGACCTGCAAGGCAAAAAAGTTTTGAGAACATCCTTGCGCAGGTAAATGACATGGTGCAGAAGGGCGGCTGGCAGGAGATCAGTTTATCATCTCTTTCATCCGGCGATTACACCGGAATCGATAAACTTATAGATAATCTGAATAAAGAATTCACAGGAAAACATGTTTCATTTCAACTGCCGTCTCTTAAAGTGTCTACTTTCGCATTATCCATTCTTGAGAAAATTTCTGTAACAAGAAAATCTGGTTTAACATTCGCGGTTGAAACACCGCAGGATGCATGGCAAATTTCCATCAACAAGGAAGTAACGTGTGATTCTGTCACAGCGATTATAAATGAAGCAAGAAAAAGCGGCTGGAAGGGAGTAAAATTTTATTTTATGATAGGACTTCCTTTGCAGCTAACTAATAATAAAGAAGAGGAAGAGATAGTTAATTTTATAATTGAAGCGGGACGCAGAACCAGGATGCATTTTAATATCAATGCCGGTATTTTTATTCCTAAACCTCATACTCCTTATCAATGGGTTTCTCAAATAGACAGCGAAAACGCGGAGAAAAAATTAAATTATATACGCGCAAAACTTAAACCGCTTGGACATAAGATCAGCGTTTCAGATACGCTTATTTCAAAAATAGAAGGATTATTAAGCAGAGGAGATGAAAGAGCAGGTTTGCTGTGCGAAGAAGCATGGAGAGGCGGGAGCAGACTAGACCCGTGGAATGATTTTATTAACAGGGAAAAATGGTTTGAAGTGCTGGAGAATAACTCAAGTTATGTTGAATCTATTTTTGCCGGTAATAATGAGGATTTACCCTGGACATGTATAGATTCCTGTGTTACAGATGAATATTTAAAGCTTGAACTTAAAAAATCAATTAATTCACAACGAACATCGTCCTGCAGTGAAAAATGCCGTATGTGCGGAGTATGTGATAAAAAAGCCCTTTCCCAAAATAATACTGTTTACGAATACAAAGGTGCTGTTAACCAGGCAGATTGCGCGGTTAACGACAAGCCGTCAAACAAGAGCGATCCTGCGGTATACAGGGTGTTGTTTAGTTTCTGTAAAAAAGGCAGCAGTGTTTATCATGGGCATCTTAGTTTAATCGAAATTTTCTCAATGTCGTTTAACAGAGCCGGTATTCCCGTTATGTATACGCAGGGATTTAATCCATTGGCAAAGATGGAATTTGCCTCTCCGTTGTCAACCGGTATAAGCGCAGACAATGAGTTTGCGATTGTTGATTTTAACCACGAGGTATCACCGGACAATTTTAAACAAAGCCTTAACGCGAATCTCCCTGACGGCATCCGTATTAACAACGCGGAGATTTTTGTTATTAAAAGCGGAGAAAAAAAACATTCCTTGTCATCTCTTTTATGGGGTTTTGCGTATTCACATCAAGACAAAATAGATTACGTTAACCTAAAAGACGACAAGGTTTACAGGAACAAATATCTTGAGGGTAATTGTAAATCGTTATTCGATTTTAACAGGGAAGCCGTTCTTGCGCGTAATATTACAGGAAGCGGGAGCGAATGGGCTTCTTATTTTGATGTCTATAGTTATTTGTATAAATAGGTTAGCTCCATAACCCATTTGTTTTACTATTCATAATGTATATTCTGTCTACTAAATAATAGTACTAAAACCCTCATTTCTTACGATTTTTATAGTTTTTCTATCAACCTCCTTATTAACCTGAAAAATAATATGGTTAACGGTATAAAAATTAATAGTATTATTGCCGCGGCAATAATTAATGTTAAAGGACTTGTAGTATTATCCATATTAAAATCTGTAATAGATATCTGTAAAGGATACATTATTTATTCCTCCAAGCTTCCAATATATTATTAATCATTTCGTCAACTTGTGGCATTCTCTTTTTATTATCTCCAGAAGCAGAACGACCTAAACCGATAGCCATTCTAAGAATATGACTAACTACTCCTTTATCATTTGAACCAACAGTCTGACTTAATAACCATTCTTGAAAATCTTCATTTAATCCAATTCTATCTTTAACAAGTTTAAAAACCATAGACAAAACATCTAATTCTTCTCTGTTTAATTTATTAGTCCTTGAATCATTCTCCAATTCAAGCGCTGTCTTTTTTAATTCATGTAAGTCGTTAAGGTTTCTGATGCTTGTACGTTCCAATTCTTCACGTAATCGTTTCCATTCGTGAGACTGGACTTCTCTTCCTTCTCTTTCGATATCTATGCCTAAACGTTTTTTCTCAATGTCCATTCTTTCGATATCGTGGGCAGTTGCCTGTCTTACTTGTGCAGCTTGTGCTTTTATAAAATCATTTTGCGCAGACATATTTTTTACCTGCATTCCTATCAGAGCGGATTCCATTACTCCATCCATCTGGTACGCTTTTTTTTGCACGGGTGCTATACTTGCAGCACTTGCGCTAGAACCTGCAGCAAGAGTTTTGCTTAATCCTGCAGCTTGTAAATCTAAGGCACGACGTTGTATTGCGTTATCCTCACGCTTCTCTAAACGTGCGACTTCGGCTTGTTGCCTTTCATAGTTGCGTTGGTCGGCTCTTTCATTTTGAACCCAATTAAAAATATTTTGTCCTGTTCCTGCAACTCCACCTAAAACAGCGCCAAAAATATCGTCCATAAAATCTCCTTGCTTATTATTTCCACCAAATGACTTTGGTGTCAACTGGCTATGTATATATCAAGTAAGAATACATAGCCAGTCTACTTTTTAAACTTTTAAATCTTCCGGTTTTTCCGGAGTTAATTTAAAATCCTCTGTGGGCGCTGTAGGCTTCTCGCTATCAGCTTCCTTTTGCTTTTTAGTAGTTTTTTTACTACTTGCCTTTTTGACGCGCTCTGTGGCTTTCGTAGACGCTTCCAAGAAGTCGAGCACTTCCCCATTTCGGAACTCATCCACGGAAACACCATCGTCACCTTTTAAGTTACCGTCCTCATCAAAAGCATCTTCGTAATCAAATTGCTGTTGCCTTTGAGAAATCAAGGCACCGCCTGCTTCAAGAAATTGCTGTATACGTGTTTTTACAGGAATGTAACCAGATGATTCTGTAATTAATTTACCTGCGTTTTTTTCAAGCTCATCACGTTCGCGATCGTAAACAGTGTTAAATTTTCTCTCTCTTTTTACACGCATATTTATGTCCTCGGTGTTGCGATAATTGGCAACGGTCTTACAGCGCGAATATTATTGCCCCAATTGACAACAAAACCGGGTTCATCATTCACAATGAAAATATCCTTTCGAATAGTTCCTTTTGTACTAACGAACTCTGCATTTAATTTTGGCGGTGAATTACGATCAAATTGCCTTGCAAGGTTCCAGTAATCTTGCACATCACGCATGTCAGCACAAACCATATTATTATGTTGGCGCATTTCGTCATAAATGCCTTGATAACCGAAAAATCCTTTATCGTACAACTCATTACCTGTTACGCACAATTCTCCGTTTAAAATTGGTTGTTCTGAAAGATGAGTAAATAAATCATTCGGAAAATCATACCTTGTCCTACGCAGTAACTGCTTTGGTACACCTTGATAATACACAGGCTCTGGAACAATCGACATTATGCCTAAAATATAACCGTGTTCAGGAACATAATATTTTCCAACATTCGTTTGACTGGCTGAAATGCCATGTCCTGAAACATTACCCTGTTGTGAATTAGAAGAAGTTTCGGAAGTTTGTAATACTTCAGACACTACAACATTTTCACGTAAACCGCCGATATATTCGGGACGCTGTAACCTGTAATCTCTTGCTCTAACTCCATACTGATGAACAAGAAATTCCGTATAACGTGCACCGCCACGCGCATTACGTTCCATCCACTCCTGCAAACGGAACGCAAGACGAATATCAGAAACGTTAAATGTACCAGCACCGGACATATCAATACTATTATTACCAAAAACTGATGCAATCTTCATACGATCAGTAATTTGATTGTTTGGTTGTTGTCTCATAGCAGTATCAAACATGGGCGACATACCTGAAGCAACAGCAGATACATTATAATATTCATCATTAACAACAGGGCTCCATGTACCAATTTTATAACCACCATAAGCTCCAACAGTTGGAGAATTAGGATCTCTATAAACTGTTAATAAAGCGCCATCAACACCTCCACCTGCAACTGTAGTCCTACCTATAGCCGTATCAAAATTATCATAATTCCAAATTGCATGACCTAAACCAGTTAAAGGTAATGCAGGAGGATCACCGCGAAGTTGCCACGGACGAGAGATTGTAAAATAATCTTTCGACCAATTGCGATAAAGCAACTCATCACTGTCCAGAGAAACTTCATCCTGTAAATCCTGATCGCGGTAATGCTCATTCCAAACTAGATTCATACAACGCTTTGGAAAACTTATAGGTTTTAAATCATTAGGAATATTTACACCTAACGGAAGTCCAAAATAATCTGCCATGGAATATTTTTTAAATCCGCCGGAAGGATTGTTCCACAAAGGTAGAGGAATTTCGTCAGATCCATCTGCTTGCGGTCCTTCTTGTCCGCCTGTCATGAACTGTTCCCATGTACCAACATCACCTAAGTCACGCATGGTTTTTTCGTTCATTATATGACGAGAGGAAATGAAAAAATAATCAGCCTTTATTTTTATCGAGTGCATGATGGGCTTTACCATTGCTTCCATTCTTAAAACGAAACTTGCACCTAACGAAAATCTATCTCCGGGGATACATTCCTCAAAGAGAATAGGTATAAGCTGACCCATGTCGCAGTTAAATTGTTTACTGTGACTTAAATCAAACGCACTGTAACGAGGATGCGCTCCTGCTACATGTTGAAATACTCTAGCCATTATCTTCCTCCTCTTTCGGTGATTCTACAGCCTTTTTTTCCTTACATTCTTGTACTTTGTCCGTTATGTGAAATATAACTTTAATTGTACAGGAAATAATTTTTAGAATGTTTAAAAATTTCATTGATTAGCTCCTTCGGTTAAGTTCCGGTTAAACGGTACTACCACAGAAATCTCTCTAACGGAGATCCGCGCCTGACCTTCATCTTCTGTACGAATAAGCTCGCAAACACGCACCAAATCGTAATCTTCTGGCTGTAAAATGATATCTCGTCTTAAAATACCACGAACTTCACGGGCTGCCGCGGCATCGTTAACCTGTTCAAAAGTAGGCATGAATCTGTTAGAAACTCTGTCAAATAAGCAATATAAATTGGTGTTCATAAATAACTCCTGACGCGCCTTACGGCTTGTCTAAAGCGCAAATTTTATTTGCGCTTTTTTAAATTTTTTTTAGCTGATAACATCAGCTTTCTTTGCTGGATTCTTAATAATTCTTTTCTGCAGAATTCTTCATAAGCTTCAATCTTAAAATCTTTACTGCTTAGTTTTATTTGGCGCTTCGCTTCAAACTCTACTAATTGTTCAATTGTCAGATTAAGCTTCTTCATGTAATATCGCGGAATTGAATATCTGAATCCATTTTTTGTTATACATAAATCTTGCATTATGTAGTCTCTGTTTTTCTCAACAAAGCTAGAGCCAAGACCTTTGGACATTTTCTGAAAGGGTGGACTTTTTGTTTTATAAAATTCATTTTTTAAATCTTCGTTAACCTGCTTGCGCGTATAATTTAGGCAATACCTAATTGATTGTGGCGTAACACTTCCAAAGCCTACGAATCCTTTTTGCCATGCATCGTTAACTTCTTTTTTATCATCTTCGGACAAACCTAAACCGAAAACTATTGCATGATAGTGAGGTCGCCTATTTTCTGTTCCGTACTCACCGCAACAATAATATTTAATTTTCTTTCCGGTATTTTTTCTTAAACGTTTCCAGAATAACTGCATCTCTCTTATGTCCAGACTTTCATCTGAAGGCAAATGCTCGTCATCATAAGTTAACGTTAGAAAACTATATCTTTCGTGCTCATCCATTTCATGATACATTCTTAAAGACCACTCCTTAATTTTAAACTCTTGACATACTTCACATTGTCCACAAGGTACTAAATACGAATAATCATCATTCTGACTTAGGTCAATTGGTGATAAACATTTCACGCATATTTACCTACGTCTTCTGAATCTTCGCTTCCCGTATCCTCTACGGACTGAACGGCGTCGACGTCTAAATCTCATAACCTGTAACCTCCTCGGGAGATTCCGTAGCCACGGATTCTTCGTCCTCTTCTCTTTCTAAATCTTCCTCTCTTAAATCTTCTGCGCATAGTTTTCCTCCTTATGCGTTTTTATTTTAAAATGAGGATTTAAATTTTTAGTATTTTTTATTTTAACGTTAGGTGTCAATAGGCGTTATGTGCATAACATGTATATTCTGTCTACTAAATAATAGTGTTAAAAATAGTGGATAAAGCATATCCGCTTTAATTACCGGCAAAAGCAAAGAAATGGATATGAGTCGGTTTACTGAAAACCTGCTTAAATTCAATGTCATCATAGCCTACAGCAACTATATACATGGAAGCAGCAACATAAGTGCCGCCGGTTCGCGCCACATCTGTATTTCTGTCATTGGTTCTTAAGTCATTTGAATTTAAGAAAAAACGATCCGGAGCCGGATCGTAAATTGAATCTGAACGATTTAAAAATACTATATCATTTGGATTATTTTCCAGATAAGCGTAGGGAGATGAACCGGCTGAAGTTGGAAATACAATTATTAATGTGCCGCCCATAGGCATCATGGCATTATTATCTTTACCAACAAATGACAATTGATAATAATTACGGCTTTTAAACAGGTTGTCTATTCCTGTACTGTATGAGGCGTTTGCAGGATCAGTGTAAGGTCTTATTGCGTTATAATCATTACTAAGAGCTGTACTGAATAAAGCATAATCAGTTTGAGGCGTATTGCTTAGCAGATTTATGCCTGTATATATTTTATAGTAAATGGCGTAATTCCTAAAATACGTGTTTGTTGTAGAAGGTAAATATATTTGCGCATCTGTATTTACCATCCTTATGATATTACTTTCGGAAACTTGCGGCAGATAAACATAACTTTCTATTCCGCAGGACAAAAAAACAGATGCGGTAAAAAATAAAATCAGCTTATAAAGCTTATTCATTTAACCTCAAGTCTAATTATTTGATTTCTTGCAAGATCCTGCCATAAAGTCATATTAGGAAGATTCATATTTAAACGATCCCATTGCCAGTTTATAATAACAGCCCGATAGGCTTCCAGCGCTTCTGATGTATTTCCAAGCTGTTCATAAAGTCTGCCGATGTTAAATTGAGCGCGCGGCGCATCCGGAAATTCAAACTTATGCGAGACACACTCTTTAAAATATTCAATCGCCTTTTGTGTTTTTCCCTGCTCTTCTGCCGCAACGGCTGCGTTAAAGAACGCAATCGGTCCAAGGTATGTTTTTGCGCCGGTTCTTGCGGAATTAAGCCACGCATCTTCAGCCTTCGCCCATTCTTCCCTGCCTGAATGAATCTGTGCAATCATTGACCACGCCTTGCCTCCTGCAAACCCTTGTTTGTTGCCCGTAAAGGCGTTTAATTTATTAAGCAGTGTATTTACTTCGGCGGCATAATTATTGTCATTGATATTAAACCGGAGGTTGTTAAATTCATCGGATAACTCCTCTACTTCGGCTATAGCTTTTTTGTTTGTTTGCTCGGATACGACAATAAAAACAATCAATCCTATAAAAACAATAAAAATGATTCCTGAAACAATAAATATTCCTTTTCTGTTTTTCTGGACAAAATCATTGATTTTATCACCGATACTGATTTTCTCTTTTTTATTCTGCATGATCACTCCTTGGGTATAATATTAAGCTCTTTTACTAATCTTGACAAATAAGTGCGCTGTATGGCAAGTGCCCTGGCGGCTTCTGTCTGATTCCATTTATTTTCGTCCAGTACTTTACGGATAAAACTGGTCTTAAAAACATTAAGCGCCTTTTTTAAATCCCGGTCAATACTTTCACCATCCATCATTGTGTCATTATTATTTGTTTTAATAAATAGATCGGATGGTTCTATCCATTTTTTATTGCCTATTACGCATGCCCGTTCTACACAGTTTTGAAGTTCCCGGACATTACCCGGCCATGAATAAGATAACATGGCTTCCAGGGCTTCCCTGGAAAAACCGTCAAATTGCTTCTTGGTCTCGTTCATGTAAATTTTAAGAAAAAAATCTGCCAATTCCGGAATATCCTCCGTGCGCTGACGAAGCGGCGGAATATAAACCGGCAGCACATTTAAGCGGTAATACAAATCCTGACGAAATTCATTTCTCTGTACCTGCACTTCCAGGTCTTTGTTTGTAGCGGTGATTATGCGCACATTTACAGTAACAGTAATATCCGAACCTACTTTTTCAAATTTTTTTTCCTGAATTACCCTCAGCAGTTTTACCTGCAAAGCAAGCGGTAAATCGCCGATTTCATCCAGAAAAATTGTGCCGCCGTCCGCCATTTCAAAACGGCCTTTTCTGCTGGCGATTGCGTTTGTAAACGCTCCTTTAACATGACCGAACAATTCGCTTTCCAGCAGTCCTTCAGGTATAGCCGCGCAGTTCACCCTTATAAACTTGTTGTCTTTACGCTGGCTTTTTAAATGTATCTGCTCGGCAAATAATTCCTTGCCTACTCCGCTTTCACCTAACAGCAGAACAGAAGAATCTGTCGCGGCGATCTTATCAATAACTTCCATTTTTTCAAACATTATCGGACTTTTAGAAATGAATGTATGATATTGATCGGTATTCAATTGATCCTGCAAGGTTTCAATTTTTGTATGCGCTTCTTCTATGTGCCACGCATTGTTAATTGCCAATGCCGCCTGATTGGCGAATATTTCAAGCCATTCGATATCGTCCTGTGAAAATCCCTGTTCTGATTTTTTATTAATTACTTCGATAACGCCGATACAGTCATCCATAATTCTCATGGGGACTGCCATAATAGATTTAGACTTGTATTTTATTTCCTTGCCGATTTTACTTAAATGGCGTTTGTCTTTATCGGTATCATTCACAATAAGGGATTCATTATTTTTCGCAACCCAGCCGGCGATTCCTTCGCCGAGTTTTACAGTATATTTTTTTACTTCACTGCTTTTTGATCCAAGCGCAACTTCAAATTTAAGAGCGTCTGTTTCCTTGTCAAGGAGCAGTAAACTTGACGCCTCGGCGTCAGAAAGCCTTGTCGCCGATTCCATAATCCTCAATAAAAGATTATGTATATCCTTAAAATTGGAGTTTATCAGAACATTAATATCGATCAGAGTATGAAATTTTTCGACATCAATATTTGACAGCATGGCAGTCCCTTAAAAATTCATCAATATCACCTGCAGAATATCCTGAAGATTATTCTTCCTGAGAATTTTTGGATTTAAGGATAGCTCCAAGAGTGTAAGTAGAATCGGAAGATTCCTCTTCGGTCATGTAACGCGAAATTTCTTCCTTTTGCACCTTCTTTTGATAATCGCGGATCGAAAAAGCGACTTTTTGTTTATCGCTTTGTATTTCAAGAACAACAGCCTTTATTTTATCTCCTGCCTTGTATTTTTTCAGAGCTTCATCAGGGTCTTCGTCGCGGTTTTCAACAAGATTTGTTTTATGAATGAGACCTTCGATGCCGCCTGGAATGCGCAGGAATACTCCGAAATCCGTAATGGAGGCGACTTCACCTTCTACGGACGAGCCCGGTCTGTAGTTTTCGTTAAAATTCTTCCAAGGGTCTTCGGATAATTGTTTTACGCCAAGTTTGATATTACGGCTGTCGGGATCTGCCGAAATGATCATAACTTCAATTTCCTGTCCTGCAGAAAGACCGAAATTTTTCGATTTCCTTGTCCATGACATATCATCAGAATGAAGAAAACCGTCTATGCCTTCTTCAAGCTCAACAAATGCGCCCGCATTGGTAACTTTAACAATTTTTCTTTTAATTCGGCTTCCCACAGGATATTTTTCTTCGATTGATTCCCACGGATTATTCTGAACCTGTTTTAATCCGAGCGATACCCTGCCCGCCTGAAGATCGTAACCAAGGATCATACATTCAACAAGGTCGCCGGGTTTTAGCATATCCTGGGGTTTTTGAACTTTCTTTAACCATGAAAATTCAGAAATATGAGCAAGTCCTTCGATTCCTTCTTCAAGCTCGATGAACGCGCCGAAATCTGTAAGTTTTGTTACCTTGCCTTTTACAATGTCGTTAACATGATATTTTTCTTCAAAGTGCACCCATGGATCATCAGTATAATGTTTTAAGGAAAGATTGATTCTTTTTTCCTGACGATCTATGCGGATAACTTTTAATTTTATTTCCTGACCTTTTTTTACAAAATCTTTCGGGCGCGTAACGTGTCCCCAGCTCATGTCGTTAATATGCAGAAGTCCGTCAAAACCTCCAAGATCGATGAATGCGCCGAAGGAAGTAAAACTTTTTACAACTCCTGTTACATCTGTTCCGATGGGAGTGTTCTCGAAGAAATCGGTGCGCTTGCGATCTAGGTCTTCTTCCATGAACTTGCGTCTGTTAACAACGATGTTGATCTTTCCGTCCGAATAAAGCCTTTCAACATAAACCTGAATTTTCGCATTTAGGATTTTTTCCGGTTTATCCAGCTTTTGAATA
>Ga0209755_10003601_pt1 | contig 19232 bp, 13 predicted proteins | sample TergutCo191P1_FD_187301 | JGI IMG/M metagenome (GOLD analysis project Ga0209755, IMG submission 187301) | Cornitermes sp. P1 segment gut microbial communities from Petit-Saut dam, French Guiana - Co191P1 (SPAdes) (version 2) | ecosystem: Host-associated > Arthropoda: Insects > Digestive system...
CCTCAGTGATTGCAAGTTGCAGTATAAATGAGCCGATGACAATTATTGCAGCGAGCATAATCAAGCTACCAATAAAAGAGAAAACCCATTTTCCGCCTTGGGGGAGACGCTTATATATGGCATCGAAAACTATATGCTCCTTATTATCATTTGCATAAGCAAGTGCAATAAAAACAACAAGTGACAAGAGAATCTGCGTTAACTCAAAAACACCGGGAATGAAAACCATAAAACTATTTCTCAAAAAAACATCAAGCACAATCAAAAGCATAATTGCACCCGCTAAACAAGCAGAGAAATACATGGCGCACTTGTTTAGCGCTTTAATGGTATTTTTCATAAAACTTATAACTCCAAAATTTTTATATATTTTTTTGCAATACGAAGAGCCTCATTAGGAAACTCCTGCGATAAAAGGCCAACAGCATATAGCAGATACTCATTGTCTATGTAGAGCTTTGGCGATTTTGGCTTTAAGCTCCAAGGTGCCTTTAGACTGAAAAGCGATGACTCAAGAACTGCCTGCGGTTGCTCTCCATATTTGAAAATACCGCCTGTACCCAATACATTTCGAACCCCTAAAAGATTTTTGCCATACTGAACAGTGACTTCGCCTGACGTGGTAAACTCTGTTTTTGTATGTCCTGCGTGACGCTCAACAGCAATGCAAACAGACTGTTTTGCAAGGGCGATGTCCATAATGGCTTGCGCATCATTTTGCGGAACATATTCAACATTTTCACTCAGCGTGTTTGTATAAGAATCGAAGTTTACCTGCTCAGAGACAAGGCTTTTGTCTAAGGATAGAGCGCAATGGGTCAGTGAGTCACTCCCTACGATATCAAAAATTGTCCGAGCATTATAGCGAATACCCATATCACCTTCGACAGTTCGGGAAATCTTTTGCTCGGGAAGTCCGCGTAGTATTGTATGAGTAGTAGCGGGAGTATTTTCAATGATGGAATGAATATTTGTTGTAGCCCCACCTACCTCAACAACAAGCAAACTACCTATCCCTTCTTCGCGCTGTGTACCCTCTGCCAACAAAGCAGCCGCATCGAGGGATGCCTTAGGCGTTGGGATTATATCCTTCCGGAAAAAAGCCTTTGCTTTGTCAAGACCTTTCGCGTGGATGATATGCTTGATAAAAATTTCGCGGATAAGCTCTTGAGCAGGACCTACGTCAACACGATCTATCTCAGGAAGCACGTTGCCTGCTGTATAAACATTCTTCCCACCAGCATCCAAAAGGGCTTTGACTTTCTGGGAAGCAGATCTGTTACCGCACACAAGTATCGGGCAGCTGATATTAGACGCTGCAAGTACCTCGGCATTGTGTAAGATAACATTTTTGTTACCTCCATCGGTTCCACCGCAAAGAAGCACAATATCGCATTGCTTGCTTTCAATTTCTGTGGCAATATCACTGTCAATTTCATATCCGAAAGTGCAAAGAACCTTCGCACCTGCACCCAAGGCGGCCATTTTAGCGGCCTTTAGTGTTAAATCAGGAACAAGACCCACAGCGGCCATTTTTAATCCTCCGGCGGCGCTGCTGCACGCATATTTCTCGAAAACATCTTCAGGCTTAAAATCACAGATACTGTATAGCTTGTCTAGCGCCATCTGTAATCCGATAGTAATATCAGTGTCAATAGTTGTTGGAGACTGCGCTCTGCCGAGCAAAAGCTCCTGGTCTAAATCAAACGCAGTGACTTTAGTATACGTACTGCCAAAATCGACCATCAGATAAACGCGCATCAGCGTGTTCCTCCATTGATTATTCGTAGATAATAGATAATGGCTCTGTGCGCATGTCAAAAAAGAACATGGCTGCGGCAATTTCACCGCGAAATGCATTGTCTTTTGGTCTTGCAGAGATGTCCATTGTGCTCAACATGAACATTATTCCTGCATCATTCATAAAATACATGGCATCAACAGCCCAATCACTTATATCATTCTCGTCAGCAAACTTCAAAATGCGCTCCTCATCCTCAATGGGGATGGTCAGGTTTGCAAAATGCATATAGCGATATAAAATAGTGTACATCTGCTCTCTATTTACAGGCTCATTTGTGCCAAATATGCTCGCACTATGACCTGTGACAATAGCGTTTTCATATGCCCATGCAACTGCTGTGCTGTACCATCTGCCGCTATCCACATCATCAAATGCCGATTCACCGGCATCAGGCATGCCTGCGTAGCGCCAAAGTACCGTTACAAGCATAGCACGTGTCATATCGATGTGAGGCTGAAACAGGGTTGCACTGACACCATTCATAATCTGATATTCATAGGCCCACACAACAGCGTTATAGAACCAATCATATGAGTGAACATCGTCAAACGGAAGTTCAAAAGGCTCAGTGACAGCCGCGGTAAAACTCAAAGTCAAAGCGGCTATGATAATAATCGTCACTATTTTAACAAAAATTTTTGGCATATGAATCCCCCCAACATGCACATAACATTCAGTGAAAATGATGAACAACTCATTATACTAGAGATAAACTCCAAACGCAATAGCGGTGAAAGCACAATTTAACGTGACAGGTTTGGGCGAGTTACAATACACAGGCAGCCTGGAATGGGCTGTTTGCTATGCTTTTTTCGCGTATGTAGGGCGATGAGACCCGTACTAGCGAAAAAAGCGTAGTAAATTGACCATTTTGGGCGGATGGTTGGCAATGTGTGTACAGTAACTCGGGCGATGATTTGATTGTGGCTATGCCTGTTTTCTTTTTTTCATTCGGAGCTCATGATTTAGGTCACGCTTGCGCAGGCGTAAACTTTTTGGAGTAATTTCTAAAAGCTCGTCATCAGCCAAAAACTCCAGAGCCTGTTCCATGCTCATAACTACAGGCGGAGTAAGCCTTAGTGCATCATCACTGCCTGAGGCACGGAAGTTAGTGAGCTGTTTGCGCTTGCAAACATTTACAGTCATATCTTCGGCTTTGGCATTTTGCCCGACAATCTGCCCTGCATAGACGGGAGTGCCCGCAGGTATAAACAAAATGCCACGCTCCTGTGCACTGTGCAGACCATAGGTTACAGCCTCTCCGGACTCAAAGGCCACCATTGAGCCATTGACACGGCGGGTAACTTCTCCTTTAAAGGGAGCGTAGCCCTCAAGTACAGAAGACATAACACCCTCGCCGCGCGTATCGGTCAAAAACTCACTGCGATAGCCGAAAAGCCCCCTTGAAGGCACAACAAATTCAAGCCTCATTCTGCTGCCAATGGGAGTCATATGCCTAAGCTCACCCTTGCGCAGACCCATTTTTGCCATCACGGAACCTACTGCGGATTCGGGAACATCACAAATCAAACACTCAAGAGGCTCATGGCGCACACCATCAATGGTCTTATATAATACACGCGGTGTAGAAACCTGAAATTCATAACCCTCGCGCCGCATGGTTTCCATCAAAATTGACAGATGCATTTCACCGCGGCCTGAAACATTCCAGCTTTCTGTTGAATCAGTATCGGCAACACGCAACGAAACATCGCGTAAAAGCTCGCTATGCAATCGGTCTCTAATATTTCGGCTTGTGACAAATTTCCCCTCACGTCCGGCGAAAGGAGAATCATTTACAGAAAACGTCATCTCAACAGTGGGTTCTGAAATATTCGCAAAAGACAGAGCCTGCACACAATCAGGATCACAAATTGTGTCACCAATGTTTACATTTTCAACACCTGAAAAACACACAATAGCACCTGCTTCGGCCTTTTCAGCCGGAACACGGCGCAAGTCCTCAATCTCATAGAGGTTCACGATTTTTGACTTATACGGGGTCTCACTGCTAGATTGATTGCACACAACTATTTCCTGCCCCGCGCGAATACAGCCACGCTCAACACGCCCAATGCCTATTCTTCCGACATATTCATTATAATCTATCGAACTGACCAAAAGCTGTGTAGGCCCCTCACTGGTGACATCGGGCTCGGGAATATAGCTGAGAATTATATCGAAAAGAGGCACCAAGTCACTACCGGCATCTTCCGGAGCAAGGGAAGCTGTACCTTGGCGTCCGGAGCAGAACACTGTCGGGGAGTCAAGTTGCTCATCTGTAGCATCTAAATCCATAAGAAGCTCCAGCACCTCATCAACAACCTCATAAATTCTTGCATCGGGACGGTCGATTTTGTTCACAACAACAATAACCTTATGGCCGAGCTCTAATGCACGGCTTAACACAAAGCGTGTCTGCGGCATGGGTCCCTCAGCGGCATCTACCAGAAGCAGAACACCTGATACCATTTTTAGTATTCTTTCAACCTCTCCCGAAAAATCAGCATGTCCGGGGGTGTCAACTATATTTATTTTTGTATCTTTGTAGCGGATAGCTGTATTTTTTGCCAGAATGGTTATGCCGCGCTCACGTTCTAAATCGCCTGAATCCATCACGCGCTCAGCAACATTTTGGTTTTCACGAAAAGCTCCGGCTTGCGCCAGCATCTCGTCAACAAGTGTTGTTTTTCCATGATCAACATGGGCAATAATCGCAATATTGCGTAAATTCAAAATTATATGCTCCTTTGAAAGTCAGATTATGTCATTATAATTGCAATAGCTGCTGAACACAAGAAAAATATAATAAATGCAGTGCACAAAAGAACATCGACCCTTTAGACTGTGCGCTGAAGTCGAAAGAGCCGATATCCCTGTCGAAAGAGAGGGGATGATAGTGTTTGCGTTGGGGTAAACGCTCTCACTATTTATCGTACTAGTTGCTTTTATGATGGCGAAAGCTGCATATACCATTCATAAAATAAAACAACAGTGCGCATAGAATTCTATCTCGAATTCACGATTTTTTTTGTAATAGACATTGTTTATGATAGTTTTCCCTAACCAGCCTTTAATGGGAGAGATAAGAAAAGGGAGAGAATTGGGGGAGGGAAAAGATATTGCGCTTTAAGGCCTCCTTTACGCGTAATTTCAAAAATCACATCTACATAATAAAAACCGCACCTAAATAATAAGTGCGGAGTCTATATAATATAATGACCATAATTTAAGTAAAAAGAATCGCAAACTACGTCCCAAATGATGGAGCAAAAAAGTGAATTTATCAGCAGCTCCTAAGTTAATGCAGTCGTCAGAAGTTTTGTAAGCATAGCAGAAATATGTTTTTCCCGTTCAAGCTGACCAACAATATAGCTTGCATCAGCGAACGCCTGTATGCCCATCATAGACATTGCGCCGACTAGAAGATTGGCAAAAGTTTCTAAATCAAAATCAGCAGACACACGCCCAATATCAATACCATGCTGCAAAATGGTGACAACATAACTTACGCTATCAGCATTGAGTTGCGAAAATATACTGTTGGCAATCGAATCTTGAAATATTCTCATGTAGATAATCTTTGTGATGAGAACCATTCGAACATACTTTTTTTTGTCATCGGAGACAAAAGAATAGCGAAGCAGAGGGACAATTTCCTCCACAGTAGCAGTTTCAAGCTGCTCTTTCACCTTTTGGATTGGAATGCGATTATCAAACTGGTGGCACAAATAATAGTCGTAAGCAAATTCAAGTATTTTCTCTTTACTCTCAAAGTGGTAGTAGATAGATGCAGCATTAATTCCTATTTTTTTTGCAATATCGCGGGTGGTCACATTTTCATAACCAAATGTACTGGTCATCTCAACAAATACATCAAAGATTTTTTCTTTTGTAGATGAAAGCTCGCTCATTAAGTACCTCCGAGGGCTGTCGCCGATTTATGGTGATAAAAAAATACCATACCATAAAAACAATGACTTGACAACCTATCAATCGATTGATAAAATATATTCAACCAAGCGATAGGTGAAAAAGCATGTTGATGATATATTTTCGTATATGGTGGTGAAAATCGTAAATGGAAAAATATTTAGGCATTGATAAAAATAGTGCTCACATGGGAAGTGTATACTTACAGCGCCCTCGTGTGGAAAAACTACTTGAAACAGCTATGAACTTTCCTATAGCTGTTGTGTGTGCGGGCTCAGGATATGGAAAGACAAGAGCCGTATATGCATTTTTGCAAAATATTGAAGCCCAATCAATATGGGTTCCGATTTCTGCGCGTGACAATACACCAACACGCTTCTGGGAAAGCTACACCGACATGGTTTCGCTCTCACTGCCTGAAACCGGTGCTCGAATGCAGAAAATAGGCTTTCCCGATACTGAAGAAGCATTTGCGCAGTACACTGACATTATGCGTGAAGTCGCACTTAAACCCGGTAAGCATATTAGCGTGTTTGATGACTTCCATGAACTGAATAATCCGGCAGTGCTGCGTTTTTTCGAAATGGCAGTACGTGTAATTCCTAAGAATGTTACTCTGGTGATAATCTCACGCACAATGCCGGAAATTAATTTGATAGGAATGATATTAAGCGAATGCATTTTTACGATCAGCGAAGAAGCACTATGCTTTACTGAAGAAGAAATCACAGAATACTTTGAGCAGTCAAATCTAAATGTCACCACGCTAAAGGTGCGGGATGTTTTGGAGGACACACAGGGATGGGCTTTTGCAATCAACTTAATTGGGCGATCGCTGCGCAAAGAAACCAAATACGAACGCTGCGCACTTGAAGCAATGAAAGCAAATATCTTTAGACTAATTGAAGCAGAGCTTAGAGAAACTATTTCGGAAGATTTGAGACGATTTCTAATCTGCCTTTCGCTCATTGAACATTTAGCAGCAACTCTTATCAAAGAACTTGCCGGAAATGACAAGCTCATAAAAGAAATGGAATCCCTTAATGCATATATCCGCTATGACTTGAGCATGGACACTTACATGATTCACCACTTGCTTTTGGAATATTTGCGGCAAAACCAACACATGCTGGCTGTGCAGGAAAAAAGAAGGATATGCAAAACAGCGGGGCAGTGGTGTGATGCAAACGGATATCATATGGATGCATTTTCTTACTATGAAAAAGCAGAAGACTATGATGCGATTGCACACAAGATTGGCTTGTGGAATGTACAAATTCCTCATGACATGGCACAATATGTGCTTGAAATGTTTGAAAATGCACCTGACGAGGCAAAATTCGGTAATTCTTTTTTTTCTGCAATGCATATAAAAATCAGAATTAACATAGGCAAGTTTGATGAGGATACAGTGGCCTTAACTAAAAAATATGCCGAACACTATGAAGATATGGAGGATTCTCCAGAAAAAGACCGCGCTCTAACAGGCATTTACTGCCTATGGGTTTTCTTATCAATGTTTATGTGCACATACACCGATAAATATGATTTTAATATCTACCACAAAAAGATGTGCGAGTGTTACGACAGAAATCCTTTTAAGCCCATCGGTGCATATAAGCTTGTGCCGATATGCGCGTGGGCATCACTGGTCGGAACAAGTCGTGCAGGTGCGCAGGAAGAATATATAACTGAGCTGTCAAAACTGGTGCCGGAAGTTGCAAAGCGTGGAAATGGATTTTTCATGGGCTTTGATGATCTTGCACGCGGAGAGCTATGCTTTTTCAAAGGTAAGTTTGAAGAAGCCGAACAGTACCTAAAGCAAGCCGTAGACAAAGCACAGGCATATGATCAATATGTGACACTAAGCAGAGCACTTGCATATCTCATGCGAATTGCATTTTTTCGAGGCGACTTGCAGACTGCAACGGAAAAACTGCAGATAATGGAATCAATGCTAAGTGACAAGGATCATGGCGACAGATATATACTGTATGATATAGCCCGAGGTTTCTATCTGCTGTCGGTTGGACAATCGGAGCGGATAGCGGGTTGGCTGAAAGAGGATTTTTCGCCATATGCACATCCGTCATTTATAGAAAACTACGCAAATAGGATAAAGGTGCAATATCATTGCAAAACAGGGAAGTATAGTGCGGTGCTGGCATTTATTGAAAATGAGATGGAACAAACAATACTCTTTGGAAAGGTAGAACTTAAAATACTGGAAGCGCTGACATTTTATAAGCTAAAGCGGCGCAATGAAGCAATGGCTGCTTTTACGCAGGCATATACGCTCTCAGCACCGAACGACCTAATTGTAATGTTTACACAATATTCAAAAGACATGCGCACACTAACGGCCTGCGCACTTAGAGAAAGTCTACCCTCAATTCCAAAGCCTTGGCTTGAAGGTGTCAATCGCAAAGCATCTGCATATGCAAAAAGGCAGGCGCATATGATTGCTCAGTATAATTGTGCAAATAATGTTGACGAAAAAATTGCACTTACAGAGCGGGAAAAACTAATTCTCAAAGATCTATCACATGGCCTCTCACGCTCAGAAATAGCGGCAAGTCAAAATATTTCGCTTAGCACCGTGAAAATGGTAATAAACATTATCTATGATAAGCTCTGTGTAACAAACCTGCCTGATGCTATAAGAATAGGAGTAGGCAAGAAAATTGTTTGATGAGTTAAGAAGGGAATTTGAATAAACAAGCACCTTATTACAAAAGCTGCTATACGTAGTGCGATGGGGCCCCATGCACAGCAGAACTGCACATGGGGCCATTAAGCGTAGTTATTATTGCTCAATCATTAAAGGATAGACTATTTCATCAGAAGGGGAGAAATGCTCTTTTACAGTCATGGGACTCATCCAACGATATAAATTCAAAGCGCTTCCTGCTTTATCATTAGTCCCTGACGCTCTCGCCCCACCGAAAGGCTGTTGTCCAACAACGGCACCGGTGGGTTTGTCATTTATGTAAAAATTGCCGGCAGAATACATAAGCAAATGCTCCATATGAGCGATAACCTCTCTGTCGCGGGCGAATATCGCTCCGGTCAGGGCAAATGGTGTAGATTCATCGCAGAAACGTAGAGTCTCATCCAGCTCGGAATCAGGATATACATAAATAGTTAGAATAGGACCAAATAACTCTTCTCGCATTGTTCTATAGTCCTTGTTTTTAGCCAGAATTATTGTTGGGTAAACGTAATAACCAGTACTGTCGTCATAGCCTCCGCACAAAAGATCGACATCAGGGGATTCTTTTGCCTCATCAATTGTGCTTTTTAATTGTTCAAATGAAGCTTTATTTATTACAGCAGACATAAAATTGCGAAAATCCTTCACATCTCCGACTTTGAGTTTTTCTGTACACTCAAGTAGCTGCGACTTTAATTGAGGCCAGATAGATTTCGGGATGAAAGCACGTGACAGTGCGGAGCATTTTTGTCCTTGGTATTCAAAAGCTCCCATAATCATTGCAGCACACAGAGAGGGAATATCAGCAGATGAATGAGCAAACAAATAATCCTTGCCGCCAGTTTCGCCAACTAAACGAGGATAAGAAGCATAGTGCTTGATATTTTGTCCAACGTGTTTCCAAATTTCACTGAACACTTCGGTTGAACCCGTAAAATTAAATCCTGCCATGCGAGAATCGCTTACAACATATTTACTTACATCAGAACCCGAGGATGGTACAAAGTTGATGACACCGGCGGGTAGTCCGGCCTCTTCAAGCAGCTTCATAGCATAATAAGCCGACAGTACAGCAGAACCAGCGGGCTTCCAAACTACAGTATTTCCGACGATTGCAGGAGCTGTAGCCAGATTTAAACCAATCGCAGTGAAGTTGTACGGGGATATAGCAAGCACAAACCCGTCTAGCGGTCTATATTTAATCCTATTCCACTGCCCCTTGGCACTTTGCGGCTGTTGTCTATAAATTTGGTCGGCGTAGAAAACATTAAAACGTAAAAAATCAGTAAGTTCACAAGCGGCATCAATCTCTGCCTGATATGCGACCTTGCTTTGCCCAAGCATTGTAGCTGCACATAATTTTGCTCTATATTTTGTACATGCAAGCTCAGCCGCTCTGAGGAAAATTGCACTCCGATGTTCCCAAGGCATATTCTCCCACTTACTCTTTGCATCTAAAGCCGAACCGATTGCCATCTTTAACTCCCGTTCGCCGGCCTGACTGCAATGAGCCAAAACATGATTTACATCGTGCGGCATGGTAACAGGAACAACTTTGTCTGTGTATATTTCCTTACCATTTATAATCAGTGGTATTGAAACGATTTTTCTGCATTGCTCCTCTAGCTCGGCTTTTAAAGCAGCTCTCTCGTCAGTGTTGGGCAAATATTGACGTGTCGGTTCATTATATGGGTTAGGAATATTGTAATTACCATTGTTCAAATCAATCAACTCCAATTATTTTGATAAACTGATAATAGCGCTAGTACAACTTTGCGTCTTGATTTGAAAAAATATATTCCTATGCAGATTTTTTGTTTTTTTGGGGTTACTGTTCCGAAACTCTGATGCATTTGATTGATATTCACATATTGAAGAGCGCTGTTTACAGGCTTGAAGCGGTGATGTACAATAGTATATCAGTACTCTGACAGGAGGTATACAATGTCAGGCTTTGAAAACAAAATGCTTTTCGCAATAGAAAACAGCAAAATACACTCTCATGACTATGCTCAAATTCTGCTACCATTAGACACGGAAATTCAAGTTCAGTTCAAAGATTCGGTATACAATATAGGAATCAACGAACTTTTTTTCATAGCACCGGAAACACCTCATCAATGTTTGTGTAAAAATGAATTAATAATATTTAACATACCAAACAGTATGATAAAAAAAGGTGATTTGCAGGTTCTCTCAGACAAAACCGTTATGCCGCTCAAAGGCTCAATGATACAACTCGCCGAACTCATCCGCACAGAAACCAGAGAAGGGTCAAAGGCAATGATGAGATATCTTTATTATTACCTTTACGAAAAACTGGTTGAAAACAACTCACTTGACTCAATAAGATATATCAGAGAACATTTTGATGAGAATATTTCGGTTGAAAAATTAGCAGAACTTGAAAACTACAATCCAACATACTTCAATTCGTGGTTTAAGAAAAAGAGCGGGTATACTCCGATTAGATACCTAAAAATGTACCGAATCGAAAAAGCAAAGGAACTCATACTGCATTCACAGTTTAATATCTTGGAAATTGCTCTGCAAGTTGGATATAGCAGTCATGCGGCATTTTCCCGCACATTTAAAGAAGAAGTAGGCTGCACACCCATAGAATTTCGAGAGAGCTTTGAAAAGGAATAGGCAATATGAGCTGTGCCTTTTATAAAGATACAGGAGACCCATGTTTGTCTTGAGTCCGTCCTCCAAACCAATCTCAAGCTCGGCAAGGCGCTCTCTGAACATGTCCAAAAGCTCTTTTCCTAAAGCGATGCGAGAGCCACAACAACCATGCCGAACCCCATGTTGATATCGGCAAATCCCTGATACTGTATTATGTATTTTGGATGAGAATAACTATTCAAAACAAATGGGTATCTTTAGAAACACGGTGTCTGCCAAATTGGTGGGTAGTGTGTTTTTTGGAGGTACCCAAATACAAATTAAACTACTCCATAGATGAATGTGAAAGCTCGTCTATGGAGTAGTTTGTACGTTAATTACCGGCTAAATATGAACTTTTTCTGTGATAGAACTTTTATGCAGGCACTACAAATCTTGCTTGAAGTGTTCTGTTTGCCGTGGCAGCAAATGTCAGTGTTGCAGTTAAACTCACCTGCGTGTCACCCTCGTACCAACCAATAAATGTCCAACCTTCGATTGGCGCTGCTATTAGAGTGACTTGTGCTCCATGGTTAAACACACCACCACCCGTTGCGTTGCCGCCGGTGGTTGTTGTAGTGGTTATCGTCCATTGAATTTGGCTAAATCTTGCCTCAAGTGTTCTGTTTCCTATTGCGACAAATGTCCACGTCGTTTCTGTGCTAACCCTTACGTCATTTTCGTACCACCCGGTAAACTGCCATCCGGCGTTTGGTATTGCCTGGATTGTGACGTTTGTATTGTGGTTAACCTGCCCTCCGCCTGCTACAGTGCCTCCTGCATTTACTGCTGCAGTGGGTGTGATTGTCCATTGCTGTGGCCCTTGGACAAATCGAGCTCTAAGTGTTCTATTTGTTGTAACGGCAAATTGCCAAGTTGCATTTGTATTTACCCTCACGTTACCTTCAAACCAACCATCAAAGGTCCATCCGGATTGTGGTGTTGCTACAAGAGTGACCGTTTCGTTGTGATTAAACGTGCCGCCGCCTGTTACAGTGCCACTGCCTTCTGTGCTCGTCGTGATTGTCCATTGGTTAAAACGAGCTTGGAGAGTTCTGTTTGCTGTAGCGTTAAATGTCCATGTTGCATTTGTGTTTACTCTCGTGTTTCCCTCATACCAACCGACAAAAATCCATCCGCTTTGTGGTGTTGCTACAAGTGTGACGGGGGAATTGTGCCCGAATATACCGCCGCCTGTTGCTGTGCCGCCTGTGGTGCTGGATGTTGTAATTGTCCACTGTTGTGTTTGGATAAAGCGAGCTTGAAGTGTTCTGTTTGTTGTGGCGTTAAATGTCCACACCGCATCGGTATTGACTCTTACATTACCTTCATACCAACCACTAAATGTCCATCCGGTGTGTGGTGTTGCGCGCAAGGTAACATTTGTGCCGTGGTTAACGTTACCGCCACCCGTCACTGTTCCTCCGGTGGTTGGGGATGCAGATGTTGATATTGTCACTTGTTGCGGTGCTTGCGATGTAATCGTAACAGTACTTGTCGCAGCATTCCAATCCAGTGTGTAGCCGACACTTTCCAGTACCAGTCTAAGTGGTAACATAGTTCTGCCGCCTATAGTTTGGGCCGGAACATCAAGTGTACGACTGACGCCGTTGGTTGTGAAAACGTTGCTGCCGATTGTTATAACAATCAAATTATTGCCGCGAGTTAAGGTTGCTTGCCTTGTGGCGGGATTCCAATCGACATAAAAGTCCAAATCCTCAAACACGCCACGAACAGGCACAAGTGTCCGGCCATCTACAACTACAGGGTTTTGATCAGGGAAAACAACTCTTTGTCCGTTAATAAAAACAGATATAGGGGTATTTGCGGATGCAATAACATTGGGAACAAATGCCAGAAGTAAGACTAGTGCTAAAATAATTGACAGAATCTTTTTCATATAAACTTTCCTCCAAATAACAAATATAATGAACCTCCACAGAATAACACATATCGCACATATATGCAAAAAAATATACGCATGGGTTTTACTAGAAAGTTTTTTCACCAGTTCGTTAGACGCAACACTCCAAAAAAAGTTCCATCTTCCAGCAATTTTTTGTTTAGAGTACCTCTAAAAACTCGATGTCTGACAGATAATATTGCTTTTAAGACCACCGAAGGGCAATTTCAATGGCACCAAAAATGCTTTACAAAAAAATTACCAACAGTGGATATTAAACTTTACATTCATTCCTGTAACATCTTGGAGTGCAAATTTTGCAAACAATATTTTAACGGAGGATAGTTATGAAAAAGAAGGCACTAATTTTACTATTTGTAATTTTTACAATGGTAGCCCTCACAGCATGTAGCGAAGAGGGGGGCAATGGAGCAGGCGGGTCCAGTGAGAGAGTTGTCATTGAGTACTGGCATGTAAATTCTGAGGTGTTTGGTGGACCGGCGGTTGAAACTATGATTGAGCAGTTTAATGCCAGCCAAGATCGCATTGAGGTTGTAGGTCGCTTTAACGCTGACATGTATAGGGGCCTAATAAGCAACTTACAAGCCGAAGTGGCCGCAGGCCGACACCCTGCTATTGTACAAGTCGGTTGGGCTATGATTGATTATTTTGATGCAAACTTTCCACATACCGAGCCACAAGCTGTAATTGATGCCCATTTCCCAGAGGATGCAACATTTATTGCAGATAACTTTTTGCCCAGCATGTTGGGTCTTGCCAACACAAGAGATGGTCGTTTGATTGGTCTGCCGTATGCAGTTTCTACGCCCGTTATGTTTATCAACCGCGATCTGCTCATTGAGGCCGGCCTTGATGAAAACGGACCCCAAACTTGGGAAGAGGTAAATGAATTTGCCCGCCAAATACATGAAGTAACAGGTAGGTTTGGCCTATATATCCAAGAGCCTGCTGACAGCTGGGCGACACAAGCTTTGCTAGAGAGTAATGGTGCTAGGATTCTAGAGTATAACAATGGTCGATTTGAGACGAATTTTGCCACACCAGAGGGCATTGAAGCCTTTGAGATGTATGCTGATTTGGTGCTGGACGGGGCCGCGCTGCACATTGGTTGGGATGACGGCGTAAACGCATTTGCAGCAGGTGAAGTCGGGATGCTGTTTACCACCATTGCAAGACGGCAACAGCTCCAAAACACTGCTGAGTTTGATCTGTTTGCCACTATGGCACCAGTTTGGGAAGGCACACCGCGCCGAATTCCTGCTGGGGGATGTATGGTGTCCATCCTAGCCCAAACCCCGGAAGAGCAGGCCGCTGCATGGGAGTTTATGCGATTCTTATATTCTCATGAAAGCGTTGCGGAGTGGACAATGGGGACAGGATTTATTCCGCCTACTATCGGCGCAGTATCCGGAAGTGAGCGGCTGCAGGTGTTCTTAGAGGAAAATGACATGATGACACCCGCCATTGAACAATTGTCAGGCGTTGTGCCATGGGCTGCGTTCCCAGGAGATGCGGGGCTACAAGCGGAGCAACTGATGATTGACAAGAGAGAGCAGATTCTTGGTGGACATCAAGGTGTTGCAGAGGCACTTACTGAGGCGCAAAATGCCATCAATGCCATTTTGAACTAAGCCGAATGGGAACACACCCCTCTTGCAAAAAAAACAAGGTTTCATTTTTGCGAGAGGGGTTATGCCGTCATAAATGAAAATCACAGGAGAATCCTTACATGTTAGTCAAATTAAAAGAACATAAATATATATTTTTTTTGTTGCCAACATTTGTGCTGTTTGCGGTGTTTATGTTCTGGCCATTGGTTCGCGCTTTCTATTTGAGCTTTTTTAGTTGGAATATGATTCGCCCCACCATGGATTTTGTGGGACTTGATAATTATATTGCCATATTTAGAAATCCCACCATGTTGCGTGTGATGGGGAACACTTTTATTTACATTGCCATTTTACTGCTGCTTAACTTTGTCTTGCCATTTGTACTCTCGTTTGTATTGGAAACAGTGATCACCCGCTTTAAAAATCTGTTCAAGCCCGTGCTCTTTATCCCCAGTATTTTGTCCTTAGTGGTGGGTTCTATGCTCTATGCTTGGATACTAAATCCAATCATCGGGCCTGTGGCACATATACTTAATTGGTTCGGCGTTGATATGCCCGTGTGGTCAAGGACGCAGGGGTGGGTCATTGTGGTCATCAGTATTATCTCTACTTGGAAAATATTCGGTTACAACTTCATTGTCTTATTGGGAGGTATTTCCGGTGTCCCGATAGAGGTGATTGAAGCGGCTAGACTAGATAACATACCGCTACACAAAATCTTTTTCAACATCGTTGTACCTATGAGCAGCGCCGTGGGGGTTTATGTATTTATCATGACCATCGTACAGGGGATGCAATTTGTGTTTGTTCCAATACATGTTCTGACACAAGGCGGACCCAACTGGCATAGTTCAAACCTAGTTTACCAAGCATACCATGAGGCATTTATTGTATTCAATACTGGTAGAGCCTCAGCACTTTCCATATTGACGTTGTTGCTATTTAGTGTGTTGCTTTGGCTGCAATTGAAATTTGTAGAAAAAGGTGCGTATTATGAAAACTAGTATAAAAACAAGGGTGATTTGGTATGCCCTCTTTGGAATATTCGGACTCATGATGCTATATCCGATTTTCTTTGCTGTATCAAACTCATTTAAGACCCTGAGCGACGCAATAAATACAGTTTTAGAGCTTATCCCTCGGGCACCGACATTGGATAACTACCGCTTTCTGTTTGGGCGGATGGACATTTTCAGAATTACAGGGAACACGTTTTTCATCGCCATTGCCGTGACCTTGTTTAAACTGGCGACCAGTCTGTTTGCAGCTTATGCGCTTGTATTTTTTGATTTTCGCTTTAAAAACTTGGTCTATTTCATACTCATATCCACAATTTTTATTCCATTTACTGTTACCATGATTCCGAACTTCCTCACCATATCCAGGTTGGATTTAGTGGACGATCCCATCGGTGTCATATTGCCTCAACTGGCTGACGCACTGGGCATATTTCTCATGCGCCAAAGTATGCGGATGATTCCCAAGTCCCTAATTGAGTATGCTCGGATGGAAAATTTGGGGCATATGCGGATTTTAAAAGATATTGTTATGCCACTGATTAAGCCTGCTATTATCTCGACAAGCATTATCTTTTTCATAAACGCTTGGAACGAGTTTGTTTGGCCTATGCTCATTTTGCGATCAACCGAAAACTTTACACTTCCTTTGGCACTACAAATGTTTATCAGTGCAGAGGGAGGAAGCGACTTTACTTATGCAATGGCCATCTCTGTACTTAGCATGATTGTGCCATTAGCACTCTTTTTCATCTTCCAAAAACACATTATCAGCACCTTTATCTCATCAGGGATTAAAGGTTAATCCAAACGAAGAAAGGAGATAGATTTTATGAGTACCATTCGATTTGAAGGTGTGTCAAAAAACTTTGGCAATGTCAATGTGTTAGAAAACTTGAATATAGAAATAAACGCAGGTGAGCGGTTGATCCTTTTAGGACCGTCCGGATGCGGAAAGTCTACGATCCTGCGCCTGATCGCAGGACTAACAGATGCCACTTCCGGGGATATATACTTCGGAGACAAACGAGTAAACGATGTTTCCGTTGGTGCCAGAAACGTAACGATGGTCTTTCAAAACTATGCGCTTTATCCTCATATGACCGTAAAGCGCAATGTGACCTATGCCTTGCAGGCACACAAGGTAGATAAGGCAGAAATCGAAGCTAGGGCCAGTGAGGCACTTTCGATGTTACGCTTGTCCGGCTTGGAAGACAGAAAGCCAAAAGAACTCTCCGGCGGACAGCGGCAACGTGTGGCACTTGCTCGGGCGGTAGTGAAGCGTAGCGAGTTTTTCTTGCTGGACGAGCCTTTATCAAATCTAGACGCACAACTACGCTATCATGCAAGAAAAGAGCTCTTGAAGATTCATGAACGGTTCGGTCAGACCTTTGTCTATGTGACTCACGACCAAGTAGAGGCCATGACACTTGGCGACAGAGTGGCTCTGATGCACGCCGGTAAATTGCAAATGATTGACACACCGGCCAATTTATTTAACAGGCCCGCAAATGTGTTCACTGCAAAATTCATAGGATCACCCTCTTGCAATACAGTGGATGCAGACTATGTAAACGGCAAACTGCAGATTGGAAAAGACGCACTGGAACTTAGTCCGCAGTGGGTCAGCCTGATAAAGCAATCAGGCACAGACAAATTTGTGCTCGGTTTACGTCCGGAACACATTACCCTTTCTTATGAACCTGAGCCGGGTGCGATCTCTGTTGAAGTTCTATCGACAGAAGATTACGGTAGCCAAAAGGGAATGTACTTCACATTTGGGGAGGAGGAATGGGTTGTTATGAGTTCTCGGTATGACTTTAAGAAGGGTGACACAGTTTATTTTGTACCGAATTTTAATAAAATACATATTTTCCATAGAGAGACAACAGAATCTATCGGATACCCAAGAGAAAGGAATGAGCAGGAATGAAGTATGTACTAAGTAGCATTATGTTTCCGCCAGAGAAATTAGACCAAGCAATAGAGGTTGCAGAGGCGTTAAATATAGAGCTTGAAATTTTTTCAATGTGGCACACAGAGGCGTTTTGTCGATTCGTCAAAAAGCGGTATTCTGATTTGTGCGGTCTGGTAAGTTCGTTTCACGAGCCTTATCATTTCTCAGACCATTCGTTTAGGCGCGGCACAAAAGAATATGACCATACCATGGCATTATGCCGCAAGACATTTGAAGTTGCAGTAGATATGGGCGCAAAAAACATCGTATTTCATCATAACAATCGACCGGTGCTACCAGAAGAAAAGGAGGCGATGCTCGCATATGCTAAAGAAAATCTAAATGAAATGAATGAACTGGCAAAAGAGTATGGCTTGCCATGCTTGGTAGAAAATGCAGGGGTTTTACCTTGGAACAATGTGCTGTTTGACGAAGAAGCATTTATATCTCTATTTGAAGAAATTCCCAACGACTGTTTGCTGGACATCGGTCATGCTCATTGTAACGGATGGGATATCTCACGTATTATCGCGGCGCTGAAGGATAAAATTGTGGCCTATCATGTCCACGATAACGACAGAAGCAGAGACGGACACACATTGCTTGGAAGGGGGACGTTAGACTTAGAACAGTTTAGGCAAAGCTATATGCAACACACGCCTGATGCAAGTATCATTTTAGAATATGAAGAAGGGACAGACGCCAATGCACAGGATTTGAAAAAAGAGCTGGATATGCTGGCCATATGACTTAAAATATGATGCCGGGCAAATTATGGTAAGAAAATAAAAAACGGGTCATCTAAAAACACGGTGTCTGCCAGATTGGTGGGCAGTGGATTTTTAGAGGTGCCAAAACAAAAGATTGGAAAAATATTAGCTATGAAAAAAATAAAACGAGTATTTAATGTAATATTAGCAGGGCTTTTACTGCTTTCATCTGTTACGATAGGAAGCGCACAAACCGATTTGTATAACACGGAGGTACAAGCAACATATGTGCTTGAAGCTGTGGCAGAGGTAACAACACTCTCTTATCCATTGCCATATCTGCTTGCTGAGGTGGGCACGCCTATTGATCTAACTCGTGTGGCACTAGAGACGAACATGGGCAGATTTCCGGGTAGTGTTGCAATGTGGTCCGGCGGAGAGGGTGTTCTCTCCGGGCAAACACCTCTCACAATTAACAACGCAGACAATACTATCACTGTCCTTGTGCCCGGAGTTTATCGGGTGACAGCCACTGTAAACGATGTATCTTTAGAGCTCTATGTCGTGGTAAGGGGTACCGGTGAGAGCGATTGGGTCTTGTATGAAAATGACTTTACAGGCATCGCAGACGGGGACATGCCCGAAGGATGGGTGCGTGTTGGCAACGACGGACTCCCTTTCACAAGCGCGAACACCGGCGTACAAGACGGGCAGATGGTGATGGACTATGGCAATGCTAATACATGGGCCACGGTTCGACTTCCTGACTTTATTGACAGTTTCGGTGACTACAGCTTTACAGCGGGTGTAGCTGTGCAGCGTGTGTCGGTAGCTGACCGCTTTTTCGGAATGAGCGTGCGAGCCCAAGAGACCCACACCGGCGGCTGGTTTCCCGCTG
>Ga0209755_10003602_pt1 | contig 19229 bp, 14 predicted proteins | sample TergutCo191P1_FD_187301 | JGI IMG/M metagenome (GOLD analysis project Ga0209755, IMG submission 187301) | Cornitermes sp. P1 segment gut microbial communities from Petit-Saut dam, French Guiana - Co191P1 (SPAdes) (version 2) | ecosystem: Host-associated > Arthropoda: Insects > Digestive system...
CAGGTAAAAACCTTCTATGTTCAGTGATATTTTTCGTGCTTCAATCTTGCCCAGGTCGAGTATGTCGTTGACTATGCCCAGAAGGTGGGTGGAAGAATCCTCGATTTTTTCCAGGCAGTCCAGCACTTTTTCCTTTTGGCTAGAGTTTCTGGCAATCTGCGTCATGCCGATAATCGCATTCATGGGGGTGCGTATCTCGTGGCTCATCCTGGAAATGAATTCGCTTTTGGCCTGGCTTGCGGCCTCGGCATCCAGCTTGGCGTTCGTCAAAAGCGTGACGTTGTTCAACACCATGACAATGCAAAGCGAATCCTGCCCCGGCATTTTTTTTCCCACCCTTTGTATCTGCATGTTGAAATTGTCCGCACCGTACAGCCCCAGCAAAGCTATGTCGGTGGAAAAAGGGGTGGCGGCAGGCAGGGACGGGGAGAAAATTTCCGTGACCCTGGGATCCAGGTGATCGTTCGAGTCGAACCCCCCGCCGGCGATCCTTTCCAAGAGCTTGGGATCATCCGGGATCATCCCGTGAACCAGAAGGAATTCCATCATGGCCTTGTTAAGAAAAATCATTTCCCTTTTTTCGTTGAACAGCGCAACGGCTTCCGGTATGGCGTGTAGATACGAACATACAAGGTCAAGGGAGTTGTTTATCCCCTCGCCTATTTTAAGGAAGTCCCCTTTGAGTAGGGAAGTGTTGACACGGGCATCCAGCTTTCCGGATCCGGTGGCACGGACTATAGTTTCGATATCCCCCAGAACGCCCTTTATCGAACCCGACATGGAATTGAAGGCCTCGGCAAGTTGGGTTATCTCGTTGTCCCGTCTAAAAAGGTGCTTGGGAAGGTGGTACTCAAGAGTCCCGTGGCCCAACTGCTCCACATGGTTGGTGATTGTTCGTAAGGGTCTGGTTATAAGGTGGACAACGAACAGGTTTGCCAGCACCACCAAAACCAGCAGCAGCAAAATGGCGACCTGGACGTTCGCCAGGACACCCTGTCGGTATATCGTGGCGGCAAAATCGTTGCTGGACGTTTCTATGACAAGGCTCCAACTGGTTCCCTCCACCGGGGCAAAACTCAAAATCCGTCGTGCTCCAAAGCCGCCAAAGCGAACAGTCCCCGATTCGTGCTGGCTAATCCTCTCAACGATATTGCCAATAGTTTCCTCAATGTCGCCGTTGCGATAGTTCGCAAATATCATTTCCCTTAACAGCACCAGGCTCATGTCCAGGTGTGCCATGTATCTACCCTCGGTGTTGACGATGTACGTTATGCTTTCCGGCGAAATCGTAAAGCTGTTTATGATTTTATCAAGTACCTGGTAATCGTGGCTCCCCACCATGTAATAGGCCGCTTCTCCATCCCTCATAATCGGGCTTCCTATGACAAGCTCAAGCTCGCCCGTCGGCCTTGCCTGCACGTCAACGGCCATGCGTTGCGTCTCCTGCATCTCCACGAACAGATCCCTGTGCATGAGTTGCGGGCTGTGCGGAGTCCCTGCCAGCAAAAAACCCATCGGCGAGTACAGACCAAGCCAGACAAACCCGAAGTCCGATGCGGCAACGTCAAGCGCCTGCTGTCTCTGGGCGAGAGACGCAGCGGGATCGGTGAATACGGCGGAGTCCTGGGTTATAAAGATGTGATCCGCCAGCACGGCAATGTTGGCCTGCACGTTCCGTGCTGCGGTCTCCGTGAGGGGGGGCATGGTCTCGAAAAGAACCGCATCGGTAAGGGAATGCAGGAAATTGAACATTATTACGACCAAGGCAGAGAAAAGAAGAACCATTGCCAATACAACAGTGGTGATAAAGTTGGTTCTTAGGCTGCCCCGTTTCTTCATGCGTTTTTAGAAGCTCTCCGCTTCTCAAGCCCCTGCTTTGCTTTAATAGTGCCCGAAAAGTTTGAATGGCTTGTTCGGGCACTTTTCTAGTACGGTATTCCCTCCCTCATCATTGGCTACATAACTGTATCATTTGGACAAAGCTATGTATTTTTACGTAACCTTTTGCCATCTGCGGTGCCAAAGGCTGATCTTTGGAAACCGAGCTTAATTCACGCCAGTTGACGAGTAGTTCGGGGTGTTTTTTTTGCGCGTCTTCGCCCATGTTTTTTAAATGCTTGCCGATAACTGCAAAGTGCAATGCGGAATGGCTAAGTATTTCCTGCGCCGTGTCGTTGACGTTTTCGATGATGCTGTTGATGTAGCGTACCTGGGTATGATCCCTGTCCACACGTACCATCGCCGCCTTCAGGCGGGAGCCGTCCGACCCGTCAACGGAAAGCGCCTCGTCCAGTTTGGCGATTGCCTCGGAAAGCCCCAGTATCTGGTGCAACGATTCGGACATTTCCTTTGAGGAAGGGATGTTTGTCCATTGCCCCCGGATAAGCACAAGGTCGCAAAGATCGTGGATCTCCTTTTCGAAACAGTCCTTTAGGAAGCAGACCAGGTAATTGATGCCCTCGGCATAGGTAAAACCGACAAGATCCTTTTTCTCGTACTTGCTGCCCATGTCCGGGGTGTAGTTTTCCAGCCGGATCATGTCCTCGTGCTCAAAAATTTCACGAACCAATGCGTCGATTTTTTGCTTCTTTTCCTTGCTGTTGATCATTTCTATACAGGCCTGCGCCTTGAGGGTCTTTGCCTCCATCCAGGCCTCGGCAACGTGCTCGTCGGGAATTCGGGGCTTGCACATCCATACCGGGTTTTTGCTGCCGTACTGTACCAATAAAAGCAGGATTTTGGAATTGACGATTTCCCGTAGCCCCATAATCATCTGGGCAAACTGGTTTTCGGAAATAAGCTCCTCCCCCGAGCAGACTTTTAGCAGCTTTAAGAGGGTTTTCCAATCGCTGTCGGGCACAATGCTTTGGGAAATCGTAAGGAATTCGCTCACCTCCTTTGCCACCATTTCCACTTTGACAGGGGCAAATTTAGGGGTGCCGGAAAACGGCCCTTCGGTAAAGTTTGGGTCGAATTTCCTTAGCAGGCCAGGATAATCAAAGTTGACCAACTGGTAGATGATCATGATCATGTTGTGGCAACGGTTTACGCCATTTATCCGATTGCTGTTGAAACCGGAGGTTAAATTGTCTATGTCGGTACGAATCTCGGCGACCAGTTCCTCCGAAGGGGTGGCCTTGGCACGTTCCTCTATCACCTGCGGGCTGAGCCGCCTAATCGTCTCCACGATTGAGGGATCGATAAAGGCTTCCATCACTATTTGCCGAAGCTGTGTCATTCTGGCGGTATCCTTCATGAAAACCCTGATCGGCGTGATCATTTTGTACAGGGTATGGAAAAACTGCGCCAACGGCACATCCGCCTCGTCGGTTTTCTGGCGGAAATACTTGGAAAACTTGTTTTCCCCCAATTCCTTGTGCCTTTGCCGAAGGACAATTTCCTTATCCGACATTTGCTCGGTTTTGTCACCAGAGAAAAGGGACATAACCTTACCGACAATATCATCTGCCATAATTAGCTCCTTCTTTCCCTAGATCATACTACATTTTTAAGCAATTGTGAACCTCCAGCCGAACTAAAGGTGAAGGTTCCCATCTTACGCCTTCAAATATGCTATACTGCCCGGGGGGGATATGCTTGATTGTACTTGACTTTCTGCGCTATGGCTACGGCATTTTCTTTGTTGCCCTGCAAAGCGCACTTATGTTTGGCTTCTTTCTGGAATGGCTGCGGGATAGGCGTGCCTTAAGGACGGGGGGGGTGGGCACAGGCGTAAAAAACCTAAAGGTGTCGGTTATTGTCCCCATCCACAACGAGGAACTGCGGATGAAGGGGCTGCTGCGGAGCCTCCTGGAACAGGACTACCCTGCGGAGATTATCCTTGTCGATGACGGTTCGGACGATGAAAGCCCCGCCATGCTCGCCAGGTTTGTGGAAAAAGCCCGGGAACGGGGTATGACCGACTGCAAGGTCATCACCCTAAAGGAAAACCCTGGGCCAAACCGCAAGCAGTACGCCCTTTCGGTGGGCGTGGCCGAGGCACGGGGGGACTTTCTACTTTTTACCGACGGCGACTGCGATGTCCCCCCTGGTTGGATACGGGCGATGGTGGGGCGCATGGGCGATGGTACCATAGGGGCGCTTATAGGCCCTGTTTTCAAGAAAAAGCCCGGGAAGGGATTTTTCTTCCTATACCAGTGCTATGATCACGCCATCCGCTACAATTACCTTGCCGGGGCGGTGGGACTGGGTGCGGCAGGCGGCGGTTTTGGGAACAACCTTATCGTCAACAGGGCGGCGCTGGATGCCGTCGGCGGCTACAATGCCGTTCCGCCGTCCCCCACCGAGGATGCGGCCCTAATCTCGCTGATACGCTCCCATGGCAAGTACCGCATCCGTGCCGCCGCCATGCCAGACGCGGCTGTGGAAACCTGCACCGAGGAAACATGGCGAAGCTTTGCGGGCCAGACCCTCCGCTGGAACAACGGCGGCCTCTTTAGCCCCGAGCCAGTAACCCGATTCAGCTACAACCTGCTTATGCTGCTTATAGCTGCGGGTGCGATTGCGTTTCCCCTATGGCCCTTTTTCCCCTGGATTTGGCCCCTGCCAGTCGCCTGCCTTATCGTGATGATCGAAAACACCATTGCGGCCTTTGCATTTTTCCGCAAGAAGCTCCCCAAAGGCGGTTTCCTGAACCTGGGTTACCTATGCACCCTGCTTTTCGCCCAGCCGTACTTTACCCTGATGACGCTGATGGGCTACTGCGGCGTAAAGGCAAGCTGGAAGGGGAAGAAGCTTCCCTAGGCATTGTTAGCAGAGATTGACCCAAAGCATTCGCGGCTGCTCGTGAAAATCGCTTCCAGGCTTGAACGAAGGCAGGGGTGAAAGGGGCAGGGAACTGCTGGATCTTATAGGCAGGGGGTACACCCTGGAGGAAATCCAAAGGGAGCTCTCCGCCGCTGCCTGGAGGTAATGGGCGGGAAGCGCCGGTGCGTATTGCCAAAACCGCCGGGCCGCGCGATAATTGACGCATATGCAAGCCAACACCAAGTACAAGAACAGCGTCTTCACCCTGCTTTTCAGCGACGGGGACCTGCTGCGCGAACTATACTGCGCCATCGAGGGGGTCAGCCTTTCCCCCGACACGCCGGTCGAGATAAACACCCTGCACGACGCGCTTTTCATGGACAGGATAAACGACATCTCCTTCGAGATTGGGGGCAGGCTCGTTGTGCTCATCGAGCACCAGTCAACGGTGAACCCGAACATCCCCCTGCGGATGCTGATGTACATAGCCCGGGTGTACGAGAAAATCGTCAGCGGGAAGAGGAACATCTACGCGTCCAGGCGGGTAAGAATCCCCTTCGTCGAGTTCATAGTGCTGTACAACGGAACCGCGCCATGCCCCGACATGCAGGTACTGAGGCTGTCCGACATGTACGAGGATCCTACTTCGCTGGGGCTGCCCGTGAAGGGGCCCCCCGCGCTGGAGCTTGTTGTGAAGGTGGTCAACATCAACCAGGGGAGAAACACAGGGATTGCCGGCAGGTGCCAGGTCCTTGGCTGGTACAGCGCATTCATAGCGAAGGTGCGCGAGTTCGAGCAGGAACTTGGTGACAGGACAGAGGCGGTAAAGCGCGCGGTGATGTACTGCCGCGAGCAAGACATACTGAGGGAGTTTCTTGAAAAACACGGGACGGAGGTGCTAAACATGCTGATGGCCGAATGGAACCAGGCCGATGCCCTGGCTGTACGGTACGAGGAAGGCTTGAACGAAGGCAGAATCGAGGGCTTGAACAAGGGCAGGATCGAGGGCAGGGATGAAGGCTGGAACGAAGGCAGGGGTGAAAGGGACAGGGAACTGCTGGATCTTATAGGCAGGGGGTACACCCTGGAGGAAATCCAAAGGGAGCTTTCTGCCGCTGCCCGGAAGTAATGGGCAACAAGCGCCAGAAAACCGCTTTTACGGCACCTATAAATTGACAATTGCCACGCTGTTGCCTTCCGGCGCTTGGGGGAGGGGGGATTCCGCTATTGGGTGTTGGTGTAGGTTATGGTGATGTTGTCTGCGGTTGTCTCGTCGATGTCGGCGTAATGATCCAGTGCCATTTTGATAAGCTTGCTGGTGTCCGTGTATTCTTGGCCGTGAATGGTTTTTAGGCCGAACAATCCCATGATTATGGCAAGATCCTTGCGGTTTAGTTTTATGTTTACCGCGGCGGCCACGTTCGCTATTCCGCCCACGATTTTTATTCTTGGTTCCATCTCGGACATATATGTAAACGCCTTTTGCGATATTTTGTCGTTCCAGAAAAACACCGTCTCAACGAAACGGTAAGGCAGGGAACCGAGGGGCGGTATGCCGCCAAGCTTTGGTTCCCTGCCCGAAGCAAAAACATGCTTGCGGTGAAACCAGGCTAAGACCGAAAAGGCTTTAGCCTGGTTTCCCAAAGTCAATTCTTGCGAGCAAATCCAAAACGTGAGCCAGACCCGTAATGGCATCCGTCAGTGTCATATCGACACTAGATGGGTGTACCCTAATTCCCCAGGTATGCTAGGGCTTTCGGGTGTCTGGCTCTTGCGCCGACCGATTTATGGAGCAGTCAATCTCCACAACTCGGCACCTGTAATAGTAGCCCCATTTTGGATATTGGTATTTGCATCTACCAATGGCAAAACAACATCCAGTGTTCCCGTTGCACCCTGACCAAAGGAAGGAGTAACACCAGAACCATGAATGGATACATTACCAAAATGTCCAAGACCCCAACCTCCTCTGTCACCATCAGCATCGTTTCTGAGTGTAAGCCTGACTACGCTGCCAGGTCTTGCTGCCTGTAAGACGGCAAAAACATCTGCTGCAATAACGCCAACTCCTGCTTTGTTATTTATTGCATCATAGACATTGACGCTGGCGTCTAAAACCAGAACACAAGCACACGCAGCAGGGGGGTTGCCGCAATAGTAGCAGGCACAGACACACGGGAATTCACCACATTCATCACAAGGTTCGCCTAAATAGAATGCAATGTTGGAAACCTGGAATTCCGTAAGGTTCGCTTCGCCAAAATTGGCGTTAAAGAAGAAACTAAAACGGACCTGTTGGCCATCTAAAGCAGCAGCGTCAAGTGAGTTGATGTAAAAAGTGACGTCCTGTGGGCCTGTTGCAGGTGATCCAGCTGATCCCCCTATGCCTACACTCGCTGCAATAGCTTGAGTCCCAGTAACAGCGGCTGCGGCGAAGTCTGTCGCACTTGCAAGCAAGTAGAGGCTTTTATGGCCAATATCACCAGCAAGGCCTTCGTATACTAATGTGACTCTTTCAAAGTCAACAAGTCTATTAGTACCAAAATCAACCGTGAACCATGCAAAATGTCCTTCCCATGCACCGCCTCTGAGGAAACTATACCCGCTTCCGTCAGGGAGAATTGAGGCTGTACCTTCGCCGAAAACATTTATTCGGGAAATAGCTTGTTCAACCCCAGCAACGGTAATGATCATCGCATCAGTTGGCGGGAGCACCGCTACCGTAAAGGCAGCAGAAGGAGTGCCGTTTACCGTTACGGTTACGTTGTTTGTCTCACCGGCAACCGCCGTTGCAGAGCTTCTCAGGGTTAGTGTGCCAGTTCCCGCACCGTCCGTTAGTGTAAGAGTTCCAGATGCGGTGACACCGACTGGCAAGTTGCTTACTACACCTGCGGCCGCAAAATCGACAGAGGTAACGGCTGCGGGTATGTTACTGGCTGTAACCGCGAAGGTTGCATAACTTTCCGCATCGCCCTCATACAAGTTACCGACTTGGGCGGCAACTGTTACGAGCGGGTCGCCTAAATCTACAGTCACGGTTGCCGTGGCAGCCATCACTGGGGTTACGCCTGGTACCGTAGCCGTAATTGTAACCGACGGAACTTCTGTATCTTCATCAAGTGTAAACAGGCCATCCACCATAGTGCCGGCATCTGCGGGGTAAACGGTCCATGTAACAGTCTGAACCGCCCCTTCTGGTGCCACAACCGCGGTAAACTGCTCGTATTCCCCTGGTTCCAGCGTTACTGCAGGCGGCGTTACGCTAACACCCGTAGGCGCGGGCGCGGTCACCTCTACGCTTATCGTGCCATATACTGCTGGGGTGGTGCCTGTGGCCGTAGCCGTAACAACCAGCTCACCCAAAGGCGCGCCTATCGCGACCGTCAACAAGCCAGTGGCGTTTATAGAGATGCCAGTGGTCTCGGGAATGCTCCAGGTAACCGCCTGGGGTGCCCCTGCCGGCGCCACCACTGCACTGAATTGCAGCGTGCTGCCCCGTACAACCTCTTCGGCATCATCATACGCCGTTACGGTAACGCCCGTGGGGTCAATTATAACCACGCTTACGGTCGCCGTGCCGGATATCGCGGGAGTGGTGCCCGTAGCCGTGGCCGTAACAACCAGGTCACCCAAAGGTGCATCTGCGGCAACCGTCAACAAGCCAGTGGCGCTTATAGTGCCGGCGGCTGTTGGGACGCTCCAGGTAACTGCCTGGGGTGCCCCTAAGGGTCCCACCACCGCGCTAAACTGCAATTCCGCGCCCCGTGCCACCTCTGCGGCAGCCGCCGTTACGGTAACAGTCTCGGGTGCTACGGGCACGAGTCCGCCGTATTCGCACATGAGCACTTCGGCCATATCCCACACCACGGCTCCTGCGGCATTCTCTACCACCACGCTTGTGAGGATAAGGGGAGTGCTTGCGTCGTGGACAAGAAGGCGGGCTCTTTCCCCGGGCCCCCTCGCTGACGGGATGTTTTCTACCTCGCCCTCAAGACGGAAATCTTCACCCGCAACCATCAGGACGCGGACAATACCTTCCATGGGGTTCATGGAGTCTATGCCAACATAGGTACCCTCTGGGATACCTTCGGGAGCGCGGCCTTCCACGACGACTGTGTATGTGCCGCCGGCAATCGCACGGCCCGCTTCCACCAAGCTAACCCTGTTGGGCCAGGCCGCCGTCATGTCGGACAGGATGATGTCCAGGCCATGGATCCCCGCCGCACCAGTTACATGGAGTTCCACGAACTCGCCATCGTCCGTTACCTTTATGACCGTTGTTTCATCCGTGCGAGCAAGGCCAAGGAAGCCTTCGTCGCGGGGGGCGTTGGCACCAAGGCGGTCGGTAAGATTATAATGCCCTGGCGGCAATACCACCGGTGGTGTACAGTCGCAAGCATCGCCACATTCGCCGGCGGTGTCACATGCGCATTCGCCGTCCTCGGTCGTGCACTCATTGTCATCGCAGTCGCAAGGGACATCAACTACGCCCGGGACCCTGTAGCCCTCTACGCGGATGCTGTCGAACCTTACCACCGCGCCAGTTGACCTAACCTCGATCCTAAGCCCCGCAGGATTGCCGCCCCTTATCTGAGGCAGATCCGCTTCCGCAATCGTAAAGTCAATTGCGAAGGGGCCTACTGCCGTATGGGCCGTATCCACCCCGCCTATGTTGGAGTGTTCGCTGCCCACGTTGCGGTTAACCTGAACCCGACCACCAGGCAAGGTTATAATCTCGCCGCTGATGTGGACTACGTCGCCGGCCCTGAAAACAAAGTCCGAATTACGCAGGTCAAGACCCTGCCCCCAGTCCGCGTTGGTGGTAAACCGGATAGACCTGTCCTGGTTGGGTATGTTGTTTGCCACGACGTCCCAAGGCCGTCCGCCCGCGTTTGTCAACATTGTCCCTTCAAATACCTCGTCGGGTGAAACCTCGTCGGCAAGTGCCAGCCCCTGGATGTGTTCGTCCGTGGCAAGGTCGAAAAGCACGGTCCATACCGGATCTCCATCTTCCTCCCCATTGTTGTTGTTGTTGCCCCCTCCGCTCGTGGGACAGCCTGCTAGGGCAATTGCCACGGCCACTGCGGCCGCCGCGAAAAGCCATCGTTTGATTTTCATTTCATGCCTCCTTCAAAAGCATTTACCTTACGGGATACTGCCCGTAACAGATGAAAAATTTATATGATCGCACAACGTGCGATTTCCCCTGGGACGGTTTCCCCCTGTCTGGACGGCGGGGGCCGATAAACGAATGGAATACATGCCATCGCCCCCTTGGAACCGGCACTGCGGCACCCATCGGGCATAAAATGGTAGGTTTTGTATGTAACTGCCACCCTTTCGGGTTGGACTGAAGCCATCTGCCTTCTCACTTCCAAAAATCGTATCATGGATATGTGGCTTGTAAACGTAAAAATACTAGATTCAAGGTATAAAATCCACATGGATTTTCGTGCCTTTCACATCCCCTGGTATGGTGCGGGGCTAATGCATAAGGTATGGGCACCTTGGTGTCTGGGATAAAACCTTGACGGCGCGACTGCTGGGGGGTATATTTCAGCATGACAGGAGAGCGAAATGATTGTAACAGCCAATGCGGAGCGAAGCCCCGCGAGCCCCGAGGAGATCTGGGCGATACTACGGGAAACGGCCGAACGACAAAAGGAAGCCGATCGATGAAGGTGGAGATTCCCAGGGGGTTCAAGCCCAAGGAATGGTAATGCCGGCACGGGAGCCACCCCCACACTCGGCACATGGAAAAGACGGGTAAAATCAGGTAGGATGGTGGTTCTCGAGTAAATTCAACATGAGAAGGAGCAGAAAATGGCAACAGTACAGACAGCGGATCAGTCCCCCGCCATCGCCAGCCCGGAAAAGATCTGGGCAACACTGGACAGAATAGCCGAATGGCATAAGGAATCCGAACTGAGGTGGAAGGAATACGACCGCAGGCGGGAGGAGGAAGAGCGCGTAGAAGCCAAGCGACGCAAGGAGGAGGCCAAACGAGAGGCCGAGCGACGCGAGGAGGAAGCCAAACGAGAGGCCGAGCGTCGCGAGGAGGAGGCAAAGCGGCGTGAGGAATTCGAAATAAGGTGGAGCAGGATGGATAAACGCTTCGAAGCCACCGAACGTATGATAAGGAACAACGGTAAGCAGATTGGCGGCCTTAACAACAGCTTCGGCGAACTTGCCGAGCACCTTGTGGGCCCCGGCATCATCGACCGTTTCCGCGAGCTGGGGTACCATTTCGACGGCATAAAAGAACGGAACTACAAAATCCCTGGCAAGAAAGCCGGCAAGATAAGGACGGAGGTGGATTTGCTTCTGGAAAACGAGGACACCATAATAGCCGTGGAAATCAAAGCCCGGCCCGAACTTGGAGAGGACGAGATCAAGGGCGACGTAGAGCACCACGTCCAACGCTTGGAGATACTGCGGGAGTATCGGGATGCGCAGGGCATGGAGCCAAAGCGGATTCTTGGAGCGATAGCCGGAGCAATATTCTACGATGATGTGCAAACTGCGGCGCACGAAGCCGGGCTTTTCACTTTGGAGCAGTGCGGCGACACGATGATGCTTGACCTGCCCAAGGGATTTGTCCCCAAGGAATGGTAATGCCACCGAAAGTTTCCCCGAGCCACCTTTGACGAACCGAAAAAATACCAATAACATACCCTAATATGCTGGAACAAGAACGAATCATTATCCTGGGGGCTGGCACCATGCAGGGCCCAGCAATCAGGATTGCCGGGGAGCTGGGTTTCTTTACCGTGGTGCTGGACGGCAGTTCCACCGCCCCCTGTGTCGCAATGGCGGATCGCTTTGAGCAAATCGACCTAAAGGACAAGGAGGGTATAGAGGCCTTTGCCCGATTGCTGCAAGGCGAGCCTGGCGGCCTTGGTGGGATTATGACCGCCGGGACCGATTTTTCGGCCACGGTTGCCTGGGTCGCGGAAAGGCTCGGCCTGCCTGGGATGCCCTACGAAACGGCCTTAAACGCCTCGGACAAGGGTCGGATGCGTTCCTGCTTCAAAAAAGCGGGCCTGCCCTCCCCGGAATTCGTAACCATTACCGCCGCCGACGGGCTTGATGGCCTTTCCCTGCCTGCGCCTTTCCCCCTGGTGGTAAAGCCCGTTGACAACATGGGAGGGCGTGGCTGCCGTAGGGTGAACGACATGGGCGAATTCCACGAGGCGGCGGCGGATGCCCTTCGCTTTTCCCGTTCCGGACGTGCAATTGTCGAGGCCTTCATGGAGGGGCCTGAATTCTCGGTGGATGCCATCGTTTACCAGGGCGAAATTTTTATCTGCGGCCTTGCCGACCGGCACATCTTTTTCCCTCCCTTTTTCATCGAAATGGGTCATACCATGCCTTCCCAGGTTTCGGAGGAACGGCAAAGGGCGATTCTTGAAACTTTCCGCGCTGGGGTGCGTGCCCTGGGCCTTGCCGAGGGGGAAAACATCGGTGCGGCGAAGGGGGACATCAAGCTTAGCCCCTCGGGCCCCATGATCGGCGAAATCGCCGCGAGGCTTTCCGGCGGTTACATGTCGGGCTGGACTTACCCGTACTCGTCGGGTGTGGAGCCGATCCGTGCCGCAATACTTGCCGCAATGGGCCGCAAGCCAGGGGATCTTGCCCCACCCAAAGCCTGGACCAGCGCCGAACGGGCTTTTGTCTCGATACCCGGCACCGTAAAGGCCATCGTCGGAACGGAGGCGGCTCGCAACACGCCGCATGTACGGGATCTGTTCCTCCGCACGGGCGAGGGGGAAAGGGTCAGTTTTCCCGAAAACAACGTCTCAAAGTGCGGCAACGTCATCAGTGCGGCGCTGGATCGTGCCGCCGCCGTGGAAGCCGCCGAAAACGCCGCCCGTGCCATCCTTGTCCGCCTTGATCTGGCGGACCCTGAAACGGCGGAATTCCTGCTTGGCGGGGGAAGCGGCGAAACCTTCCCCCCAGCCGCCTTTGGCCTAAGCCCAGAACTAAGGGGCCTGCTGGCTGACCTGCCCGAAACGGTCGCCGCATCCGAAGGCTCGGGGGGCGAAAACACCGTCTTTCTTGTTCCGTTCCCGGAATTTACAGTATCCGGGCTTAGGGACTACCTGGGGCGAAGCGTGGCGGAAAGCCTTGCGGCAGTACGGGAGCTTACCGGCCTTTACTTGCCAGATATTGCCGCTAGAAGCGTCATAGAAAACGCAAATGTGTCCGATAATAAAAGCATCTGCCTTGGAAGGTCGTTCTGGGCATCCCTCGCCATGGGCGGTTACCAGGGGGCAGTGTATTACATCGACCGGTTGCTCGACAATCGGCCGATATCTTATTGAAAAATTGAGGGGAAGTATTGAAACCGACTCGCATCAGCTATTGCCTGCTTTTTTGCAGTCTGCTGTTATTGCCCTTATCGGCCTGGGGACACGTCCAGGCCGGTAGTGCGAATCGTGTTTTCACCCTAGACGAGACCATAAGCCTTCTAAACACGGCCGCCGCCGACAATGGGGTGTTCCGCTGGGATCCGTTTTTCCAGGAAGGTTCCTTTGCCCTTGGGGGGCACCACGGCATTTTCTCCACGGCGCTCTCCCCGGGGCAGACCGGCTTCCTCATGCTGAACAATAGGGACATCTACACCGTTCCGCTGCCTTATCTCCAGGGGGGCGAGCTGGTTTTCCCCGAGGCCTTCGTGGTCACGGCCCAGCAAGCCTTTACCCGCGTCGCCAGGGATAATTTCCATTACCGGATTGCCGCCATCATAATCGACCCGGGCCACGGGGGAAGGGATCCCGGCGCGGTGTTCTATCACACCATAAACGGGAGAAGGCAACTGGTAAGGGAGTCGGACATCGTGCTCAACGCTTCGAAAATGCTCCGTGATATGCTCGTAAGGCGTTACCCCGACAAACGCATACTTATGACCCGCGAACGTGACGTGTTCATAAGCCTGGAAGACCGGGCCTTTTTTGCCAATTCCGTCCCCGTAAGGGATCACGAGGCCATTATCTTCATATCGATGCACGCCAACGCCGCCATGAATAGGAACGCAAGGGGCTTCGAGGTATGGCACCTTACCCATACCTACCAGCGCCAGATACTGGATGAGACGCAGTTCCCCGACCCGGATCTGCGCCAGATACTGAACCTGCTTACGGAAGAATCGTTCCGCATGGAAGGCATCCTGCTGTCGCAGGCCATCCTAGACGGCCTCTATGGGACGATGGGCAACCAAATGCCCAACCGGGGCCTTCGGGCGGAAGACTGGTTCGTCGTCCGGCGCAGCAACATGCCCGCCGTGCTGGTGGAACTGGGCTTCGTAACCAACAGGGAGGACTCCATACTGATGACTAACAACGCGACTTTGCGTAGAATGGTGGAAGGGGTGTACAGAGGTATCACCGAGTTCGTGAGCGCATTCGAGCGTTCAGGAGGATTTATAATTGCGCAGTGAGGGGATGGACATGAATCCAAGGGGTATTTCTCCCCGTTTTAGGCTTCTGACAAGTTTGTTGCTAGCCGCTGTTATGCTGGCGTTTATGTCGGCGTCTTTGATCGAATTTCACGTTTTAGGCCTTGCAAGAAGGACCTTCGTGTTCTATGATATTGATAGTGGGGATATAGCTGTCGAGGAAAGGATGCTAAGGCATGCCGCGTCTCGGGAACATGACATTGCCCGTTACGTGGACGAGGCTCTTTTGGGATCGGTTTCGCCGGATTCCCTGCCTCTTTTTCCAAGAGGAACCCAGCTGTATTCCCTGTTGTACCGTGATGGGGTGGTTTACGCGAATTTTTCGGAGGATGCCATCCTGCCGCCTCAGGAAGGGGGGGAAGTTTTCCACAACTTCGAAACCATCCGTTCCGGCATAAGGAGGAATTTTCCTTCTGTCGAGGAGGTACGTTTTTTTATTGACGGAAGGGCTGCCTTTGCGGCTGACTTTCGACGGTAAAGGGAGTTTGCCGGTCTGGAGGGGAACCGCCTACTGCCAGGGCTTTTTTATGGCCCAGCTTGTGGCGAAACGAAATTCGGGTTGTACTGTCGTTGACAAAAATGCCCGTATTCGTTATATTCTTAGCAACGCTAAGTATGTCAATGTAACTATTGAAAGGAGTTGTGCATGAAAAAGATGCTCATTCTTGTCGTCATCGCCTCGTTGGTTGGTGGGTCACTATTTGCCAATGAAGCCGTCCTTATCGACTTCGGTTTGCTTGCCGCAGACTACCGTGTCTCCGCGAACGGAGAAAACGGGGAGAACGGAGAGAACGGTGAAAATGGCGAGCCAAACGAAAATCGCGCTACCCTGATGGATTTTTCCAACGTCAGGTTTGCGGGATCATTTACCGAAGAGCAGAGAAGGATGATGAGGACCTCTCTTGCCATCGAAAACTGGGAAGTGGATCTTGCGCCTTCCGCGCGGACGATATTCAACACTTCCAGAAGTTTTACGAGGGAGGCCCAGTCCAGGCGCTTCGGTACGGTCATGGGTGTTCGGGTTCATTTCCCCTTGGAGCCCTTCCATTCCTGGGCCCTTGTCAGGCCGCCTTTCGAAATCCCCGCGTTTGAACCGCATGAAGAGAATGGCGAAAATGGTAACGGCAACGGAAATGGTAATGGCAACAACGGAAATAACGGAAACCGCGGCACCCGTTTTGAAAACGGTTTGGGCGTCGTAAAGAACGTCGGTACCCTCAGGGCTGTTGCGGTCAACGTCCACGGGATGAACTTCCCCCACACCTTGAACGTCGTCCTTCTTGACCACAATGGGAACAGAAGGTCCGTACCCATGGGTAACCTGCACTTTGACGGATGGGCGGAACTCCGCTGGGACAACCCCGCCTACATTCAGGAAGTGCGGAACCGCGATCTTCGCATTACCCCCATATATCCGGATTCCATGCCTTTCGTGAAGTTCGGTGGCTTTGAAATCAGGAGGGACGCATCCCACAGGGGTGGTGACTTTATCACCTACTTCAAGGATGTAAAGATCCTCTTCGACAAAGCGGTTCTTGATACGGATCGCGACATCGATGACGAAAGCATCTGGGGCATTATCCAGGAACGGGAAACCACTCGTAGGGTATGGGAAATGGAAGGCTTCGGCCAGAACCAGATCCTGCGCCACCTTGAGGCTCAGAGGCAGTCCACCCAGACCGAGTTTACCCCCACTCCCACCGTTGGTGGTAATGGCGGAAACGGCGATGGTGCCGAATAATTCCAGACATGATACATGTTGGAATGTGTGTAGCAGCTTGAAATAATACGGAACCGTCTGAAAGCCACGAGTGGCTTTCAGACGGGCTTTTTTTGCCATGAAGGATGATACTAACCCAGCAGCTTTGAGCCTTGAAACGGAAATGGTTCCAGACCCAATAATTCCAAGTCTTGAGACGGAACAGATTCCCGACAAAGAAGCAATGCTGCATAAATTTGAATCCACGGCTGGTGCCAGGATTCTTACCATACGGGACATTGAACGCTGCCTGGAACGGGTGCTTTCGACCATTGCTCCCCGTCCCACAATCAAAATACGGACGAAAAGTTTTTCCAGCTATTACAAGAAATACCTTCGCCAGATTAAGTCCGGGATTAATCCGCCGGTTATCACCGATTTGATGGGTATAAGGATCATCTGCCCCTTTATCGAGGATCTTGCGCAAGTGGAGGCCCTTATAAAAGGGCATTTCGATGTTGTCGAGGTTGAGCGTAAGGGGCATTACACCTACAAGGAATTCGGTTATGAATCGACCCACCTGCTTATAAGGATTCCTGGCGACATTGCCCGTGTCAGGGGCCATGCCGGCTGCGAGGTGGCCGAAATACAGGTACGCACGATTTTGCAGGATGCCTGGGCGGAAGTTGAACACGAAATATTCTACAAGGCCGAATTCAGCCCCCTTGATTCGCCGATGAAACGCAAGTTGGCTGCCGTCAATGCAAGCCTTTCCCTTGCCGACGTAATCTTTCAGGAGATCCGCTCCTACCAGAAAAGTTTCCACAGCCAGTTGATGGAGAGGCGGAAGAGTTTTTACCATAAAATCGAAGAATCCACCGATGCTTTCATCATTCCAAAGCTGCCTTCCCAGGAGGGGCAGCAGCCCAACACGGTTCCGATTGATCCGGATCTCACTTCCATCGACGATCTGTTGCTTAATGCCCTGACGATCCACAACAACAACCAGTTTGAGGATGCCATCGCCATTTACAGCCGGATTCTTGAGTTGGATCCTGGGCGGGAGATCTGTTCGCTCATATACAAGCACCGTGGAATGGCGAATTTTGCCCAGTCGAAATACAGCGAGGCAATTTCGGACTTTACCAAGACCTTTGAGCTTGACGAAAAAGCCCACATAGCCCTTTATTACCGGGGTGTCGTACATTCCGTGTTGCAACAGTACCCCCAGGCCATAAACGACTTTACCTTATCGCTGAACATAAACCCCTATCAGGCATACTGCCTGTTCAGACGGGGGCAGGCGCATTACCACGTTGGCGACTACCCGAAGGCTCTTTCGGACTGCGATTCTTCCCTTTCCATGGAACCTGGTAACGACATAGCCCGTAAATTCCGGGAGCTGATCCAGGACAAGCTGCGAATGTAGTGGTTCGGGATGGCGAATTTTTTTCGGGTATTTACCGAGACGCTTGACATTGCCGCCAGAAAATTTGTATACTGTCTACAGTATCGGACATTAGGTTCGGTTTTTTCAAACTCCAAGTCTCCATCGTCTAGGGGTTAGGACATCGGGTTTTCATCCCGACAACGGGGGTTCGATTCCCCCTGGAGATGACGCAAAAAGACCCTGCGGGGTCTTTTTTTTATGCTGGGATTTCTCGTTGAAGGGGATCATGGCCAGCTTTGCAATGCAGCTTGACAATAAGCCTTTTCCAGTATAGAAATGTCTGATAGGGAGTATTATGCGAATAGCGGTTGTAAGCGCACCGTCCGCAAGGCGGCCCCCGCCGGATTATGTAAAGGGCTTGGCGAAGGGGATGGAATCGATGGGGCACGCGGTTGACATTATCGATGCCTGGACGGAGGACGGGGTACGCCTGCCTGGTTACGACTACGTTGCCGTGGTCACGGAAACCCTTTCGCTTTTTTCCAGGGAAATACCGGAGGTTGTAACGAAAATTCTTTCCGTGGGAAGCGGCCTTGGCGGGAAAAAAAGTGCCTCTTTTGTAAAAAAGGGGGGGCTGCGTTTCAACAGAACCCTTTCCTCCCTGATGCGCGCCATGGAAAAAGAGGGGATGGTGGTAAACTGGAGCGACATCCTCCTCAACGCCCCCCACGCCGAAGCTATGGGCAAGCGGATAGGGGCCTAATGCTCTGGTTTGCGTAAGCGGGGCAAATAATCTATAGTGTAGGTATGAAGATGTTCCGCCGCTTCCAGGGAAATGTGGTTTTGCTTGTAGTTTCAATCATGGTTTTGTCATTTTTGCTGGTTTCTTGTCTCCCGCAGGACGGAAGGGCGGTCGCATCCGCTACGGATATTTTTGCCATACCAGAGGAAAATGTAATCATCGTGGGTAGCTTTGAAAGAGAAAGGGTAGAGCGGGATCGGGCATTTGCCGAGCGGCTTTCCACCGCTATGCGTAATGCGGAACTGCCAGCGGATCTGTACGTAAGCCTGCTGGAGGTTTCGACGTGGAACCCCGCATTCATGAACGACCTTCATACCGTTCTTGCGGGGCCTAGATACCTGCGGGTCTTGGTTGATCCCTGGCATCCGCTTCCCGCCGGCTATTCGCCCCCCGACCTTGTTGGGCTGGCGGAAGGCTCCTACCGTGTCAGCAGGGCAGGGCTTATGCTGCGGTATTCCGCCGCCATGTCGCTCGAGGACATGGCAAGGGCGGCTCTTGCCGACGGGATTACCCTGGTCGCTTCGTCGGCGTACCGCTCCTATGATCATCAGACGCAGGTTCACAATCGGCTTGTGCAGCAGATGGGCCGAGCCGCCGCCGAACGTGTGTCGGCAAGGCCTGGACACAGCCAGCACCAGACTGGACTGGCCCTTGACTTCGGCGATATCACCAATGCATTTGCGCAGAGCCCGGCTGGCCGTTGGATGGCGGCCAACGCATACCGCTTCGGCTGGTCCCTGTCCTACCCAGACGGCTACGAGCACATTACTGGCTACAGTTGGGAAAGCTGGCATTTCCGCTACCTGGGCAGGGAGCTTACGGCTTTCAAGTACAACTACTTTGGCGGCATCCAGCAGTTTGCGCTGCGGTTCCTTCATGAGTGGGAACGGCTTTAGGCAACCCCTTACCCCTTCGAATACTTCATGTACACAAAGTACTCGAAGTCGGCATGTTTGGCCCAGCGGAATTTTTCCCTGTGGACTTCCCTGTACCCCATCTTCTTGTACAGTTCCACCGCCGCAACATTCGTGTCCTTTACTTCCAGCACATAGTCATTGTATTCGGGCAGCGAGTGCAGATGATTCAAAATCGCCATGCCAACACCCTTCTTCTT
>Ga0209755_10003603_pt1 | contig 19223 bp, 11 predicted proteins | sample TergutCo191P1_FD_187301 | JGI IMG/M metagenome (GOLD analysis project Ga0209755, IMG submission 187301) | Cornitermes sp. P1 segment gut microbial communities from Petit-Saut dam, French Guiana - Co191P1 (SPAdes) (version 2) | ecosystem: Host-associated > Arthropoda: Insects > Digestive system...
AGATCGCTATGTGGTGTTTTTATTATGGCCTCAGCAGCATCTACTCCTTCGATTAATACATTGTAGATGTTTGGCTTATCTTTGTTTTTGTCTATGCCAAGACCGGATGTGGCATTTCCTTGCGGGTCCATGTCGCAAAGCAAAACTGTTTTTCCCGCTTCTTTTAATGCCGCACAGAGATTGACGCAAGTTGAGGTTTTACCAACTCCGCCCTTTTGATTTGCAACTGCAACAACTTTTCCCATTTATTTCTCCTTGATTGGATTAAATATACTCTTTAAATCACCGCCAAAACAGCAATGAGGTTTGACGTTATGGCTATTATAACATAAGAGCACTAATTTTCAATATAATATCAAAATTTTCTTCTAACATATATCAAAATGTTTCACGTGAAACATTTTGGCGCTCATCGTGAAGCCTTCTTGTATTTATTGAAATCTTCTGCTATAGTCGCAGTATGCTTTTGACAGGATCCTGATATAAGTATTTTGCAATGTTTCACGTGAAACATTTTCATGTTCGATAAAAAGCTGAGTAGGCATTTTGCTTAGCGATTTCATGCTTTTTTGGCAATGTAAAGGGTCTTTGACATGTCTTTTATGTCTATGTAAAGGTTTTTTGATAGACGTCTTGCATCGGATTTTGTATAGTTACTGACGAGGAGGTTAATACTAATGAATATAGGCAAAGAAATAAAAGAACAGCGAAACAAACTGTCACTGTCGCAAGAAGAGCTTGGGGAAAGGGTCTATGTTACTAGGCAAACCATTTCCAGCTGGGAAAACGGTAAATCTTATCCCGATATAAACAGTCTCATTCTCCTCTCACAAGTCTTCAATGTGACAATAGACAATCTAATAAAAGGAGATTTAAAAGTAATGGAACAAAAGATTGAGCAAACTGATATTAGAGAAATGAAAAAGAACCGAACATTCTCCATTATATGTATGGCGATGTTTCTCGTTTTCTTCCCCGCATCGTGGTATTTGGGATTCTTTCTGGGCATTTTTATAAGCGCACTTATTGGCGCTGCTGCAATATACTTTTGCCGCAAGGTGGAAAAAATAAAGTGCATGTACGATGTGCAGACTTATCGTGAAATTGTGGCTTTTTCAAAAGGAGAAACTCTTGACGAAATAACTAAATTGCGAGAGTCAGGAAAGAGAAAGTATCAAAAAGTTCTCTATACTCTGGCCGCTATGGTCTTAGGCCTTCTCGCATCACAAGTGATTTGGTTGATTGTGCAGCTGTGGGTTGGCGGGTTTTGCAGATACTCTAATCCCATTTTTCGCCTTTTCCTATAAGTTTCTATCATCAAACCTGAGCCATGGTACAACCAGTGCCATGGCTTGTTTTTATCCAATGTTTCACGTGAAACATTGGATAGGAAGAAGTTAGTGGGGAGCTCTTTGTGAACTAAAATGCCTCGTAATAAATTTACCGCCTATAGCAAAAAGCTGACAGGAACTTTCCTATCAGCTTTCTTTGTTTTCTTCTTTTATTTTCTTTGACTGCGCTACTGCAATCTCATCGCAGCGGTTGTTGTATTCGTTTTCTGCGTGACCTTTGACCCAGTTAAACTTTACATTATGCTTTTCCAGAAGCGGCACGAGCTTAATCCATAAATCGGGGTTTTTCACATCGCCGCCTTTTCGCTTCCACCCCATTTTTTGCCAGGACTCCAGCCATCCCAGGTTTATAGCGTTTGACACATACTGTGAATCGGTGAAAAGCTCAACATTGCATGGCATCTTCAGCGCTTCGAGGGCAGAGATAACGGAAATAAGCTCCATTCGGTTGTTTGTTGTGCTGACTTCACCACCGCTTATTTCCTTTATCACTTCACCATATATAAGTATCGCTCCCCAGCCGCCCGGTCCCGGGTTGCCTGAGCATGCTCCATCTGTGTAGATTGTAACATTTTTCATAAGTTATTCTTCTGTTTTGCTATCTGGCTCCACCGTTGTTTCGGTATTTATTTCTTCCGCACTACGGCTTTCCTCGTCATCAAAATCTTCTGTTTCTTCCTCTTTTTCTGTGCGAGCAATGGAGATTACGCTTGAGTCACCTTGCGTACGCATTAGACGTACACCCTGTGTGGCTCGGCTGATTAGGCTTATATCGGAAGCCGCCATTCGAATGATTGTGCCATCGTCTGAGATAATGAGTACATCATCTTGATCATCGACAACCTTTATATCAACGACTTTGCCCGTTTTCTCTGTTATGAGGTAATTTTTCTTGCCATAGCCGCCTCTATTTTGCACTCCGCCTTCTTCGCCGCGCAGATACTCGCTGATTTCGGTTCTCTTACCATAACCATTTTCAGTAACAGTTAGCAGAGCTCCGCCTTCTCTCGCTCTCGCAGCACCGACACAGAAGTCATGCTTTCTCAAGCGAATACCGCGAACACCTGCCGCAATCCTACCCATTGGGCGGACATCGGTCTCATTGAAGAAAATCGCCATTCCATTATGTGTAGCAATTAGAATCTTCTGCTTGCCATCAGTGTCGCGCACGGAGATAAGTTCATCATCTTCTCCGAGTGTAATCGCTCTGATACCGACATTTTTGACATTGCGCAGCTCTCTTGTCCTCATCCTCTTAACCGTTCCGCCGCGTGTGACCATGACAAGGTAGGCATCCTCCTCGTCAAACTCACGAATACGAATCATTGCAGAAACCTTTTCGCCCTGCTCCATCGGCAGAATGTTTACTATATTTGTGCCGCGAGCTTGCCTTCCGGCTTCCGGAATTAAATACCCTTTTTTGCGGTATACCCTGCCGAAATTTGTGAAGAATAAAATATAATCATGGGTAGAGGCTGTAAACAATGTCTCAACATAGTCCTCGTCCTTTGTTGTCATGGCCATGATACCGCGTCCGCCGCGCCTTTGAGATCTATATGTACTTGCGGGCTGGCGTTTGATGTATCCGGCATGAGTTAGGGTGTAGACACATTCTTCTTCGTCAATTAAATCTTCTATATCGATTTCATCTTCGACAATCGCAATCTCGGTACGGCGCTCATCGCCATATTTATCGCGAATTTCAATAAGTTCCTCTTTTAAGACACTGTCAAGCAAGCCTTGGTCTGCCAGCAGCTTTAGGAAATATTCTATTTTTTCTTGAAGCTCCGCATACTCTTTTTCTATCTTTTCAATTTCCAGACCTTGCAAACTTCTCAGGCGCATTTCCAAAATCGCCTGCGCCTGAACTTCTGACAGCTCAAAGCGCTCCATCAGTCGTTCTTTAGCGTCGTTATAGCTGGTGCGGATTATGCGTATTACTTCATCGATGTTATTGCACGCAATTCGCAAACCTTCAAGAATATGAGCGCGGTCGCGAGCCTTTTTGAGGTCATATTCGGTGCGTCGGCGCAAAATCTCACGCTGAAACGCAATATATTCGTCAAGCATTTGCCTCAGTGACAGCACACGGGGCTGGCTCTGGTCGTCTACAAGCGCCAGCATAACAATAGCAAATGTTGTTTGTAGTTGTGTTTGAGTATATAGACGATTGAGTACAACCTGTGCATTTGCATCACGCTTTAGCTCAATAACAATGCGCATACCGTCTCTGTCAGATTCATCACGCATCGCGGAGATACCCTCAACACGTTTGTTTTTTACATTTTCTGCAATTGATTCAAGCAGTCGTGATTTATTTACCTGATATGGGAGCTCATAGACTATTATCCTAGTGCGTCCATTTCCAAATTCTTCCATTTCGCAGCGTGCTCTGATACGAATTCTTCCACGGCCGGTTGCATAAGCAGCTCTAATGCCGGCTCTTCCCATAATAATGCCTCTTGTGGGGAAGTCCGGTCCTGTGATGTGCTCCATAAGGTCATCAAGATCAGCTTCGGGGTTTTCCATGACACAGATTGTGGCATTTATAACCTCGGTGAGATTGTGCGGCGGAATATTTGTTGTCATACCAACGGCAATACCGCTGGACCCGTTGCAAAGCAGATTGGGATACCGGCTCGGAAGCACGTGCGGCTGCTTGCGAGTGTCGTCATAGTTTGGTCGCCAATCGACCGTCTCCTTGTCGATATCGCGCAGCATCTCATCGGAAATTTTTGAAAGCCTCGCTTCAGTATAGCGCATGGCCGCAGGCGGGTCACCGTCTATGGAGCCAAAGTTGCCATGTCCTTGTACAAGCATATAGCGAAGCGAAAAGTCCTGAGCCATACGAACCAGGGCATCATAGATAGACATATCACCATGGGGATGATAGCGACCCATGATGTCACCGACTGCAGTTGCGGCTTTTCTGAAAGGCTTGTCAACCGTAAGATTACTTTCATACATGGTATAAAGAATACGGCGGTGGATAGGCTTTAACCCGTCACGCACATCAGGCAGCGCTCTATCAATAATGACAGACATTGCGTATGTGAGAAATGAATCTTCCATTTCTCTTTCGAGGGGTGACATTACAATTTTTTGTTCAGGAAACAAAATATCTCCCGTTTTTTCCTTTTTTGGCATAAACTTACCTCCTAAATATCCAGATCGACTGCATATTTAGCATTCTTTTCGATATATTCCTTGCGTGGCTCAACCTTTTCACCCATCAAAACCGTGAAAACCTCATCTGCGGCAATAGCATCCGTCATTTTAATCTGTTTGAGCACACGTGTTTCAGGGTTCATCGTCGTATCCCAAAGCTCATGGGCGTCCATCTCACCGAGACCTTTATTTCTTGTGAGGTCAACTTTTCCTTTACCATCTTCTCCGCGCATTTCTGTCATGGCTTCGTCGAGCTCAGTTGAGTCCAAAACATATCTGACATTTTTGCCGCGAGTGAGCTTATATAGTGGAGGTTGAGCGGCGTATACATACCCGCCTTCTACCAATGGCCGCATAAAGCGGAAGAAAAATGTCAGAAGTAGTGTTCTGATATGGCTGCCGTCAACATCGGCGTCTGCCATGATTATAACTTTGTGGTATCTGAGCTTTGATTCATCAAAATCTTCTCCGATACCGGCACCCAGAGCTGTTATGACCGGGGTTAGCTTATCATTTCCATAAACCTTATCTGCACGAGCTTTTTCTACATTGAGCATCTTGCCCCAAAGCGGCAAAATAGCTTGGAACCTGCTGTCGCGTCCGCCCTTTGCACTACCGCCTGCACTATCGCCCTCAACAATATATATCTCAGTAAGTGCAGGGTTTGTTTCGTTGCAATCGGCGAGCTTCCCGGGTAGGGACATTCCCTCAAGGGCATTTTTTCTGCGGATGTTCTCACGTGCCTTACGCGCTGCTTCTCTCGCTCTTGAGGCTGTTATTGCCTTGTCCAGTATCGCGCGGGCAACGGAAGGATTTTCTTCAAAGAATATGGTTAGCTTCTCTGTCAGGAGGTTATCCACAAAGGTTCTGATTTCACTATTACCCAGCTTAGACTTTGTCTGCCCTTCAAATTGAGCTTCCATAAGTCTGACTGATATAACGGCCGTTATACCCTCTCGGCAGTCCTCGCCGGAGAGCTTATCGTCGCCCTTTAGCATATTTGATTTTTTGCCATAGTCGTTTAGGACTCTTGTGAGAGCAGCCTTAAACCCTGTTTCATGCATTCCCCCGTCAGGGGTGTGGATATTGTTTGCAAAGCTGAGCAAAAACTCATTATATACATCTCCGCAGTATTGCAATGCCACTTCTGCAGTTGAGTCATTTCTCTCATCTGACAAAAATATTACATTGTCATGCAGCGGAGTTTTGTTTCTATTGAGATATTGGACAAATTCAATAATGCCGCCCTCATAGAGCATTGTGTCCGACGTTTCATGACCTGCGCGCTCATCAGCGGTTGTAATTTTCAGGCCTCCATTTAGAAAAGCTTGCTCACGCATGCGTGTTTTGATGATATCGTAGCTAAATTCACAATCATCAAATATTTCATTATCCGGCATGAAAGTAACTTCTGTTCCGCTTTTATCTGTCTGCCCGATAATTGTGAGCTCTTGGACAATATCGCCGCGGGAAAATTTCATTTCATAAATTTGCCCATTTTTATAAACGCGCACTTCAAGCCACTCTGACAAAGCATTTACTACAGACGCGCCAACACCATGCAAACCACCGGAGACCTTGTATCCGCCGCCTCCGAACTTTCCGCCTGCGTGAAGCACAGTAAATACAACTTCAAGAGCACTCTTTCCTGTTTGCTCCTGCACATCAATCGGGATACCGCGCCCATTATCTTCAACAGTCACAGTTCCGCTTGCTCCAATTGTTACAGAAATTTCAGTACAGGCACCGGCAAGTGCTTCGTCAATAGAGTTATCCACAATTTCATAAATGAGATGGTGAAGTCCTGATGATGAAGTTGAACCAATATACATACCCGGGCGCTTACGGACTGCCTCAAGCCCCTCAAGTACCTGTATTTGCGATGCATCATATTCATCGCCTTCAACGGTTAAGTCAATAATTATTTCATCTGACATTAAGATTATTCCTCTCGCTCATTCTCTCTTTTCGTTTTTGTCTTCGCTAATCAGTAAATATACTTCCGGATCGTTTCATCAGAGTTTGTGATGAAAGCTGTGAAAGATAAATAGTCATATCAGGTTTTGCTTCCTGTGTACATATAACAAATGATCTGGGCAACTCGTCTGACACAGACACTACGCATCCAGTCTTTTCGGCATCTGATAGATACTTGCGTGTGATGTGCGAGCCGGTTGTGTTGTCTAAATCAAAAATACCGACAACTTCTCGCTCCGGAACAACAATATTCTGACCAAGATGCAGATACATTAGTTTACTCCTAAATTAGCCATCTACTTTTAGTTTTCCGCTGTCAATTTGTATAATGGTACCGTTTTTAACATTTCGCGCGGTACCATCATCACAGCAGGTAATCATAACCTGCCCGGTTGTTATTCTCCCTAAAATAAAGCTCTGTCTCTTTGGGTCAAGCTCTGATAAAACATCATCCAGTAGGAGTACAGGATATTCTCCCCTGTCATCATTATGTATATCTCGCTCTGCAAGCTTTATTGAAACCGCAGCGGTTCTCGCCTGACCTTGGGATGCAAACTTTCGAGCAGCTAAGCCATTTATTTCAATTTCAAGGTCATCCTTGTGAGCGCCTGAAAGTATATGGCCTGACCTGAGCTCTGCTGTACGAAACTCCTGTTGTCTCTCAATGAGCATTGGGAGAAGTTCATCGGGCTTTTTTCCGCTTGAATCTATGTCCCCAACAGTCTTATAGCGAATCGTGAGATTTTCACAACCATCAGAAAACTCATTATGAATACTTGCCGCTCTGCGCGATAGTCCTGCGGCAAAGGCTGTTCTGTAATAAATTAGTTTTGCACTGTGCTGAGCAAGGCGCAAATCATAGTCATCAAGTAGTTCCAGCAGCGATGGTTTTTCACGATAGTCACGCAATATTCTTCGCTTATGCTCATATAGTTTGTTAAACTCGGTAAGAGCCGCATGATATCCGGGGCGGAGCTGTGATAGACAGTGGTCCATTAGCTTTCGCCTGACTGCCGAGCCATCTTTTATCATGTCCAAATCATCAGGACCAAACACCACAGCTGTAAGTCTTCCTGTGAGTTCTGTCGCTTTTTTTAATTTGACGCAGTTTGCATACAGCTCTCGTCTTCGTTCTCTGTGAAGGTGGGCTTCGAGCGTTTGCTCCCGTTCGGCTGATACAATATGAGCCTTGATAATTGTATTATCGCTCTTAAAGGAAATTAAATCTTTTTCTACACAGTGGCGAAACGACCTGCCGGCGGCTAGATAATATACTGCTTCTATGAGGTTGGTCTTGCCTTGGGCATTTTTGCCGGAGATAATATTTATTCCATCTCCGAAGTTTACAGTTTCAGAAGTATAGTTGCGAAAATTATTTAGGCATATGCTTTTTACAATCATTTTTCTTACTCTGGCGGCTCAAAACTGTCGCCTTTACTCTTAACAACCAATGTTTCGCCGTTGCAGCGAACAATATCGCCTTGTCTTATTTTCTTCCCACGAATAGTACATGTTTCTCCTGAAACAGTAACTTCTCCGTTTTGGATGATTATTTTTGCTTCTCCACCTGTAGATGCGATACTGGCATATTTTAAAAGTGCATCAAGACGAATAAACTCACCATTTATTGGGATTCTTCTAACACCTTTGATAAGAACCTTTGATAATCCGGGTTCGCTGTTAGCATCTTTATTAGTCATAAGCCTTGAGCCTGACAGGGAGTATCATATAAAGGAAATTGTTCTCATCACCCGCCGGTGAAATTATGCATGGGGTAATGCCTGTGTTGAGCTCAATATTTACACTATCAGCCGGAGCTGCTTTTAGAGCCTCCAAGAAATATTTATCATTAAAGCCTATCTCAAGCTCCTCGCCGTTGCCTTCTATTTCACACTCATCACTAGCCTTACCAAGTGATGAAGCGGAATAAAGATTGAGTACACCATCTCCAAAAACACATCGTACTGGACTTTTTAGTTTGTCGCTTATAATAAGTGAAACGCGCTCTACAGCTGAAATAAGTTCGCTCTTATCAATTTTGAGTTGGTATTTTGCAGTTTGAGGAATGGAGTTTTTGTAGTTTAGAAACTCCCCTTCAAGTCTGCGTGAAATAAGTAAAGTATCTCCTATTGAAAATAATATGTGCTTTGAACCAAGTGTGATTCTAACTTTTTCCTCACCATCTGATGCAATTCTTTCAACCTCAGCGAGAGCAGAACCCGGCACTACAAAGCTTATGTTTGATGCGTTTGAATTTTCAAGGCTCTCTCTGCGAAGCGCAAGTCTATACCCATCAACTGCGACTATTGTGAGTTCACCATCTTCAGTCTCAAACAAAGCTCCGGTGTGGATTGGCCTTGATTCGTTATCACTAACAGCAAAATTGGTTTGTGAAATCATCTTTTTTAAAAGGGCTTCGCTTATTTCCAATGAATCTTGACCATCAATAGTTGGAAGTTCAGGATAGTCTGCTATTGGTGATCCCAAAATTTCAAATTCGCTCATTTCACTGCTAATCTGCGCGACATAGCCGGAGGTTACCGAAATTGTTACATACTGACCGGGCATTTTTCTGACTATTTCTGCAAATAAACGGGCGTTTAACACAATTCCACCGGGCTCTTCCACATCGGCAGGTACTGTAGTAACAATACCTGTCTTTAGGTCGTACCCGGAGATTTTTACACTATCTTCCTGTATTTCAAGAAGCAGTCCCTCTAAAAGTGGTACCGGACTCTTTGTTGCGGCTCCGCGCATGGCTGTAAGAATAGCTGTAAGCAACAAGAGTTTTTCACATGAAAACTTCATATAGATAATCATTCCTTTCATTGTAAGACAAAATCGTTGTCCTCTAGGTCAGCTCCGATTAAATTTGGAAGTGATGCCTTTTTTGTTTTGTGTATATAAATATATAATAATAATTATAGTAGTATTAGTAGTAGAGAGAAAAAATGTGGAAAACAAGAAAAAAGCTTTATGGCGGCTATGTTATGAAAGAAATGGAAATGTGTAAAAAGTGATGACTTTCTACATTTGAAATGTGAAAATTAGTTTTCCACAGTCTATTAACAGTGAATGTGTGTGAAAATGTTAAAAACTAAATGGTGAAAAAGTGGAGAAACTAATAGGTGCTTATCTTGAGTTTATATTTGATGTTATGTCTCTGATGACATCTGAAAACTCAGAATCTTCTTTTAGTAGATCAACAACTTTACGTTCAGAGTGCATAACGGTTGTGTGATCCATTCCAAAAACAGCGGCAGTATCAGTGAGTGAGAGATTTGTGAGCTTACGAATCAGGTACATCGCAACCTGCCTTGCACGTACAGTATTTCTCTGTCTGCTCATTCCTGTGACATCTTCCGGGGTAATGGCGTAGTATCTAGCGGTTTCGCTAATAATTGTTTCTGTAGTAGGTAGTGCATCTTTGGAGCCTTTAAACATCTCTTTGAGACGCTGGGTAACAGAAGCAACAGTGATTTTTTCGTCGAGTATCTCACGATAGGCAACAACCATATTAACCGCGCCTTCAAGCTGTCTGACATTGGAATTTAGATTTTCGGCAATGTAGTTAACAACATCATCAGGTAAAAGAACGCCAAGCTGTTCGGCCTTGTTTTTTATAATGGCAATACGAAGCGCATCGTCAGGTGGCTGAATATCTGCCATAAGACCTTGTTCAAATCTGCCTTTTAGCCTGTCTTCAAGCAGACGGATTTCACTTGGAGGTCTGTCTGAGGTAAATACCATTTGGTTACCATGCTCATAGAGCTGGTTGAATGTGTTAAAAAATTCGAGCTGAGTTTCCATTTTTCCTGCGATAAACTGAATATCATCAATTAGGAATAAATTGGCTTCTCTATATTTATCACGAAAGGCTACCATTCCGCCTCTTTTAACAGCGACTATAAATTCATTTAAAAATTCCTCGCACTTGACATAGACGATTTTGTAGTGTGGGAATTTTTTTGAAATAGAATGCCGTATAGCGTGTAGCAAATGTGTTTTTCCAAGTCCGGACTCACCGTAGATAAGAAGTGGATTATATCCTTGTTTTTGGCGACCCTCACCTACGGCAAGAGCAGCGGCATGTGCAAATTTGTTTGAGTTACCGACTATGAAGTTTTCAAATGTAAATTCATCTGTTTGGGAAAAATCAGAAGCGTCAGTCGCTTCTGTCATATTCTTAAGGCCATCATCATCTAAAATGATAACCTCAAAATCACCTGAAAAAAGTTCGTCAAGCGCACCTTTTATGCTTCCGATATAGCGATTTTCGATGGTGCTTTTTTTAAATTCGGTAGGAGTGTGCAGAAAGAAACGGTTATTTACAAGCTCAATAGCGCGACACTCGGTAAACCATGTGGATATTGCTGTTTCGGTAAGGTCTTTTCTAAGAATTTCCAAGACCATTTTCCATACTTCATTTGCGGAATTCATAAACTCTTTCCCCTCAGAAATCAATTTAACGCGCAAAAGATATACTATCAAAAAAACACGAAAAAATCAAGTGTTTTTGCGCATTTGCGCTCCATTTTTGATGCAAATTTTCCCTTTGGAGAGCATAAAATAAACAAAAAGGCGCTTCGCTCCATTTTAGCTGGTGCGAAGCGCAATTTTTGTGAAAATAACAGCAATTATTTTGCTATTGCATTGAGCTGCTTCGTAAGGGCACTCTTTCTCCTTGCTGCTTTGTTTTTATGGATAAGACCCCTTGTTGCCGCACGGTCAACTGTCATAACGGCAGTTTTATAAGCGCTTTCAGCTGCCTCACGGTCACTCCCGGACACAGCGGCGTCAAATTTCTTAATGTTTGTTTTCATGAGAGTTCTGGCCGCTTTGTTTCTTGCGGCATACTTTTGAGAAAGCTCTGCTCTCTTTGCTGAGGATTTTATATTAGCCATGGCGTTAGCCACCTCCTCTCTTTAGGGATAACGATCAAATCAAAAGGTAATTAATAATCACCCTACCAATACGCGGATTGTTATTCTACCACCTCACCACTACAAATGCAAGCACTTTTTTGAAGTTAAAAGCAGATTTTTCTAATGAAAGAACAGGCACAACAATATACTGTGGGAAAGATGCAAGAAGCATACAATTTATATGGTCAAACTAATACAGATTTAGCAAAGGTTTATTTTTTCAAATGCTGCGAGAAAAGGTGAAAGATATTTTAATTATAGAAAACTAAAGACAATCTACAAAGCAGTCTAGGGGTAAGCCCCACAGGCTGCTTTGATGCGGGGGGGAAAGGGAAAATGCTGCAAATCTTACGCAAGGAATGTAATGAATAAAAGGAAAATCGAGCAGCAGAATCTGTTTTTAAATGACTATATATCCGCACGCCGAGCAGTATGTGAACGAAGAGGATTGAGCGACAAAATATGCAGAAGCTTTAAAAAGTGGAGTTAAATAGTAGAAAAGCTAGAAATATGTCTGTCATTCCAACAGGTTCAAGCCATTATTATTGAGAGCAGCAGGTATTTGGCGAATGGAAATTTATGAATATCAGAGAAAATTTGTAGACTTGCACAATAGAATAGATGGAAGCGGAGAGAAAGCCCATAATTGCAATAGTCAAAATTGCTAAAATAGCGAACAAAGAAATCAGATTATTGTAATTTTATCAAAATGGTATAAAATTCATAATTTTTTACTTGATATTTTACTTGACATAATTTAGACTAAGCCAGCAGCAAAAAAATCTACTTATAACTGCTAAGTTTTTTTGAGACTCCGTTTTGTTTAACTCTATTCCGAGCGAATGCCTCCCGGCATAGTAGATTTTAAGAAAGTGCATCAAAGCGTTGGGGCGCAAGAGTATTGATGAGATACGACTCGCCGGCGCACTAAAGATTCTCTAAACAGTTAACAGTTTGATAAAAAAATGCAGTGAAATAATGGGATTTTATTAGCATAATTTTCGAATGTTAATAAATTGTTTAAAAAATTTGTAGTGACTTTATGGTATTTAAGTGGGTCTTTAGTAATATTGGTAAACACAATATAAAAATGTGTGAAAATATAGATTGAATATAAAAATTAGGGACAAAAAAGAAAACAAGCTGTAGCGGGAGATAAAACAAAGGTAATGCTACAAGAGATAACGAAAACCATACACATGGGCGTGGAGCGAAAGGGAGAAAATATGAGAAGCAAACTAGTAAGGAATTTTGGAAAAAGAGCATTGGCGATGGCATTGTCAGTACTTATGGTGCTGTCGCTCTTTGTGTACTTTGACCTCGGCGGCACAGCACATGCCGACGGGGTTAACTGGGTACATCTGGACGGACAAGATGGCCGTCCCAATATGCCGGGTCATGCGGTTGCATTTACGAGGTCAGGTTTTAACACCTTGGTTTCGGGTGCTGCTCACATCAGCATTCACACAGTTCACTTGGGAAATGACTTATCTGTTTCAGGAACAAGAGTAACTGCCAATCGGAATTTAACAATTTGTGGATTCAACCCGATGGGTCCTAACCCAACTCACCGACATACTATTACCAGAGCCGGTGCCGGTCTCTTTAATGTTACGGCTAACCGTACAATTACGTTTCAGAACCTGCATATGGTAAACACTCAATCCCGAGACGGGTTTATTGGTGCTGGTGGCAGCGGCGGCCCAACATGGACTACTATATTCGACAATGTTGATTTTGGGAATAGAATGATAGTAAATCTGCACGGCTCAACTGTTATACTCAGAGGTAACAACTATTTTAGAAATGCAACTGATGAGCTTTTTCAAGCGTCACACTTTTACATTGAGGGCGAAAACAATGTTATGCGCAGAACAGCATCCGGTTCTCACTCAATGATTTGGAACCGCGCCAGTCAATCGCGTTTTGTTGTTCGCACCGGCGGCTCCCTAATAGTTCACCAGGAGCATGACCAATCCAACCGCGGATTTATGTGGGATATTGGTGGTCTGCGAATGACTATCGAAGCAGGAGGCGTGTTTGAGTACTATAACACAGGCTCAAACGGGGTGTTTATGGGTGCCGGCAATACACTTGGAGGTTCGCGCTTTACAGGTTTGACTGTAAATGGGCGTTTTGTTGCTATGGCGACAAATGGAGGCACTGCCGGAGCCCGTGGACATCTGATTGATGTAGTTACAATGTATGTAGGCAGAGGCGCCGATGTTGTCATTGCAACCGGTGCAAACGCAGGAAGCAGATCGCCTTTGCATATTCGAGGTAACCTGCAGATTACACAGCCATACCGCTATCTCGTATATACCAACAGTTCAAGCGCCCGTGCTATATCATCAGAAAGCAGTGCAGCTGCTAATATGAACATACTTGCAAGCCGTGTTGGTACTAACAATATTGCAACAGGACTATCCCACATCGGATACGGTTGGGAATACACAATGCAGTATCAATATAGCCTCAACGACTTGTTTCTTACAGGTCCATATCCATTTCGCTTAACGAGAACAGGTTCGTCTGCTAACTTGGGCGGCGCTACGAGTCCGGCAACTCCGCAGAACCAGAACTACACTCATTTGGCTTCTCTTCCCGGCGGCAGAGCTGCATGGGCACCGGCAACAGTTCCGGCAAACTTCTTCTCGGGAGCCAACATAAGGCAAGTCGGAATTTACACCCACCTGTCAAGAGAGCCCGTGATGGAGGTAGTTTTTGAAGGAGACCGCGTAATTCACGGTCGCGGCATCCCCGGATCGTATATTACTGTGTGGCTTCCGGACACAATTGGAAACACCGGGCCGTTTGACGACATTCCGGTCGCAGCGGACGGCACATGGTATTTGGAGGTTCCCGAAGGGGCAAACCTAGTGGTAGGTAATCGGATTCAAGCGGCACAGCGGGAACTGTTTGTAGTGCCGGGCGGCGTTGGCAGCTGGCATGGTACGGCAAGCGAAACCGCAGAAATCCGTGTGTTCGAGCGGACACTCCGCCTAACAGGCAACAACACTACTCGTATTTATTATACTGATGGAGCAACAGCGACAAACGCGGTTGCTATCTTTGGTGTAAACGAAGGGGAAGTTGTGCTTCCGCCTTCTGAGCTTCGTTTTGTAAAACTGCTACCCGGTACGGTGATTGCAGACGAGAACGATGCAGATGCATTTGACGCAGCCTTTGCCGCCGCCACTCTCAGCGAGCGCGGTGTTGTTGGCGTAACCGGTATGACCAGCGCTATGATTCCGCTTCATGCGAATGCTATCGTATGGGTACAAGGTTCGGTGAATCGTAATGGCAGCGACATGGTCTTAGGTGCGACTCTTGAATTTACAAATCTATTTGCCATCCGCCACCTATATGTCCGCGGCATGGTGGAAGGTCCACCGATGGTGATTGACGGCCGGTATGAAAGGCAACTATATGCATATCGCCGTATGACAACACCGGACGGAGGGACACAATATGGTGTTCCGCTGGATTATGCCGGAAATGTTATCGCAAACCCGCTGGACGGATTTGATACAGTTAGAATTACAGCTAATCCGCAATTCCATTATCACTGGGGAGGAATAATCCGCGGTACATATAGTGGCTTTGTGAGCGGCAGTGCCAGCGATTTAAGCAATCCGCCTGTAAATATAGATCAATATTGGGACTTTAGATTGGATCAAAATTTCCACAATCCGGAAACAAACCAATTGTGGGATGCAAACCAAGCCAGAGATTTTTATCACTATACCATTGAATATTCTAAGCTTTTGGGTATGTGGTGGCATGATGTTCCTGTGCGCTTTAGAGAGTCAAACGCGACAGAAAACCCTGTGCTCATCGATGGAACCGATCAAACAACGATATCTATGCCACTTGATGTAAATCATGCAACAGGTTTGCCGGTTGTGCCGAATCAAAGCACCAACTTCCACCACTTTGGCGGGCAATTTATGCCGCCAAGCGATGACAACAACACACCGACAGGCTGGTTTGTCAGCCCGTCATGGAACTTTAGCCTAAATACATTGGCATCTGATTTTTCAAACCCAGCTCACTTTAATCCACAAGTGAGCCCGATACCGGGTCCGCAATTCCTGTTCATAACCTATGAACTGGGCATGATGACTATTGAAGAACATTTCATCGGTGTGACCGAATATAATCCGGTGATTTCGGGACCGGAAAATGTATTGCGTGCACACACCACAAACACAATTCAAGGTGGAGAGGACAACCCGGGCTTTATAAGTACTGCGCCTGTTATGGCGGGTCAAGTGCCTGTAGGTTATCGTATTGTAGGCATTCCCGGCAGAGATGGCTGGCATCGCTTTGACTTTGCGACTTTTGCAGCGGCGAACCCGGGTACTTTACCAACACATAATCAAAATGGTCAGCAGGCAATTTTGACAACTGCTGAGCTCGCAACCGCCGTAGGTGTTGTGCGAGTCGAGTGGATTTATGCACAGGATTCCACTGGCAGTGGTATTCCTGATCAAGAAAAGGGCACTATTTTAGTAAATTGGAACGGCTTTTATGTAAACAACCCGCTTCCGGCATCTCTTGCGCCGTCGGAGCTGATTCGTTTGCGTGTGGGCTTTGATTTTGACGTGGCAAATGACATGTTTGACCTGCCGCCAGGCGCAGGAAATCCGGAACATGTTATAGAGCGCGGTATACATATGATGTTCCCGGGTACGTGGTTGTTTGACCGCTGGGCAGATGATCCGCTCAATCCGAGCGTATTGCCGTATAATCCATACGTGCATACAATCAACATTCCCGTCAGCGAAACCTTTGCAAACAACCATGCTGCTGTGACAGAGGTTAACTTCAGATATGCCTTTGCAACAGACAGAAATATGGCAGACAAAAACCAATTTGTGATTGAGCAATTCCGCGTGCTTAATCCCGCCGGTGTTGAGGGTACAGACCCGGCTATGCCGCCGAACAGTGTGGTATATCTGTTTAGAGGTCAGGAATATCTTAGAACACCTCCGACAATCCCCGGATTCTTGTTCGTCGGTTACCGCATTGATGATGGTGCAAATAACATCACTTATGTACAAGGGCAGCAGCCGCTACCCATTAGTTTCCGTACAACATACTACAACGCGACTGTGACACTGCTGTATCGCCAACAGGCGGCGCCCGTTGCAGTGACGTGGTATGGTACAACAGTTGCCGGAACAACTTTCCCGCTGGAAACGCGCACGTTCATTGGATATGTTGGCGAAGAAATGACTGTGTTTTTAATTAACGCAAGCTTGCCGGCTGTTTGGACACCGGTGCAATCCAGTGCGTTGGAGCATGAATTTACATTTGGCACAGCTCCTCAAGCATTTGAATTTCTGCTTGAAGAAACAATAGGGATGTCTATCATCACAACTAGGTTTTTCAGTACTGATTATCCGCGAACAATCGAATTTGTTATGACAAGCCATGTGCTGCCAACTTCAGCACCGATAAACGTACATGCACTGACCCTGGCAGATCATGACCTTGTTGGGTTTGATGTGTATGACGAACATGGCAACCGGCTTGCAGAAGGTACAGGAAGCAACTTTGTCATTGACCCAAGCCTGGGCAGCCAAACTCTTACATTCTGGTATGAAGCGAATACGGCAACCGTAGTTGTGCGTGCGTTTAATGAGCCTGATGACACAGAATTTACATCTGCTGCGGTTTCGTTTACCGATGCAAACATTGGCGAGCCGTTTGCTGTGCAAGCGCCGCATATCCCTGGCTATGTACTGGCACCATCACAGAGCTTAACACAACTGATTGCTCCTGTTACAGCAGGTGTAAATGAGGTGCGGTTTGATTTTGTGCCGGCAACAGGCAATGTTACTGTTATACTCAGAGATTATGATACCGGCGAAATTATCCGCGTAGATAGTCGTGAGTTAGCACCAGGCGAGGAAGCCTCTATTCCTGTTTTGACCGGATACCACTTTGACTTGTACCCGGGAAGCCAAACAGCGGAAACTTTTGATGGTACAAATGATGTGATTACGTATACATATAGAATGAGGACAATTCCGATTACCGTTCGTGCAATCAACGAAGCGACAGGTCAGCCGATTGTAATCTCGAATATTGTTACATCGGTCACTGAACAAGGCCGCATGGGCCAGATGTTCAGAGCGACTGCGATTGAGAATATCCCGGGCTTTACTCTAACGGATTCCCTTACACGCACGGTATTCGTAGACCCTGCAAACACGGAAATAGTAATTGATTTCCTCTATCGCGAAGATACGCTGGAGTATGTGGTTGTTCGTCACTACTTCATTGATGAAGATGATAATGAAATAGAAATCCATCGCTTTGTCGTGGCTGCGATTGTAGAAAGCCGCTTCCAGGCAAGCATCATGGATTTGACAAGCGAAGGCTTTGCGCCGCATGATGATACACCGGAGCTCCAAAGCATTACAGTAAGAGCCGGGGAAGATAACATTATCTCATTCCGCTATATCGATGAGAGGCTGGTTGTTACTGTAGAGTACTGGCAAGCTGACGATGCGGGTAATATTACTCAAAATACAGACCGCAGCTTTGTGACGAGGGTCGTGAGCGGATCAGCATTTACACATCATCCAACCTACTTGTCAGGGTATACTCTGGAAAGAATTACAGAAAATGGCACGGAAGTTACAGAAATTTATATTGACGACGTAGACGAAAATGCGTTGTTTAGAATCTACTTTGAACCGGTACTCCACCCTGTTTCTGTGAATGTACGCGGCATCAACCGTGATACAGGAGCGGAGCTATATAGCTTTACCTTCCTGCGCAGCGCAGGAAGCGGAGTGGAGTATGTACATGCGTTTGATCTGCCGGGCTTTGAATTGGTCAGCATTTCACCGCAAGAGATTGACGTAGAAGACGAAGATATCACAGTGACATTTGAATATGTGAGCCGCGCTCGCATTATCACTATTCGCGCCTTCTATTATGATGGCGGTGCTCAGGTGCCCGTACCGGGCTTTACGCCAATCGAAGTACAGGCGACAAATGGTCAACCGTTTAGCGCCAATGCGCCGTTTATCAGCGGATTTAATCTAAGAGCAGGCGACTTAGCAACACAAGTGATAAGTCCCATAACAGTAGATCAGTACATGGATTTCATCTACGAGCGAGCAATTGGCAATGTGACTATAATCCTGCGTGAAGATACCGTATATGGGCGGATTATCCGCAGCGAGAGCATGGACATTCCAACAGACACACCGACGATGATTCCGATTCCGGATTTAACAGCGGAGCATTTCACAGTGCTTCCGGGTCAAACACCGCAAACAGTGACGTTTAACGGCACACATCTAACCGTAACATATCTCTATAGCAGAGTAGTGCGTTATGTGACTTTGGAACTGAGATGTTACCATGATGGAAGTCTTCTTGAAACGCGCACAAATCAAGGTCCATATCGCGTTTCTGAAGTAGCTGAAATTCCGGCTCCACATCTGGGCGGAGATCGTGTTTTGGTCGGTATTTCACCGAGACTTGTATTAGTCAGCCCCGGCGAAGGCAGCCAGGTGGTAGTATTTGAATATCGCAACCGCGCCGATAACGAGCTTGTTGTCGTTGCTATTGATGATACGACAGATACAATTTTACAAAGCTCTATAATCGTGGGTCCTGTTCACAGTTCAATACGTGTAACAGCTCCGAGCATAGATGGCTTTAGGCTCTTGGCAACAGAAGATGCGGTTCGTACGGGTGTCATATCAGATACAATAGAGTTCCGTTATGAGCCTAATGTGGTTAATGTGACGATAAACATGGTTCACCATGAAAC
>Ga0209755_10003604_pt1 | contig 19218 bp, 14 predicted proteins | sample TergutCo191P1_FD_187301 | JGI IMG/M metagenome (GOLD analysis project Ga0209755, IMG submission 187301) | Cornitermes sp. P1 segment gut microbial communities from Petit-Saut dam, French Guiana - Co191P1 (SPAdes) (version 2) | ecosystem: Host-associated > Arthropoda: Insects > Digestive system...
GGGGTAGAACCGCCTAGAAAAAGCCTCCATTTCTTATGAAACTCACTTTGTTATGAAGTCAAGTCAGCCCGACGCTTAAAATTTTGCGTGTTGGCACTTGCGCTGATTTCACTAAGCTGTCGGGTGTAAGGTTATCACGCTTTTAGGCGTATCGTCAAGCTGTTTTTGAAACTTTTTGAGATTCCTTAAAATACCGCGAATTTCCCAAAAACCGCCTGATAGACCAGCGGCGGTTTCCGGGCTATTGCGTCTGCCGCAAATATGGAATCGTCAAACGTTTACCGTTCTACCGCCATGCGTCCATCCGTAGTGGGGCTTACGTTTCCCTCGGTGTGGAACTTGTCTTGCAGATCCTGTTCAGCTCATGCATAAACCGCCTTGTTCTTTCCCGTTGCCTTGGCGCTGGAAACGGCTTTTGCTGCGTTATCGATAATATCCTCCAACGTTTTGAGGTTAGTTGTTTTGGCGGCGATACCAAGGGATATTTTGATATTAAGCTTCAGGTTCTTTATCTCGAAACGCGTATCCACAAGTTTCTTCTGAACCAGTTCAGCGAATTTTACAGCGGTTTCTTTTTTGGCATTTGGAAGCGTGAATATGAATGCCTCATCGTTGTATCTGGCCAGCAGGGTGCCCTGTTTCAATGTGTTGCGGGTTCGTTGTGTTACTACCTTCAACACCTTATCCCGTTCCTCGTTGCCATGCGTTTCGGTGATCTGCCTTAAGTTATCGATGCTGAACATAACAAGGTTAAAATCCCGATTCTCATCAACACAATAGCGCAGTTCCTGTTTCGCAGCTTTCATAAAGTATTCTTTGTTGCGGGCTCCCGTAAGCTCGTCGATGAAAGACTGGGTTTCGGAATCGTTGGTTTTGTGCATTTTCTCCTTGCTGGTTTCGACCATTCGGCGCGCAGCTTCTTTTACCTTGTGGGTAATCTCGTTCACTGTGCCTACGGCCTGTAGGATTTGCTTGCTCCCTTGCCCCTGCTCTTCCATTGCGTTTAGGATGCTGCTTTCCTGCACCGCGACGGTTTTCACCCCGTCTTCTATCGCGTTGAATTTGCCCATGACGGCATCCGTAGATTTGGTTATTTTGTCAATGGATCCTTTGATGCTTTTCAGCACCCCGCTGATGGTCTTGGACTGCTTGCTGGACGATTCCGCGAGCTTACGTATCTCGTCCGCGACTACCGCGAAGCCGCGACCGGAGTCTCCGGCGTGAGCCGCCTCGATCGATGAGATCGTCGAGAGCAGGTTGGTTTGGCTGGCAATGTTCTGCATCACCGCGTTGATTTCAAGCAGGGATTCGGACTCGCGCGCGATTCCCTGAATGTCGGTGACGACCTCGCTAAGGCTCGCGTGCCCGGCCACGGAAGCTTCCTGCAGCTCCTCCACGTTATGCGTGTTCTTCGACAGGGTGTCGGTAACGGACCGGATGTTTGCGATCATTTCCTCGGTGGCCGCAGAGGACGCGGAAACGGAGGACGCTTGCTCCTCCACATGCTCATTAAGCTGCTCCATCATGGCCTGCATTTTCCCCTGCACGACCCGTTCTCTTTCCCTTTCCATGTAGTATTCGCGCAAGTCGCGACTGTAGGCAATGACATGAGGCTTGCCGTCCACGTTTATGCGGTGCACTATTTCCTCGGTGGGAACCGGCGATCCATCGCTGTGCAGGTATGAAAATTCGTAACGGGCGCTCCCCTCGCGCAAGACTTTTTTTATCATCTCAGTGGTTTTCGCGATCGAATCGGAGCCATCCGGTTGGGACTTTGGCAAAAACCTGTTGTTGTCGGTAATGAACATTTTCTGGTCGGGGATTCCCAACATGTTTTCTACTTCTTTGTTAACGTCCACAATGTCACCGTTTTCGCCGTAGATGGCGCAGACCATGGGCGACGCGTCCAGTATGGCGTGCGTCCTTTCCTTGAATGCCTCTTGCTCCTCCTTCACCATGCGCATGTTGTCATCGTGGGATGTTTTCATGTCCTCAATACCCTTCTTGAGGTTATCGCGGATTTTTATCATTTCGGTTTGGATGTCCCCGATTTCATCAACTTCCGTTTTTTGGATGTCAATTGTAAAGTCCATTTTGGACAGGGCATTCGCGACATGCTCTATGCCGCGGACGGGCACCAGTATGCTCCTGGTGATAAAGAAGCCCAATACAAAGAAGGACACCAAGGCTACCGCGCAAAGGACAAGAAGAATCATTGTGGCGAGTGATATCAGACCCTCCATGTCTTCCATATGAAAATCCCTTAATTCCACATAGCGGTCCCTTAGCGCATTTATTCTGTTTGTGGACTCAATGCCCGCAGGGAAAACAACCCTGTAAAGCAGGTCAAGGGCTTCTTCAATGTTGCCTTCCTCCCTTAAACGCAACGCAACACCGCCCTGAACATGCAGGTCGTAATGCGGCTTGTAAACAGCGTCTATCAGGGCAAAAATCTGCGGATCGTCAATCATGTGGGGCATTGGGCCTTCTAGCCACCTGCCGTATATACACGTATGTGGATCAAGGCCTCCGACAAAAGGTCGGTCATACAAAAATGCCCATGCCAAGTTGTAACGCCACACATGATGCGCTTCTACCAGGCCGTTAACCGTGTCGCTTAATTCCGTCAGTTGGAAAGCGTCAATTTTTATGTTGGTTACGCGGGTAATGGTATGGAAGCTTCCCACCCCAAGCACCACCGTCAACATAAAAATACACAGCAAACCTCCGACAATTCTTGTCCGTAATTTCAACTTCATAGCGATATCTCCTTGTTCTTTATTTCCAGGGCCGCTTGGGCTCGCGTGTTATCTCTTGAATGTTCGCCGCAATGTACCGCAGACTGGTTATGCTGGTTTCCGGCGTTTCCTGAAGCGCGTAGACGTTCTTGACGTGCGATTGTCGGTAAAGCGAATTTTGCAACGGAACATACGAATAAAACCACAGCCGCTTTTGTTCGTATGCATGTGAGGGAAGGAGGGTAAATGCTACCTAGAAAAATCGCCATTCCTTATGAAATCCGTTTTTATACGAAGTCAAGTCAGCCTAGCCTCTAGGATTTTCGCATGCTGGCACTTGCGCTGATTTCACAAGCTGTCAGTTGTAAGGTTATCACGCTTTTCGGAGTATCGTCAAGCTGTTTTTGAAACTTTTTGGCATTCCTTAAAATACCGCGAATTTCCCAAAAACCGCCTGATAGACCAGAGGCGGTTTCCGGGCTATTGCGTCTGCCGCAAATATGGAATCGTCAAACGTTTACTGTTCTACCGCCATGCGTCCATCCGTAGTGGGGCTTATATTTCCCCTGGTCTGGATGTAGCCGATAACCATGCAGGACATGAGCATCGCGGTGTTGACCGGGTCGCCGGCTCCGGTGAGTATGGCGTAACCGTCGCCGCCGGAAAGCAGGAAGTTGTTTGTGGCAAAACGGTAGGTTCTGCCGGGATCGACCGGAGTGCCGCCTATGGTAAGGTTTGTTATGGTTCTTTCCCGCACGTTTAGGGTGTAGCGTACTTCGCCGGAAAACTGGGGGAAGCCGCCGTTGCCCTGTGGGATGCTGGCGATGAACTCAAATAGTTCGATTATCTCCGCGCCGGAAAGTGACGCAATGTGAACAAAGTTTTGAAATGGAAGTACCGTAAGCACGTTTTCCCGCGTCAGTTCACCGCCGGGCAGTTCCGCGCGGATGTTACCGCCGTTGACAAAGAAAAAATCAATGTCCTGGGCCAGAACGTTTCTTACGTACCAGGCCGCGCCGTCGGTAATCATGTTTCCCAGTGCGGTTTCCTGATAACGCGGCAGGCGGTTACCAAAAATGAAAGTATCGTTAGCCGTTCCTATCACTTCCCTAAGTGAATCGTCGGCTTCGGCCAGAAACGGGGTCAGAAGTGCCGTAACTCCGGGGTGGGGGGCGAAGGCGTGCGGGCCTATTTCCACCAGCTCCCAGTCAAACCCGGCGATGTTTCCGTCAACGATGGAAACCCTGGCTTTCCCCACATATCTGCCCCACTCGTGGGCGGTAATGATTCTGGTACTTCCCACCAGAACCGGCGCGTCAAACCGGGAATGGGAATGGCCGTCCACGATAATGTCGATTCCGGACACCGCTGCGGCTAAATCCGGAGACGTAACATGGCCTTCGCGTTCGCGCACGTCGCCCAGGTGGGTTAGCGCGATAACTATGTCCACCCTTTCCCGGTTCCGCAGCAGGTTTACCGTGGTTTCGGCGGCCTCTATTTCGTCAATGAAATTAAGACTGTTGATAAAGGCATCGCCCGCGCCGTGTATGTCCAGAGTGCGCAACGTGGTAAGGCCAAAAATCCCAATCCGGAAGCCTTCGAAGTTCTTTACCAAATACCGGTGCCCGCCAAGGAAACCGCCGTCCGCGTCTTGTATGTTGGAAGAAAAAAACGGAAAGTCGGCCAGCGCAATCTGGTTCTCCAGTCTTTCCCGCCCGCCGGAAAACTCGTGGTTTCCGAAAACCATGGCGTCGTAACCCATTAGGTTAAAGGCCAGAATGTCGGGTTTCGCGTCGAACATGTTTGAAAGGGCGGAACCGGTGTTCAGGTCCCCCGCATCCAGCAAAAGCACGTTGGGGTTTGCTTGCCGCACGAAATCGACAAAAGTTGCCCGCTCCGCCAGTCCGCCCCGGCCGTTGACCGGTATGGTTGCCCCGTGGTGGTCGTTGGTGTGTAGCAGGACAAGCTCGTAGACCCTGCCCGCCTCCCGCTGGACCGGTTCGGCCCTGTCCGCCCTGCCGGTGCAGCCCGTCAGCAAAAGCAGACCGACCAAGCCTGCCAGTGTCGCCGCAAAAAACAGCGTCGTTGTCCTTATTGTTTTCATCTGGAACCTCCCGGTTCAGTGATAGCGTTTCCGGGGTTCCGTACTTCCATCGGCGTCGAATTTACCTGAATTCCCCTCGTCCAGATATTATATTATATGGCAGACAGGAGGCAAGCTATTCTATGAAAAAGACCGTCAACTGGGCTTTGGTGGGAACCGGCGGCATTGCAAAGCATTTTCTTGCCGGGTTGCAGGCGACCAAAGGACGCGCCGCCGCGGTAGTTTCGCGCGAGTTGAGCAGGGCGCAAAGTTTTGCCAAACGGACAGGCATAGCTAAAGCCTTTGGCGATTTCGATCAAATGCTGGAAGACCCCGAAATAGACGTGGTTTACATCGGTACCCCGCATACGACCCACAAAGACCTTACCGTGCGGGCGTTAAACGCAAAAAAAGCGGTTCTGTGCGAAAAACCGTTTGCGGTCAACGCCATGGAAGCCCAGGAAATGATCCGGACGGCGCGGGAAAACAACGTCTTTCTTATGGAAGCCATGTGGACACGGTTTCGCCCCGCTATGAACAAAGTCCGGGAATGGCTTGCCCATGGACTTATCGGCGAGGTAAAAACGGTGCAGGCGAACTTCGGGTTTCGCGCTCCGGTCGAACGACAGCACAGGCTTTTCAATCCGGAGCTTGGGGGCGGCGCACTTCTGGACGTGGGAGTTTACCCTCTTTCCTTCGCCTCAATGGTTTTTGGGGCCGCCAAACCCCGGGACATTAAATCGCAACTTGTACTCGGGGAAACCGGAGTGGACGAGGAAGCCGCGATTATACTTTCATACGGAAGTTCGCGTCTGGCTTCCGTTTCCGCAGCGACTAGAACCACGATGATAAACGACGCGTGGATTTACGGAGAGGCCGGCAGAATCCACGTTCCGGAGTTTGTCCGGGCACTCGGCGCGGAACTGATGCGGGACGGCAAGAAAAAAACCGTTTTTCAGCATGAAGCCCTTTCCAACGGCTTCAACTACGAGGCCGTGGAAGTTATGAACTGCATCGGAAAGGGGCAAATCGAGAGCCCGATAATGCCGCTGGACGAATCGCTGGTTATAATGGAAACCATCGACGTAATCCGAGCGCAGTGGGGCTTCCGGTATCCTTTCGAACGGTAAAAACATGGCGAGCCGCCGGTTTGTGTAAAGTTAGCCGGCGGTTTTTTGGCATTCACGCTTTCATTCAAAAATAACGCCGCATATACTCCGGCCCGCGTCGGAAAAAGTTGCTTTTCATCCGAACTTGGTGTATAATTGGATATTATAAGAGGAGATTAGCTATGACAATCCTTATTGTTGACGACTCCAGAATTATGCGAAACACGGTAAAAGGCGTGTTTTCCGGTGTTGGAATACCTTTTACGTTTGTGGAAGCCAGTAACGGCGAAGAAGCGTTGGCGCTTTTGGAAGCGTTCTCCATAGATTTGGTTCTGTTGGACTGGAACATGCCGAAACTGTCGGGAATCGACTTTTTGAAAGAGGTTAGGGCCATGGAAAAGTACAAAAGCCTGCCAATTGTTATGGTCACGAGCGAATCCGCCAAGTTCAACGTCATAGAGGCCTTGAAAAACGGTGCCACCGACTACATAACCAAACCAATCAGTTCGGATACCTTCAGGGAAAAAATAGCCAAATTGCCGCAATTCAGCGCTTTGTTGAGGAGATAACTGTATGGATGTACTGGAACTCTATGTGAAACCTTTCGTAAAATCTACACTCCATACGTTTAAGGACTTTGTAGGTTTTGAGTTGACCGCGGGTCACCCTCATTTTTCGGGCCGAACGCTGGATTTTGAACGGGACATATCCGCCGTAATCGGTCTTTCCGGCGTTGTCCGGGGCGCGGTGGTCATCTCCATGAGAAAAGAGTTTGCGTTGTCAATTACCGACGCGCTGGTTGGGTCGTCGCACAGCGAGCTGGACGACGACGTTGTTGACGCAATAGGGGAGATAGTCAACATTGTGGCCGGAAACATAAAGCAGTATGTGGAGGGCGGGGAACAAATCGTAATCTCGCTTCCCACGGTTGTAAAGGGAAAAGACCACAAGTTTGCATGGCCCGGAAAGCATTCCAGGATACTCTGCATTTCCTTTAAGTATGAGGACGATTCCTTCTTCCTGTTGGCGGACATGGAAAAGGCGGATATTTAAAGGTGTCTGCTATTGTCAAGGAAACTCGATGAAACATGTGTTCGTAATAGACCCTGACGTGTTCTCCGGCCAGCAATGGAAAATGGACGGTCTGTTTGATACTATCGGCCAGCATTTCAGAACTCAGGAGAAGCCTGATTTTACAACGCTGGTTTCAAAGTTCCCCAGGGAAGCTTTGGGAATTATACAGAAACAGGTGGACGAGGCCAACGGCGACACGGTTAGGGTTTACGCAATCGGTGGGGACGGCGTTTTGTTTGACTGTTTGAACGGCATTATGGGGCTTCCAAACATGGAGCTTGCGGTAATGCCGTATGGAGCGACGAATACTTTTATCCGGTGTTTTGGGGAGGGGAACGCGGAACTGTTTAACAATATTGCGCCCATTACCATAGCCCCGACTATTCCCACGGACGCGATTGAAGTTGGCAATACTTACGCCCTTTCCGGTTGCGCGGTGGGTTTTGCCCCTGCGGTGGTTTTCAAAATAAGGGAACTGGAAGACACAAAATTGGCGCGTGGTCTGGACAGTTTTGCCGCCGGCATACGGCGGTTTTTTACCAGCATTTCTTTCATTTTTGACAAAAACATTATTGCGCGTCAGTATCAAATCATAATAGACAACCAGGATTACAGTGGAACTTACAGCATGGTTTGCGTAATTAACGGGCCGCACTTTGGGCGAAAAAAACTGCCGTTGGACAAATCAATGTTGAACGACGGTTATCTGGACGTGGTGCTTTTCAAGTCCGCTTCGGTATTGACAACTTTGCTCAGTTTTAGAAAGTACGCCCGGGGGAAAATGCCGTCCAACTGTGTTCGCGTTAAGGCAAAAAAAGTGGAAATGCACTCTGATAAACCCATGTGGATACAAACGGACAGTGAATACCTAATGGACACCAACATCACCTTCGAGGTGGTTCCGGAGGCAGTGCAGATTGTTGCGGTGGATAACCTGACGTATCAGGAGTGCTGAAAACATGGCTAGTAAAAGGATTGGCAGTGCAAAGCGTTACATAGTTGCAAATACAGCCTCCATCTTAACTCTTGTTATTCTGGCCGTTGTTTCCACAGTTGAGATTATTAGCGAACACGGGGTAACCGCAACCGAAGGCGTTCTGATTGCCGTTATACCGACCGCCCTTTTGCTGCTTATATTTGTTTTCAAGGCCACTAGGGATTTTTCCAGGCTGGCCTTTTTCGTTCCCATCGTTTTGTTTGCGCTTGCTTCGTTTATATTAACCGCAAACACGCAGCACGTTTATTTTTTTTATCTGCTTGTATGTTTTTTTATCTGCGGAATTAGCTGTTTGTACACCAACTTTTTCCAGACCCTGGCTTATACTCTGGTGCAGGCCCTTGTAGCGGGGGTTTTGTTTTTCGTTGATATCTACAATGTGGTGGAACACGGTGCGTCGCTGGGAATACTGATTGGCATTTTTGGCCTTTTCCTGTTCTGCTGTTTCTTTTTGATAATTGTTACAAAAACCGCCACCGTTGACCTTAGGAAGGTTTCCACTGAGGCAAGTTACTTTAGAACCTATCTTTCCGCTACCAAGAACTACCTTGCCATGTTGGACAACTCGAACCGGATTGTCTACGTAAGCAAACCCATGTCGGAGATGGCCCAGATTGAGAATCCGGAACTGACCAAGGGGCGGCCTTTCATCGATCTTTTCCCCAGCAGGGAACTCCGGCTTTTGGCAAACAGAATGCTGGGCCGGCGTGATTTGTACGAGAGCAACTGGGAGTTTAATCTGTACAGGCAGAAACGCTATTTCAAGGCTATTTCCAGCGGCATGGTTGGCGAGACCCGGGGGGGGACTCTTATTACCATGCTTGACATGACCCACCTTGCGGAACGCGATGAAATTGCCGCCATGAAGGACAGCCTTAAAATCGGCATTTTCTTTATGGACCAGGACTACATCATACAGGACAACTATTCGCGGTATCTGGAGGAGCTTCTGGCGGACGGCGACCTAAAGGGGAAACAGTTTACGGATCTACTGAAAGCTTCGGTTTCCGCCAGGGAGCTGGACTCGATCAAGGACTATTTGGGTATGGTTGTTGACCGAACTTTTGATCACGTTACTCTTAGCGAGATTAACCCGTTGCACGAACTGTGTTACGTGGATCCCCAGGGCAACAAAAAGATATTTAACTGCGCTTTTCTAACGGTGGATCGCGGAAAGGATGAGGTCGCTGTTCTGGTAACGATTTACGATATTACCGCCCAGACCGAACTTCAGGAACGACTCCAGCGGGAAGAAAGAAAACGACAGGAAGAGATGAGCAGTCTGTTCGAGCTTATCCAAGTGGATTCGGCTACGTTCAAGGCTTTTCAGGAAGACGTGGAATACGAGTTCAGCCGTATCGACGACATTCTGGGCGACAGCAGTTTGGCGAACCAGGAAATACTGGTGGAAGTCTACCAGTCCGTACACGCTATCAAATCCAACGCCGTTACTCTGGGGCTTAACAATTTTGGCGTCAAAGTTCACGAAGTGGAATCGGAAATAAAGAGGCTTAGGAATCAGGAGACTGAAATTCCCTTTGACGACATGCTGCACCTGACTATAGAAATTGAAAAACTGGTGCAGGAAAAGGAAAGCTTCAAGCAGATTATCAATAGGATAAAATCGTTCAAGGCTGAATCCGGAGAACAAAAGTCGCACGAAGACCTCTTGCTGGAAACGCTTAGCAAAACCGCGGACAAAGTGGCGGCGGATACCGAAAAGAAAATAAGGTTTGTTACCACGGACGTAGACTTGGACGCTATAGAAAAAGGCCCAAGGCAGGTAATGAAGGAAGTTCTGATGCAGCTTGTCCGCAATTCGGTAATGCACGGCCTGGAAACGCCAGACGAGCGCCTTTCCAGGGGGAAAAACGAAGTTGGAACAATCCGGCTTTCCATTAAGCATTCCGACAGCAACATCCACGTAAGGCTGGGCGACGACGGAAGGGGGATTGATTTTGACAAGATTCGCGAAAAAGCCGTTAGCATGAATCTGATTAAAGAGGAAGAGGCGAGCAACAAAAACCAGCTTCTAAAGGCGATATTCTCGGCTGGTTTCAGTACTGCCGAAGACGAGGAGGGAATGCACGCTGGTCGCGGGATTGGTTTGAACTTGGTTCGGGATCGTGTGCGTAACGCCCGCGGTACAATAAAACTACAGACCGAATCTGGAAAGGGTACGGTGTTTAACATTTTTTTCCCTGTGGAAAATGCCGAGGCAATGAACAAGGCCTCTTAGCGAGGGCCTCTATTACGATGGATGCGAGGGTATAACAGAATTATGGTTGCATGGCGTTACAAAATTGCAAATATATCCGCCATTATAATGATTGCGTTCTTGTGCGGTATTTCCATTGCCGGTGCGGTATGGGGGGAAGGCCAGGGGGTAACCATAACCGGGAGTCTGCTGTTTACCGTGATACTGGCGGTGTTGTTGCTGTTTGCCTACAACACCGTGCGCGATTTTTCCAAACTTGCGTTTTTTGTCCCCTTTGTTTTGTTTTTGCTTAATTCGGCGATACTGGCTTCAAACTATGAGCATCACCGCTATTTTTTCCTGTTCGTCTGTCTTTTTATCTGTGGAATTAGTTGTCTCTATACCGACTTTGCCCAGACGCTGATTTATATTTTGTTGCAAACCGTCGCAATTACAATAATGTACTTTCTGGGATTTCCGGTTATAGACATTCCCGTTGGCGTATACATGCCGGTAGACCTGCCCGGTATTTTTTTTATTTTCCTTTCCAGTTGTGTTTTTTTGCTTATCATTACCAGAACCGCTACCGCCGGCCTGAATAAAGCGACCAACGAAGCAAATTCCTTCAAGACCTACTTGGCTACCACTAAGGATTATCTTGCCATGCTGGACGGCGCGAACCGGATTGTTTACGTGAGCAAACCGATGTCCGATCTGGCTCGTATTGGTAATCCGGCGTTTACCAAGGGACGCCCTTTCGTTGATCTGTTTCCTAACAGGGAATTAAAACTTTTTGCGAACAGAATGCTTGGCCGGCAAACGGTGTATGAAGAAAATTGGGAATTTACCCTGCAAAAACAAAAACGCTATTTCAAGGCGGTTTCCAGTGTCATGGCGGGGGGGGGATCCACCAGGGAAGGAACTCTTGTTACCCTTCTTGACATGACCCATTTGGCCGAGCGTGATGAAATTGCCGCCATGAGGGACAGCCTGAAGATAGGCCTTTTCTTTATGGATCGGGATTTCTGCATACTGGACAACTATTCGCGGTTTCTGGAAGAAGTGTTGTCGGAGCCCGAGCTAAAGGGAAAGCCGTTTACCGATATTCTGTCCGCTTCGCTTACGCCTCCGGAACTGGACGCGATAAAGGATTACCTGCAAATGGTTTTTGATCGCACGTTTGACGCGGACACCCTGAACGAGATTAACCCCCTTCATGAACTGCAATACATTGATCCGTCCGGTTTCAAAAAAATATTTAACTGCACGTTCCTTACCGTTGACATGGCATCCGGGGAAACCGTTGTTCTGGTAACGATTTACGATATTACCGCCAAGGCTGAACTCCAGGAGAGGCTAATCCGGGAGGAAAGAAAGCGGCAGGAAGAGATGAGCAGTCTTTTCGAGCTTATCCAGGTGGACCCGGCCACGTTCAAGGCTTTCCAGGAGGACATGGAAGGCGAGTTCCGCCATATCGACAAAACCCTAAGCGATGGCGCTATGGCAAACAAGGATATACTGGTGGAAGTTTACCAGTCGGTGCACGCGATAAAATCCAACGCCGTTACTCTGGGGCTTAACAATTTTGGCACCAAGGTTCACGAAGTTGAATCGGAAATAAAGAAACTCCGGGATCATGACGGGGATGTTCCCTTCGACGACATGCTCCACTTGACTATCGAGATTGAAAGACTGGTGCAGGAAAAAGAGGGCTTCAAGCTTATTCTGGAAAAAATAAACGCATTCAAGGTTGATGGTGAGGCGCGTAAACCCAATGAAAACGTTTTCATAGAATCGTTGAGCAAAGCCGCGTACAAAGCGGCAGCGGATCTGGAAAAAAAGATTCTGTTTGTTTCCAAGGACGTAGACTTGGAAGTGCTTAACAAAGGCCCTGCGCGTGTAATCAAAGACGTGCTGATACAGCTTATCCGCAATTCGGTGGCGCACGGCGTGGAACTTCCGGACGAACGGCTTTCCGGCGGGAAAAACGAAACGGGAACGGTTCAGCTTTCGATAAAACAGTCCGGCAAACAAATTCATGTTAGGCTGGGCGATGACGGGAAGGGGATTGACTTTGAAAAGGTGCGTGAAAAGGCCGTAAAAATGAATCTGGTCAAAGAGGACGACGCGGTCAATAAAAACCAGCTTCTTAAAGCCATGTTTTCAGCCGGGTTCAGCACCGCCGATGACGAGGAAGGAATGCACTCCGGTCGCGGTATCGGCTTGAATCTGGTTCAGGAGCGCGTTCGCAGTGCCGGGGGCACCATAAAGTTGCAGACGGAATCCGGCAAGGGAACGGTTTTCAACCTTTTCTTTCCTTTGGAAAACGTAAAAGGAATGGACAAGGCTTCTTGACGGTTGGCTCTACAAGGCGTGGATTAAACTTCGATTAAACAATACAATTTTCGGCAGGGCCCTTGCAAAACGGTTTGCCGGAGCCTGAACTACTGCGAGGTTACAATGAATGAACGACTCGATTCCATGATGAAACGCTACGAAGAGTTGTCCCTGTTGATACAGGATTCCGATCTGACCAAGGATCAAAAACGTTACCGGGACACGATGAGGGAATATTCGCAGCTTAGCGAAATTGTCGCGGCAAAGGACGAAACTGAAAGTCTGGCAAAACAGCTTGACGAGACCAAGACCATTGCCAATGAGGAAAAAGACCCCGGAATGCGGGAACTCGCCCGCGAGGAACAACGGGAGCTGGAAACCAGATTGCGAAATTCCGAAGACAGGCTAAAACTATTGCTTGTCCCCAAAGATCCGCTGGACGAAAAAAACATTATCATGGAAATCCGGGCCGGAACCGGCGGGGATGAAGCCGCGCTGTTTGCCGCAGACCTGTACCGTCTGTATTCGCGTTTTGCCGAAACCAAAGGCTGGAAATTCGAGATAATGAATATCAACGAAACGGAACTTGGCGGCATAAAGGAAATTGTTTTTTCGATTAGCGGCAATAACGTGTACGAAAATCTAAGGTACGAGTCTGGCGTTCACCGTGTGCAGCGTGTTCCTGCCACGGAAACCTCCGGGCGTATTCACACCTCGGCGGTAACCGTGGCGGTTCTACCCGAGGCGGACGAAACCGAAGTCGAGATAAAGCAGGACGATCTACGCATCGACGTTATGCGGGCTGGCGGCCCTGGGGGGCAAAGCGTGAACACGACGGATTCCGCCGTACGTATAACCCACCTGCCTTCCGGCCTAACCGTCCACTGCCAGGACGAAAAAAGCCAGATTAAAAACAAGGCCAAGGCCATGCGAATACTGCGATCGCGCATTTACGAAATGGAAGCGGCAAAGGCACAGGCTGAACGCGCCGAGGCCCGCAAAACCCAGGTCGGTTCCGGCGACCGCTCCGAAAGAATCAGGACGTATAACTTTCCGGACAACCGCGTTACGGATCACCGCATTGGCCTTACCCTGTACAAGCTGGATCGCATAATGGAAGGCGAGGCGGCGGAGGTTTTTGACGCGCTGAAACTTTCGGCCCAGGAAGAACTGCTGCGGAGTTCCAGTTCCGAAGCCTCCTAGCCTACAGTTGCCATGACCATTCGCGAAGTCCTTGCCGCCGGAAAAACCGGCCTGGCGGCGGCCGGCGTTGAAGCCTCGGCGCTGGACGCTTCCCTGCTTCTTGCCGAAGTTTTAGGGTGTAGCCGTTCCGCGTTGGTTGCCGCCGCCGGGGACTCCATCGGCGAATCTTTGTTTGCCGCGTTTAACGGATTAATAAAGCGGCGGGCGGCGGGGGAATGCGTTGCGTACATTCTGGGCAGGAAGGAATTCTACGACCTTGAATTTATGGTGAACCCCAACGTTCTGGTTCCGCGCCCCGACACGGAAACTCTGGTGGAAGCGGCACTCGCGTTTTTGTCGGCGGTTAAACACTCCGGACAACCGACGGATAAAAACCGGCCGCTGCGTATGCTCGATCTTTGCACCGGATCCGGCGCTGTGGCCATAGCCGTGAAACACCGGATGCCGGAACTGGAAGTCTGGGCCACGGACGTTTCCCCCCCGGCGCTGGAAATCGCCAAGGCCAATGCCGCGCGTCTTCTGCCGCCAAAGTCCATTAACTTCCGTTGCGGTAATCTTTTTGCGGCTTTTCCTGACCGGGAACGCCCAACGTTCCACTTGATTACCGGTAACCCCCCTTACGTTCCGGCGGGGGAAATCCCGGGCCTTTCCCCGGAAGTCCGCGCAGAGCCTGTTATTGCGTTGGATGGCGGCAAGGATGGACTGGATATTGTTAAAACCATTGTTTTGCATGCCCCGGAATTCCTCTTCCGGAATGGAGCCCTAATGCTGGAGGCGGATCCGCGTCAAATGCCGGAGATTGCTACTCTGCTTGGGAACGCCGGCTTTGCGGAGATGCGGACTCACTTGGACCTTTCCGGAATGGCGCGGGTTGTTGAGGCAAAATTGCGCGTCTTCCCTTGACAGTTGATTCCGCGTGGCAGATACTATTATTAGCTGAGGCAATTTGCCCAGACACACTTTTTGCAGGGGGAAAACTATGGCTGAACTGAAAGGCTCGAAAACAGAGCAGAACCTGATGGCGGCTTTCGCGGGAGAATCCCAGGCGCATACCAAGTATCAGTACTACGCTTCCAAGGCCGAAAAAGAAGGTTTTATGCAGATCGGTGCTTTCTTTCGGGAAACCGCGCTCAACGAAAAGGAACACGCGAAAATCTGGTTCAAGTTTCTCCACGGCAACAGCGTGCCTGACACCAAGACCAACCTTAAAGATGCCGCCGACGGCGAAAACTACGAGTGGACGGACATGTACGCCGGTTTTGCAAAAACGGCTAAAGAAGAAGGGTTTGCCGACATAGCCGTTCTGTTCGAGTACGTTGGAAAAATCGAAAAAGAACACGAAGAGCGTTACCGCAAACTGCTTGCCAACATCGAAGGTGACAAGGTTTTTTCCAGTGATGCGGAACAGTCGTGGCACTGCGGTAACTGCGGGCACATCGCTACAGGCAAAAAAGCCCCGGAACTCTGCCCCGTTTGCAAACACGCCAAAGCCTACTTCCAGGTTAGAGCTGAAAACTATTAACAATATTCAGCGGCGGGGCGGGATTATCGCCCTGCCCTGCCTGCCTACCAAGTCTTTGTAAAAACCGGCTTCCGGTAGTTTCACCTACGCAGAATTTCCTCAATACGTTCAAGTTCCTCATTGGAAAGCGCGGGCCGGGATAGCGCGGCCAGGTTTTCCCGCAACTGGGCGGAGGAACTTGCACCCACCAGCACCGACGTGATGCGGCTGTCCCGCAGTATCCACCAGATCGCAAGCGCGGCCAGGGTCCTCCCCCCCGCCTTGGCGATGTCGTTCAGCGCGCGAAGTTTTGCGAGCAGTTCCGGGGTGATGGAATCCGGTTTCAGAAACTCGCCCCTGGAAGCCCGCGAGCCTTCCGGAATGGAACCGGACAGGTACCTGTCCGTCAAAAGACCCTGCGCCAGCGGCGAAAAACAGATGCAGCCCACGCCCTCTTTTCCAAGAACATCCAGAAGTCCGTCCTCGATCCGGCGGTTCAGCATGGAGTACGAAGCCTGGTGTATAAGGCACGGCACGCCGAGGGAACGCAAAACGGAAACCGCCCGGGCGGTTTGCTCCGGGTCGTAATTTGAAACGCCCACGTACAAAGCCTTGCCCCGGCGCACAATGTCGGCAAGCGCCGTCATGGTTTCCTCAAGCGGGGTGTCCGGGTCCGGGCGGTGATGGTAAAAAACATCGACGTAATCCAGCCCCATGCGTTTCAGGCTTGCGTCCAGACTGGCCGTCAAATACTTTCTGCTGCCCAAATCGCCGTAGGGCCCGGGCCACATGCCGTAACCGGCTTTGGTGGAAACGGTAATCTCGTCCCGGTAAGCCCCCAGGCCGTCTTTAAGAATGCGCCCAAAAGCGATCTCCGCGGAACCGGGCGGCGGCCCGTAATTGTTGGCAAGGTCAAAGTGGGTTACCCCGGCGTCAAACGCCGCCAGCACCGTTTCGCGCCCGGTTTCGTAGCGGTCCACGCCGCCAAAGTTGTGCCAAAGCCCAAGGGAAATCTCCGGAAGTTTAAGGCCGCTTTTTCCGCACCTTCGGTAATTCATCGCACCATAGCGATTCTCGTTCGCCGTGTATACCATGGAACCTCCGCCGATATTATATCACACCCCGGCTAGGTTGCAATGCCCTGTTCCGCAACCAGCTTCGAGCCCATCTCCCGCAGTTGGTACTTCTGTATCTTTCCGCTTGCGGTAAGCGGGTAGCTGTCAACGAAAAAAACATATTTGGGAATCTTGAAGCGGGCAATCTGGCCCCTGCAAAAACCCTGCACGTCTTCCTCGGTCATCGCGGCATCCGGCTGCAGAATGACAAACGCCCCCACTTCCTCGCCGTACTTGTGGCTGGCAATGCCCACCACCTGCACGTCCCTAATACCGGGCATGGTGTACAGAAAGTCCTCGATTTCCTTGGGATAAATGTTTTCGCCGCCCCGGATAATCACGTCCTTGATGCGCCCGGTAACCTTGAACAGCCCGTTTTCGTCCTGCACGCCAAGGTCGCCGGAGTGGAGCCACCCGTTTTCGTCGATGCACAGAGCGGTGGCCTCCGCCATTTTGTAGTAGCCTTCCATGCTGTTGTAGCCGCGGCTGCACAGCTCCCCGGAAACGCCGACGGGACACTCCTCCCTTGTTTCCGGGTTTCGCACCGTTACCTCAACACCGGGCATGGCCCGCCCCACGGTCGAAACCTTTACCTCGATTTCGTCGGCGAAACTGGTCTGCGTCATTACCGGGGATGCTTCGGTCAGGCCGTAGCAGATCGTAACTTCCTTCATGTGCATCTGGTCGATAACCTGGCGCATGGTTTCGATTGGACAGGGCGACCCCGCCATGATTCCGGTGCGAAGGCTGGAAAGATCGAACATCTTAAACATGGGGTGGTTAAGCTCGGCGATGAACATCGTGGGCACGCCGTACAGCGCGGTACACTTTTCCTTTTGAACCGTCGCCAGTACCCTGAGCGGATCAAACCACTCGACTATGGCCGCGGCCGCGCCGTGCGTCAGCGCCGCCATCATCCCCAGCACCAGGCCGAAGCAGTGGAACAGCGGCACCGGAAGGCAGACAATGTCCCTGTCGGTAAAACGCTGGTTCATGCCGATCCCCCAGCCGTTGTTAAGAATGTTCCGGTGCGTAAGCATTACGCCCTTGGGGAATCCGGTGGTTCCGCTGGTGTACTGCATGTTGACAACATCGCCGCAGCTAAGCGACGCTTCTATTTCCAGCATCCGCGCCCCGTCGCAGTGTTTCCCCAGCAGCAGCAGCTCGTTGAGGCCGTACATTCCCCGGTGTTTCTGCTGCCCGACATAGACAACGTTTTTTAGACACGGAAATTTTTCCGAGTTGAGGTGTCCGCGCTGGGTTGTCTTTAGTTCCGGGACAAGCTGGTTTACCATACCGACGTAATCCGAATCGCGCCACCCGTCGGCTATGCACAGGCAGACCATGTCGGACTGCCTAAGCACGTACTCAAGCTCGTGGAGTTTGTAAGCGGTGTTAACGGTAATAAAAACCAGGCCTATTCTGGCGCAGGCGAACATCACCGTGTTCCAGTCCGGCACGTTGGTCGCCCACATTCCGACATGGTCGCCTTTTTTTAAGCCCATTGCCAAAAATCCCTTGGCAAGCTCGTCCACGCGCCTGTCGAATTCGCCGTAGGTAAACCGGAGTCCGCGATCCGCGTACACGATAAAATCGCGATCCGGGTTTTCGGCGGCCTTTTCACGCAGCACCGCGCTCATTGTTTTTTCGATGTAGTCCATGCGTTCCCCCTTCGCTTACAGGGGCGTGTAAACAACGGTAAGAATCCGCACGGGCGAATCCTCGGCGCATGACACGCAATGCGGCACGATCGCGTCGTAGTAAACCGAATCCCCAGCCTTCAGCGTTTCAACGGTGTTGCCGTACTCGAACCTGAGGGCCCCGGAAACGACGTGGATGAACGCCTCGCCCTCACTGGCGGCCTCTTCCCTGACCGCGCCGGGCCTGATATCGACAAGAAACGGTTCCATGTGCCGGCCGCCCTTTGTGGCCGCCAGCGACTTGAAGACAACCCCCTTGCGGCTGGCCGACAAAGCCGCCGTCGAAGCGGAGGCGCTGTGCGCGCGGGTGATTACCGGCCCCTGCTCCTCGTAATCGTCCAGAAGCGTACCCAGCCGAACGCCGAACGCCTGCGCTATTTTTAGAAGCGTGGCCAGGTCCGGGATAAGCCCCTCGTCTTCTACCTTGGCGATTAAATCGACGGAAATGCCGCTTCGTTCCGCCAGTGTATTCCTGTCAATGGAATATGTGTCGCGTAATCCCGTAATTCTTTGCCCTAGTGTGTTTGCTTTCATGTGGATATTATGTGGTATTTTGTCTGGAAAAACAAGTCCGCGCACCATACCGGCCGCTAAGCCCGGCGATTCCCCGGTTTACCTGTAATTTCCGGCTTACACCGTGGATGTAAGCTCTCTCTGGATGTCCTCCGGTACAATTCATTGACAAAAGCAGAGGTTTTCTGTATAATGTACCGTAGATTCAAATACAAGTAGGTACAACCATGAAAAATCAAAGCATCAAGTCAAAAATCGTGATAATGCTGGCCATTATCATGCCAATCACGATTGTGGTAGTTGGTATCGTTCGTATAGGCGAAACGCAAAGCCTGTCCATGGCAACCGTAGCCGAGCGTCTGGAAAGCAACGTCGTCATGACCGATCTGGTCTTCACCAAAATGATGAACAACGCCTGGAGTACGCTGGATGTCATTTACGCCTTCCCGGCCTTGCAGGCTGCCATGCGGGGTGCCTCCATAGAGCCCCTTCATTATGTCTTATGGCCACTGTTCGAGATAAACACGATGCTGGGCGAAATAACGCTTGGGGGCAACGTGTTCGAATACGGCGTTTACGGCGCCTTAATGACTAAAGACAGCGATTTCTACATACTGTACTCGGCCTTCACTTTTCCCATGGCCCCGGGTT
>Ga0209755_10003605_pt1 | contig 19217 bp, 18 predicted proteins | sample TergutCo191P1_FD_187301 | JGI IMG/M metagenome (GOLD analysis project Ga0209755, IMG submission 187301) | Cornitermes sp. P1 segment gut microbial communities from Petit-Saut dam, French Guiana - Co191P1 (SPAdes) (version 2) | ecosystem: Host-associated > Arthropoda: Insects > Digestive system...
GCATCGTAGGAGGAAATTTCGCCGTTATGTACAACGGAATAATCGAGTAGGGCAAAGGGATGCGCGCCGCCCCACCAGCCGGGGGTATTTGTAGGGTAGCGGCCATGCGCGGTAAAGCAGTAGCCTTCGTATTCTTCCAGCCGATAAAAGCGCCCTACGTCCTCTGGGAAGCCCACCGCCTTGAACACGCCCATGTTTTTACCGCTGGAAAATATGTAGGCGCCCTTGATGGTGGTATTTACCCTAAACACGTATTTTGCCGTAAATTCGCGTTCGTCCAATTGGCTATCGTTTAATTTTGTGGGTAGGGGTGTTACAAAATAGCGCCATATAAGGGGCTCGTCTGTTACTTCCTTTATTTTACGCACGGGTATTTTGGAAAGGTTGATGATGTCGAAATGCCTCTCTATAAATTCTTCACAGTCCCGTTTGGCAGAAGTGGAATCGTAAAATACATGAAAAGCGTAATAATCGCTGTATTCCGGATAAATGCCATAGGCCGCAAAGCCGCCGCCAAGACCGTTAGAACGGTCGTGCATTATTGCTATTGATTTTATTATGTCCTCTCCGCTCATGCGCTTGCCGGATCGGTTGATGATTCCGGATAGCGCACAACCCGCTGGTATTCTTATTTGCCCTTCCTTCAACATATTAAGCAGTCCTCCCCAAATGAAAAAGGCGTTCACCGCGCAAATGCTTGCGTGGTGAACGCCCTTGTTCACTTATTTAAATGGATAATAATATATTTTCAGAAAAAAGTCAACAGGTAATCCAGTTGGTGACTCACAGTCACCAACTGAGCTTAAAGGTAGTGCCGGCGCTACCGGCAAAAACCAGCAGATCACCTTTCTTTAGCTCAACAGTATTTTTGTCGTTAATAGAGGAAAGGTGCTTATATTCAAGCTCGTTATTATAAGCGGCAAAAACAGCCCCGTCAGGCACATCAACGGTAATTGTTTTTTCAGGCGCCCAAAAGAATTTGGCATATCCGTCAGAGTCGATTTTCACTTCCGTACAGCTATCATCAAGCGCAGTAACATGATCCTCGCTAATATATATGCCGTCTTTTGAGAAGAGGCGCTCTTGCCCGCCGACATTTTCAAAGCGTAAATCGGCAACATCGCGGAAGTACAGCACGTTTTGCGCTTTGTTTTCGTCAAGTATGCGGCAACCGCCGTAGGCGTAGCCTAGTTCGGCATCCACCGTAAGCCCGCCCTTGGCAATATTAGTAAGCGCAGGCGCAGATAAGAAACTTGGCGATGACGGAAACTCATTTAATTGGAAATAATTTTTAGCTTTACGAGCCGCCCAAGCTTTAGCAACGCTATCACTAATCGGATTTTTAGCAAGACGCTGGAAAGCAAAGGCCTTCCAATAAGCCACACCTATACCAGGAAAGTTAAGCCCGATATTACCTTGCACAAAGGTAAGCCCGCCGGGTTTTTCCACAAAGCTAACAATGACAGAGCCGTCCTCGTTTTTAAATTGGCCGTTACCGCAGTAATTAACCGTCTGCGCGGGAACAAATTTAGGTAACAGCTCTGGTAGTGCAATTTCGCCATTTTCAATTTTTACGTCAATTAAGCGTGTATTAGCCGCATAAACGCCTTCAAAAGAAAGTAGATAAGCCGGCATATCTTCCTTTACAGGTGCCGTAAATGGCGGCGGGGATTTTATTTCTTTAATAATGCCGTATTCCTTTAAGGCTTCTTGCAGAAGCATTGTCGCTAAAAGACCGTTTGTAATAGATATACCGCCAGAGGAGGTAACAGCCGCAATCATATCATGCTCAGGCAAGCACATTAGCGCGGCATGATACTGGCTGGTATCGCCGCCTTTTACCAGGGCCGTAATTCCAAACTTATCAAATGGCGGCTGATGCACATGATCCCAGCCAAGCCCGTATGCAAAAATATTGTAATCTTCATTATCATCAGGCCAAAAAGCGCCTTTGGTATATTCTTTTTCCGCCATAGCCTCGGCAGATTTTTTAGAAAGTATCTTTTTACCGATAAGAGCTTCGCCGAACCTACACATATCGTCCGTAGAGGCCACAAAACCGCCTGTGCCCATAAGATTAGTTATTTCCCGGGGAATAGCCTCTTCTGAAAACGGCAAATAAAACCTGGCCATATTCGATTTATCGTCTAGGCTTTCCGGGGTTTTGGTATTTTTAATGCCCAGCGGTTCAAAGAAATGCTTTTCCATAAACTTAGTAAAGCTTAAGCCGCTTACACGCTCTGTCAATATCTCTAAAAGCTGAAAGCCGTCGTTGCAGTACTCTGAAAACTCGCCCGGTGCATATTTCAAATTGCAGGTTTTTAAATTTTTAAGCAAATTATCATGGGTAAATGTACTGGCTTCCTCAAATAAGAAACTGCCAAGAAAATGCGTACCGTAAATACCAGAAGCATGGTTCATAAGATGCCTAACGGTAATTTTCAAATAGCGCTCGTCAGCCATTTCAAAGTCGGTAATATAGTCCTTAACAGGCTTATCAATATCCACCAAGCCCATATCTACAAGCAACATAACCGCCGCTGTAGAATAAACCTTACTAACCGAACCTATGCCGTACATAGCCTTATTATCCGGCTTCTTATTACTCTTCTTATCAAAAACGCCAGAAGAGCCGGACAAAACAATTTCGCCCTTATACATAAGCGAATACTGCACGCTGGTAACATTAAAATGCTCGATCATTGAAGCGTTAATCTTTTCCGCTTTCTCGTGAATAAAATCTAATTTCATAATTTTATAGCCTCCTGTGCTAGTTTTGCCGCCTCGTCAAACTCGCTATGTAAAATATGGGCAGAAATTTTACTAAGCAATTCCTTGGTATTTTTAGACCATTTCATTCTATCAAGCTTATTTAAAGAGTCTTTAATAGCTCTTTTGTTCAGGCTTTCGCAGTCCCACTGTATTATTGTAAGCTGTTCGCGTAAAAAGGCCGGGTTCTCGTCCGGAACATCCTCTGCCGCTATTTTGCGCATTAGCATGGTACTTAAGGTTTTAAGCTCTTCTATAAATATCGGGGTTTTTAAGCGTATCGTCGTTACATCGCCGTCGTAGCCGGCCAGTTCCAATGCGGCGGCCATTTCCGCAAGCCTGGGCTCGCCTATATTAAAGAGTGAGCTTTTTGCGCCGTGGGTGGAAATTGCGTATTGCTTTATCATTTCATCGTTCCAGTTTCTTTCCATAAAGGCGCTTAAAAAGTCTATGGCTTGCCGCATATCGCGCAAAAAGGCCTCCATTATCTGGCCAGATATGCCAGATTTTTCGTCTTTATTAGCCGCCATAATGCGCCTGGCAGATTCCACAATTTCATCAGGATAATTGTCACGTATCAAACGCTTTAAATACATATCCAGATGCAGTAAATCAATAGGCTTCGAGATAAAACCCTGGAAGCCGTTATTTAAAAATAACTCTGACTGGCCTAATATAGCGTTGGCCGTTAAAGCCACAATGGGAAGGGCGTAGCCGCGGTCCCGCATAAGCCTGGCTGTTTCAATGCCGTCCATATCCGGCATCATATGATCCATAAAAATTACATCGTACAGCTTGCCAGTTTGGATAATCTCCAAAGCCTCAAAGCCGCTACTTGCCAGGTCTACAGATAAGCCGTAGGGCAATAACAAGCCCTTAGCCACAAATAGATTAGATTCCTGGTCGTCAACTACCAATACCCGCCCGTAGTTCATGGGCTCGTAGGTGAAATCTTCGTTTTTGCGTGTTGACAGGTCGTCAAACTCTAATTTTTTAATGTTTTCGATAGTCTCCTGGCTTAAATGTTCGTCGCCTTCCACAATTTGCGGTATGCGTACGTGAAACCAGCTTCCTTTATCGCTTTCGCTATCTTCTAAAATTTCGCCCTTCATAAGCTTTACCAACTGCCGGGAAATAGATATGCCAAGCCCGGCTTCTTCGTCAATAACTCCGCGGCCTGTATCGCTAACGCTAAAGCTTAGCTGCTTGTCCTCATAGTTAAAGGCCAAAGAAATATAACCCTCTTCCGTATGGTCAACCGCGTTTGACAATAAGTTATTAATAACCTGTTTTACCCTAAGAATATCACCAATAAAATAAGCCGGAAGCTTTTCGTCAATATCCACCATAAAGCGAATATTCTTATTGCCGCCAAGTTGCATTAAAAATAGCTGTATAGAGTCCATTATTAGGCTTGCGCTGGAATACACTTTTTCCCGCAGCTCCACCTTACCGGCAGATACCTTTGAAAGGTCTAAAATATCGTTTATGATGGAGGTTAAAAGCTCTGTGGAATTCTGAATTTGTAAAAAAGCCTCTTCAACTTGCGGGCTGTGGCCGCCTCTTTGTAGCTGGATATGCGCTATGCCGTTTATTACACTTACGGGCGTTCTTATCTCGTGGCTCATGCGGGCTAAAAACTGACTTTTTGCCCGGCTTTCTTCTTCTACATTGCCCAGCCTTATTAGCTTGGCGGATAGAGATTTAAAGTCGCGCAAATCTTGCAAGTAGACGGTTATTGCAGTTTCGCCGTCAAGCTCTAAACGCAATAAATTTACCCGGCATTCTATTTCTTCGCCAGAAGCGTCCAGATGGGTGTAGTCAAAGTTAGCCTGACCGTTTTTCATAACCTCGCTAATAGCCGCATGTTTGGTAAGGTAGCCGACTTCCTGCCGTTCCTCTTTTGGGAAAATTTCACGATAGCGCCTAAGCGCCTCATCTTTGCTGGCAAAGCCAAAAAAGCTTACCGCCGCCTTATTGCAGTCAATGGCTGTGGCGTCTGGCCGTATCAAAAAGCACGGGATAGGCGCAGAGTCTAACATAAGTTGAAGATGGTTTTCCATATGTCAAGCCCCCCTTAGTTGAAGTTCGACACGCTTTAACAGCTCATGTTCAGAAAAAGGTTTTTTTATGAAATCTACCGCGCCCGCTAAGCGTCCTTTTGTCTCGGAAGCTGTATCGTTTAGGCCCGTTAAAAATATGACCGGTATATCTTTATACTCATCTTGAGATTTTAATTGTTTAAGTACTTCAAAGCCGTCCATTTCTGGCATATATATGTCTAATAAAATAATGTCCGGTACAATTCTTTTGATTAGCTTAAACATAGACGCACCGGAAGGCAGGGTCATTACGTTATAATGTTCCTCTAAAACCTCTTCAGCCTTGGCTAAATTAGTGTCGTTGTCATCGACAATAAATACCGTTTTTTGCACAAGACACCTCTTGAATTTTTTGAAGATCATACCATAAAAGCTTTCGGTTTACAATCGCTTTCTTTGCTGGCCACAAACTGCAAGCCTTCGAGTGGGAGTAAAAAATTATTCAAGTAGGAAGGCTAAACCGACCCAGAGGCTTTGCGATAGACTTATTTCATTAATTCCATATACTTGTCGCCTGTGAGGTTAAAGTCTACTTTGCAGAATTGTTTAAGTACAGCCGTGCCTATAAGGTCATTTGTTTTGCGGGAGGCGTGGCATATTGCGGGGGCGTTGCATATGTGACCTACTTGGTTATTGTGGGAAAACAGCGAAATTTCACCCAAACTTTTATAGTTGCTTTTTTCGCCGTCGGCGTGTTTACCTGTTACACTTTGAAGTTTTGCCAAGTCCGGTTCAGAGCCAGAGAAGCCGAGCCGTCTCAATGTGCCGTGGCTCAGTACAAGGGCATTGCACCCTGTATCTACTTTGAAGTCAACCGATTTTATGCGCCCCTGCACCAATACCCACATAGTAACAAACCACTGGTGGTTGGAATCAACGGACAATTCAAGTCGTACAGTTTTCTGCGCAGTCATTCTACAAACACGCTCCCAACACACAGTGGTTCTAGTGCGCCACAAACCAGCAATGCATTTGTTCCATCTGCTTCAATGTCACATATTGCATTTACGGCTTCTTCATTGTCACCAATAAACCGTATAACCCCGCCCGTTACGCCGTTATACTTTCCGGCGACCAAATCCGTAAGCACAACCCAGCGGCATTCGCTTTGGTCTTTAATTGCTTGCACAGTAACATAATCACCAATTTTCATTACCAGCACCACCTTTCCAAGGGTATTATGCATTAACATAAATTAAAAATCAAATCCTTAAGCCTAGCAGGTACCAATATGGAACTTGACAAAGTTCCTATTAATGGAATATTATTCGATTTTAGTAAAGATGATACATATACTGCAAAAGGAAGTTACGGAGAGTGAATACATTGGATAAAAAACGCAAAACAATATTTTTAGTAGACGATGATATGACAAACCTGACAATAGGAAAGAGAGCGCTATCGGGCGTATACAATGTATTTACGCTAAATTCCGGCGCAGATATGCTTGAAATGCTGGGCAATCTACAGCCAGACCTAATTTTACTGGATGTCAATATGCCGGAAATGGACGGCCATGAAGCAATCAAGCTACTAAAAGCCGACGGCAAAACGGCTCACATACCGGTAATTTTCCTAACAGCCCTAAACGACGAGGCAACGGAGGTAGAGGGGCTAAGCTTAGGGGCCATAGATTACATAACAAAGCCGTTTTCCACGCCGCGCTTACTAAAGCGACTAGAAGTGCATCTTCTGGTAGAAGAGCAAAAGCGCGAGCTACTATTCTTAAACAATAACTTGGAACAAATGGTAGACGAAAAAACAGAGACGGTAGTAGAGCTTAAAAACGCGATTCTATCCGCAATGGCAGAGCTAGTGGAATACCGGGACGAAATAACCGGCGGACATATAGTAAGAACCCAAAGATACATAAAAGCCCTAATGGACGCAATGAAGGCGCAAGGAATATACAAGGAAGAAGTATCGACACTGGACGAGGAGCTTGTAATGCAATCGTGCCAGCTACATGATGTCGGCAAAATAGCGGTAAAGGATTCCATATTAAGCAAGCCAGGAAAACTTACGGCAGAGGAATTTGAATCAATAAAAGCGCACACCACATTTGGCGAAAAGGTAATATTAAGGCTAAAAGAGAAAACAATGGACAGCGATTTTTTGGAATACGCCCGAATATTTGCGGTATCGCATCACGAAAAATGGGACGGAAACGGCTATCCCAAAGGCTTAAAGGGCGAGGATATTCCGCTATTAGGCAGAATGATGGCTATAGGCGATGTATACGATGCCCTAGTAGAGCCGCGCCCATACAAAGGAGCCTTTAGCCACGAAGAGGCTGTGGATATTATCTTAAAAGGCAAGGGCAATCATTTTGACCCGGTTTTAATAGATGTATTTGAAAAAATAGCCGATGTATTCAAAAAAATAGCGACGGAAGTAAACGGATAAAGGAGAAAAACAGTGTCGGTAAAAACAAGAATTTTGCTTGTAGTTATGGTAATAACCATAATTGCAACAACATCAGTAGCGCTAATAAGGGCCGGTCAGATAGATACTCAAAACGCCATGTTACTTGAGGAACGTCTAAAAGGCAACGCAAACATGGCCTTTGGTATTTTTGAGACAATAAGAACCTACACTCTATGGATGCTGGATACAGCGGCAAGCTATGCCAAGCAAGAGTTTAACGGTAGCTATAATTTAGACTCGCAGATCAGGAATTTATTTAACAATATGAATCATACAGAAAACGGCGTTTTTACATATGAAAATATAGTCGTGTTTGACGCTGATTTTAATATACTAACCGTGGCCAATCCAAACGGAGATTTAGCCGATATATTAATGTTTAGCGAATATATGACGGAAATGTTAGCCGGTCAATGGATTTCTCCTACGTTTGTAAGCGGTCAAAGCGGCAGATTGCAAATTATGTTCACACAGCCGGTTACATATAACAATATCTTGCTTGGATGGGTTGCGATTACCAATAACACTAAAATGCTGGCTTATTTTTTAAGAGATTTTGTACAGGTCTACGACAGTTTTATTAACATAGCAGACCGCTCTGGCGTAATCTTCTTTTCCAACAGGCCAGATGCCTATATGGGCAGACATGTTAATGACTTGGGTGTAATAGAAGCCTTTGGCGAAATACCCATGAACATGATATTTGAACATAACTCTGCCCTAACCGGCATAGATAAAATTGCCTATGTAACCTATGACCCGCAGTTAGACTGGACTATAGTAAGCTTTTTTGATGCCGATGCCGTAGAAGATACCGCACATCTTATATTTGCGTCACTACTGCCGACAGTGACGGGAATAATTGCGGCGGCTGGTTTAATTGTACTAATTATCCACTACTCACTAAAATCTCTACAGGCTTTGGCTGACAGTGCAACGGAAGTTTCAAGGGGTAATATGTCGGTAGATTTTAGGGTAAAAAGAAACGACGAAATAGGGCAAGTGGGCAACTCATTTATAGAAATTGTGCGGGTTTTGAATATTTTGCGAAGCAATTTCAAGGAAGCGGAAAGCGCAATGGCACGTGGCGAAACGGAATATAACCTGATAGATTCCCGCCTAAGCGGAATATACGACGAAATGCTGACCAGTACAAGCAACATTTTAGGGCACATGAAGCAGGCACAGATAGACGCAGAAAACGCCTCTAAGGCCAAAAGCGACTTCCTATCAAAAATGAGCCACGAAATAAGAACACCCATGAACGCCATTATAGGAATGGCAGAGCTTATTCTGCGGGAAGATCTTTCTAACTCAGTACGCGACCAGGCGACAACAATAAAGCAATCTGGCGACCATCTGCTTTCCATTATCAACGATATATTAGACCTTTCAAAGGTAGAAAGCGGAAAGCTAGAGCTTGTAAGTGCGGAATATCTTTTCCATTCAATTATTCATGATGTTGTTAGCATAATAAAGATGCGTATGGCTAACCCAAATGTACGTTTTGCCGCCTATATGCAGCACGACATACCCAACGAGCTTTACGGTGACGAGGTAAGGGTGCGGCAGGTGCTTCTTAACGTACTAACAAACGCGCTTAAATACACAAACGAAGGGCATTTTTCGCTAGAAATAAAAGCAGAAAAAACATCAGAAGCTACAATAACACTTATCATGAAAATAAAAGATACCGGCATAGGCATAAAGCCGGAAGATATGCAAAAGCTTTTTAGTGAGTTTGCCCAGTTTGATTTAGAGAAAAATAAAAATGTAGAAGGAACAGGCCTAGGGCTGGCCATAACAAGAAACCTTGTAAAACTAATGGGCGGCACGGTAGAGGTAGAAAGTACATACGGGGAAGGCAGTGAGTTTACTATAACATTGCCGCAAAAGTACAAAGAGACTGACAATGAGCCGCCGGCCTTTGCAGATAAAACTGTGCTTATTTATTGCCGGGTGCCATTAAATACGGAATACATCAAACTTTCGCTGGAAGATTTAAAAGTGAGCTACCAGGTAGTTTTAGACGAGCAAGATCTGCAAAACAAGCTGACAGAAGCAAACTGGGATTTTGTATTTGCAGAAGCAGACCTAGCCTATACCGCACAGCGTGCTGTTAAGAGTAACAAGCTTTCTTCAAAGGTGATAATGCTGGCAGATTCTTACGATGCTACTTACGAGGTACGGGAAGGGCACGACTTCTCTTTGCTTATAATGCCGGCGTATTTTATTTCTATAGCGAACGTATTAAGCGGCGGGGATATGGGCTATTCTGAAAGCAACCAGCAGTCAGAATTCTTCTGTGCGCCAGAGGCAAAGGTGCTTATTGTAGACGATATAGATACCAACCTAAAAGTAGGCGAAGGCTTACTAAAAATATACGAGATGGAAGTAGATACCTGTGACAGCGGCAAAAAAGCCATAGAAGCCGTGCTTGCCAAGGATTATGACCTAGTATTTATGGATCATATGATGCCAGAAATGGACGGGATAGAGGCAACAAGGATTATCCGTAGCCTAGGCGGTAAGCATGTAGATTTGCCGGTAGTAGCCCTAACCGCAAACGCGATTGTGGGTGCGCGTGAAATGTTCTTCCAAAATGGCTTTAATGACTTTTTGTCTAAGCCGATAGAGGTCAGCAAACTGAATAGCATTTTAGCAAAATGGATTCCGACAGAAAAGCAAAAGCCCGCGAATTCTATCAAAACGCAAGAGGAAGTAGAAATTATCGAGATTGCGGGTATAGATACCGCTAGGGGCATACAGCTATCCGGCGGCAAAACAGAGTATTATTTGGATACCTTGAAAATATTCCATAAAGACGGCAAGGATAAGCTAAAACAATTGCCGGAATGCTTGGAAAATAGCGACATATCGCTCTATACTACTTACGTACATGCGCTTAAATCTGCCAGCGCCAATATAGGGGCAGGGGAGCTATCTAAGGCCGCGCAAGACCTAGAAAGCGCAGGTATTAGCCAGGATATGGATTATATTAACGAAAACAACGCCGGTTTTATGGCCGGCTTGGAAGTATTGCTTAATGAAATTGCCAAAGTACTAGTACCCGATAATACCGAGGGTCTTGATAACAGCAAACTAAAACCACAGCTAGATGCCCTTAAAACCGCAATGGAAAGCTTTGACCTAGATGCGATTGAGCAAATATCTGAGGATTTACAGGCCTATACAAGCTTGCCGGATATTGGCGATGCCTTGGGCGAAATACTCAAAAGCGTTTTCCTTAGTAAGTATAAGCAAGCGGCTGATCAGATTGAGGAGCTTTCCATTTAATACACTAACACCGACTTAATATTATCGTAGCCGGCAAGTGCTTCCCGGCCGCCTAGGCCGTCCAGTTCTATTAGGAAAGAAAATCCCACTACCTTTGCGCCAAGCCCTGTTACTAGGTCGGCTACGGCTTTGGCTGTGCCGCCTGTTGCCAGCAGATCGTCTACTAAAACGATTTTACTGCCCGGTACTATGGCATCGCGGTGTATTTCTATTTCTGCCTGGCCGTATTCTAGGTCGTAGGCTATTTTTGCGGTTTCTGCCGGTAGTTTGCCTACCTTGCGGGCCGGTACAAAGCCTTTGTTCATTTTATAGGCCAGCGGCACGCCGAAGATAAAGCCCCGTGATTCCGGCCCTATTATTATGTCGTAGTCTATTCCTTCAAGGCTTTCTGCCACTGCGTCTACAGAGGCCTTTAAGCCTGCCGGGTCTTTTAGTGCCGTGGTTATATCACGGAACATTATGCCCTTCTTTGGGAAATCTGGAATATTACGTATCATTTGCTTTAGATCCATTTTCATTCTCCTTATTTGGCTTTTATTTTGCTTTTATTCTAAAATCTCTTATGCGGATTTGTACGCTTGTACGACCGTTGAAGGTGTTGGATTCTACTGTGTGGGCTACGTCCATTACTAAGCCAGAGGCATCGCCAGATACTACCCGGCGGTAGTTTACTTCGCTATAGTTTTCTTGTAGCTCTTGCAGAAATAAATCGTTTAGGCCGAAGGCTATGCCTTTTATTCTGTTATAAAACGTGAAAATTAGCGTGCTTTTTTCGGGAATCATTCGCAAGGCCTCTACTTGCAGGTTTTTTGTTACAAACAGCGGCTCGCGGTTGCCCTTGCCGAAGGGGGCTAGTAGCGATAGTTCGTCTGCCAATATTAAGTTTATTTCTTCGGTCGGTAGCTCTCCGTCTATATGCACTATGGCTTGCAGATCATCGGCGGTTAAGGTGTTTGATTCGTTTAGCCGTTTTTTTAACTTATCGGCGTTTTCTTGCGGTAGCGATAAGCCCGCCGCCATTGCGTGGCCGCCGAAACGTAAAAATAAATCCCGATTATCGCAAAGCGCCTCGAACATATTATAGGCCTCTATCGAGCGGCCAGAGCCCTTTAATATCCCCGCCTCGCTAGAGCTGGTAAGCACTATCGCCGGACGGTTGGTGGCCTCTTTTATTCGCCCGGCTACTATGCCCGCTATGCTTTCGTGGCATTGCTCGTCCACCAAAACTAGTATGTTATCTTCTATTTCGGATAACTTCTCTAAGGCTCTTTCCGCGCATTTTCTGGTGATGGCCTTTCGCTCTTCGTTTAGCTCGTATAGTGACTGCGCTAGTGATTTTTGCTCTGCTGTATCTTCTGTAAGTAGCAAACGTACAGACATTTCTGCGCTTTCCAAGCGGCCTGTGGCGTTTATGCAGGGGCCTATTATGAAGCCTATTGTAAAGGTGTCTATTGGCTTGTCCATATAGCCTCTTAGCGCGATTAGTTGGCCTAAGCCAGGATTTAAGCGCTTGTTGGCGTTTAGGGCTTTTAGGCCTTCCTTTACCATGCTACGGTTATCGGCCATTAAATCTACTATATCGCAGACTGTGGCTATTGCGGCTAAGGCTAGTAATTCTTCGCGGATTGCTTTGAAATTTTGGCCGGTGTACCCGCAAAAAGCTTCCATCAACATAAAAGCCAAGCCCGCCGCGCACATTTCTTTGAATGGATACGGGCAGTCGGCTTGCTTGGGGTCTATTATTGCCAGGGCCGTAGGGCTTACATCGCCCGGCTCGTGATGGTCTATTATTATTACGTCCATGCCCAGCTTGTTGGCTTCTGTTACTTCCTCTAGCGCGGAAATGCCGTTATCGCAGGTTATTATTAGATCATGCTCGGTTTCCCGTATCGCCCTTACTGCCTCAATGTTTAGGCCGTATCCCTCCTCCTCCCGGTTGGGGATGTAGAAGTGGACATCTGCCCCGCACATTTTTAGGGCTTTATATAAAATTACGGTTGACATTACGCCGTCTGCGTCGTAGTCGCCGTAGATCATTATTTTCTCTTTTTTTTGTATGCCTTGGCTTATGCGCTCAAAAGCTTTTTTGGCGTCCTTCATTTCCATTGAACGATTTACCAGATTAGGCCGCAAGTAGGCTATTGCGGTGTTTTTGCTTCTTATGCCTCTGTTGGCCATTACCATGGCCGTTGCCTCTTTTATGCCCAACACGCGGGACATTAATGCCAGGTCGGCATCTGTTGTGATGGTCTGCCATTTCTTCATAGCTCGCGCCATACGGGTTCGCGATAGGTTAAAAGCTTAGCGCTTATTGTCCCTTCCTCAGTAATGCGTAACAGACCGTAGCCGCGCTCGGTATCTGGGTGAGGGTAGGTAGGACTGCCCGGGTTTAGAAATACAATGCCATCTTGCGTAAAGGTGGTCGCCAGATGGGTGTGGCCAAAAAGACAGGCGTCAACTTGTAGCTCTTGCGCCTTGTAGATTAGGTTGTCCAGCTTTGTTTTGACATCGTAGCGGTGGCCGTGGGTTATGAAGATCCGCTTGCCTGCCACTTCCACTACCCGCTCGTCGTAGGCGTCTACTAGCGGGTCGGTGTTGCCGTTTACTATATAATATATGTTGCTGTCTTTATCGGAACGGGCGTAGCGTGCCATATCCCGCGCATAGTCGCCAAGATGCACCACAGCCGCCAGCATACCCTGATAGTTTTGTAACAATTGCCCAATTGCCCCGGAATTCCCGTGGGTATCGCTTATTACTAATATATTAGCGCCGCTCATTATTTTTTTACCCCCAGTTTACTTCTATTCCTAATTTTAAACGCATATGTGTTAATGCCTGCGCCCGATGGCTTATTGCGTTTTTTACTTCTTCGTTTAGCTCTGCAACAGTGCATTTCATATCTTCAGCGTAGAATATAGGGTCGTAACCAAAACCATTTGCACCTTTTATCTCATGCGCTATTTTTCCAAACATAAATCCTTTTGTTTTTTGCATGTTGCCGTCCGGTTCTATACAGACTAATACGCATACAAAACGGGCGCATCTGTTCTTTTTGTCTGCCATTAGCTCTATTACTTTTTGGCATTTTTCCTCTTGAGCTATATCACCAAACCAATTGGCCGTTTGTACGCCGGGCTCGCCGTCCAGCGCTTCAATTTCTAAGCCAGAATCATCTGCTAAAACATGCCAATCTTTATACTTGTCTGGCAAGTATGCTTTTATTGCTTTTGCCTTTATTATAGCATTTTCTTCGTATGTTTGACCATTTTCTATAATATTTTCATCGAAGCCGATGTCGGCCAGGGTGAGGATTGTGTGATCTTCTCGGATAACTGCTTGTAATTCCTTTACTTTTCCTTGATTTTTGGTCGCTAAAATAAAATTCATTTCCTTTTCTCCAAATCTCTCCCAAAACAAAACAAAGCCCCCTGTACGGGGGCTATAATTATTTACTGCGGTTCAATCAATCCGTACTCGCCGTCGTTCCGCTTGTACACCACATTTACTTCATCGGTACTAGCCGAGCGGAATACAAAGAACGAATGGCCTAAAAGTTCCAGCTCCATTACGGCTTCCTGGGCGTCCATAGGCTTCACGGCGAAGCGTTTAGTCCTATGAATTTTAAAGTCAGGAGCTTCCGCAGGTTCTGGCTGCTCGTTCAGGTAAGATACTTCTTCGATTGTAGCCACATTGCGCCGGGAACGTTCCCTTATGCGGCTTTTGTATTTGATTATCTGTTTTTCTAAAACGTCTACAACGCTATCCAAACAGGCGATTACGTCAGTATCTGTTACCTCTGCCCTAAGCAGACGCTTGTTTAGGGGCATACTAACCTCCACTTTATATAAGTGACGGTTTTTGCTGATAGCGACAGATACCTCCGTATTTTCCGGAACCAGTCTTTGAATACGGTCGATCTTGTTTTCGGCTTTTTCCTTTACATCATCGTAAATCGAAATATTTTTACCAGTAAAATTGTATTTCATATTTTCTCCTTATTACGTGCCTTTCAGTCGGGCAAAGCCCTCCTTGCGGCAAGCAAAGTAATTTGTTGAAAGAAGCTAAGGTTCGCTTCTTTCCTTTAAATAAATTAGTTTGTTATCGCATTCTCGGTGTCTTTGTCGAAAACATGAATTTTGTTAAGGTCAAGAGCCATTTTAATGCGGTCGTTCACCTTAGCGGTGCTTCTTGGATTAACCCTAGCTGTAACAGGCTGGCCTGCAACGCTAAGATACAAGTATACCTCTGCGCCCAAAAGCTCGGTAACTTCAACATCTGCCATAATTTCAGAACCAGAGCCCGCTGCGGCAATAAACGCATCTTCGTCATGAAGATCTTCCGGACGTATGCCCATAACTACTGTTTTGCCTACATAGCCGCCGTCCTCAACAAGTTTTGCTTTAGCTTCAACAAGTTTAATATCAAATTCGCCTACGCCTAGCATTATATCGTTGCCGCTTTTTTTAACAACAGCTTCCAGCAAGTTCATTTGCGGAGAGCCAATGAAGCCGGCTACAAACATGTTATTAGGTCTATTATACAAGTTGACCGGGGAATCCACTTGCTGAATTACGCCGTCTTTCATAACAACTATACGGGTTCCTAGGGTCATGGCTTCGGTTTGGTCATGAGTAACGTAAATGAACGTAGTTTGCAGACGTTGATGGAGTTTTGTGATTTCGGTACGCATCTGCACGCGCAGTTTGGCGTCTAGGTTAGAGAGAGGTTCGTCCATAAGGAAAACTTGTGGTTCACGCACGATGGCGCGTCCCATAGCAACACGCTGTCTTTGACCGCCGGAAAGTGCTTTAGGTCTACGGTCAAGCAGGTTTTCGATAGCAAGAATTCTTGCGGCTTCATTAACGCGTTTTTCAATTTCGGCTTTAGGAGTTTTACGGAGTTTAAGGCCAAATGCCATGTTATCGTACACTGTCATGTGAGGATATAATGCGTAGTTTTGGAAAACCATCGCTATGTCTCTATCCTTTGGTGCTACGTCATTCATGAGCCTATCGCCTATGTATAGCTCACCTTCTGAGATTTCTTCAAGCCCTGCGATCATACGCAATGTGGTGGATTTACCGCAACCAGACGGGCCAACAAAGATTATAAACTCCTTGTCCTCCACGTCCAAACTGAAATCTGATACAGCCACCAGGCCGTTGGAATATCTCTTTAAAATATTGCTCAGTCTTAAGCCAGCCATTAGCTTGCCTCCTTTTTTTTACCCCGTTTGTTGGGGAATGGGTATTGAACGAATAAACTTCTTGTTTCGCAATGCAATAATACACGAATGATGTCGTAAGTACTATTGATTAAGTAAACAAATCGCATGTTACATTTTTGTTACATTTGCATGGGAATGTGCATAGCCGAGCCTTATCAGAACATATGTTTTGGCGCTGTAATTATCGCCCAAATGAATTTGGGGAGCTCTAACATGCGTCTGGCGCGGCTTGGATTGCTTAGTAAGCGGTACAGCCATTCAAGCCCCAGGCGCCGCATAAGCTTTGGAGCGCGGCGGACATTCCCGGCAAAAATGTCTATACTGCCGCCTATGCATAAAGTTATCTTACAAGGTAGTGTATGCAGATTTTTGGCTGCCCATTCTTCTTGTCTTAGCATTCCCATGCCTATTAGAAGAATGTCTGGCTTTAGATTGTTTATTTCTTCCAGGATAGTTTTTTCAGTTTCTTCATTAAAATAGCCATCGTGGGCGCCTATGGCGTTTATGCCCTGGCTTAGGAGGTTTTGCCGGGCTTTTTCTGCTATGCCCGGTGCGGCGCCCAGAAGGTAGCATGTGGCGTTTTTGGCGCTTTGTAGGAGTTCGAGAGTGATGTCGCAACCTGGAACGCGGGCCGGTAGGGGGATTTTGCGTAGTTTGGCGGCTATTAGGATGCCTATGCCGTCGGCTAGGATTAGGTCTGCGTTTTGTAGAATTTTTAGGAAGGCCGGGTTGCGCTGGGCCAGCATTACCATTTCTGGGTTGGGGGTTACTATTAGGTGGTTTTTGGATGTTTGTAGGAAGTTTAGTAGGGTTTGTAGGGCTTCTGCTGGGCTTAGTGGGTGGAATGGGATGTTTAGGATCATTGGTGGGCCTCCGGGGTTAGGGCAGTTGGTGACTCACAGTCACCAACTGGATGGGGTTTTGGGGTGGGGTTTGAGAAAGAGGGCTGTTAAATTCGTTTGCCGACCTGCGAGCAAACAATCATTGAAGCATTATATCACTCCAAGATGCATGTTACAATGAAGTGGTAGCGTTATTATGTCAAGCGTAAGCCGCTTCCGATATTAGACGCTCTATTTGGCGTTCCCAAAACCCACAATTACTTGTATAATATTGATAAGGAGGGATCATGATGGAAGCAACTACTAATTTGAAGGACTTTTGGGGGAATGACGCAATAGACTATGGTTCTAAAGCTGAAATGACCGACAAATATGCAGATAATATTTTTGTATTTGTTACCGACAGACCATTTGGTGATGGGTACGTTTTGTTCCTGTGCAATGAAGATGAAGAAGAACTAGCATATAACTGGCTTGACAGCTATGATAAAACAATGAAAAATAGAAATGTAGGAGCTTATGGTTCTGGTGTAAGTTGGGGTTATAATGTTAATTGTGCAAGAACGCAGGGCTTCCTCGGAGGTATAGGCGTGTGAGCAATATTATATTTACCCTTGATAATATAAAAACATCACCATTACAAGGTTATCAACTAAAAGCTGTTGCTGTTAGCGCAGGAGGATACTCTCAGGGCTTTAGCGAATCGTTTGACGCTTTAATAGATTCTGGCGCATACCATACTTGTATATCAAAGAATCTAATGGATAAAATTTTGCAAGAATTAGTTGACGAAAATGGAAACCGTCTACAAGAAGCGGGTAAAGCTGCTACTATAGGTGTATACGGCAAACCTAATCAAGAACCAATTTATGTGCTACCGCATTTTTACTTAGGTGGAATACATCTGACGGAGGTAGCTGTTACAGTCTTAAACACAAAGAACATCCAATGCTTGGTTGGACGTTCGATTCTTCATCAGTGCATTCTGACATTAAACCCTAAGTTAAACAATATGCATTTTAATTTTGAGGAAGATTTAAAAGAGCATAAGCAATTGCTTGACGGTATCGAGCCATTCGCGGATGTCTCACAATTTGGTAGCGCTAGAAAATACACGTAAAAATGCTAAGGCTTATCCCTATACTCAGATGGGCTAACACCATACTGTCTCTTAAAAAGCCTTGAGAAGTAAAGAGAATCTTCAAAGCCTATTTCGCTTGCGATTTCTTTAAATGTCTTTTTTGAAAGTCTTATTTTTGTGGCGGCTACGCCAAGCCTGTATCTGATTAAAAATTTCTTTATTGATGTACCCGTCTCTTTTTTGAAAATTCTACATAGATAATTACGGTCTACGGAAAGCATTTCGGCCAAGTGCGTAATATTAATAGGCTTGTTGTATGATGACTCAATAAAATGTATTGCCTGCCAGACATAGTCGCGTTTCAGCGGAGACGCCATCTCTCTGTGTTTTAGCTGTTCGGATATGCTGATCCCCTTCATTAGGTAAAGCAATACCCGCCACATAATAGATTGGCACATTACTATACCAATATCATCATTTGCTAATAAGATGGCGTTATCAATATCCTTAAACTCTTCAATAATTTCGTCAAAATATAAAGGTCTAATGACCGGCGACCATTCTGGAAATCCGGATAATTCTGCAACTTTTGCGGCATCTTGGCCACAGAATCCTAGCCAGCAGTATTCCCAGGGGTCATCCGAATCACTTACGTATTCAACTAAGTCTGTAGGTCTAATCATGAAACAGTCTCCGCCGCGAGGTTTATACAAGTTTCCGTAAATATTAAGTTGTCCTGTGCCACTAATCACAAAATGAATTAGAAAAAAATCGCGAACCATAGGCCCCCATTTATGCAAAGCAGGTGTTTTGTGAACGCCCATTTGGAGAAAGTCTATTTTAATATTTTCATTTGGATTCGTGAAATGCACATGTTTATTTTGCATTAAACTGCTCCATTCTTATCGTCTATTAGGTCGGGTGAGCAGAGATATTACTGCTAACAATTCCTCCCCCGTTATGATTGAGGGTTTTTTGTTTTTGCTTATGCAATCAATAAAATATCGAATTTCATTATAGTATCCATTTGTGTTAGCTACATTAATCTCAGAGTTAGAGGACTGCACAGTCTCTGTTATAGGTCTTATCGCCTTACCATCATTTGGGTAAAAAATTAATGTATCGTTGCGATATTCGGCATATCCTCCTTCAAAAATTGCTTCGTAGCCCATATTAAAAGGAACATGGCCGTTAAACCAAGCCGCCTTTGCAAATACACGTAGGCCGTTTGTATAGTGCGCGCTTGTTTCTACATATTGCCCTGGGCTTAGGTTTATTTCAAATAAATCATTTTTTTTAGGCAGACCCAGCAAGTAGACCATAAAGTCAATATCATGAATGTGTAGGTCAAAGGGTACTAAGCCGCTTTTTTCCTTATCAAGCATCCAATCTTTCCAGCTTGTAAGGGGACGTAAGCCACAGCGCCAAAGGCTTAAGCTCAAGAGCTTTCCGTACTGCTTATCGACAGT
>Ga0209755_10003606_pt1 | contig 19212 bp, 18 predicted proteins | sample TergutCo191P1_FD_187301 | JGI IMG/M metagenome (GOLD analysis project Ga0209755, IMG submission 187301) | Cornitermes sp. P1 segment gut microbial communities from Petit-Saut dam, French Guiana - Co191P1 (SPAdes) (version 2) | ecosystem: Host-associated > Arthropoda: Insects > Digestive system...
TAACGCTGGTATCGTTCGGCTTTTTCGCCGTTCTTAAATTTGCCCTCCATTTTCTGCAACGCCCAAAGTGAGCCTCGCTGTGCGTAATAAATGGCGCGGGATATTTCTTTTCCAACAACGGGGTAGCCTTTTTCCTTTGTTACTTCGGCAAATGTTTTTTCAGGGTGAAGCCATTTCACGTTTGGAATTGTTTTTACAAACTGCCTGAGTTCCGGATATTCAAGGCGTGTATCGCAGAAAACCGCCAACACATCGGGATATATGCGGCGAACCAAATCTAAAAGTACAACAGAGTCCTTCCCTCCCGAAAATGCGACATAAATTTTTCCGTCAAGATTGTTGTAATATTCCATTATTCGGGTTTGACTACGTCCAATTTTCACGGAAAACGGATAATTTTGCATGATAGTCAAATCAGCCTTTGTGAATAAACCCATTGTTTCGCCTCCAATAAAAAATGGTCGGCAAATATGCCGACCAAGTGATGTTTTTTGAATATGCAATTTTTTAATCCGCTTATGCCAATTCCATTGCTCGAAGGAGCGTACCCTCTGTAAATCGTGCAGGTGGGGCGGTTTTGCCTTCACGTATGGATGCAGTCACATCCGAAAATACTTGCCCTTCCGCAAGTTTCGGCAATGCGCCACAATCTTCGCCTTCCTCATTTTTGTCGGGCTTGTTTTTTAGCGAAGTACGAAACGCCGCATCAATAGCACGCCAACCGTCATCCAACACTGTCTTGCCATTGGCTGTAAATTCATGTCCGCCACATTCCAAAATCGCCGTCGCCGTTTCAAATTTGCGAACAGACGCGACGGCGCAAAGCAACCGAGCGGCAACGAGCGTCAATATGCTCCGCTCTCCCGTCGATAGAGCCGATATGTCTGTCTTGGCGGCTTCAAGCGTTGGAATAATTGCATGATGGTCGCTGACATTGGAATTGTCTATGACTTTGCTAATGTCGGGAACGAAATAAAAGGCGTGTGCAAACGGAAAAATTTCTGCAAGTGAATTTATAACCGCCGAAGCGGTGTCTGCCATATCATCGGTAAGAAACTGCGAGTCTGTGCGCGGATACGTGACACGCTTGGCTTCATACAAACTTTGCGTGTAGTCCAAAGTTTGCTGTGCGGTAAAACCAAAAATTTTGTTGGCATCACGCTGTAAACTCGTGAGGTCGTACAGTTTTGGCGGTGACGCAGTTTTCTTGGTATTCTCTACCGACAGAACAACTGCATCCGCGCCGTCGGCGACAACACGCACCGCCGCTGCCGCTTCAAAATCGCCAAACCTTTCACCAACAGCGATAAAACCATCGCAATCAATTTGCGGGGTATAAAACGCCTCGGAAACAAAGGCGGCTATGGCTTTTTCTCTTTCCACAATCATGGCAAGAGTTGGCGTTTGCACCCGCCCCACATTTAATGTCGCCCCGCGATACAGGCACGAAAAAAGCCGTGTGCCGTTAATTCCGACCAACCAATCCGCTTGGGAGCGGCAAAGAGCCGCCCTGTAAAGATTTTCAAAATCCGCACCGGGGCGAAGATTTGCAAAACCATCGCGTATAGCCGAATCTTCCAATGAAGAAATCCACAAACGCTGTATTGGTTTTGTGCAATTGCAATAATCGTAAACCAAGCGGAAGATTAACTCGCCCTCACGTCCCGCATCCGTGGCGCAGACAACCGACTCCACATCGGCGCGGTTCATCAATTTGCGTAAAACGGCAATCTGCTTCGCCTTGTCCTTAGAGGATTTATACTGCCACTGCTTTGGTAAAATCGGCAGGGTATCCAATGCCCAGCGTTTCAAATGTTCGCCATAGGCATCAGCCGCCGCAAGTTCCACCAAATGACCGAAGCACCACGACACGATATATCCGTTGCCCTGCAAAAATCCATCCCCGCGTTGTTTGGCGTTAAGCACGGCGGCTATGGACTGCGCCATGCTCGGCTTTTCGCAAACAACGAGGATATGTGAAGATGCGCTATTCATGTTGGCATCGCCTCCTGTAAATTTTCAATAAAAATGGGTGTACATTTCATACACCCATGCGAACTGCGGAATTTATATTTGCTACAAATTTTGCTCGTCTTTCTTTTTTGCCGAATTTGCCCTCGACTTGCGTGGCTTAGGTTTTTCCTTGTCGCGCTCAATGGCGGCCTTAACAGAAGTGTGACCGTCTAAACGTGCAGATGCAGTTTTTTCCGTTTCGCACGAAAGCTGGGTAGGCTCAAGGAAAACCTCAAGATAGCTGCCGATTAATTTTGCGATGGCTGAGTAATCTGTTGCATTAGGCTTGTAGCTGTACCACTCGGTCTCATCGTTATAGACCCAAACATGGGGCGAAACTTTATTGCCGTGCTGCATACTTCTGCCGGGCTTTAATCCGAGCATATCCACAAACCGAAACACATTGCTGTCGATAACACCATCATTGCGATTGAAAACCGTGGATTTAATGGCTTCGTAATGTTGATGCGTTCCCAGCGTTACAAATTCCAGTTTTACGTTTGTTGTGTCGCCAAGCCTGCCGATGCAAGCGCGACCGACAAACCGCGCATCCCGAATCATCGGGCTTGTGCCAAAAATTTTCCATAATTCGGTTTCAAAAAAAGTCATTTCACACCTCCGCACAGTTTTTTGAACCCAAAAAGGCTCTGCAGCTATTTCGCCGCAAAACCTTTTGGGGAATTATTCCGTGTAGCGAAGCACATACCACGGGCAAATTTTTGCGGCATCTGCGATAAAACCGGGGTCGCTGTATGGGTCGAAGATGCTCTGCTCCTCGAAAATCGCCTTGGTTATGTGATGTGCCGCCCAACCTTTCTCACTTGTTCTTCGTTTGTGAAATCTCATGTTTTTGCAAAGCGTCCGGAGCGAAAACAGCGCAAGCTCCTTGTATTCTTCCGCTGTGCAGTTTTTGAAAAGGTCGCATTTATCGTCAAGGTCGCGTGGATTTTCTGCAAGAATTGCACGAAGTTTGCTTATTTTTTCGCTGCCAACCATCACCGCCCCTCCAAATCTTTTTTTGTTTTCGAGGGCGCGTCTTGTGACGGAGAGGACGTGTCAACGGTTTTCACCTTGTCCTTTTGAATGGCATCCATGACAGATGTGTACCCATCCGACCGCGCCCCCGTTACGTTTTCATTTTCGGCAGATGGCGCAATTGCCTTGATTCGCTTGATGGCAAACATAGCGTTAGTTGTTAATTGCCGTTGCCACGCGCCTTGGGACGGGGCCCAGCGGAAGCCGTTGCTTTTTAATTCGTTTCGCACAGCCTCATCGGGCTTGCCGTCAAATTTAATTTGCAAACGGTTGGCTTCCTTATTAATGACAACTTCGCCGCCATCGAACGCCCAGCCATCTGCGGAACTTTCCGCATGACGCTTCAAGCCCTCAATTCGCTTCCGAAGCCGCCGAATTTCCGCGCTGTTATTTGACAATGAAAAACTTTCAAAGGGCTTGGGGTTTTTACGCCAATCCCGCGACATACTTGCTTTCAACTTTTCAATGGTGTCCTCGGACAAATCGGGGCAACTATCAAGCGTACCATTTTTGCGATAATACACGTTGACCGCCTTCATGGTTTCTTGGCTATTTTCCAATGAAGCCAATTTGTCCTCAAGTTTTTTGATAGCGTTCGGGTCATCCGCACTGATGCCGCCCATGCCAACGCCTTTGATTTTTTCCAAAATGCCCTGCACCTCTTGGAAATCTTCCATGTTACGGTGACGGGCGGCGTTTTGTTTTTCTTTTTTACGGACAGGGAAATTCGACGGTCCTGCAATCATAATGGACGGCACACGCGCGTCAATTTCAAATCCCTTGTTCATGTTAGCGGCGAGTTTGGCGCAATAACGACCAAACAGGCGGTCAATTTTATCGTGGTGCATCGGGTCAACCCGCTGTTTTTGCCGCTCGACAATTTCCCTCGCCGCATCAATCATAGAGCGGTACTCGGAAGTTTTACTTCCCTGTTTATAATCGCTGTAGCTGTTGGCTTCCTTTGCCCTACGCGCAGCGGTTTCGTTGATTTCATGGTACATGACAGAATCACTCCCTGTATGGACTACGACAAGTCCGTTTGATTATGATTGCTTTTTGAGTCGTTAGCTCGACGGGGCTTGTCGTTATTTTTCGCCTTGTCTTGCCGGATTGCGCTAATAACGGATGTAAATTCACCATCTGCCTCATTAGCAGATAAAACATCATCGTTGGCCGGCAACAGAGCCATAGAGCCACTTTTGCTTATGTTTTCGGCAATCGCCGTTTTTGCCAAAGAATCCATTCGGGTTTGAATAAAGCCCTCGATGTTGCACTTGGCTTCGGTAACGCTCTTTTCCATTTGCTTGGCGAATGAATCGCGGATAAAAGGAATGTTTGCGTTTATTTCCGTAGATAAATTACCTAAAACGGAAAGAAGTTCTTCCTTTTCGGCTTTAGTCAAAGGCTTCTTGCTTTCAAGAAGTGTTTTTGCACGTTTATTTGCATAATCGACTTTTTCCGACAAATTCTTCATATCGTCTAAAAATTCGGTACGGAATTGTTCCTCTTTGCTCGTAAACGGGCAAGGCTCCATTCTTCGACCATTCGCCATGCGTACTGTCACAGGGATTGCCCCATTATTTAGTGAAATAATCGCCTCCGCAAATTGGGTGTACGACATTTCAACTTCAACATAGGTGTCCTTGGGCGAATATGATTGGTGAATAAAATCCCTGTGTATGCCACGCCGCAATTTTGCCGTTGTAACCCTAAGTTTGATTACATTATCATGAAGAATGGAACTGCCGAACAGCGCGGTCGATGGGCAATTGCTTCTGCTGATTTCTAATGCGCCGTAGCTTTCATGTGTGTGAACTTTGTCATTTTCCAATATGAACCCTCCCTAACTTTTTTGAACTTCGGCATCCCCACAGGCAGAAGCAATAATGCCCTCCAACCGCTCCATTGCCTGTTTAATGGAAGCAATGTCATCGGACAGCGGCTTGCGATAGTCCTTAAATTGTTGCAGAAGCCGTACAGTTTTTGCCTTGCTTCTGTCCAACCAAAAAGACTCAAGCTGAACATGATATTCGTTGTTGCAAACGCAAAACACAGCAACCCAATCACTTGCAATCAGCTTATATTTATCCGGTTGGCGGTATCTTTTGGGGATAAACCCCGGACGGTTAAGCATCCGCACCACCGCCTCGCAATTTTTTTCTTTTTAGAGATTTGCCGGATGAAATCAACTTTTTGACCTGCGCCCTAAGCTCCTCGGCAAATGCTTTGTCATAAATCCTGTATTGAAACGCTGCCGACACTTCGCTCCGATTACCACCAAAGTCAACAAATCCTGCACCGTAGGCTTCGGAACCGTAATCCGCGAAAAGACGATTCAGATTGGGATTATCAAAAGAATGTTTTCGCTTTTCCATTTCACGCAACATATCCAAGGGATTATCATGAACGCCGTGTAGCTTAAAATAGACTCCGTTTGCTGAAAGCAACTGCCCTTTTATGGCTTCGATTTCGCGCAAGTAAAACTCCGGCGAAAAACTTCCGCCGGAGATTGTACGATTTTTTACAAAATACTCCGTACCGTCTTTCACCATAAAGACAGGAACGAGAACCATTTTGCTGAAAGCAACGCTTGTTTCAAAAGAGGGCTTCTCGAAAAATGTAATCATCAGCGCACCCCCTTAATCAGTATGGGTAGCCGATGTGCCGCGGTGTTCCGTTTCGCCCAAGTAGCAAGTTCCGCAGTATTTCCACAACGAGCCATCGCGCGAAAATGTGAGATAGGTAATCATGCTCCGCTGTTTTTCTTCGTTCCAAACACTGCTGTAAGGTTCACCGCATTGCATGAGATTTGTTTGATGGGTAACCGGAGGGACACAGCAGAGAAAATCATCAACGATAGCTTCCTCAACATAGTCACCCGGCTTTGCCACATCCGTAAAAGATGACGTGCCTTCGAGCATGACTTTTGTGATTACAGGAATGCTCGGCATGGTCGGCTTTTTCGCTGACCCTTGCAAAAATGAACCGTTGCCGGGGAACGGAGCAAGCAGAATTTTTCGGGATTGCGAAAATTCCGCGCCTTTGAAATCCAAAGCCAAGAGAAAACAACGGGCTTTGTATTTTTCATTGTCACCCGCTTGGGGCAGGCGTTCATTCGCCATAATGCGTGTTTTTGTTTTCGCAGTTTCGCACAGACGAGCAATTAGGCGAGAATATGCGTCGATTTCCTTTGCAGACGAATCTGCCTTGAACCACGGGAAGCGTAATCTGCCCTCAAGTTTCTCAACAGGCAGAGATTCCGCACCTGTCATTTTTTTCAAAATCCATGCCTTGGATGCAATCAACCGTTCAAGATTCTCAATTGCTGCCGAGCCGATGCCGAACAATGGCACATATATTGAAAGAACACCTTCGGCGGTAGTTGGCTCGGCAGTCATTTCTGCGGAAGTTTCGCATGGTACGGAACATTCGCTGTCAAGCTCATCAAGGCAGGGTTCGTCATGCGAGGAATCCTCATCCTTTTCGTATGCAAACCCGCGCTCTGCAAGCTGTGCAAGCAAATCGCCGAGAGCATCTGCCTCTTGCCCCTCGCCAAACGTGACCGTGCCGTTCGCGCTGATGGTGTAATCCCCAACGGTAAAGGCAAACCCCGGTGCGCCCAAATATTTGGATGCAACGCCTGTAATTTCGCTGATTGCCTTAACTAAAGCCTTTCGCTCGTCCTTCGCAACATTAAACCGTAATTCTTTCACAATAATCCCTCCAAACGCTGATAATCGCTGTATTTTTCGGCATTTTTACCCTGCCGAAAGCGTTGTGTGATGTTAGCGTCCTTGGGTGGGTTGTACAAGTAAATTGCGAAAGTTTTTATGTCAATCTTTTGCCGTTATTTCGGGGTTTTCTTGTGTAGTTTGCCGGGGCGGTTTTATAGATTCAAGAAAACCGGCAAGCTCCTTTGGCTCTACGCTTGCCTTGCGAACCAACCGAACGATTTCGGTGTTTTCCAAGTCAACTTTTTTGCGCTCCAGTTCGGGAAGAAGTGCTTGGAGTTCCACAATTTTCTCCTTCGTTTTTTGTATATCGTTTGTAACTTTGTTGATTTGGGGATTCATCAAACGCCTCCTCTCTGCGCGAAAAATGCGGGATTCAGAAATCTGCCGTCGCGGATTATTTCAAAATGCAAATGCGGTCCGGTGGAATCGCCCGTGCTTCCAACCGTGCCGATTACATCACCACGCAAAACTTCTTGCCCAACGCTAACCAAAATGGTGTCGCAGTGGGCGTATCGGGTTATTGTGCCGTCGGCGGCTTCTATAATAATGAAGTTTCCGTAACCGCCGCTGACCCCGGCAAAGGTGACAACACCATCATGTGCGGCAAGAATTTCCGTTCCGGTGGGAAGGCCGATGTCAATTCCGGCATGAAATGCCGCCTCGCCCGATATGGGATGAATCCGCCAACCATAGTGACTGCTGATAAACGGAGTCCAATCGAAGGGGAACGGGCTTCCGACATATTGGCGATTACCGCCTGAAAGCAATAACACGGAAAAATGCTGTTGCTGAAATTCGCTCATGTTCTCGTTGATAACTTCCGAGAAAGGGCGAGCGGTTAGCGTGACGTACAGCACGTTCCATTCGTATGGAACCAACTCATCGTACTCGTTCAGATAATGGCGAATTTCAACCACGGACGAAGTTGTAAGTTGATACTGCGCGTCGAATAACTCTTGTAAAATTGTGCGAATTTCGGGATAGGTGAACCCCGGATGCGTGGCTGTTAAAAATGCCATTAGTTGAAACGGACAGTGTCCGACACTGCCGGCATCGATACGGTATTCGTCAAAACCGGGAAATTCGTATGCAATATTTTCTAGTCGCACAAGCAACTCCGTTTCCATTTCCGAGTACGCAATGGAAGCATCGTCAATATGCGCGCTTTCGGACAGGAAGCTGGTGGCAACGATGGACTCGCCAACGCCGGTAGCAATGCCCGCGCAAGCAGAAAACATGGCTGAAATAAGTGCAAACAGAAGAAAAAACGCACCGATTACCGCAAGCACTTTGGGATTTTTGGTAACCGCACGTACAAGAAACTTCGTAGCATTGGCAACCCTGTTAGCTGTACGCCTTACGATGCCGCCCACTTTTTTGCCTTCTCGTGCGGCCTTGGCGTACTGTCTTTGGATTTTTCGTTTTTGCAACATTCGGGAAGTGAAACTTTTTTGCAAGCGGGGATTTTCCGCGACGGATTTGCGATAGGCGGCTCTTGCATTCATCTTGGCATTTTTGCGTGAAAGTTTTTCCACCCTGCGATACGGCTTGGTTTTGTGACGGCGATATGCTCTGCGAAGCGCGCCTTCAATGGCTAATTCGCCCTTGTGTGCCGCTTCCGTGCCGACGTTTTCACGTTCCACCATGTATATTTTTTTGTGACCGTAGGCAACGGCGGCATTCGCGCCGGATTTCAACGGACGCGAGGGTGCAGAACCTCTAACATGGTCGGCTTGGTTCTTGACCTCTCCCTCGAAATGCAGTTTTCGCATGGGCTTGGGGGTTTTGCTTTCAGGGTCAATGGTTTTGTCATATTTCAGCCTGTGCTTTTTCGGCAATTTTGCTTCGGCTTTTTCCAACTTCGCTGCCGAGCGGTTGGCTTTTTTCTGTGCCTTTGCCGCTTTTTTGTCGGCAGTAGCTTGCAGAGGTGAAATATTTGCGGGTGTGGCTGGGCTATCACCTGCTTGGTTTTGCCCAGCAAGATTGTCGCCACGAACGAAATCGCCGGATGGAAACGGATTTGCAGTGTCGTTGCCTTGAGAAATATTTGCGTGCGCAGTATTTTTTCCGCCATTAACGGGAGGGGGAGTATCGTCAAATTGCAACTTCGAGGGTTTATCAAGCTGAATGCGTGAATCCCGCGAATGTGTTTGCTTATGTCCACGGACTGCACTGTCCGTCGCAATGGCTGTCGCTTGGACTTCTCGCAGTGCGGAGGGTTTGCTGGGCGGGGAATTTGCGTCAGCCACTGCGCCATCATTTGCGGAAATCGGCTCGGAGGTTCTTGTTGCCGGTGGTTTTGTGCTGTCGAAGATTTCCGTATTCGGTGCGGAATTTTCGGTAGAACTCCCCGGCTCTACCGACACAAATCCCTCATTGCGTAATTTGCGCTTTTGAGAATCATTGCGGGGGTCGATGTTTCCATTAACCGCCGCACTACGGAGAGAATCCGTCTGAAGTCTTTGGGCGCGGTCATGTTCAAAGCGAAATTGCGGCTCGTCGGTGGCTTTTTTGTCAGACCGCTCATGCAATTTGCCTTTTCGTTCTTTTCGCTTTGATTTGCGGCGTTGCGAATATCTACCGCCCGAAGGTTCGGGAGATTCTTCCGGATGTTCCGCTTTCTTGGATTTACCCACATCCGACAAGTCCGTATCGGTCGTGTCGCCTGAAAAATACGACACGTACTCGGAAACTTCATCGGATGAATTTCGTGAAGTGCGTTTTTTTGCCTCGGTTGTTTGTGTTGCAGTTTCAAATGACGTGATAACTTCCGCAACATCGTGATTTTGCGTGGCATCAACGGCAGGGTGTTCCGCAAAATTCGATTGCTCGGAATTTTGCATTTCATTAAGAAACGCTGTTTGCTGATGTTTTTTCATGTCCTCGCATTCGTTTTCAGGAGTGCGAGTATCACCACGGTCATAATTTGTGTCGGAAAATTCCCGCGTCGCAGAACCGCTTCGGCGGTTAGTAGCCCGCCGACTGCTTGAATTTACTTCGCTCCGAGCATCAACCAATGCCCCCTGATTCGATTGGCGGGATTCATTTTCAAACAAAACTTTGTTGGCATTTGCGATTTTGACATCATCATTTTGCAAAACATCCGAACTTTCCGAGGGCTTGATTTTACCTGCGGTTCGGCGGTCTTTCTCCTTGGGCGAACGCACTTTTTTGCTGTGTTCTAAAATTTGGAATCACCTCCGCGCAAAAAGCCCCGCCGCATGGCAGGGGCTTCTCGCAAAAATGAAATGAAACATTACAGCGACTCCTCCGCAGTTTTCAGTTTCTGTAGATTTGGCGTTGTCGGTCGGGATTGCTCAATTTCAGACTTAATCCGCTCCATGTCCCCGTAGACTGATGGTCGGTCGCGCTCTGCACGAAGCTCCGCCGCCTTCTCCAATTTATCCAAACGCGCAAGGGTATTATTTGCGCGATTAAGGGAACGATTTAACGACCGAATTTCTGAACGAAACGGGGCTTGCAATAACTGTGCCAGCTTGCCGTTGGGCTTTATTTCGGGAATGGGCTCCTTGCCCATCAAGGCTCTGCCGATATTTTTTATTGCACGACCCGCTGTGTGAAGCTCCGTGCTTGCGGTTTCAATGTTCGCAATTTTTTTCTCGTTGTAGGTTATCGCACCGGTTATCGAATCCCGGTAAGATTCAATATCAGCCTTGATATTTAGCGCACCAACAACGCCGTTAGCCGCAACAATACCCTTGTCCTTCACGTCCTCAACGGTTTTTTTGCACACGCCGATGATTTTTTCCTTTATCGCCAGCACTTGTTTTAGCGCAGCACGAAACCTTGACATTAACCCATCGGCGACCTTGCTTAACATAGTGCGAATGGGATGGCTCTGTTCCTCGCGCATTGCTGATATTTCACGGCGCATAGCTGTAAGCTCGCCGATGGCTTTGGTTATGTCGCGTTCCATCGAAGAAACACAGCCCACAATTTCAGACAGCCCCTTGGCATCTTCCTTCATGCCGTTTGCTTTGAAGATGCCCAGCAATTCCGCAATGTATTTGTTTTCTTCCAGCGGCAAAACTCGGTCATCCGGTCGCAATACAGCTTCCGTCATGATGCCCCACCGCCTGCCATTCCTGCCAATTGGATGGCGGCAATTTCGCCCATGATTTGCGTCGTGCTTTTCAGTGCTTTCAAATCATCGGCGCGCTCTCGTGTCAAAAAGCAGTGTTCGTTGTTGGCAAAAAATACAGTGTCGATAAGCTCGGTCAAGGCATTCGTCGTGTATGCAAGTGCCTCGGTTACTTCAAGCTCGGTAAACGGACTCAGTAATTTGGGTGCGGGGCTGTTCAAAATTTCCATAATTTTTTTATCTTCCAAAATGCACCTCCGAATCAAAATAACAGCCCCGCGTTTGACCGCAGGACTGTTTACAATGGGTTCATGTTCGTGAATCTACGCCGCAGACGCAACCTCTGTAATTCGAGTAGTTAAGAGGCTGTAGATGACTGTTTCCTTGGGAAAATTGTCTTGGAAAGGGATGATAACATCGCCGTAAAACAAAAGTCCTTCTCCCGCATTGCTGTGAGTAACATACGAAAGCTGATGTGGGCTGATGCCAAGTTGTTTCGCAAGAATCTGCCTATCACCCGCCGCTTGGTTGAGCATATATACGAAATCCGAGTTTTCAAAAATGTATTGTCAAGGGCTTCTGTCCAAAATATTTTTCAGAATATTTTTGTTTTGCGTGTTATTGATATTGATAACGAAAAAAATAGCAGAGAAAGCACATTTGCTTTCCCTGCTATTTTTTTAATTTCAAGATATGATTTTATTTGTAGTATGTTTTGGTAATTTTGCTATTCTGTTCTCAACGCCTCAACAGGGTCTTTCTTAGCTGCAGTTCTTGATGGGAAGAATCCTGCAACCATTGTAAGAGCCATGCTACCCACTATCAAAAACACACCGTAAAGAGGGTTGAAAAATACCATTCCACTTATGCCGGAAAGACTTCTAAACAATGTTTCAAGTGGTATGGATAGTGCAAACGCCAGAGCCACGCCAAGGGTTCCCGATGCAAAACCGATAACCATTGTTTCGGCTATAAACACTCTGGAAATATCTTTTTTCCGTGCGCCTACACTACGCAAAATTCCAATTTCTTTAGTGCGTTCCATTACGGAAACATAGGTGATTATACCAATCATAATTGTGGACACAACAAGTGATATTGCCGCAAAACCTATTAGAATTGGCGGTAACACTTCAAACATTCCACCCATTACAGATAAAACCATGACCTCGGCTACGTCCATCGCTACTATGTGTTCTTCGGTGGGTCTGTCTGTATTCCACGCATGGATATAATTTATTACTTGCCCTTTTGTTTCAAAATCGGCGGTAAAAATACTCATGTTTACAGGGTCGGGGTTTGCTCCAATGTTTTCAAATACCTCATCTCTTTCATCATCATCAATGAACGGATTGCCTGTGAAAACATTGATATTATTGCCAACTTGCGCTTGCACTATGGTTGATGTTGCAGCTTGTTCCAAAATGTGGTGTGTTAGTTCTGTAGTGTGAATTAACCCCTCAGAGAAGATAAACATACCACCCATCCCCGGCACATCAGGGTCTGCATTGCTACGCAACACGCCTACGATTGTCAAATCTACACCACCGGCATTTTCAAAAAGGTTACTGTATGAGGCCGGGCTTGCAGGTGAAAACACACCATTTGCATACTGGAAGTAATAATCATTATATATAACACGGAGCATTGTTTGTCCTACAAAGTCGTTAAAATCAAAGCTGCGCCCATCTTGCGGTATACCAAGACTTATGAAAAAATCATCTTCTAAGCGGTTTTGTTGGTCTACTACCAACAATAGTTCGTTTTTGGATTCCGGCATACGTCCTGCAAGCAAGTCAAAATGAGTTAAAACAAAATCATGATTATCGTGCATTTGTTGCCAATGCGTGTCTGCCATACCAAGTGCGTGCGCCGGTAAATCTGAATATGTTCGTGTACTAAAGCGTATAACATTGTTGCCTGCGTTTGAAAGCACATTAAAGTTCAGTTCATATCCAATAGAAACGGCAGTCACAGCACCCGGTAAAACATTGTGTACATTGTTCATGTACGCCAAAAATTCCGGGGTCATAAGGTTGTAGTGCAAATCCTCATCTTCTTCTAAAAATCTGTGTATAACCGTTTCATCAGGCAACATAGGGAATTGTGCTGTGTCAGCCCCTGCGCCACCAAGTAAAGCAGCAACACCGCCACCTCCACCGCCAACCATTTCACCCGGTACAGATGAAACTATCAGCACAGGGAAGCTGTCGGCCGTATCTTCTTCCAAACTTCTCATGTAGTTGTTAATGCCGCCAATTAGGGCAAGCACAAGCCCGATACCGATTATGCCAATGCTCCCGGCAATAGCCATTGTTATGGTTCTGCCTTTTTTAGTGAGCAAATTCTTGAAAGACAAAGACATTGCGGTCATCATGGACATAGATGTTTTTTTGAATTTCTTAACAAATGTGTCCTTTGGTGTTGCAGATTTTTCTTCTTTTGTTAAAGGATTGCTGTCGGATTGCAATTCGCCGTCCAACAAGTTTACAATTCTTGTGGCGTATTGCTCTGCCAATAAGGGGTTGTGAGTTACCATTATAACCAAGCGTGTTTTTGCCACTTCTTGCAGAAGTTCCATGATTTGTATGCTCGTTTTACTATCAAGTGCGCCGGTTGGTTCATCTGCTAAAATTATCTCAGGGTTGTTCACCAATGCACGAGCTATAGCTACTCTTTGCATTTGTCCGCCTGAAAGCTGATTAGGTTTATGATGAAGCCTGTCACCCAAGCCAACTTCATGGAGTGCCTTTGTTGCTCTGGCTGTTCTTTCAGATTTGGAAACGCCCGAAAGTGTCATGGCAAGTTCTACGTTTTGCAAAATTGATTGATGGCTTATGAGGTTATAATTTTGGAATACAAAGCCTATGGAGCGGTTTCTGTATGCGTCCCAATCCACATCTTTGAAATTCTTTGTGGAAGTACCGCCTATAACTAAATCTCCGCTGTCGTACTGGTCTAAGCCACCAATGATATTAAGCATTGTGGTCTTGCCGCAACCGGATGGGCCGAGAATTGCGGCGAACTCGTTAGCCCTAAATTCCAGCGATACGCCACGCAAGGCAATTACTGCTTCGCCACCTGTGTCATAAGTTTTCTTGATATTTTCAAGTTTTAACATTTTAATTCCTCCGTTTGCTTTGATGTGATGTGCATATCATAAACGCCTTACATCAACCGAAAATCAACAGACCGGACTTTTTTCGTTGATATTCAGTTGATATATCAAAGCCATCCTATTACGTGTTATAATTAAGCGGTGCAGGAGGGGTTTTAATTGTTTAGAATTTTAGTTGTCGAAGATGATACCAACACAAGAAAGTTAATGTGTGCCGTCTTAAAGCAAAGCGGCTTTGAGCCACTTCAAGCCCAAGATGGTTTTGTTGCGCTTGATGTCATGGATAAAGAGCATATTGATTTGGTTGTTTTGGATTTGATGATGCCTAACATGGACGGATATGCTTTGACAAAAGAACTCCGCTCCGTGTGGGCGAATCTTCCTATATTGATGGTTACAGCCAAGCAGGAATCAAAGGATAAACATGATGGATTTATCGCAGGTACGGACGATTATATGACAAAGCCTGTTGACGAACAGGAACTTATTTTTCGCATAAAAGCATTGTTACGCCGCTCACAGATTGCAAGCGAGCGAAAAATGATTATTGGTGATGTTATATTGGATTATGATTCTTTGGCAGTAACAAAAAATTCTGAAACTTTAACTCTACCCCAAAAAGAATTTTACTTACTGTTCAAGCTACTGTCTTATCCCGGAATGATTTTTACCCGGCTTCAACTTATGGACGAAATTTGGGGCATGGAATCGGATACAAGCGACCACACGCTGAATGTGCATATCAACAGACTTCGCGAACGCTTTTACGAATGGCCGGAATTTGAAATTATCACGGTGCGCGGCGTGGGGTACAAGGCGGTGAAGAAAGCATGAAGCTAAAAAATCGGTGGGGGCTTACGCTGTCATTGGTGATGTTTGTTTTTGCCATAATGATGGTCGCTACATTATTGACAGCTTTACTTGTTTTGATATTGCACCTAACGGATATATTGCCTTTCCTTTCCGACGGAAGAGCGGGGCAATCTGAAGGTTTCGGCGGAACTCGTATAATTGTTTTGATGATGGTATCGAGTACACTTATAGGAACTGCGATTGCCGCCTTTTTCAGCAAGAAAGCATTGGAACCAATCCGCAAGGTTATTGACGCAACACATAAAATTGCCGATGGGGATTTTAATACCCGAATAGAACTAAAAGGGATTCAAGAGTTAGAAGAGTTATCGCTCAGTTTTAATAAAATGACAGATGAACTATCCGCAATCGAAACTTTACGCAGAGATTTTATAAATAACTTCTCCCATGAATTTAAGACACCTATTGTGTCGGTACGAGGCTTTGCCAAACTCTTAAAAAACGAAAATTTAGGAGAGGGTGAAAAACAGGAATATCTCGATATTATTATTTCTGAAGCTGAACGCTTGGCGGCACTTTCCACGAATATTCTTAATCTTGCAAAATATGAAAACATCGGAATTATTACTGACAAATCCGTTTTCCGTTTGGATGAGCAAATCCGAAAAGTTATAGCTTTAACAGAGCCTGCATGGTCGGCAAAAGATATTGAACTCAATGTGGATATGGAAGAAATTTCTTTTGACGGCAACGAGGATTTGACACAGCAAGTATGGTTAAACCTCATAGATAATGCGATAAAATTTTCAAATCAGAACGGCACAATCAGCATTCGTCTTGCAAAATGGAATGGTGGCATACGTTTCATTATCAAGGATAATGGTATTGGAATGGACGAGAAAACAAAATCGCTAATTTTTGATAAGTTCTTTCAAGAGGATTCCTCTCGCACCAAAGCCGGAAACGGATTGGGGCTTACAATCGTTAAACGCATAATTGAATTGCACGGTGGTCAGGTTGAGGTGCAGGGCGAGTTGGGCATGGGTAGCGAATTTATTGTGTGGTTGCAGATTGTGAAATAATAGAGATAAGGTGGGCGATTTCTCGTCCACCTTATCTCATACCTCAATTTTTCATAGAAACAGTAGGCATCATAATCATATCGTAATACCCTGCGTCCGTATCGGTTGTGGTCTGTCCGGCTCATCCTTAATAAGCGTTTCCACGCTACGCCGTATGGCTTCTGTGGCGGGGATTTGCTCTTTCAATGCGTAGTATTCGTCGCACATGGCATAACGCTTGGCGGCGAGTTCTTTCTGCTCCTTTTGCCAGTCCTTGATAGGCAAATCTTTTCTGCCGTTCATTACGCCTACGAAGTATTCCTGCGCGGATTGATAGGCTTCGATTGCATCGGCGTGTTTGGCATAAAAGGTTTCGTATTTTTCAGTAGCGGCTTCGTAGTCTTTGGCAGCTTTGTTGCGGGTGAATGGGTTGAGGCTGTTGAGCGCGGCTTCGTCCTTTTTCGGTTTCAACTTCTTGTATTTTTGCATGACGGCTCGGTGCGTGTTGATGTTCTCGTTGTGGGCAAGATGGGTTGCTAATGTACCAAGCCGCCGCTCGATTTTTTTGATGTCATCGGTGACAGTTCCAAGTCGCTGATGGATGCGTACAACGGTTTCGGAAAATTCGTCCATGCTTCGGATGTTGTTGTTTAGCAAGAATAATAAAACCTTCGCTTGGGTCTGAATATTGCGTACCCGCTGCCAGTCGGTTTTTAGATTCTTGCCCTTGCCTACGCCACCCATGATGTCAACGATACTCGGCGGGTTGTGAATGGGGTGCTTATACAGCCAATCTTTCATTTTGCGGATTCGGGCTTTGGTCTGCTTGATTTCGTTGTTGAGTGCGGTCACTTGGCGGTTGTAATCGCCCTTCTCGGTGCGGATGCCGCGCTGTTCCATGCGGTGTGCAACCGGGCCTAAATGTATGGTTGGTGTAAGCCCATTGCCTTGTCTTTCAAAACTGCGATGGTCAACCTGTGCAGCAATGCCGTTTTGCGATAAATATTTGTTGAGGGTATCAGCCCAGCCTTTGCGCCATTCTTCGGCTTTGGTGTTGTCGTTCCAGTCTGTGGCGTTGACCTTTCGTGACTTCCATTCGCCACTTGGTAGCTTGATACGTTCGCCGCCTGCATTAAGGATATATTCCTTGCGGGATTTCGCGCCCCATGTGCCGTTTTCATTAAACGAACGAAGCGATAATAATACGTGACAATGTGGGTTTCCATCTTGCTTGTCGTGGATACAAACATCGGCTATCATGCCGTGCGCCACGAAATATTTTTGCACATATTCATGGGCGAGTAAAATATTTTGCTCCATGCTCAATTCAACAGGCAGAGCAAATTCTATTTCGCGGGCGAGTTGGGCGTTATTGTTGCGGTCTATTTGTTCCACGGAGTTCCAAAGAATGCTTCGGTCTTTGAAGATTTCGGGGGCATTATCCGGCAGCAAAATTTCCTTATGCGTTACGCCCGATTTGTGCGTGTAATTATGTGTGCGTCCGTTGTATTCATTCTTGATATTTTCCCCTGCGCGGTATGCCGCCGCCGCAACTGCGCTTTTACCTTTACCACGAGAAATTATTTGTATATTCATATGGAAGATTGCCATTTGGATTGCCCCCTTTCTGTAGGATTTGCGTTTAGGTTTTAAGGAGCCGCTTGCGGCTCCCAATTTTCGCCGATAGGCGAAAATGCCCCCGGCAGGGCGCACCGCACCGGGTTTAACCCGGTGTATAGGTGCGCACCTTCGGTGTAAAAAAGCGGGGAGTTACCCCCGCTGATGTTACGCTGACGCGCCCTGCGTTGCCGCAGGGATTGTTGCATTTTGCGTTGATTGCTTAGATTGGTTGTTCCCGTGGTTTTGCTCTGCAACGGTAGGCGCAGGCGCACCGCCGTTTTGCGGTTTGTTGTCTGCGGGTGGAGCTGTGGCGGGTACGGCTTCGCCGGTGAGCTTTGCGTTTGCCGCCATATAACTCGCGATGGCTTTTAGTCCGTGATTGTTGGCAATGTGCCGCTTGACGAACTCTTGGAACTGCTCGTCTGTTAGGCTGATGGTGTCGGGCAGGATGCTTTCCAAGAAACCGTGGCGTTTGCATAGACGGTGATTTCTGTCTTTACGGTCACGCTCTGCCTGTTGTTTTTCCAGTTGTTTCAGTCGGCGTTGTTCCTCTTGGATGCGCTTTGCGCTTGCTTCGATTTGCAATTGCAGTTTTGTTTGTTGTGCCATAATTAGTGGCCTCCTTCTGTTTGATAGATTGGGGTATGGGTGAACGCAAAAAGGCGGCAACCGTTTTTTCGATTGCCGCCGTATGCGGTGGTGCTGATATTTAGTTGTAGGTAGTGCGTGTCGGCTATGCCGGATTGCCCTGCGGGTTCACTTTCTTCTTGTTTCTTTGGTTACGTTTGTACTCCCGCCACATGGCACGTTTTTCCTCAGCTTGGGCTTCGGCGTTTTGCTCCGATTCAGTGTTCGATGGCGGCGGGGCAAACTGCCCGATGAAGTTTAGCGAAATGTCTACCCGCTGTGTGCGTTTGCCGCTTGATTTATCGGCTTCGTATACAGTTACTCTGTCCACAAATTCATGGACGATTGTGGGCGTTAATTCAGCGAAGTCCGTATACCGCCGTGCCAGTTCTAAAAACTTGTCGGCGCGTAGGCTGTCATGGTTGAATTGCTCTAATGCCGCTTTCAGTTCGGCGGTTTCTTTTTCAAGTGCCGCCTGTTCTGATTCGTAGCCGTCCGACAACATGGCAAATCGTTTTTCCGTTAGCCGTTCTGCCACAAAATCTTCATATGTTTTTTTGAACAAGGTATCAAGTTCGACAATGCGCTTTTCGTTCTTTGCGATTTGACGTTTATGAGATTTTACGGTTTCGCCCTGCTGTATGGCAGAGGTTTCGCGGATGATGTTCACAAAAGCCGCTTCGTTGTTGCGGGCGTAGGCGGTAGTTTGTTGAATTACATCCAGTATTACTGCACAAACATTCGCTGTGCTGATATGGTGCGGCGAACAGTCATTGCGGTGGATTTGGTGCAGAGAACAGTTGTATTTGTCGTAGCCTTTCTTTTGCTTGACCACGCCTGTTTTGCCGTCCGTGTATTTGTGCGGGCCGCCACGGTGGTTGTACATACGTCGCCCGCAATCCGAGCAGTAGAGCAGACCCGTTAGCGGATTGGGTTCGCCGTGCTGTGTGTAGCGGCGTTTTACCCTGCGGCATTTTTGCGCCGTTTCCCACATTTCTTGACTGACAATGGCTTCGTGGGTGTTCTCGAAAATCAGCCATTCCTCTTTGGGCTTCCATGTGATTTTTTGTCCTTGTAGGAGTCCTTTTG
>Ga0209755_10003607_pt1 | contig 19211 bp, 14 predicted proteins | sample TergutCo191P1_FD_187301 | JGI IMG/M metagenome (GOLD analysis project Ga0209755, IMG submission 187301) | Cornitermes sp. P1 segment gut microbial communities from Petit-Saut dam, French Guiana - Co191P1 (SPAdes) (version 2) | ecosystem: Host-associated > Arthropoda: Insects > Digestive system...
TCTTTCAGCTGGTACAATATTTTCAAGTTCTAGCCATTCTAAGTTGTAAAGCCAATTATCTATGACTTTTAAAGGGTATTTCTGGCTTACACCTTCTAATATTTGGACTCTCAAGCCTTGAATTTCTGCAATTAGCTTACCGTTTTTATCATACAAATAAATATCACAATCTGTATACGTATCTGTTCTTTTAGTTTTAATACAATGGGACCACATTTCTTCTGTCAATGTATCGTAAAGTAAAAACTTATCAACGCTAACAGGTAAGCGCATCTCTATGATGTCTTCATAGAACTCTAGTGCCACGATCCCTTGGAAGCATGCATCTAAAATACCCGGATAGATTTCATAGGTATCGAGCATATCCACCTGAGGCATCGTTAATTTAGAAATTGCCTCGGTTTCTCCAAGCCAAATTTTTTCAATGGCGGCGAATGTATTACGATACTCGAATCCTGAACCCTTGAGCTTTTCATACATTTTTTCGCCAATAATTTCAGACATGTTATTTAATGTCGCTTCTTTTAATGTTTCTATGTTGATGCCTCTATTTGCTCCTATATTTTGCATTTGCATGAATGACCCTGTGGAAACTAGTTCAGGAAGGTTGGTATTTGAAACATTATAAATTGCAAATTTTGCTTCTGATTCATCAAGGGTTATTTGTAGTTTGGTTGGCTTGTTCACTTGGATGAATGTGGTTTTCCTAAATTCAACCGCATCTAGTGTGAAGAAGCCTTTCCCATAATATTCATTTGCGAGCTGCATTGCCATTTCCATATAACCTGCGGCTGGGAATAATGGATTTCCACCTATAAAATGATCGTCTAAAAATGGGACAAGCTCTTTTTTCAGTTCCATTTCCCATGTGGGTTGGGCAGTTAATAATTTTTTACCAAGCAAGATGCGATCGTATAAACCTAATCGTCTAACTGCATTGCCCGACGATTCCACCCAGTAAACTTCTCGTTGCCATGCGTAATGAGGTAGCTTGATATAGTTACCCAATGCGGGATAAATGCTTGTCCAACCCCTCAAAATACCTTCTGTGTATAGTTTTGCTAAAGAATTATAAAAGGTCGCTTGGTCTGGTTGCTTACGGTTTAACGAGCTAACAAACTTTCCAGTAAAACTTCTTTCTGCACACATCTCTTTTAAGTAAAAAGTCAATGCAGGATGAGGGCCAACTTCTAGGAAGTTTGTGTAGCCCGCATCTAAAATTGCCGTTGTCGCATCTGCAAAGTAAACAGCATAGCGAACATTATTCCATAGATAGCTACTATCCATTTGTTCTGTTATACATTTGCCCGTTGTTGTTGAATAAAGGGTTGTTGTTGGTATGCTAAAAGTAACATCCGCAATGCCCGCCATAAATTCATCTTTAATTTCTTCCATATATCGGCTGTGGAAAGGCACCGTCACGTCCAAAAATTTATTAAATATGCCTTGTTCCGTTAAATGTTTTCCGAGTTTTGCTAATTCTTCTTCTTCCCCGGCTAGGGTTACGCCTGAATGGCTGTTAATTGCTACAATGTCAACACCTTCATAATTAGTAATAAGCTCCTCTGCTGCATCCTTGGATATGCTAACAGCCATCATCTTTCCTTTGCCTGTCAATCTTTGTTGTAGGCTGCTTCGATAATAGATGACTTTAACTGCATCTTCAAAACTTAAAACACCTGCATTGTAAAAGGCGGCTACTTCTCCTGCACTATGACCCACAATAACATCTGCTTTAATTCCTTTTGACTCCCATAGTTTAATCAGCCCATATTGAACTGCAAAGTTCGCCGGTTGAGCAAGCTTTGTTTGGCTCATCTCGGATGTTTCCTCATCCGCGCACATAGCTTCAAGCAATGACCAGCTGGCATACTTAGAAAATTCTTTGTCAAATTGCTTAACTGCTTCTATGAAAACGGGTTCTGTCTCCATCAGCTCTCGACCCATTCCCCACCATTGTGGACCCATACCAGTGAAAACAAAAACTAAGTCACGATCTTCTTCTTGGCGACCAACTGCTGTTCCTAGTGTTGGATTGTCATGGATATAGTCATTTAAACTTTCTTTTAATTGGTCTATGTTCTTTGCTACAAGGCCTAGACGGTATGGGTGATGGTCACGTCTTAGTGCCATACTATAGCCTAAGTCATATATATTCTCAATGTTACCAGCCTCAAAGAACGCATGATATTTCTTAGCCATATCGGCAAGCCCTGCCTCTGATCTTGCCGATATGGGAAATATCCTTATCAGTCCATCAACCTCAGAAAAGATAGGTTGAATCTTAGGCGCTTCTGCTAAAATAGCATGGGCATTTGTTCCGCCAAAACCAAAACTATTTACTGCTGCTATTGCAATGCCCTCGTGTTCCGGCCAGTCCATAAGCTCCATTGGAACTTTCAAGTTTAGGGCATCTAAATCAACTGCTGGGTTCACTTTCTTTAAATGTAGATGTGGTGGTATTTGTTTCCTTTTCAAACATAAAGATGTTTTGATGACGCCTGCAACACCGGCGGCACTCTCTGTATGGCCAATATTTGTCTTAACAGATGCAATGATACAAGGTTTGTCTTTATCGCGGCCGCTGGCATATGTTTCTCCTAAGGCGTTGGCTTCAATTGGATCACCAACAGGCGTTCCCGTTCCGTGCATTTCTATATATTGAACATCACGCAGTTCAATTCCGGCTTGATCGCAAGCCTTTTTTATTGCCGCTTTTTGCGCCTCACCATTAGGCACCGTGATGCCGTTTGTTTGTCCGTCTTGATTAACCGCACTTCCTAATATAACCGAGTAGATTTGATCGTTGTCTGCAATAGCGTCCTTTAGAGATTTTAAGACAACAACAGCTGCCCCTTCTCCTCGGACATACCCATTTGCTGACTCGTCCAATGTTTTACATGTTCCATCTGGCGACAAAAAGCCACCACGAGATTCTGCTATCGTATACTGAGGTGCAAAGTTTAATAAAACACCACCTGCAATGGCCATCTTACATTCCTTGTTTCTAATGTTTTGACATGCAGTATGAATGGCAACAAGTGACCCTGAACATGCAGTATCAATTGCAAGGCTTGGGCCTGTGAAATTGTAAACATAGGAGAGTCTATTAGCAACCAAGGTCATCATACTCCCTGTGGCTGAATGCAGGTCAATTTGATCAAGATGGTCTAAATCAAATTGTACATGTTGATAATCCAGGGTAAAAGCGCCAATAAAGACACCTGTATCTGATCCGGAATATCTTTCGGTTACAATGCCAGCATCCTCCATTGCTTCCCAACTAACTTCCATTAAAACACGTTGTTGTGGGTCCATAAATGTTGCTTCTCTTGGTGTAATTCCAAAAAATCGAGGGTCAAATTGGTTAAAGTTATCAATAAATCCGCCTCTTTGGCTCACTGTTTTTCCACTAAACGAACGCTCTTCATGATAGAATGTATGCCTGTCCCATCGATCTTTTGGAACCTCAACAATAGCGTCTTTTCCATTTTTTAAAAGATCCCAAAACTGATTAACGTCATTGGAGCTTCCGGGAAAGCGGCATCCAATTCCCACTACCGCAATCGAATCTTCCTTATATTTTTTATTATTAAATCTGATGTCTTTCATTATCTAACCTCCTGAAAATTTATAATTTTTTTTGTATTAGACGATTTTTTGGACATTTGCGAAAGCGTGCATTTTTTGATTGGTTTTTAGGTTATTCAATTCAAAATCCACCCCATTTTGTAGACAAGCTGTTTTTAATACTTCGACACATGCGTCGATGCTGCTATCGGGTGTAGATGCACCACTACATATGACCAACGTTGACACACCATCGATCATAGAAATATCAATATCAGCTTCAGATTCGACGTGTTGAGTTTTTTTGCAATATTCAGACGCGATTTTGAAGAGTTCTGTAGAATTAGCACTAGCCTTCCCGCCTACGATTAACAAGCAGTCTGCGTGCTTAGCTAATTCCCTCATTTCAGTCTGCCGGTCAGATGTTACATTGCAAATGGTATAGTGATGTTTGATAGAAGGCACTACGCTAGAGCAGTACCTCACGATCTCTTCATATCTTTTTGAGTTATATGTTGTTTGAGCTACCATGTAAGTAACAGCTGAGCTAGGAACATAATCTGGCATGATTTGCTTAGCATGAGCAAGGTTTGCAATTAAAGTAATTCTAGTTTTGCTCCATCCAATTGTACCGATAATCTCGGGATGCTTGGAGTCTCCTACAAGCATCACATCATAGTCTTGCTCTGCCGCTTTCCGAACCATTTTATGGACAAATTTTACTTTTGGGCAAGTTTTATCAATTACCTCTGTACCCTTTCTTTTTAAAGAATCTATGGTATGTTCAGGAACACCATGGGCACGAATTAATACTTTTGAGTTCAATGGTTGTTCTACGTCATCAATATCATGAATCAGTCTTACACCTTTATCTTGTAATCCTGATATTACAACAGGATTATTAATAATTTCACCATACATGTATAATGTTTTATTAAATAATGGTGTTTTTAAGTTTTCGTTGGCAGCATGTACTGCCGACGTTACCCCGAAACAAAAACCTGAATATTTTGAAACGTAACACTTCATTTTGTTTTCCTCCTAAGTTCTTGTATCTATATAATAAATGGACATAATAAGATTTTCTTATAATGCCTAAAATGGATACTTTGTATTGTCAAGGCTTGCAGCTGTGTGTTCAGTTCTGGTTATGGCTTACTCAGACTATGTAAATTTAGAAAAAAACATTTTAAATATTTTTTTCAATATTGCAAACTTTTATAAAAATATCGCGTATATCATTTCAAGAGCACTCAAATGTGATAACGCGATGATTTTAAGATATGGGTCACATGAGTACCTTACTTATGATTTCTAAGCCAATAGTAAGCTCTCGTATATCCCCAAAAATGGAAGCTTCAATAGTCGCTAACATCTTATGACGATTCACTTTCTTTATTAGTCCCTCAAGCCCAACCAATGGACCATTAGTTACAACAATAGAAGACCCTTTAATATATCCATGCGACATCTCTATACATTCTTCTTCATTGAGAAATTTATCCAAAAAAGCGCGATCACCTTCTTGTATTTCAAAAGATGAATCTATATGGCTATTACTATATCGCAACAACTTCAAAGCTTTATCCGTACACGAAACATATGGCTTAATTTTTAGATAAAAGTCTAATCCGCTCATCTCTGATTCAAGAAAAACATATCCTGGAATCCAACGTCTTTTTTCCGAAAGAACTACGCCAGCTTTCCTGAAACGGGCATCAAACATTGGTACAAATGGCTTTAATCCATCAACACGCCAGCTTCGGGATATTACATTTGCTACTTCGTGTTCATATCCTGTCATAACGAACAACGCATACCATGCCACTTAATAAGCCTCCTGTACTCTGCAAAAGGGTAAACTTCTGGCCTTTCATGTGCTATATAGACTAAGCACACTACCGCTTTAACCGATGTATGTTCCTCGCTTCCACCACCACGACCTACCGATGAAATGGTTTACAGAGAGTGCATAAAAAAATTCACCAAGATTTTCTTTTGAACGAAATTGTGTGACTAAATTCGTCAAGATTTACTTGTAGACGAGATTATGAGACAAAAACATACAAATCACAAATGCGTAAAGGTTTAATCCAAAATTAAACCTTTACGCATTTGTGGTGGACATATATAGATGGTAGCCTTACTTAAGGCAAGTCTATCTAAATCTTAGATATTAAAAAACAGGAGCGTGTTCTTTATGAAGAAATTTGTAGTTGCATTATGTCTAGTAACTTTGGCAGTGCCAATTTTTATTGCAAGCACAACACCAATGTGTGTGACATATTATGAGGTTCAAGAGGACGCAGTTTCTCCAGTTAGTATACTTCCCGTTAAACTTGTCGGGAAATAGTCAGCAGAATAATTAAACTCAATATTTAGGTGTTCTTTAGCATAGCCAAGTATTATCTTTGCGCTATTAACTCCACCATACTCAGTAAACATAATTGAACCATAGAAAGCCAACGCAAAATAAGGTAGGCTTTCTTTTTTTTCACCTAACTCAAGCATATTATACGCACGGTTTATCGCAAAATCTGGCAAACTCCATAGTCGGCTATGCTTTTGCGCAAGTCTTTCACCTTCGTCAACTATCTTTAGCGCAGTTTTATATTGTTTGCTAATACCTAAAAACTTAGAGTAGTTGTACAGGACTGTTTCATACATCCGCACTTTCTCGTCCTCATCAACAATATAAGTGTCCATAGATTTTGCCAGGTTTTTGTACATTCTTAAGCCGCGTTTCCGTGATTTATCGTTTTCCTGGCTTGCATAATACCCTGCTAATTGATTAACAATTACTATTTCGCTATAGCTTAAACGATATTTGCTTAAAATTTTCTCATCAAATTTAGGCAAAGTAGCAGCTAAAGCCTTTTGTAATATATCTAAATATTTTCCATTTCCCCCTTCTTTGCCGTATATAATTGTTGCTCTTGCATATAGAATAAATTGCGTTTTCAAGTTTGATTCGTTGCAACCCTTATTATTCTCTAATAATCCCAATAATTTTTCTGCCTCATCATACTTGCTAAGGGTAAGCAGGGTATTAATTTTGTCTCGTATTTCTCTTTCTTTAAAATCATCTAAGGATGGAAAGCATGTTAGATAAAGGCCTATATGCCGACCAAGCCGTTGCATCATAGCTTCCAAGTGATATATATTTGCCAATATAGTATCGTTTTCAATTTTTGATAAATTATTTATTGAGCATATGCCTCTGCAAAGCTGCTCTTGACTCATATTCACATCCTTGCGCAAATTGTAGATAAAGTCACCAATGCTGTTGCAGACAATTGGCTTGCCGTATGTCTTTGGTTTGAGTGAAACAGACGATAAATCCAAGCTTTCGACCCCATATGTTTCAAAGTTTATTTCAAACATTACGTCTGCTATATTTAGTACATGGTTCGCCTGCTCTTTTTTATGTAATAAGGCGTAACCAAAATAAGCGCATTGTAGTAAACTGCGGCAATGCTTTAAATGTTTGAGTTTCAAAAGACAGATGGCAAGGTTAAGCAGAAAATCTGGTACATGTTTCCCGTGGTCACATCTGCAAGATGTGTGGTAGCCGTCTATGCAAACATCAATCGCTTGACGATAGTCTCCATCATCCATCAGTAATAAAGACAAGGATAGTAGTATAGGTGTTAGTTTTTTTTCTTTCGATTCCGTATCAATAAGTGTATTAGACAAGCCAAGAAGAACTTTTTTTAACAGCGTGATTGCTTTCGCCAAAGCGCCATTCGCTGCATAAACAAGTGCGAGTGAATGTAAAAGCGTCGGTTCTTCCAAATACATAAGCGTAGGGTCGAAGTTATTTTCATCAAAGTCTGCATATGTTATTTCCATTGCTTCACGGATTAAAGGTAGTATCTCTTGGGATGGTTTTTTTAATCGTACATATAATTGTACTTTAAGGCTTAAAAGGAGTTGAAGGTTACGACCCGTTTTGAAACTTTTATGGGTTCCTAATATAGCAATTTGTTTTTCTGCGTGTTTGATCGACTGTGGGGTATGACCATGCTCAATCAAATGTCGAATCTCATCTCTTTTTGCATATAACATTGTAGTTTCTGCCTCTAAAAATGGTAAAAAGAACCTAGTTAAGTCTATATCAAGTGTGCCCAATAAAGCCTTTAGTGTGCTTAACTTTGGCTTATACATGTTATTTTCTAAACGGTGTAAGGATATATTTAGCATTGTATTTTTATTAACTTCATTCAACAGGTCTTCTCTGCTCCAATTTTTGCGTGCTCGCATTTTATTAACAATATGGCCAGATAGTATGCTTAACATAAAAAATCCCTCATTATCCTCCCCCCATTATTCTTCTATTCCGCTTGAGATGATAGCCAAAAGTGTAAAAATTGTCAATGGAAGCAATGCAAGTTTTATAGAGTATTGTGAAAATAGTGTCTATTTTGTAATTTAAAAAATGCCGTTTGCACGGCATTTTATTAATGGGAGCGATTGGGTTTGTACAAGCTCGTACAATTCATAATATGAATGAGACAAAAAAGTGTGACAAGCCTACAAATAAACTATATACGTTGCAATTATTATATATTTTGTTTATACTTTCACAAAGGCTAATTTCCAGCAAAGGATGGGTTTGTAATGATAACAATCGGAATAGACATTGGTACATCGGCAGTAAAATTATTGGCAATAGACATAACAGGCAAAGTTTTGCACACAGTAAGCCGCGACTACCCGCTGTATATGTATGATAATGGCTACAGCGAACAAGACCCTGCCGACTGGTGGGCCCAAACGGCGCTTGGCTTGCAAGAGTTGTGCCAAAAATGCCAGGGGCAAGAAATTGCTGCGGTAAGCTTTAGCGGACAAATGCACGGCTTGGTGGCGTTGGACGAAAGCGGTAATGTACTACGTCGTGCCATACTTTGGAACGACCAGCGCACTCAGGCAGAATGTGATTATTTAAACAATACAATAGGCCGCGATGTACTGCTTGACAATGTGGCAAACGTAGCCCTAACCGGATTTACCTCGCCCAAAATATTGTGGGTGAAGAAGCATGAGCCAGAAATTTTTGCAAAAATAAAAAAAATAATGCTGCCAAAAGACTATATTGCGTATAAGTTGACCGGAGTATTTGCTACCGACTATTCAGATGCATCCGGCATGCTTTTGCTGGACGTTAAAAAGCAGGATTGGTCTGACAAACTGCTGGATATAATAGGCGTAAGCCGTACTCAACTTGCAAAATTGTTTCACTCATATGAAGCAATAGGAACAGTAACCCAGGACGCGGCAAATGAAACCGGGTTACCCACCACCGCAAAAGTTATAATTGGCGGCGGTGACCAAGCCGTTGGTGCAATTGGAAGCGGTATTGTGTCAGAGGGAATGTGTTCTGTTTCGCTTGGTACATCCGGCGTTCTTTTTGTGGCTGCAAATGATTTTGCTGTGGACAAAAGCCCTGCTGCAATTCATGCGTTTTGTCACGCAACGGGCAGGTATCATTTCATGGGTGTAACATTATGCGCTGCTGGATCTAACAAATGGTGGGTAGAAGAAATTTTGCAAACAGCCGATTATGAGGCCGAACAGGCTGCAATTAATAAGCTAGGTACAAACCCTGTGTACTTTTTGCCGTATCTATCAGGGGAGAGAACCCCGCATAACGACCCGTCTGCGCGCGGCGCGTTTGTGGGAATGAGTACCACCACCACCCGAGCAGATATGACACAGTCAGTTATGGAAGGTGTAATATTTAGCCTTCGCGATATATTAGAGCGTGTACGTGAGCTTGGCGCGAATGTAAAAACTGCACGTATAATTGGAGGCGGTGCCAAAAGCCTACTATGGTGTCAAATGGCGGCAGATATTCTAAGGCTCAAAATAGAAAAAATTCAAGCCGGCGAAGGCCCTGCCTTTGGTGCGGCAATTTTGGCGATGGTTGGCGCGGGAGCCTTTGCAACAGTGGAAGACGCCTGTACAAAATTGATTGCCGTAAGTGAAACCTTTTTACCGAACGAAAATACCGCCGCACTTTATGACAGATGCTATCCAATATATAAAAATTTGTATGATGCGTTGAAGCCCAGCTTTCATGACATAGCCACGTTACGGGACTAAATAGAATTAGGTGATAGACCTTGACTGACAAAAACAAAGACAAATCTGATAAGCCCTTACCCAGCAAAATTCCACGCGGCATGACAATTGCTTTTCTTGTGCTGGCCGCTATTTTCTTGCTAACAATGCTTATGAACAACCGCGGCAACAACACACAGGAAATAGACTATGCGCAATTTCTTGAATATTTAGAAGATGGCCGTGTAGAGCGTGTGGAGGTACGTGGCGACAGGCTACGTGTCATACTTACACCAACAACGCCCACAGCCCAGCGTCCGCAGCCTGCGGGGGATAACTTCGCACACAATTTAGGCAATATGCTGGCAACCCAAAATGCCGAAACTCTTGCTAGACGCGAACTTGCCGAACGTACATTTTATACCGGGCGTATGCCAGACCCAGAACTTCTTGAACGCTTGCGTTACCACGATGTTGAATATTCATCGCCGATTGTAAACTACAATTGGCTGTTTAGCATGTTTATGAATTTTGGTTTTTTTATATTGATAATCGTAATTTTCATGTTTGTTATGCGGCGCATCATGGGCGGTCGCGGCGGCATAATGTCTATGGGGCAAAGCAATGCCAAAGTCCACATGGAAAAGCGGACAGGCGTAACCTTCGATGACGTAGCAGGCCAGGACGAAGCAAAAGAGAGTATGATGGAACTTGTTGATCTTTTGCATCATCCGGAAAAATATGCAGAAATAGGCGCGGTACAACCAAAGGGCGCGCTTCTTGTTGGCCCGCCGGGGACGGGTAAAACCTTGCTTGCAAAGGCCGTTGCCGGTGAGGCAAACGTGGTTTTCTTCTCTCTGTCCGGTTCCGACTTTATTGAAATGTTTATGGGCGTTGGCGCGTCTCGTATGCGTGACTTGTTCAAGCAGGCCGCACAAAACACACCGTGTATTATTTTTATAGATGAAATAGACACAATTGGTAAAAGCCGTGACAATTCTTTTGGTAATGCAAGCGAAGACCGTGAAAATACGTTAACGCAGCTGCTTTCAGAAATGGATGGTTTTGATTCCACAAAAGGCGTAGTAATTTTAGGCGCTACCAACCGTCCGGATACGCTTGACAAAGCGCTACTTCGTCCTGGACGTTTCGACCGCCGCATAAATGTAGAGCTTCCTGACCTTAAAGGCCGCGAAGCAATTTTGAAAGTCCATGCCAAAAAAGTAAAACTAGGCTACGATGTAGACCTATCGCGCATAGCAAAAATAACATCTGGCAGTGCCGGTGCGGATTTGGCAAATATGATAAACGAAGCCGCAATAAATGCTGTACGCATGAAGCGCACCGAAGTTAATCAGGAAGACTTACTTGAGGCAATAGAAGTAGTAATTGCCGGCAAAGAAAAAAAAGACCGCATCATGGGCGAGAAAGAAAAGCGTATAGTAGCTTTCCACGAAATTGGCCATGCCATAGCCCGCGCCGTGCAGCGCGACAAAAAGCCGGTGGAAAAAATAACAATTATCCCGCGTACTAAAGGGTCGCTTGGTTATGTATTGTCTGCCCCGGAAGAGGAGCGCTTTATCCAAACAAAGGAAGAGCTGCTATCCGAAATTGTTGTGGCTCTTGCGGGCCGTGCCGCAGAAGAAGTGGAATTTAATACGCAAACAACCGGGGCGTCCAACGATATAGAGCAAGCCACACGCATTGCCAGAGCAATGGTAAGCATGTATGGCATGAGCGAAAAATACGGTATGATGAGCCTGGAAAATATTCAAAACCGCTACTTGGACGGGCGCTCAGTACTAAATGTGTCCGACCAAACTGGTGCCGGTTTGGACGAAGAAGTACGCAAAATCTTGGACGACTGCTATAAGCGTGCCGTGGAAATTCTAAGAGAAAAACACGATATAATGCGCGAAATCGCAGAATTCCTTGTTGCAAAAGAAACGCTTACCGGCGACGAATTTATGGATATGTATGAAGGGAAGAGAGAAGATTTCCCACAGTTGTATTAAAAACAGGCGTTAACAAATGCCTCAAAAATAGCGGCATGGTTTCTATCCGACCCTGCAAGAGCTTCCGGGTGCCATTGAACGCCAAGTGCAAATTTTTTGCCCTTGACTTCAATGGCTTCTATTGTTTCGTCGTCTGCAGTTGCATTTATATGAATGTCTGCGCCGGGTTTGCCAATAACCTGGTGATGAATGGAGTTGACCAGCATTTCGTCTCTCCTTATTATTTTGCGCAATATGCCTTGCAGTTTGACACTGTGCAAATATGTTTGCCACCACAAATGCGGTTGTTGTGGGTCTTTTGCACAACGGTGGTTATCTATATGTTGGATAAGGGTGCCGCAACAGGCTACGTTTAATATCTGTGAACCGCGGCAAATTCCTAGCACTGGAATGTCCATTTCCAAGGCTAGGCGGCATAACGCAAGCTCAAACGCATCCCGGGCGGCATTGGGCGGCTCGGTTTTTGGGTGCGCATCCTCGTTGTAATGGATTGGGTCAATATCCCCGCCGCCGGAAAGTATAAGTCCGGAAACATTTTGCAAATATTCTTTGGCATTTTCTATGCTATAAGGTAAAATTATTGGCAGGCCCCCTGCGTTAATTACACCTAAAGTATATGATTTGTGCAAGACAAATTTATCTGATTTTCGGATGTTTGGGGTTATTCCTATTAATGGGCGCACATTAAATTTCCCTTTCTGAATATAGTCCATCCACATAATAATTCAGATTTGCGGAAATATCAAGGAGGCAGTCAACATGACCAGCAGAGAACGTTTAACCAGATGCTTTTTTGGACAAGAGACAGACAGGCCTGCCGTATACACCCGCACGGGGTATGCAAATGATTCATCGTACGACAGGCTAAAAGCGCATATGAACGAGTTTAGCGACCTTAAGGCGGGTTACTATGGCAGGGGCGTTATGCATCACCATCAATACGAGCAAATACGCAAACCGTATTCCAAAGATTTTGACAAAATTACCTATGTTCTAAAAACGCCAAAGGGCGATTTGCGTCAGGTGTTTTTGACTGGGCTAACCGGCCACCCAGGCATGGTTATCGAACATTTTGTTAAAGATGAAATTGATTGCGAAAAGTATATGTCACTGTCGCCACCCAATATTATAGGAACCTGCGAAGAATTTTTCGAAATAGACAGGCGGGTAGGGGACAGAGGAATTGCAGATGTTATGCTGGGAATGAACCCCGCCGGAATAGTAGCCGAACTTATGGGGTCAGAGACATTTGCTATACTTTCCATTACACATCGCGATTTGGTTCACGAAATGTGCGCCCGGGAAACGGACACTATTTTGCAAATATTGGATTGCCTTGCCGCCGCAGGAGTTGGTCCATTTTTCTCGGTAATTGGGCAGGAATATATTGTGCCGCCGCTGCATGGCCGGCAGGACTTTTTTGACTTTAACGTAAAGTACGACAAGCCAATTGCCGATAAAATCCATAATGCCGGCGGGCGTTTGCAGATACACTGCCACGGCCCCATAAAGCTTGTACTGGACGGGTTTCTTGAAATTGGAGCGGACGTTCTTCATCCAATAGAGCCGCCGCCAATGGGTAATGTAACTGCCGCAGAAGCACGCAAAATACTTGGTGACAGAGTATGTATCGAAGGCAATATCCAAATTTCTAACATGTACGAATGTACGCCGCAACAAATATACGACGAAACAAAGGCCCTTATCAGGGACGCATATATAAATAACAAAGGACTGATAATTTGCCCTACGGCCTCACCATATATCCCCGGGGAAGGGGAGAATTGCTTTGCACAGTATAAAGCAATGGTGGATGCGGCGGTATCAACTTAATTTATCCCCCTCTTAAACATACGACTTCTTCACATGTTCACCTAATGCAATTACCTTTTCTATATCGCCATCCGGTGACAAAATATCGCCGACGTTTATAATTCCCTTGCCTTTAAATGCGGTCAAAATCCTGTCTGCATAGGCTAAAATTTCGTCTGTTGTGGCATTGTTATAGCAGAATAATGTTGACGCGACTCCGATAAATGCGGTCATATTGTCCGGCATAGCGTCGGCCAGTTCTTCTATTTCGTAGTTGAACATGGGGGCAGGGGTGCAGCCGTCCAAAACGTCAAAACCGGTTTGGCAAAGAAGCGGGAAAAAGGCCTTGAAATTGCCATCCAGATGTGTGGACACAATTTTGCCATGTTCGTGCAGCTTGCCGCAGGCTTCTTGGTAAAAGGGTATGCAGTATTGCGCGTACCAGTTTTTTGATATTAGTGTTTGGTCTGCATGGTCAGAAATAATAACAAGGCGGGCCCGATCCTGACATGCAAGGTTTATTACCTCCATGTCTTTTTTTGTTTGCAGGGCAAGATAGTCATTGATGAGTGCGGGGTTGTCTTCCAGCAAATAGGCCGTTTCCATAAACCCAAGATGTTCGTGAATTAATTTGCCAAAAGGCGAACGGGCAATAACTAAATCTGCCTGTCCCATATCCCCGATACCGTCCAGCACTAGGTCTACATTTTGGGGCATGTGCTTATATGTTTGGGAGTTTAATATATAAAACCATATCTTGAAATCGTCCTGGGATTTTAACAAATAATCTACCGGACACCATGTGCCGTCCATAGCAAGTTTATATGTTCGCGTTAATGTACCATTGGGTGTATTAAAAATTTTTGTAAATTGTTTTGACTCGTTTATAGTTTCGTATTTTATGTCACTTGTATAAATTGTTTCGTACCAGTTGCCTATGTGTGCGTGAAACCCCCATCCAAAATTCCTGTAAAAGTCGAGCAGTGACCAATTGCGATAAGGCGCAGGTATTTTGCCGTCGAAGTTCTTGATGGGGTCGTTATCGGGGATGTATTCGGCAGCACCAAATTGCCTTGCTATACCGTCGGGTGTTTGTCTGCCTGTGTACCAGTCCGTAATATCCGGGACAAATGGCATGTTAACAGGCATTTTGCCTTCCGCAACGCAAAAGAATTGTTCTCTTAGAGTCATAAACAGGCTCCCTTACCTTATTTTTGTATGAATTATATCAACTTGAGATTTTATTGGCAACCAGTCCTGTTTAAAACGATGGCTGGTGTTTGCAGAGGGTGTCCATCATATTTATCCAAGAGTTTCTTTTGTTTTAATGAGTATTTGGCTTCATTATCAATCATATCAAGTGCAAGAATCAAATTTGCGTCGCCAAATATTTTTCGGAACCCAAAGCAGGTGATTGACACAGCCTTGAAAAGGGCAAAGATAACACGAAAAAAAGACACTCACATACTCAGAAAAGCACCCAATAGATGTGATATTTTATTTAGCAAAAAAGCTGTTACTTGTGACATTGATGAAAGTTAACAAGTTTGTTTTTGTTGATGAGAGTGGGATTAATCGTGAATATCGGAGACTTTACGCCCGTGCGAAAAGAGGGGTAAAGGTTTATGAAACTGTGAGTGGAAAAAGAATGAGGTTATCTCCAAATTTTAAGCCCGCATTTTTTACCACCGTTCCCGAAATTGTTATGCTGGGCTTTTCCTTGTGCATATTAAATGTTGGATGTATTAGCGCACCGCCTTTTTCCTTTGTCTCGCGTAAAAGCTTGCTGTAGCTTTGGATGTTTTCGTTGCGCAAGGAGAAGGTTAGTCCGCCATCTTCTGGCAAAACTTGTATCAAAACATCCGCAGTAAAGCCCATGCGGCTTATCCACTCCGCATAAAAAAGAACTTTTGGCTTGTTATCGTTGCTGCCGTCGCGGGTAACGGATGCCAGGTGGACGCCTTCTTTGACTACTATATTTTTTGTGCGGGCGTTCATTCCTTTACCAACGCCTTCACTTTTACCAATGACTGTGTGCTGGTTATTTCTAATATCCGTATTATTGCTGTGTTTCTCTTTTTTAAACAGCATTTTTGGGCTCCTTTCATTTTTTTTGGTTTTGCATTTGTTGAAAAGCCTTGAATATTACTGCATTTAGTGATATGGTTAATGTGGGCTTGTACGGACCACTCTGTTAGCAAGATGATGAGAGAATAATAAAGAACCACAACGATTGCGTAAAAGTGCGGATATTGTGGTTCTTTTGCGTTGAAAAATATCCTATTTGTTTGTAAAAAAACACTTGACAGTGCTATGGTGTTATGGTATAATCATATCAAAGGATGATTTTAGGAGATGGAAAATGAAAACAAAATACGGTCTTAGGCCTGTTATAAGAATTAAAGAATTTTTGGAACAGCGGCACCTTACCCAAAAAGAACTTGCTGAGCGAATGGGCGAAACCCCGCAGCAAATTAACAAATGGGTGATGGGAGTAGAGCCATGTTTAAACGCTCTTGGGCGCATTGCAATAACTTTTGGCGTCAATTTGGGTGAGCTGGTGTGGCACAAAGGGGATGATGCAGACTTTGGGGTGGATAGTATTGTCTATATTAGAGGCCAAATTGTGGATACAATCACAAATAAACAGGAACTATTGTACATTCTAAAGCAATATTATAGATGGACGGATGAAGAATGCGCTGGTATAAAAGTCATAGACTATAAGCCGGAAAATAGCGAAATTGTGCTGGGGTGTAATTGCGACAATGCTCAGGAATTTATTGCTTGGGCAAAAAAAGACAGGGACGATATGTATAGGTTGTAGAAAGGGATGATGTAAATGTATTTAGTTTTATTTATTGTGGGGCTTGGGTTTATAGTTGTGTCAATGCTGCTTGATACCTTTGTGGATATCGAGGGCGGCCCAATGGCTATATTGCAGCCAAAACTTATTGCGGTGTTTATAATGGTAATGGGCGGGATAGGGCTAATTCTTTCTGCACGTTTGGATAGTTTTTTTGCCGCTCCAATAATTTTCATATTAAGTGCATTAAGCGGGATAATTATAGCGGGTCTTTTAAACCGCTTGGTTATAATACCTTTACACAAAGCACAAAACACAAGCGCGCATGACAGGCAGGCAACAATAGGAACTACCGCTAAAATAATATCTCCTATACCGCAAAACGGGTATGGTAAAATTAGATATAGCGTTAGTGGTTCTGTAGTGACAAGCCCAGCCAAAAGTGAAGATGGAGGTGAAATTAGGAATGGTGAAAGTGTAGATATCATCTACATTGAAGGAGGTACTTATTTTGTAAGGCGTAAAGAAAACGCAAATTAAAGAGATTAGAAAGGACTAGACAACAATGGAACCTTGGATCATTGCCGTGCTTATCGTTGCCGGCATATTTGTAGTAGTTTTTATGATATTTTCGCTGTGGAAGCGTATCCCACAAAACAAAGCGGCTGTAATAACCGGCTTGCGCAAGAAGATTATTTCTGGCGGCGGCGGATTAGTGTTTCCTCTTTTGGAACGCTACGATGTTATTTCGCTGGAAAACATTAAGATTCCGCTTGATATCGACAATGCGATTTCCAGCCAGGGTGTTCCCGTAATTGTAAAGGGAGTTGCGGTTGTAAAAGTTAAATCCGACAAAGAGTCAATTTATTCTGCGGTAGAGCAGTTCTTCCGCGGCAATACAGACAAAACATCGGCCGAAATCGCAACACAGTCCAGTTATGTGCTGGTTGGTAAGCTTCGCGAAATTATCGCAAAAATGACAGTGGAAGAAATTTATCAAGACAAAGACAAATTCTCCAGCGAGGTGCAGGAGAACGCCGCAATTTCTCTTGCGGAAATGGGTTTGGAAATTAAAGCCTTTACAGTAATGAGCATAGACGACGTAAACGGCTACCTGGTGGCACTTGGTCGCAAGCGTATTTCCGAAGTAAAGCGCGACGCGCAAATTGCAGAAGCCGATGCCGAGCGTGAAACAATTGAGCGTACCGCGGAAGCAAACCGCCTGGGTGCCGAGGCAAGGCTGATTGCAGACACCAGAGTTGCAGAAGCGGCAAAGGAAAAAGAGCTAAAAGTCCAAGCTTATCGCCGCGAACAAGAATCTGCAAAAGCTATTGCCGATAACGCCTACCTAATTGAAGAAAACAAAGTAAAAAAAGAGGTAACAGAAACCGAATTGCAAGTTGAACTTCTTCGCCGGACAAAGGAAACAGAACTTGCCGAGCAAGAAGCCAAGCGTAAAGAGAAAGAGCTTGACGCAACCGTTAACAAGCAGGCCAATGCGGAAAGGTATCGTCAAGAGCAATTGGCAGACGCCCGTAGATACGAGCATGTTGCAAAGGCCCAAGCCGATGCCGAGGCCGTAAAGCTGGAAGGTAACGCAAAGGCGGAAGCAATTCGCGTTCAAGGTCAGGCAGAAGCGGAAGCAATACAAGCGCGCGGTCTTGCGGAAGCAGAAGCCATGATGAAAAAAGCCGAAGCGTTTAAGCAATATAACGACGCTGCTGTTATCCAAATGATGATCGAACGCCTGCCCGAAATAGCCAAAAATGTAGCCGACCCAATTTCTAGGACCGAAAAAATTGTTGTTATCGACCAAGGTGGCGGTGCCAATGGCAAACCAGCGGGTGCATCAAAAGTTGCTGGCTATGTAACAGATATTATTGCCCAATTGCCGGAAACGGTAGAGGCCTTGACAGGCGTAAATTTAATTGATGTTTTGAAAAATGCGACAAGTGGCAAAACTGATTCGATTTTAGAAGACGTATAATCATGTTGGATAAATCTATCGAATACAGGCGCATTGTAATGGAAATGAGCGGCGAAAAAGTTTTGTCCACCCCCGAGGCTACTTTGTCCCCGGGGTTTAGTTTCCGGCTACATGACGGAAGCGAAGACGATACAATGCACTGGTGCCGAATCGAAACTGCCGTACAGGAATTTGACTCGCAGGATGAAGCGTGCGCGTATTTTTATGAAGAGTTTTACCCGCATAAAAATGAAGTGCAAAAACGCTGCGTGTTTATTATAAATACGGACAGTTTACCAATTGCTACGGCTTCCGGATGGTTTAGCCAAGATGAAAATGGAGATATTTTAAACCGTCTGCATTGGGTGGCTGTTTGCCCGGAATATCAGGGGCTTGGCTTGGGCCGGTCTATAAGTACAAAAGCTATAAATATTTGTGCAAAACTTGTACCAGGTAAAAAAATGTGGCTCAATACTCAAACCTATAGCCATCGCGCGGTTATAATGTATCACAAGCTGGGGTTTAATGTTTTGGCGAGTGATAAGGATTACGCCAGGGCAATAGAAGTTTTGGCTGGTGTGCTTAGGCCGAGCGATGTGTTGGCATTGCAAGGGTCTGCGATATTGTAATGACAATGTATAACAAAGGAGGTTGATGTTCATACAGAACATCAACCTCTTTTTAGGCTTACATAACTTCAATCACAAACACGTAGCTGTCTATTATGACAACACTGCCCCAATCGCCTGCCCTACGGGCGGCTACAGCAAAGCCATCGCTGCCAAGCCTGGCGCTTTCGGTGGCGGCTACAGTTATTATTGCTTGGTTATCCACAATGTAGAATCTTGGCCCGCCTACAATAGATAGGCCGTTGCGCCATGCTACATTTAGATCTACCCATGCGCCGTCAGGCATTCCCTGGGTTGTGACTACGATTTCTACCGTACCGCCTTGTGATACCACTGCGGGGTTTGGGGTG
>Ga0209755_10003608_pt1 | contig 19200 bp, 16 predicted proteins | sample TergutCo191P1_FD_187301 | JGI IMG/M metagenome (GOLD analysis project Ga0209755, IMG submission 187301) | Cornitermes sp. P1 segment gut microbial communities from Petit-Saut dam, French Guiana - Co191P1 (SPAdes) (version 2) | ecosystem: Host-associated > Arthropoda: Insects > Digestive system...
AACGGGGCATTACAAAGTTTACGACATTTCCAGAGTATGTTATTTCAGGCCGGTTTCAGGATCGAAAGAAGGGTGGAGCCTTGGCGTTGTTGCGCCTCTTCCGGAAAGCCCGGTTAGAAATATAGACCAAGGGCTATTGCTCGTAGCTTTAGTCGGCATTATTCTCAATATTATCGCTGCGATTATCGCATCTGATTTTATTAAAAAACCGTTTGAAAGAATTGCTGTGCTAAAAGAAGAAGCAGATGCCGCAAACAAAGCTAAATCCACCTTCCTTGCCAGCATGAGCCACGAAATAAGAACGCCCATGAACAGCATAATTGGTTTTTCCGAATTGGCACTTGATGGAGAAATACCACCTAAATGCAAAGATTATCTGTCTAAGATACGAATAAATGCCGTATGGTTGTTGCAAATTATCAACGATATACTGGATATTTCAAAAATCGAATCCGGCAAACTGGAACTTGAAGGCATACCTTTTGATATGAGCGAACTGTTCGCAAGTTGCCGTACGCTGATGCTGCCCAAAGCTACGGAAAAAGATTTGACTCTGTATTTTTATGCGGAACCTTCCGTCGGCAAAAAACTGCTTGGCGACCCTACAAGATTGCGCCAGGTATTTATCAACTTGCTCTCCAATGCCGTAAAGTTCACAAATTCTGGCATAATTAAAGTGCATGCCGTTCTGAGCAAAGTTGAAGAAAGCAGCGTAACAATGTCTTTTGAAATAAAAGATAGCGGCATAGGCATGAGCCCTGAACAAATCAAGAGAATATTTGAACCGTTTATGCAGGCGGAATCCGGCACCACGCGCAAATATGGCGGCACCGGACTTGGCCTTAGTATCACCAGAAACATTGTGGAGCTTATGGGCGGCAAGTTGTCTGTGGAAAGCACGCCGGGCGTTGGCAGCAAATTCTGTTTTGAACTGAAATTCAACACTATAGATTTATCGGAATGCGAAAACGAATCTACGATCATGCTGAACGAACTTGAAAGACCGGTCTTTTCCGGTGAAATTTTGCTATGCGAAGACAATGCTATGAATCAGCAGGTTATTTCCGAGCATTTGGATAGAGTGGGCTTAAAAACCGTCATAGCCGAAAACGGCAAGATAGGTGTGGACATGGTTGCAAGCCGTGCGAAGAAAGGCGAGAAACAATTCGATTTGATTTTTATGGATATTCACATGCCGATAATGGATGGGTTGGAGGCTGCCGCAAAAATCATTAAACTCGGCGTTGAAATTCCTATTGTGGCAATGACTGCGAATATCATGGGCAATGACAGGGAACTTTACAGGGCAAACGGAATGCGGGACTGCGTTGGGAAGCCATTTACAAGTTTAGAGTTGTGGCGTTGCCTTATGAAATATCTTGACCCTATACGCATGGATTCCACTGACAAAATAGGGCAGGGGCAAGAAGAAAATTTGCTGCGCAACAAGCTTATAGTGAATTTTGTAAAAGATAATAAAGAAAAAATTTCCGAGATTTCCAACGCTATTGAAGCTAACGATTTGAAACTCTCGCACAGGCTGGCGCACACTTTAAAAGGCAATGCAGGCCAACTCGGAAAAACTCTTTTGCAAAAGGCAGCGGAGAGCGTTGAAAAATGCCTTAAAGACGGAAAAAATCTTGTCACTTCGCAACAGATGACTGCGCTTAATGCTGAATTGGATGCCGTGCTTAAAGAATTCGAGCCGATTTTTGCGCAACTTTCCAAAACCGAAAATGATGTTCCGGCTGAGTCTTTTGATGTTGCGTCTGCGAAAGAACTGTTTGAAAAATTAGTGCCTTTGCTTGAAATGGGCAGCCCTGAAAGCAGGAATTTTATCGCTGAACTCCGCCGAGTACCTGAAAGCAGCGAATTGATTCAACAGATAGAAGACTTTGATTTTATTACAGCAAAAGAAACACTTTCCAAATTAATGAAGGTAACCTAGCTATGCAGGAATTAATCTTTGTTGTGGACGATAATTACACTAACCTGGCAGAAGCCGCTGCTGCGCTTGAAACGAAATATCAGGTATTAACAATGCAGTCTGCAGAAAAGATGTTTTCTCTTTTGGAAAAAAAGAAGCCCGATATTATTTTGCTGGATATAGAAATGCCGGATCAGAGTGGGTTTGATGCTATAAAAAAAATGAAATCTTGCGATGCATACTCTAACATTCCCGTTATATTTTTGACAAGCCGAACTGATGCTGCCAGCGAAGCCCAAGGCATTGAGCTTGGTGCTGTAGATTTTATACTAAAGCCTTTTTCCGAACCTGTGTTGCTTAACCGTATTAAACATCATTTGAATATTGACAAACTGATCCGTGAGCGCACGGATCATCTTGTGCGTTTGCAAAACAGCATTGTATTTGTCATGGCGGTTCTTGTGGAAAATCGCGATAAGAATACAGGTGGGCATGTGGAGCGCACTGCAAAATATATGAGAAAACTGGTTGAGGCCATGACTGCGCGGGGGCTATATGCAGATGAAATGCGCAGTTGGAATTTGGAATCGGTAATTTCATCTACACGTTTGCATGACTTGGGAAAAGTTGTTATTCCAGATTCAATTTTAAACAAACCCGGCCCCCTTACGGAAGAAGAATTTCAAATAATGAAAACGCATCCTTTAGAAGGGGAGCGCATTATAGATGAAGCCATTCAGCGTACTGGAGATGCGGAATTTTTGAGCAATGCCAAAGCGATTGCAGTTTCTCATCACGAGCGTTGGGACGGCGTGGGTTACCCTTATGGTCTGAAAGGGGAGGAAATTCCGCTTCAGGCTCGCATGATGGCAATTATTGATGTATATGACGCTCTTGTTTCCAAGCGTTCCTACAAAAAAGCTTTAAGCCATAAAGAGGCAGTCAAAATTATCATGGAAGGTTCCGGGAAGCATTTTGACCCGCAGATTGTAGATGTTTTTTGCGAAATAGATGAAGAAACTTTACTATATTAAAATTACCAACACAAGGAAACAGACATGGCTAAAGTCAAATTCTATACAGGCGAGTCCTTCCCTCTGGAAATGCATAAGGTGCGCATTATCCAAAAGCTAAACCTTATTCCGATAGAGGAGCGCGGCAAAGCTATTGCAGAGGCGGGCAACAACACATTCCTGCTTCATAACCGGGATGTCTTTATGGACATGCTCACGGATAGCGGTGTAAATGCCATGAGCGACCGGCAGGTTGCCTCCATGATGTACGCAGATGACAGTTACGCCGGCAGCGAGACATTCACAAGGCTTGAAAAGTCGGTGAAGGATTTTTTCGGTTGCAAATATTTTTTGCCGGCACATCAGGGGCGTGCGTGCGAAAATGTATTGTCAAAGGTTTTCGTTAAAAAGGGCTATGTGGTACCGACAAATTACCATTTTACCACAGCCAAGGCGTTAATCACGGTTAACGGCGGCATAGTCGAGGAATTGATAATCAAAGAGGGGCTCAAAATAAAGAGTGATTTGCCGTTCAAGGGTAACATAGATATTGAGCAATTAAAAGCGGTCATCAAAAAATACGGTCCGGACAAGGTAGCTTATGTGCGCATGGAAGCCGGAACGAATCTTGTTGGCGGTCAGCCGTTTTCGCTTGAGAATTTCGCAGAGACCAGCAAAGTATGCCGTGAAAATAAGGTACCGTTGGTGTTGGATGCCAGTCTTTTGGCTGATAATTTATACTTCAATAAAAAGCGAGAAGATGCTTGCAAAGATATGACTTTGCATGAGATTGTCCTGAGATTTGCCGAACTCTCGGACATAATTTATTTTTCTGCTCGCAAGCTGGGTTTTGGGCGTGGCGGCGGTATATGCACAAATGATCGCGAGCATTTTTTGAAAATGCGTGAATTGATACCGTTATACGAAGGTTTTTTGACTTATGGCGGAATGTCTGTGCGTGAGATGGAGGCCATTGCTGTTGGTTTGCAGGAGACACTTGACGAAGACATGATAAGCCAGGGCCCTATATTTATCGATTACATGGTAAATGAGCTTGACAAGCGTGGTATTCCCGTTATCACCCCGCCGGGGGGGTTAGGTTGCCATGTAGATGCGATGGCTTTCTTGGATCACATTCCGCAGAGCCAGTATCCTGCCGGTGCGTTAGGTTCATCTTTTTACATAGCCAGCGGAATTCGCGGAATGGAGCGCGGTACTTTGAGCGAGCAGCGAGACGAGAATGGCGAGGAGCATTTTTCCAACATGGAGTTGTTGAGGCTTGCATTGCCCAGGCGAGTGTTTACGCTTTCGCAAGTGAACTATGCTATTGACAGGTTGGTTTGGCTATACGAAAATCGCCGTTTGGTTGAAGGTCTTAAATTCTACGAAGAGCCGAAGATTCTGCGCTTTTTCTATGGCAGGCTTGAGCCGGTATCTGATTGGCAGTCAAACCTGATTGCGAAGTTCAGGCAGGATTTTGGCGATAGTTTGTGAGTAAAAGTCAGGCTTTTGTGTTTGGTGGAATGAAAAACCTACTTTTTAGTTGATTGTATAAATTTTATTTTCTGTTTTAATTCTTCCAGAGCTTCTATCATTTCTGGACCTTCGCTTTTACTCCATTTCTGCAATTCATTCAAATCTACATTTTCAGCTATCGCTACCAAAGCTGCCTGATCTAGGCATTCTGCGGATGCAATATTGATATCGTAAAATTTCTACATTATATATAAATTAACCCTATATTAGTGCTAAATTGGCATTAAAGGAGATATGAATGAGCAAGACAACGAGTGTTGCGTTAAGGTTGGATACAGACCTTAAAGAGCAGGCTTCAGCTATTGTTGAGGCTTTGGGAATGGACTTAACAACGGCGATTCGCCTGTATTTGACTCAGCTTGTTTTTCGTAAGGGGATACCGTTTCCCGTTGCTTTGGGGGAAAGAGAGAGTGCTCCGAATGAGGAGACTGTTGAGGCGTTTAAGTGGACGGAGAATTATATTAAGTCGGGGAAGAAAAAGGGGTTTAAGACTGCGAACGATTTGTATAAGTCTTGGGGGTTAGATGCTTAATATAGCTCAAACTCCGCAGTTTTTAAAAGATGTTAAGAAGGCAAATAAAAAACATCGCAATATAGCGGCATTGAAAGAAATCATTGAAAAATTATCTAAACAGGAAGTTATACCAGAGAAGTATAAGGATCATGCTTTATCCGGGAATTATTCGGGTTATAGAGAGTTGCACGTAACTTGGAAACCTGATTTTTTGTTGCTGTATAAGATTTGGGAGGTGGAGTTGATTTTGCAGAGAGTTGGGTCGCATGATGAGTTGTTTGGGTAACATTGGATTTTTCTGGCTCATTATTTACCTACAGTTGAAGATACTAGGAATTATTCAGATTTCGTTAAAAAAATGCTGGCGTTGTTAAATCGGAGTTAGAGTTAGGTAATACAGACAAAGCTAGGTGCGATGAGGATAAATACTAGCACAAGGCTTAGGAGTGTAAGTTTATTTTTCTATATTAAACCTTATGTCAATTTCAAAACAAGTCAGTCTCTCCGTTTGTTCTTTGCAAGAGTTTTTAGCCAAGGCTCAGAAACTTCTTGGAGCTATGATATGAAAAAACAGATAAGGATTTATTATGAATGTTTAGAACAATGCTTGCATTACATAAAGCCGATAATTGAAAAAATTATTGATAAAAAAGAAGTAGAAATTGTTTTGATTAAGCGACCGAAGTCGATGAAGGATTTGAATAGCGGTTCTATTGCAGCAATTCAAACAATGACAACGCCTGATGCTTTAGTTACAGGCATTGTCAATGGTAAAGAATATCCATTAGTTTTGATTGAATTTACAAAGGCTGTTACAACCGAAGACCATGAATTACAACGCACTTACGGCGCAGTTGCTGCATATCTTTCGGGAGCCTATTACTTGAAATTAGCAGGTGAAAAATATTCTGAAAAAGAATTTGGCGGAGCAAAATACAATTCATTTTCTACCCCGAAAATATTTATTGACAAGGTTGGCTACGAGGGTTATATTATTGCCGACTGGGAAACAGAAAAAAACAATAAATATACATTGCAACGTAATTTAAAATATCCGTCTTGCCCACTTAGTATTGCTATTTTCACAGCCACATTACAAGATACTGTTTCAACTTTTGTAAATTCGGAAAAAGATTGGTTTTCAAAAAGTCTTGCCAAATTAAAAAAGAACAAATCATATCAAATTTATCGTAAGCAGGTAGATGCAGCAACAGGCGCAAAAGAATTGTTAGAAACTTGGAAATCTCGTAAGAAATTGCGTTATTTTGTAGAGCCAGATTTTGTTAGGGTAAAAATAAATCGTTTTAGTCATGCTATGGATCCCGAAAGAGGTATTTTGACTTTCATTTCATCTCTATTTTCAGAAATTCCCGAAGTTTTCGGTATTTACGCTCTTGTTCGTTCAAGAGGTAACGATTTGATGAAACAAGACATGACTACACTTGATTTAATGCGTAGCAAGTTAGCAACTGCCCTTGAAAAAGATAAAAGCGGACTACCCGAATGGTTAATTGACGAGTTTAAGAAAGTAACAAAAAAAGCTAAGTCATTAGACGAAGTAATAGATTTTCAGCCTATTTGGGAGAAATACAAATCCAAGATTACAGAAAATAAAGTAGTGATGACACTTGCCTATTTTTTAGACGGCATGTACCTAAACCACAACGGAATATGTTTGAAGTGGAATAAAAGAAAGTTGGTAAATTCTACGAATAAGAACTTTTTATCTGCATTTTCTGCATACTTTGGTTTCTCTAACTATACGCAACCAACTCCGATTACTGAAGTTACAAATAATGAGGTTGACGAAGACGAAGTAACATATACTATTTTACACAAAGTTTTAATTCCAAATGGTTTTCAAATCGTTTCGGTTTCTTATCCAGGTTCGCAAGGTGATGGGGCTGTTTTGCCAAATCCTGAGCTTGGCAAAGCTCAACCACGAAAATACCCTGATATTATTGCTTTGCCTCCGGCGAACTCAAAAATTGATGCTGTATTAAACGAAAGTAAAGGTATGTTTTCAAAGTCGGATATAGAAAAGGATTTGAAAAAAATATTATGTTACAAAACCGACTCTAAGCTAAAAATAGCACTTAAAGAAACTTTATTTGTCGCACAAGTTATAGATAAAAATAAACAACTTAAAAATATCGTTATAGGAGTTTCTTTTGGCATCAAAAATGGATTTACTACGGACTGGCAACCAGATAGAGTAGATTTTATTTTTAGAATAGTAGATAGAAAACTATGGGCTATTGGAATTTTTAACCAAGAATTGAAATCTTTAATTGATAATATTGAGGGAAATACTGATTTTCCAAAAGTTTTTAAATTAGCAAAAGGAACTTTATTATGAAAAATACTCCTACTAGAGAATTAGTAAAAGAAAAAGCAAAAGCGAAAATAGGCTTTAACGAATTAAGCCCCACGGAATGGGCATTGCTTTCAAAAAATGTAATAACAGAAGAAGATTTATTTAACCCCGTTTGGGGTGATTTATCTTCACCTAGGAACAAATATCAATTAGAACACGGCGCTGTTTATCCTTTGAAATTATGTGAAAGGCTTATAAAAATGTACTCTGCCGAAAATGACATCATTTTTGACCCATTTCTGGGAATAGGTACAACAATGATAGCTTCTCAGCAATTAAATAGAAATTGCGTTGGAACAGAGCTAAATCCTAAGTTTGCAAAAATTGCAAAAAAATGGTTAGACGATAGTCAAGGATTTTTTGCAAATGATAAATCTTATAAAATAGCGAATGATGATTGTAGAAATATGTTAAAATATATACAAAAGGGGAAAGTACAATTAACTGTTACTTCTCCTCCTTACGCCGATTTTATACAGAAATCGCTGAAAGATAGAGAAACAACTCATAAAACTTCTATTATAAAACTGGAAAATAATAGTACTGTGAAACAATATAGCCAAGAAAAAAATGATTTTGGGAATTTATCGTATAAAGACTTTTTAGAGCAAATAAAGGTTGTTCTAAAGAGAAATTTAGAAATAACAAAGAATAATGGTTATTCCTGCTGGGTTGTAAAAGACTATAGAGATACAAAAAATAAAATACCTTATGTTCCATTTCATTCTGATTTGGCAAGAGCTGGTGAAGAAGTTGGTTGGAGATATCATGACTTAATAATTTGGGATCAAACAGGACAAAGACGACTTATACTTCTTGGCTATCCAAGTATTTTATATACAAATCAAAACTGTTCATTTATAGTTGTTTTTAGAAAATCAAAATGAATTACAATTTTGATTTTAACTTTTGTGATGGTGATACTACATACCTAACGCATTCTTTGCATCCATATCCAGCAAAGTTTCCACCACAACTTCCTAAAAAAATATTACAAAAATTTGCAAAGAAAAAATCAACTGTATTAGATCCATTTTGTGGTTCAGGGACAACATTGATTGAAGCCAGACTGTTAGGACATGATGCAATAGGAGTTGATGTAAATGGTTTGTCTTACTTACTTTCAAAAGTAAAAGCAACGCCATTATCGGATAAGGAATTAAACTCCATAAAATCATTTCTTAGTATAATAACTGAATGTAACTTACAGTGGAGTTTTTCGAGACCTAAAATAATAGTGAAAAACATAAAAGGATTAGAACACTGGTTCCAATATAACGTAGCAGAGGAATTAACTCATATTTTAAATTTGATAAAAAAACAAAAAAATAAGAATGTGAAAGATTTTTTAAAAATAGTATTATCATCTATTATAGTCCGTGTTTCCAACCAAGAAAGTGACACTAGATTTGCTGCGAAAAATAAAAATATCCCGAATAATTTTACTTTTGAATTATTTATTTCACGAACAACAGAATATTATGCTAGAATTGCAGATTATTCAGGACGAGTTCATAAGAATGGAATTTTAAAACTATTTAATACTGATAGTCGCAATTTGTCAATGCTTAAAAATAACACTATAGATTTAATAATAACTTCACCGCCTTATGCCAATACTTATGATTATTATTTATATCATAAGTACCGTAAATTGTGGTTAGATTTAGATGTAAAATATGCACAGAATAATGAAATTGGCTCTCGTAGAGAATATTCTAGCTTAAAAAAACCATCGCAACAATGGACTAATGACTTAAAAAAATGTTTTTCTGAAATGCATAGGCTTTTAAAAAAAAATGGATTGGCTTTTATCGTAATTGGCGATAGCGTAATAAAAAAAGAGTTGATATGCATAGATAAGGTTATTTCTAGTTTTGTTCCTAATATAGGTTTTAAAATTTGTAATATAATATCATCAAACTTATCAGAGCATTCTAGAATTTTTAATCCAACTTTTGCTCAAAAAAATAAGAAAGAACATTTAATAATTTTAAAGAAATAATTTTTTCGATTCCCCATAGAATCACACTTTTGCCGCCTCGTTTCCCATATCCATCCTGCAATCATTATTTACTATACGTATACTTTTGAAATAATCTTTATTTTCAGTTAGCTGTACAAAGAATCCTTTATATACAATGGCACATCAAATAATTTTCTCAACTTTGAAAAAGCGGAAATTGAGCGTATTGCTCAAAAAAGTACGCAAAGGCGATGTGATTGTCGCAACGGAAATTTCCAGACTGGGCAGGAACATAATGGAAATCTTGGGAATTCTGAGCGTTTGCTTGGAAAAAGAATGTCAAGTTTGGACTATAAAAGAAAATTATAAGCTGGGCACTGACATCCCCAGCAAAGTGCTTGCGGTTGTTTTCGGGCTTGTGGCAGAATTTGAACGAAGCTTGATTTCTTCAAGAACAAAAGAAGCATTGGCGAGGGTCAAGGCGGAGGGAAAAAAAACTTGGGAGGCCAAAGGGAACGCAAAAATCTATGAGGAAATTGGATTTGTCAAAAGAGAAATTGCTGGCTTTGCTTGGCAGTGGGATTGGCAAAAAGGAAACCGCCAAAACGCTTGGAGTTAGCCTCGCTAGCTTGTATAGGTTTTTGAAAGTGAAATCAAAGCCACCCACACCCAATCCGGCCTGTTCACAGCTTCATACCCAATCTCATACAACGCCTTCTCCAGCACATAACTCTCCAACAAATCCCTCCGACTTTCTTCCTTCCTCGGCAACAAAAATGAATCACCCATCTCATGCCAATACGCCTCCAAAAACGGTGTAGCTAAATTTGGTCGCTTGCCTCCAAACCACGCATCCGCATACGCAAAAGAACGTAGCATTCCCGCCACATCACGCAATGGCGAATGCTTCTCTCGGCGAAAATCCAAAGAACGCTCCGGCTCTCCCTCAAAATCCACAAAGAAAAATTCAGGAGAGTTCCACTGAATTTGACCCAAATGCAAATCACCATGAATGCGAATTCGCATTCCTGTGTCACTGCTTGCCCTCAAGCTACGTAGCTTTTGCGGCAATGAAGATATTATAGGCAACGCTTGATTCGCAAGCCGCTGATTTTCTTTACTCAAATTCGGCAACACACGGCACAGTTGCTCATGAACTTGTTTTGCCAGATTTTGGCTGCTCTGATTTTGTTGCTTTCTGTAAAGCTTGGTGAATGGTTCGGGGATAAATGCAGACTCACGCCCTTTGCCAAGCGCAATGTGCATTTGCGCAAGCCTTTTTCCCAGCAATGCGGCTTTTTTAACATCCGGTTTTTTGCCCAGCAAATCCCAAGCGTTTGGGCCCGGGCGAAGCGCCTGTTGCACAGTTGCTATGGTGTATTCTCCGTATTTCCAACTGCCTAGTATTTTTGCAATGTATGGAAACTTTTTCTTGCGCAAAAAATTCCCCATCTCTATTTCCGGGTTCGGGCCGCTTTGCAAATCTCTGTATATTTTAACAAAACATTCTCCGGGAAAAAGAAACGCCGAATTGCTGCTTCCCTGAATTTCAAGCGGCTTTTTGCTAAAAATTAGCCGGGGAGACACCAAAAAAGCGGCTAAAGATGACATGAACCAACGATTCTGAAGTTTGATTGAAGTCATTATTATTCCTTCCGAAATTTCAAAAAATACCCAGACTTGTGGTTGGGCGATTTAATAAATTCCAAACTATTTTTTATGCTTTTCACAAAATCTTCTTCATTATGGCTGACAAAAAGGATAGTAGTATTGTTGTTTTGCGCCAGAATTTCAACGAAATCAAGCACAAGTTTACGGCACTGCGGCTCAAGCCCAAAACATGGCTCGTCCAAAATCAAAATAGGCGGATGCTTCACCATTGCTCGCAAAATCAGAATTAATCTCTGCTCGCCGTAAGGTAAACTTTGAAATGGTTTATTTGCGCTGTTTTTTATTCCAGCTAGCTTAAGCCACAAAATAGCAGTTTCAATTTCTAGACGAGTTGGGTTTCTGTAAATTCCTATTGTGTCGTGAAAGCCCGAAATAACCGCTTCAAGTGCCGTAGCATAAACTCTGTAATCACGATGAAAAAGCGTGGAAACAATCCCGATGTTTTTCTTAATGTCCCAAATAGTTTCGCCGCTTCCCCGTTTCATGCCGAAAAGCGTAATGTCGTTTACAAAAGACTGCGGATTGTCACCGCTTATTAAAGAAAGCAATGTTGATTTTCCGCAACCGTTTGGTCCTGTAATCTTAAAATGTTTTCCTCTCTTGATGGTCCAATTTGCATTTTCCAAAACCACTTTTTCACCGTATTTTATGCTTACGTTTCGTAAAATTGCCAAATCTTCGTGCAAAAACTCCACCGCATTTTTGCCTATTTTCAGAGGAAGCTGCGCTATTTCGTTTTGCGGTTGAATTGAATTGTCGTTCAAAAACATAACAATGCGAACATCGTCTTTCATTAACTCGGGAATTATTTGCAAAAGTTCCTTGCGGCTTTTTATATCTAACCCTTCAAAAGGTTTATCCAGAATAAGCATTTCAGGCTTTTTGCTTATTTCGGCGATAAGAAGAATTTTTGCAATTTCTCCGGTTGATAAATGGCGTATAGAAGTATTAAGCGTGTGGAGCAAGTTAAATTTTTCCAAATAGCATTGGCAATTTTCAGGAAGCAAATCGGCGGCTTTTTGCCCAGGACTCAAAAGATTTTCTTCATCAAGCCATGCATCGTCTTTTCGGTCTTTTTCCATTATTTCATCTACATTAATAAATTTTTTGCCCAAAGCCTTTGCAATGTCGGCCTTTTGGGGCTGGGTATATCCTATAATGGCCCAACTTTCGCCGTTCTTTAACATAAACATTTCAATTTAGAAAATGCGCTTGTGTTTTGTTGATAAAGCATGTATAAAAAACGGCGATTTTAACAAAAAAATAAGGTTTAAAAGTGGCTGAGCATTTATTATCACAACTTTTACTTGACAAAACCGCAAAAAAAAGCTAAATTTATACTCCCATCTTCTAGGAGGGATGGCCGAGTGGTTTAAGGCGCACGCTTGGAAAGCGTGTTTACTCACGTAACGAGGGTTCGAATCCCTCTCCCTCTTCTTATGTTGTTAGACAGTAACTTTTTCATTGAAAATCTGCAATTCGGTGAAACAGTTTTAAACCCGGATGAAAGTTCCCATATTGTAAAATCTTTTAGAGCTCATATTGGGGACTCTGTGGTGCTATGTGATGGGAAAGGGCGTTTTGCAAATGCAGATATTTTGGAGCCAAACCCTAAAGCTTGCAAGGTATTGGTAAAAGATATAAGCGAGCAGGAGCTGCAACCTAAAATTCACTTGGCAGTAAGCTGCCTTTCAGACGGCAGCGAAGAAGAAATAGCCTTTCATGCAGCGCAATTCCCGTTAGCCGCAATACACCTACTCAGAACGGAAAGAAGCCAGGAGCCCAAAGACTCCGATTTAAGCAAACTCCGCCGCAGAATGGAGGCAAAAAGCATGGCCGCTTTAAAACAGAGCCGCAAATCATGGCTAACGGAGATCAAAGCTCCGGTTTATTTGATGGATTTTTTGGACAATTTTAATGGAAACTTGATTGTTTGTGAAAAAAATGGCGAAAAATGCAAGTTGCCTGTTGGCGAATTGGCTATATTGACCGGACCTGAAGGGGGCTTTTCCCCGACAGAGCTTGAAGCCATAAAAAATAAAGGAGCAGCTTTTCTCTCGCTTTGCAACACAAGGCTAAGAGCTGCAACCGCTCCAATAATAGCACTTGGAGTAATCACTTTTTCCGGCTTTGCAAAAACTGCATAATAATACCAAGTGCTAATCCTGCACCGCCAATCCACATAAGAAACTCGGCATCGTTCACAACATTCGGGTCTGCCTTGAAAATGTTGGTAGCGAGCAAGCAACCGCCTATGAACATGATGCAAAACATGCTCCACTTGCGCCAAAAACCGATATTGTCAGGGAAAAAACGCATTTAAATCTCCTGTGAAAACCCAGGCTCCAAGGCCCAGCATAACTAAAAAGCTAACGGCAATATTCGCCAAAAAAAAGTCTCTATTCACCATGTCCAAATCATTTGATTTTCTGAATATGTGTATATATAAAAGGGCAAGGGCTATAACCGCTAAAGCCACCCACCAGGGCAAACCCAAATTCCACCAAAAACCGGTAAGCGTTGCAAATCCGAGCATGGCCAAGTGGCATAGCAATGCAATAAACATGGAGTTTTTCACCCCAAATTTCACAGGAATTGAATGCAGGCCCAGTTTTTTATCCGATTCAATATCCTGGCTTGCGTAAATTATATCAAATCCGGCCATCCAGAGCGTGAGTATTACCCCCAGAGCGGCAGGAAAAAGCGCAAAGTCTCCCGTAACAGCAATCCATGCTCCGAGCGGGCTAAGCCCAATGGCAACGCCGAGCATAAAATGCGAGAGGCTGGAGAATCTTTTCCAAAGCGAGTAGGAGAGCAGGAATAAGAATAAAGGCAAAGCGCAGTAGAAAGCAAGTGAGTTCAAAAGCCACGCAAAGAAAACAAATGCCGCACCGTTTGCGATTATAAAGAGGATTGCATTTCTTTTTGAAATTTTGCCGGCCGGTATATGCCTTTGTGCTGTGCGGGGGTTGAGGGCGTCGAATTTAGCGTCTGCGAGTCTGTTAAACGCCATTGCGCCGTTGCGAGCGGTGAACATGCAGGCAAGAATGAGCAAAATAATTTTAGCATCCGGCAAGCCGTGGGCTGCCACAAACATAGAAGCGAGCGCAAAAGGCAACGCAAAGAGCGTATGGCTAAAGCGAACAAGTTTTCCGTATTCTGCAATTTGTGAGAGCATTATAACCGCTCAATTTCTCATACTATCTAACCAAATATACAAAACATCTTAATTCAGAAAATTTTCTATATTAATTTCCATGAGAAAATTCTTAAAAATCGCTGGCATAATTGCCATAGTTTTAGTTGTTGCCCTTATCGCTGCAGTTATTGCAATTAAACAGGCATTCCCACCGGAAAGAATAAAAGCTCTTGTTGAAGAGCAAGCCACGAAAGCCTTGCACAGGGAGGTCTCAGTTGGCGGTGCAGGCTTTAAAATATGGCCGCTGGGAATTAGCTTGAGCGATATAAAGGTCGCTAATAACCCAGGGAACGGCTTTAGCACAGACCCCATGCTGGACTTGCCTTATGCCGCAGTTAAAATTGACCTCGCAAAACTCCTGCAGTTTCAGGTTGCCATAGACAAAATATCAATTGAAAACCTTAGCCTGCTCTATGAAATTATGCCGGATGGCAGAACCTCAATAGACGGCTTGGGCGGCGAACAGGACACAACCGCAAAAGATGCAGTTAAAGACACGGCAAAACTGGATCTCTCAAATATTGAATTGCCCGGTTCACTTGCGTTGAACTCATTTAGCATAAAAAATGCAAAGGTTATTTTCAACGACCGCTCCGCAAAAAGAAAAATTATTCTGGGAGATATAAATTTAGGTACCAATCTTTCTCTGAACAAAACTTTGGAAGATATAAAAACCTCAACCGCCCTCACACTAAAGGAAATTTCAATGGAAGATGACGGACTGGGAGTTCGCAAAGGCGGCATAAGCGTATTCTTAAATACAGACATAAACGCAAATCTGCGAGCACAGCATGTGAACATTCAAAAATTCTCAGCCGGCTTGCAATCCATACATATAAACGCAAGCGGAACAGTTAGCAGATTCCTAGAAGAAACAATGGTTGCAGACCTGAAAGTAGAATCCAACCAAATAGACTTGGCTGAACTTGTAAAAGAAATTCCAGAAGGAATAAATCCTGAAATTCCAAAGGTTAAGGCAAGCGGAAATGCTTCTTTTAACGCAGCCGTTAAAGGAGCCATTGTTCCTGAAAAAATTCCGCCCGTAAGCGGAAATCTGGTTTTGAGCAACATAGCAATCGGGCATAGCGAGCTTCCCGCCGGCATTCAATCATTAACGGGAAACATAGCCTTCACGGAAAACACCGTTAGCATTAAACCGCTGTCATTCATGCTCGCAGGGCAACCGACAAATGTTTTAGTAGAAGCAAGTGATTTGCTCTCTGCAAAACCCATGTTAAACAATTTCTCCGTAAACACAAGATTAGACTTGGGCGCATTGTATGCGCTCGCCAGCAAATTGGTCACCATACAGGAATTGAGCAATCTCGACGGAAGAATAGAAGCTAATGTAAGCGCGAAGGGAGTTTTGGATCCGGCACGCCCTGAAAATATTTCCGTGAACGGCAGCGCAACCATGCAAAACATAGTAGCAAAAACACCGCTGATTCCGGATGCAATTGCTGTCAATGGCGCAGTTAAATTCTCAAATACTGAAATTAGCGCAGAGCCCGCAGTGCAAATTGGAAAGTCCGATGTAAAGGTAAAAGCCGTTGTAAAAGACTATCTTGCAATGGTAATGCCCAGGCTCGCAGCAGGCAAAAAAACAAATGTGGATGTAGATGTTTTTTCTTCCAATCTGGAACTGGACCGCCTTATGCCGCCGAGCAACCCGAAAGCACCGGTTGAAGAGAGCCCTCCTATGGAGATATACCCGGAACTGCCGGATGTAGTGGCCAATGTAAACATAAATTTGGCAAATACCGTATTCAGGCATTTAACACTTTCCAACTTTAAGATGGATATAAAGTTTGCAAACAGCCAAGCCAATGTTAAAGCCGATGGCAGACTTTACACTGGTGGCTTCAATACGAATGTGGCTGTGGATTTGAGCAACCGTAAATCTGCGAATGTTAAATTCGCCTTGAATGTTGACAAAGTAGAAGCGAATGACTTTATAACCAATGGTTCAAAGAATATCACGGGAGATTCCGAGATTGCAAAGCAACTGAGAGATTTGGACAATACGGTTTTCGGAAAATTCAGCATGAAAATCAATGTTAGCACAAAAGGCTTGCCGCAAAACTTTATTGACAACCTGAACGGGCCGATTTCTGTGCAGATTGCTAACGGAAGCCTGAAAGGTTCAAAAATTTTGGGCTCCGTAGGCAGTAGCCTTTCTAACTTTGAAATTGCCGGTCAAAATGTTTTACGCGGAAAAATTCCGGTTAGCGATAAGGGCGATATGAGTTTTGACGATTTGAATGCAGAACTTGAAGCAAAAGAAGGCCAGCTTTTGGTTAAGGATTTCAAAATAAATGCAAAGGCTCTAGGGCAATTCGCGTTTGGCGGCGGCATTGGTTTTGACGGAGCATTGAATTTGAAAATGCAAAATACCATGAGCTCTTCCATAAGCTCAAGCATGAATAGCCTTACCGGCAGAAGCCCGGTTGCGCTTTACAAAAAGGATTCAAAAGGCAATGCTCTTTTATTCTTCAACATAGGCGGCTCATTCGCAGACCCCAAAGTAACTTTGGATGCAAGCCAAATGGCAGACCCAGTGGGTGACCTTAAGAACCTTGCTGCTGAGAAATTAAACGAGGCAAAAGCCCAGGCAACAGCAAAGCTAAATGAAGCAAAAGACAAAGCCGCGGCAAAGTTAAACGAAGAAAAGGCAAAGTTGGAAGCAGAGGCAAAAGCTAAAGCAGACAAGCTAAAAGCAGAAGCAGATAAATTAAAAGCTGAAGCTGAAGCTCAAAAGAAAAAGCTGGAAGCAGAAGCTGCCGCCAAAAAGAAAGAAGCAGAAGACAAAGCCAAGAAAGAGGCTGAAAACAAAGCTAAGGGTGCTTTGAAAGGGCTTAAGAAATAGAAACAGCGGAGGGTTTCGCAACCCTTTCGCCACTAGTGGCAATCACACGATATTCATTGCCGGTTTTACCGCCGGCATCTACGAATTCCTTATCTTTAACGCCGGGTTTTCCTATTGACTGCCAGCTATTGCCGTTTTTGCGCTCCACGGAAAGATCTGTTACTTCCGGAGCTATTTTCCAAACAATGCTAACTCCGCTCTCCCCTGCCGTAGCCTTAACTCCAAGCGCAGGCGGCGCAGGCGCAAAATTCGCAGCTTGCGGTTCGCCATGAACAGCATCGGTAACGCCGCCAAGAGGATCTCTTTTAGGTTCTTGCGGCATTTTTGCGGCTCTTTCTTTGCACCAGGCTATAATTTTATCCAATCGTTCTTCGTTTAAACCGATATTCAAAGGCATTGCGAGTTTGCCATCAACTATGTCTGTTGCAAAATCATCATTTACAAGCATAACAGGGCCATTTCCGCAGGCTCCCAAACATTCAACCCTGACTATTGTAAATAAATCGTCTTTTGTTGTTTCACCAACTTTTATTCCAAGTTTTTTTTCTGCAATGGAAATTATGCTTTCTGCTCCGGCTGTGTGGCAGCATATATTTTGGCAGAACTGCAAAAGAAAGCGGCCTGTTGGAGCGTGTTTATACATTGTGTAAAATGTTGCGACTCCCCATGCGTGCGCCGGGGAACATTCGCAAATTTTGGCAGCCCATTTTACCGCAGCCTGAGGAACCCAGCCCAGCTCGCTTTGCGCAATCCACAGAACTTCCAATAGGCCACCCTGTTTAGACGGGTACTGCTTTAGCAATTGCTCTATTCTGGTAGCTGTTCCGCTTAACTTTGCAGATATTTCTTCAAAAGAAGGTTGCTCTACATCGCTTTTATGCCCAAGATGCAGATGCAGAGGTTCGCCTGCATTTTCTGCTTTTGGGCTGGAAGGGGCAAAATTTGTGTTAGACACGAATTCTATCATGAGAGTAATGTAGAAAAAAACAATACCCCCAAAATATTTCTATATTTCAATACATAGTAAATTAGTATGTTTTACTATAGGAAGGAGTGAGAAATGAAAGTATCATCAAGAGGCAGATACGCGCTACTGACTTTGCTCGATTTGGCTGAGCATAAAAACTATGGGTTTATTTCTCTTAAGGAGATAGCTAAGAGGCAAAACATATCCAAGCTGTATTTGGAGCAGTTGGTTTCGTTGCTGAGCACTTCAAGCATTTTGCATGCAAATCGTGGGAAGCAGGGTTGGTATATGCTCGCAAAAGAACCTTCGCAATGCACTGTGGGCCAAATTCTGCGCCTTACCGAAGGCAGTTTTATGCTGGTTTCTTGCCTTGAAGATGATGTGAATAAGTGTGTGCGTGCGGAGTTCTGTAAAACTTTGCCGTTGTGGACAGGGCTTGGCAAGGTTATAAATGATTATCTTGATAACATAACTTTGCAGGATATTTTGGATCAGAATCAGAGCGGCGGCAATTATGTAATTTAGAGGCATGCAAATGTGAGATAATAATAAATCCATAGCAATACCGGCTTTTTTTGTGGATACACTCCAATCATATCCTCCATATAAGATAAAAATTTACTATTTTATCCTGTATGGAAGATAAAATCAACATTAGCTTGCTGCAGAGGCTCTTGATAGAAAATCAGGAGGCTATTCAAAAAATTGAACTTTCCGAGCGTGAACTCGCTCTGGAAGACAAAGGCAATTATGTATTTGTTGGGCCAAGGCAGGCAGGGAAAACTTTCTGCATGTTTCAGATAATTAAAGGCTATATAAAAAAATATTCGGCAAAAAAAATACTCTACATAAACTTTGAAGACGACAGGCTTTTGACTTTTAACGCAGAACACTTTCAATTGATTATAGATGCCTACAAGAGCTTGTTCAAAGAAACTCCTGTTTTGTTTTTAGACGAAATACAAATAATAGACGGCTGGGAAAAATTCGCCAGAAGGCTGGCAGACTCAAAAGAATACAGGGTATTCATAACTGGCAGCAATGCAAAAATGCTCTCAAAAGAAATAGCAACGACCCTCGGAGGCAGATACCTTATAAAACACATATACCCATTCTCTTTTGCGGAATATTTAACGGCAAATAAAATCAAGCTAAAGGAACACT
>Ga0209755_10003609_pt1 | contig 19196 bp, 13 predicted proteins | sample TergutCo191P1_FD_187301 | JGI IMG/M metagenome (GOLD analysis project Ga0209755, IMG submission 187301) | Cornitermes sp. P1 segment gut microbial communities from Petit-Saut dam, French Guiana - Co191P1 (SPAdes) (version 2) | ecosystem: Host-associated > Arthropoda: Insects > Digestive system...
AACTTTTGGGATATTCACGCCTTTTATGTGTTTGCTAAAATCTGCCGCATAGTCTTTCAATATTGAGTTTTGAATTTCTCTTGCCAGCCCAAAATCCCTGTAATTCACATAGCTTGCCACAACGCGCGGCATTCCGCCTATGAAAAAATAGGCTTTCAATGCGTCTGTGAATTTATCCGATAAGTCGTTGATTAAATCAAAATCCTGCGAAATCAAGATTTTATGCAATTGAGGTTCGGCAACCGCCAAAAATTCCGCAAAAGACATCGGGTGCATTTCAATTCTATCAACTTTGCCAACAGGAAAGCTTGTACCTTCGTGCATGGCTACGCCTAAAAGCGAGCCTGCAGCAGCAACATGGTATTCCGGTGCGTTTTCGGCAAAGTATTTCAGCGAAGCCAAGGCTCTTGGGCATTCCTGAATTTCGTCAAAAATAATCAAAGAATTTTGCGGTTCTATTTTTTCATGGCATTCAGCTTCCAGAGCGGTTAAAATTCTAGGAATCTTTAAATCCCTGTCAAAATGGGCTTTGAATCCTGGGGTATCGTCGAAGTTCATATAAATCATATTTTTATACTCGTTTTTGGCAAATTCTTTCAAAAGCCAAGTTTTGCCAACCTGCCTGGCCCCGTTCAAAATGAGCGGTTGCCGCATTTCGTTGCTTTTCCATTTAAGGAGAGTTTGGTATGTAGTCCGTATCATAGTATATAATATACATTTTTTCGGGGGAAAAAGTGTAAAAAATCACATTTTTTCGGGGGAAAGCTTGTTTTTATGCATTTGAGCGAACTTTGAGCTAGAGCACGAGGCTTGTAGATTTCTATATTTAGGAAAAAGGGGGCGTAAGCTCCTTTTATTTTTTTAGGAGAAACATTATGAAATCAAACATTCGTTTTTTGCTCATGGCAAGCTTGATGCTTGTCACAGTTTTTTGTGCCCAGCAAAAAGGCAGTCACCAAAACCTTGACCCTATGCGGGCTGATGCCGCTAAGGAGATAAAAATAACGCAAGATGCAATTTTTGTTGATGGCAAAGCCGTTACCAAAACAGCTATGGTTGCGGGGCAAGATTCTATGGTTATAGAGGCATTAAATAATGCATTGCAGAATAAAAGTAAAAGGGCGAATATACAAATTGACCCAAATATAAATTACGATGTATTTTTTAAGGTTATAATGACCGCCAAAGCCTCTGGTTATGTTGATCTTAGCTATGCATCCGAAGTAAACGGAAAAAATCACATTGAAAATATTAATGTTCAAGGAGAGAATGACAGCTCCGAGGATAATTTAAATTTGATGGTGAATTTTTCCAAAGAGAATTTTGCAATTGGGGCTAGGGGCGGAACTTTACCCAGGATATTTTACAAGGAATGCCATGATGGCAAAACGCTAGACCTATGTGTTTTGCATAAGGATAGCGAAGAAGATTCCGGTGAAATATTAATGTCGGTTTATAGCAAAAAAGATAGCGTTTATCTAGATGGCAACAATGCGTTTATTGATGATATAAACTTGATTCGTCCGGGAGCAACTGTTGCAACTCTTGCGCTGAATTCCGCCAGAAAACTCGCTTGCGGCCAAACAACTCCCGGTGTAGAAGATATTTGCACGAACGGAAAGCTTGCAGTGACTTTAAGGCCTCTTAGTGCTTACGACGAACTTGCAAAAGTGCTTATCTCAATTCATAATCGTTTCATAGATAGCCCTGATGCTAATGAAATTTTTATTACAGTTGATGATGACATAAATATATCGAAAATACTTAAAGTTCATCATGAGGCTAAAACGGCAGGATTTACTAAAATAAAATTTGCGAAATTGAAGCCAAAGACTTCTAAGGGCAACTACTCTGCATACGACCTTATGAAAGACAGATACCAAGGCAGCGGTAAAACAGAGTCGGATGGTCGTCGTAGTTCCGCTACCGGCGGTTTTAATGAAGGCAATGCAGAAGGCGATTCAGGTGATATTGGCACAAAAGCCAAAGGCGGCATTAAGGCTCTATCCGAAAGCGATATAGATACTAGCAGCGGCGATGGTTCTCGTTCCAGAGCGGAGATTATTGCTGTTGTTAATGCTCGCATGCCAGGACTCCGCAACGTATACAACAAATATTTGAAGCTGAAACCTGACTTTAGCGGCAAGGTAACGCTTAAATTCACCATTGCTCCGAGTGGCGACATAATTAGCATTTCCATAGTGTCAAGCACAACAGGTTACTCTGAATTTGACAATGCTATTAAGGCTATGGTAGCAACTTGGAAGTGGAAAGCTATAAAGAGTGGCAATGCAACACCTACGATTCCGTTTAGTTTTGGAGAATAATTAGGAATAAAATCCTAAGAAAGTATATAATATACATTTTTTCTGGGGAAAGCTTGTTTTTTGACAAGATTAACCCCATAATCTTATCAAAAAGTGAATAGATTTCTATATTTATATTAAAAAGTATGTCAAAAGCATACAAGGAGTTTAAAATGCCATCAAAAGTATTAGTTCAAGCTCGGATTGATCGAGATGTGAAGGGAAAGGAAATCAAGGAGATTACATGGTTAAAAATAACAAAGAGAGCATGCAAAGCTTTTTGAAAAGAGCAATGAAGGTAGGTTAAATTGTGAGGAAAATTGCTTTATTGTATGGGCAGTAAGTGCGTTTTTTGTTGCTTTTAGCTGCTTGTGCTTATGGTCAGGGCATTAACCCCGACTCTTTGCCTGTATGGCGGGGCTATGAAGCCGTTGAGGCGCAAAAAGATACTGTTGAGAAAAAAGAACACAATTTAAAAACAAGTGGCAGCAAAAGCTTTCAGACTAGCATTGGCGATGGGGGGGCTGATATTCAGCAGGAACTGCGGCTTTCCATACAAGGTGAGGCTGCGGATGGGATTTACGTTGATGCTTACCTTGCGGATTTGGGGAGGCCGGCAGGGTCTGAGATTACAACTACTTTGAGGGAAACGGATGCTGCGTATATTAGCGTGGAGAGCAAAAGGGCGAAATTGGAACTTGGTGATTTGAACTATGAAATAGACAGGAATGAGCTTTTTGGGTTTCGCCGCCAAACTCTTGGGGCAAGCGGAAAATTGAAAGGGAGCAATGCGGAGGCTCGCGCGATTTACGGAACAGACAGAACGGAGCGGCATAGCGTGAGCTTTTCCGGGCAGCCAAGCCAGCAAAAAGGCTATCTGATTTTTTCAGACAGCGCATTTGGCTTGATGGTTCCGCAGACGGAAAGGGTTTATATGAACGGAAGATTGCTCACAGCCGGCAAGGATTATGAAATAAACTATGCGGGTGGCGTTTTGGATTTTTTGGGCAAAATTATACCGGGGCCCGAAGATGAAATAAGGGTGGAATACGATTCTTATTCTTCGCTCGCTTCAAAAGAACTGCGTGGGGTGGAAGCTGCGTATCATTCAAAATATATTTCGCTGGACATAGCGGGTTTTAATTTGAGGGATTCGCTGAAAAGCGATAAAATGCTCGGTGCCAGGATGAGGTTTTTATACGGCGATTTGGAAATGGCAATGAATGAGAATGATGACAAGGCGTATAAATGGTTTTTTGGCAATGAGAAAGTTTCTTTGAAGGGAGGATATGCGGATAGCGGTTTTGCAAAGCCGGAATATGCAGGAACTGAGGATGCGTGGGATGCATACATTTTGCGTGACAAGTGGCGTATGGACAGTGTTCCCAGCGGTGATTTGCGCTATGATGAATTCAGATTTGCGATTGATTTGCCAATGGGATTTCAGCCCGGGATTTTCATTGGACACAGGAATTTTGAGGCAGTTAGAACGGAGAGTTTTTTGAAAAGAAAGCAGAGCAAAATTACATTTGCCAATGTCAATGGTTCTTACTGGCAAGGCGAAGCGGATAGCAGGTTTTTGCAGAGCTATGGAAATGTTCGCTTGGATAATGAGGATAATTTGCGAAGTATTTTTGGGGTGGAAGGCGAAAATATAAGCTCCGAGATTATGCGAGAGCAAACCGATACCAGCGGATTTTCTAATTGGAAAACACTGGTTTCATTTAAGCAAAGAGACTGGCATTCAAGCACGCTTTTTCAATTGAGGCGAGATGAAAATATGTCTTGGCTTTTTGAGCAGAGCGCGAGCTATAATAATCAGAATTCCGTTTTGCGCGGAGACTTTTCTTATGCGTTTAACTATACCAACGAAGTTCCTTGGGTAGCAATTTACCGCAGAGTTCCAAACGGCGCAGGTGATGTTTTTTACGATTCCCTGAGCGGCCAATATATAAGCGGAGTGGATAACGGTGATTTTGTTTATGAGGGAATGGGCCGTGCAGATTCGCTTGCGAGCAAGAATTATAAGAATAATTTGAGGTGGGATTTGTCTCTGCATCCGAGCGTATTTGTAAAGAAAGGATTGTTGAGCGACATGGCATTTTTTGCAAACGGCGAATGGTTGCTGCATAAATCGGAGAAGCTGTTGTTTTTGGAAAATTCTGCGTTGTGGGAGCGGGCAAAGGGTAGTGTGATGCTCACTGTGATTAATAAGTGGAATGAGGAACCTCAGATAAATTTTGAAGAGGTGTTGTTTGGGCAAGAGGCGACTGTTCGCTATAAAGAGGTGTCTTTGAGGGGAAAGAGGGAAGAGGTGGAGTTTGCTTTGAGCGAGCTTAACTGGCTTTCTTATGAGGGGGAGCTTTCGTGGCTGAGAGAGCTTGGCAAAGGATTTTCTTTGCAGCCTTTTTACAGCCAAAAATATACCGACGGATTTTACATTGCAGAGCCTTGGAACACTTTGCTGCACAAGGGCGGCATAAACGGCAAGTGGCAAAACGAGCGAGGCAGTGCTGCGCAACTCGGCATTTCTGGGAATTATGTTGAGAAATCCAGCGTTATTTCGCCTTATTCCGCTGTGGATGGCTTTGAAGACGGTTTTTCGTGGAGATGCAATGCGCTTGCGCAGATGGCGTTTGGTGATAATTTTTATGTATCCGGGCAGTATATTGTTAGGTTGTGGCGTGGCGAGATGTTTCAAAAACTGAATTTGGAAGCCAGAGCTATGTTTTAATTATCTATCTTTCTGCTATGTTGAGAAAAATTAAGTTCTATGCTCTTATTGCGATTGCTGCGGCAATGGCGGCTTGCTCAGGATCCAATCCCGCTCCTGAGATAATATGTACCACAGCTTTAGAACCTGCGGATAAGCCAAAGAATATATTTCTGTTTATAGGCGATGGCATGGCTTTTGAGCACATTTCTGTTGCCGAGGCGTTGTTGCATACTCCCATGTCTTTTTCGCAGTTTCCTGTGAAGGGAAAGGCTACAACTTATTCGGCTAATTCTCAGATAACATGTTCGGCGGCGGCGGCAACAGCGATTTCTACCGGGGTTAAGACCAATAACGGCAGGGTAGCTATGGATCCGGCCAGCAAGCCGCTGAGAAGCATAACTTATGATTTTAGAGATGCCGGGTACAAAGTTGGCATTGCTACAACTGTTGAAATTGACCACGCTACGCCGGCTGCGTTTTATGCTAAAGACAAAAGCCGTGACAATTATTATTCCATTGCCACCCAGCTTGCGCCATCGGGCTTTGACTTCTTTGCCGGATTCGGATTCCACGAGCCGAGGGATGTCGTAGAAAAAATAACCCGAGCCGGTTATGCCATAGTTTACGCAAAAGAGGAACTCTCACGGGTGGAGCCTTCTAAAAAGATGTTGATATCCAATAACGATGTTTGGACTCTTGCCGAGATCACGAGCATTGGCATTGAGAGGCTTGATAGCCAGAAAGGTTTTTTCTTTATGGTAGAGGGTGGTAGAATAGATTTGTTTGCGCATGATAACAATGGCGAAGGCGTGGTTCAGGAGATGGCAGGTTTTTCGCAGGCTGTAAAGGCGGCACTCTCTTTTTACGAGCAACACCCAGATGAAACGATCATAATAGTGACAGCAGATCATGGAACCGGTGGCATAGGTTTGAATTCCGATGGAGAATTCACTTGGAAGTCAGGAGATCATACGGGAGATCCGGTTCCTGTATTTGCCATAGGTGTGGGCAGCGAATTGTTTGCCGGTGATATGGACAACACAGATATATACAAGAAGATTTCTAAATTCCTTGTATGTCCATAGTTTATACCCTCACCGATGAATCTCCGCGCCTTGCTACGGAAAGTCTTTTGCCCATAGCACAATTCTTTGCCGCCGCTGCAGGCATAACACTTGAAACCAGAGATATTTCGCTTGCAGCTCGCATTCTCGCAGCGTTTAATCTGGCCTCAGACGACCTTGCATATCTTGGCAAGCTTGCAAAAGAACCGGAAGCGAACATAATAAAGCTCCCGAACATATCTGCAAGCGTTCCGCAGATGAAGGCTGCAATTGCCGAGCTTCAAAGCAAAGGCTATAAAATTCCAAATTACGAAGACAGCCAGGAAATTTATGACAAGGTAAAAGGCTCTGCTGTGAATCCGGTGCTGAGGCAAGGCAATTCGGATCGCCGAGCTCCTCTTTCCGTAAAGCAATACGCTAAAAAGCATCCGCATTCAATGGGTGAGTGGAAAAGCGATTTTAAAACAAAGGTGACTTCAATGAGTGGCGGTGATTTTTACGAAAGTGAAAATTCCATAACCGTAAATGAAAAATCATCTTTTGCGATTGAGTTCATAAATGAAAAAGGCGAAAAAACTTTGCTGAGAGATGCGGCTCCTCTTTTGGAAGGTGAAATTTTGGATTCATCTGTTATGCGAGTTAAAGCTCTGGAAAGTTTTTTGCAGAAGCAGTGCGAAGAAGCGAAGAAAGATGATATGACGGTTTCCGTTCATTTGAAAGCTACAATGATGAAGGTGAGCGATCCGGTGATGTTTGATGTTGCAAAAAAGGTCGCATTGAACAGCGGCGCAAAATTAGCGATGAATTTCAACAGCCCAAGCGATGTGATTATAGACGCATCCATGCCCGCTTTAATTCGCCGTGCTCCGCAAAATGAGCTTGCTGTTATTCCGGATCGCACTTATGCGGGTGTTTATGCCGCCGCTATAGATTTTTGCAAAGAGAACGGCGCATTTGAGCCGGAAACTATGGGTAGCGTTCCCAATGTGGGGTTGATGGCACAGTCTGCAGAGGAGTATGGCAGCCACGATAAAACTTTTATCGCAAAAGAAAAGGGTATTATTCAGGCTGTTGATGCTAGCGGCAAAGTTTTGTTAAAGCAAAGCGTTGAGGATGGCGATATTTTCAGGATGTGCCAAACAAAGGATATTCCGGTTCGCAACTGGGTTAATTTAGCGGTGGAAAGGGCAAGGCTCACGAGTACTCCCGTAGTTTTTTGGCTTGATCCAAACCGTGCCCACGACAGGGAAATAGAAAAAAAGGTTAAGGATGAGCTTGCGAAAGTAGATTTCAGCCATTTGGACATAAGCATAAAAAATCCGATTAAAGCGACTTTATTTTCCATGCAAAGAGCCGCAGACGGCTTAGACACGATTTCTGCAACGGGCAATGTTTTGAGGGATTATTTAACTGATTTATTCCCGATTTTGGAGCTTGGAACCTCTGCGAAGATGCTCTCCGTTGTTCCGCTTTTGGCAGGCGGCGGCATGTTTGAGACGGGTGCCGGCGGTTCTGCGCCAAAGCAGGTTGAGCAGTTGTTGCAGGAGAATTATCTGCGTTGGGATTCTCTTGGTGAATATTTTGCTCTTGCGGAGTCTCTTGCTTTTTATGCGAGGCAAACTCAGAACAAAAAAGCTGCAGTTTTGGCAAAAGCAATGGATTTGGCAAACGGCAGCATTTTGGAATTCAACCGTGTTCCTCTGCGCAAGCTTGGCGAGTTGGATAATCGTGGTTCGCATTTTTATTTGGCATTATACTGGGCGCAGGAATTAGCGAAGCAAAGAGACGATGCGGCTTTGAGAACCAAGTTTGAACCCGTTGCAAAGTATTTGAGCGAGAATGAGCAACGAATTGTTGCGGAGTTAGCGGCTGTTCAGGGCAAGGCTGTTGATATTGGCGGTTATTATTTGCCGGATGCGGTGAAGTTAGCGTCGGTGATGAGGCCGGTTAATTTCATAACCAACCTCTCTTCCAGCTTAGATTGAGCTAAGTCCACATTGTCGGTGATGAGAAGCCGGTTAATTTCATAACCAACCTCTCTTCCAGCTTAGATTGAGCTAAGTCCACAGTGAATTCAAATTGGCTGTCCTCTTCGTCTAAGAGCATCCTCTGCACAACCCATACATCGTCCCTTTTTTCAATATATGTATGCTTATTGGAACGGCCCTCAGCATCCAGGCGAATTTTGTGCGTTGGATATAGAGACGCAACACGTAGAGCCGCAATACATTGCGTCTCTTCGAATGCATCGCTATGCTCAAGACAATCCGCAGCGGCGGCAAAATCTCCCTTGCCCCATGCAACCACAAATTGCAACACCAACGCCTTAACCATGCGCTCACTAACCGCAAACGGCGGCAGAGGTTCTTCTCTTTCTTCGGGCAAAACAAACTCGGGATTCTGCATGCGTTGCCACTCGTCCAACAACGAGGAATCAACCCTTTGCAGCATCTCACGCAGATAGTCCTGCATTTCCAGTATTTCTTCGCTCTTGTGCTTTTCCGGAACCGTGTGCGCCAAAACTTTGTACACGCTGTTGATATGGCGCAAAAGCAAACCCTCTATGCGCTCCAAACCGTATTGTTTAATGTAACCGGAAAATGAAAAACACTCCGCAAACATCTCCAGCACAATGGTCTGCGGATGAACTCGCTCACCGCCTACCCACGGATGCTTTTTTGAAAACTCGCTAAAACTCGCCTCAATCCAATCCGCATTTTCCGGCTCCGGCGGGCGCATCTCTTCAAGGCGAGCCTGCCGCTCCTCAAATTCTATGCCCTGTGATTTCATCTCGGCTATAGCTTCGTTTTTCAACTTTGAAAGTTGCTTGCGGCGCACCATTTCCGCTTCTTCCAAAATCGCTTCTATAAGAGTTAGCAAAGTTAGCGCATTTAAGTCTGCGATTTTTTCCACGCTTTCCAAAAGCCAAAGGGAAAGAGGCTGGTGCATGGCAAAGCGATCGTTTAAATCCACATTTCCTATCACCCCTTGCGCAATGAGTGAGCGGTAAATTTGCAAAGCCCTTTTTATATGAACTCTCTTTTGCTCTTTTGTATCGTGGCTGTTCATTATCAAATTGTGCAATGCTCGGCAACCTCGTGTTGAGGTTTGCAGAATTATGTTTGCGTCAACGGTGAATCTGGAAACAAGTTTTTCCGGTTCGCCGTGCATCAGTTTTTCAAAAGTCGTTTTATCCCAGTTTATAGAGCCTTCCGGCGCACTCGCTTTTTGAAATTTGCGACCCGTTTTGCTGAACTTCGCTTCTCGCATTTTGTTTTCTATAACGTGCTCCGGTGCTTGCGCAATCACATAGCCAACGTTGTCAAAGCCCTTTCTTCCGGCTCGCCCTGAAATTTGGTGAAAATCCCGCACTGGTAAAATCGTGTTTTTTTCGCCGTTGAATTTGGTCAGCTTTGTGAAAAGCACTGTGCGAATTGGCACGTTTACTCCAACGCCCAAAGTGTCTGTGCCGCAGATTACGGGGAGCAATCCTTGCTGCGCCATTTTTTCAGTGAGAATTCTGTATTTGGGCAAGAGTCCAGCGTGGTGAAGGCCAATGCCTTGCCTTAGCCATCTTTTTATTTCTGCGCCAAATGGGCTGGAAAATCGAAAGTCTTTGAGTGCTTCTGCGATTTTTTCTTTTTTCAGCAATCCGGCTATGTCCAGGCTTGTGAAGGCTTGCGCATTTTCTGCGGCCTCGCTCTGCGTGAAGTGCACAACGTAAACCGGGCCTTTGCCTTCGTTTAGCAATCTTTGAACTTCGTTTGGCAGCGGGCTTTCCGAGTATGAGAATTCCAATGGAACAGGTCGCTCGGAATTTCTTATGCACACACTTGGTAGGCCGTTTAATTTTGTCATTTCGCTTTCAAAAAACGAAGTGTCTCCGAGCGTTGCGGAGATTAAGAGGAACTGCGCTTTTTTCATTGTGAGCAATGGTATTTGCCAAGCTACGCCTCTTTCTTTGTCACTGTAATAGTGAAATTCGTCCATAGCCACTGCGCCTATGTTTGAATTTTCGCCGTCTCGTAGCGCAATTTGCTCAAGGATTTCCGCTGTGCAGCAGAGTATGGGCGCATTGTGGTTTACGGTTGCATCGCCGGTTGAGAGCCCAACATTTTGCGCTCCGAATTCTTTGCACAGTGCTATCCATTTTTCGTTTACCAGTGCTTTTATTGGGCAGGTGTAAACGGAGCGTTGACTTTTGGAAAGCATTAGGCGGTGCAAAAAGCTTGCTACGAGTGATTTACCTGAACCGGTTGGCGTGGCGAGGATCACATTTTTGCCATCGAGGAGTTCCATTACGGCTTCTTCCTGAGCAGGGTAAAGCGTTATGCCTTTGCTCTGGGCTTCATCTAGGAATTGTGTGAGGACGTCGGTCATAATTGCAAACATAATTTACAAATTTCTATCTTACCCATTATGCTTAAATTCAAAAACATGTTTGCGCTGCTTTTTCTTGTATGCGTTGTTGCATGCGTTGATAAAGTTTTTACAGATGAGCGTGATGGCAAAGAATATCGCTATGCCAAGCTCGGTACGCAAATTTGGATGGTTGATAATTTAAATTATGATATTCCCGAACGCAAATGCTATGATGATGCGGAGGAAATGTGCGATACGTACGGCGGTTTGTATGATTGGGAGACGGCAAAGCAGGTTTGCCCTAAGGGATGGCACCTTCCACATGAGGCTGAATGGCATGCTTTGGCAGAATTTATGCAGAATAAAAAGGCAGACAATTACGACTTTATAGCTCCTGAATTGAGCGGATGGTGGGGTTCTTCCGTGCATCCATCGGATTTTGAATACTCTTCTTATGTGAATAATGATTTGAAACTGCTATTCACATCTCCGCTGGAATTATATTTTGTGCGCTGCGTAAAGATTACAGACTGAGAAAAACATGCTCCTTAACAACCTCTTTGCCAAAAATTATATTTGGCAAGGTTAAATATTTCGTTTTCAAAAACAGCTTTCCCATCACATAAGTCAAAGGATCCACAACCGCAACAGCAGTCGTTGGCACTCCGGCCATGAATGTTTCAAAAACTGCAGTGCCCGGCATGCAAACCGCAGCCCTCGCGCCCTCAAAAGAAGCATAGCGCTCCCTAAGCACAACGTGGAATTTTCCTTTCAGCTTATCGCTCAAAAAATCAAAAAGCTCCGGGCGAGACGCCACAAACACGGCATCTTCAACGCCCTCGGCAATGCTGATATACTTTTTCAAATTACGCTTCAACTGGCCTAACCTGCTTCCCGGCAAAAATAAAACCTTGCCCTGGAATTCTTCGCAAATTTTTGTGTTGCTCAAACACGGGTGCTCAATTAAAGAAACTCTTGCGCCAAAACTCTCGTAAATTTCCTTTTCAAATTGAAAAAATACACCGACATGCACCCCCCTGAAATGCTTGCCCCTGCTCTTTTTCCACGCCCAAATCTGAGGCGGCGCAATGTAAAAAATGTGTTTGCTCATTTTTTTCGCAAACTTCATCAATGGTAAATTCATTCCCGGATAATCTATGCAAATCAAAGCTTTGCAATCCTTAATTTTTTTTTGCAACGCTCTTTTTATAAAAAAAAGCTTAGGCAGTTTTTTCAAAACATCCCAAAAACCACTCACCGCCATATATTCAAAATTCGCCACCGCCTTGAGCCCAGCCCGCTGCATATTCGGGCCGCCGGTGCCAATGGCTTCAACTCCCTGCGCAACAATGGCTTTAACAATATCTTCACCGATTGCATCACCGGAATCTTCGCCTGCCACTATTAAAATGAAATTATCGCCTTGCCCAGTCATTTATAAGCAACCCCGCTATAATGCCGGAATGTTGGTTTCTCTTTTCACCGTGAACCTGCATCACCACTATTATCATGCTTTTTTCAGGATCGGTCTTTGACTCGGCAAAGCCTGCGAACCAGTCGTAGCGGCCTGCAGGGTAGTCACCATCCAGAGAACCGGTTTTGCCGCCTATGTCAAAAGTTTTTTTGTTGTAGCTGTAAACGCTTTTGTCTATGTCTTTTCTGGCTGTGCCGTCTGTTACTGTTTTTAAGAATAAAATTCGCATTTCTTCGTAGGTTCTCTTTTTGAAACCCGGAGGTTTAGTGAACACCAAGCTTCTTATAGCATTAGCAGCTTGCAAAGGCGAGATCATGTTTCGCTGGGTGAAACCGCTGGAACCCTCTGCCAAATAATAAGCAGAATCGGGGTAAATGATGTTTGTAAAGCCAAGCTTTTCCGCTGTGCTTTGCATTTTGCCTGCGCCCAGCTCTATGCCCATTATCCCCATTGCCGGATTATTGCTTTTTGCAAAAGCATCTTCCAGAGTTATGGTTGTGCCTTTATAGTTTTTTCCAGGGAAAATTTGCCTTTTGTACAGCGTTGAATTTCTGCCTATTTTTGGAAACTGGCTTTTTGCGGTTTTTCCGCTTTCAATGGTCGCCGTCGCTGTTATTATTTTCGCAAGGCTGGCCGCAGGAAAGGAATCTCGCCGCATAAAAGTAGGTTCTTCCGAAGTTAAATTGTCTTTACGCTGGCCCCATGCCAGAATATTGCCGCTCTTCGCATCCATAAGCAGAATAAAGGCATTTGGCGGTTTGTAGCGGTTCAAATATGTGTTTATCGATTTCATCAAAACGCTGTCTTGAATGGCATGAAATTCCTTGGGAATTTCTACTTCTTCCAAATCGGATATTTCAAAAATGGTCAAATCGTGGCTTTTGCCAAAAATAAGAAATGCCATAAAGGAAATTATGGCTAAAACAGCGAGAAATAAACTGCCGTGCCCTATTTTCGGAAATTTATTTAAAATCATAAAGCGTGTTATAATCGTTTCGCAGAATTTCATCATCAACTTCTTTTGGTGGTGGCGGCGGCGCATTTTTCTTCTGCTCCATCTCAAGCCAATATTTATCGCTCAGTTGCTTTGTGGAAATCAATGTTTGCTCAACCCTGTTTCGCAAGCGGAGTAATTCGTTCATGTCCAAGGAAATCTTTCCTCGCAGTTTTTCAAGTGCGGCTCTTCCCCAAACCGTTCCGTAATGCTCTTTGCTCAGAGCACTCCATAAAACCTGCGCACTGTCTGAAATGCCTATTTCTTCTGCGAATATGTTGGCTTTTACATACCTTGCCTGCAAAGCGAACTGGCTTTCCTTGAATCCTGTTATCACGGAGTCATAAAGAGCTATTGTCTTCTGATATGAGGCCTCGATTTCGTCTATGTTTTCCACAGGAATTTTTTGCGTATTGAGCCATGCTTCTTCTGCTTTCAAAAATGCGTCACGAGCAAAATCTTCCCTTGTTTTTATGCTCACGGGCAAGCCCATATTCGCCTGCGCCTGTTTTGCAAAGTCAGTTTGCGGGAAATTTTCAATAATCTTTCTGTAAAGCGGATAGGCTTTTGAAGTATCTTGCTTGAATTCATCGTAAATAAAAGCTCTTGTGTATGTAGCTCTGGCCTTTAAAAGCGAATCTTCAAGCGTGGGCTCCATTCTGGCAAGCAGTGCGAGCGCACTGTCTGTTTCTGATAATTTCAGCAAAAACAGTTCTGCGATTTGAAATTCCTGCGGAAAAAAAGGCTGTTGCTCTTTTTGCCTAGCTTTAACGGTGTCTTTCAAAGCCAGCAATCTTAAAAGAGCTACTCTGCGATTATTGCTTTCAATGCCCCAATCGCTTCCGGGCATGCATTGATAGCTTGAATCATAAAGAGATATGGCTTCAGGATAAAAGTGGCTTCTTTGCCTGAAGTCGCCAATGCCAAAATACGCTCTAGCCGAATTCTCTCCTCTGCGGCGCAGAGATGCAATATTCCTCAAAATATCAACTCCGCTTTCATCATCTACGCTTAACAGAATTTCACCTTGCCTCAGCAGGCTCAGATTTTTTTTGTCGCTGAACACAGCGGAATCAGCAAGAGCTTTATACTCATTTGCCGCCAAGTGTCCGTTTTCCCGGCTTATCTGCGCCAAACATTCTGCGGCCGTGCTTTGCGCCCGGTATCTATCGGCAACAGGCAAAATAAAGAGATCCTTGTGAGAGTAATGCTCTCTGGCTTTTTCATAAATCTTTTGTTCGTAATATAAATTCGCAAGCCTAATTCTCGCTTTTGCTCGTGTCCATGGAGAACCGAAGTTGGTGGCAAGCACTGCTTCAAGAGAGGCTATGGCATCTGATGGCAATCCCTCTTTTTCCTGCAAAAGAGACATAAGCTCCATAGCAGGCAGGTAATATTCATGCTTTTCTCCGGCTTCTACAATGCGCTGCGCAGAAAATCTGGACAATGCGTATTCTGTGTTCTTGTAAAGGCAAAATGCTCGCTGGTATTCGGCCTTTGGCATGGAATCGTATTTAGGAAAATATCTCTCCAGCTCATCGTATTTTTCAATGGCTTTTGCCCATTCGTTTTTATTGCGAAACGATTCGGCCATCATAAAAACCGCTTTGGGAACCTGAGTTTCATTTTTCGGAAATCTCTCCACAATGCGAGAACCCTTCTCTATAACTCTGTCGTAGAGCCCCCTTTCTTTTCCTGTGCTCAGAACCGAATCTCCGGGAATGGAATCCAGCCTGGCTTCTCTTAGCTCGGCGGCCTGTTCATAAGCGTTTTCCATATTCCACGCATGGTTAAAATAAGCACAGCAAGTACAACTTTGCAAAAACGAAAACGTCTGAACCATGATTAACATGATTAAATGATTTACATGAATTGGGAGTTTAATCGTTTTTTCTCTCAATTTTTGCTCCCAGCGTTGCAAGCTTGCCTTCAAAATTTTCGTAGCCTCTGTCCAGATGATAAATGCGATTTATTTCCGTGTGCTTTTTTGCTACCAGCCCAGCCAGAACAAGAGCTGCGCTTGCCCGCAAATCGCTTGCCATAACAGGTGCGCCGGTTAGCTCACCACCGCCGTTTATCAAGGCGGTATCTTCTTTCAGGGAAATCTCTGCGCCCAGCCTTTCAAGCTCGGAAACATGTTTGAATCTGTCGTTGTAAATTGTGTCACGCACGGAAGATGCGCCCTTTACGGTTGCAAGAACAGCCATAAGCTGAGCCTGCATATCGGTAGGGAACCCCGGATAGGGGAGCGTTGTTATATGGGCCGGTTTTAAATCCTGCGCTGCCAGTTCAACCCAGTCATCGCCAATGGAAATTTCGCAACCCATGCTTCTGAAAACTTCCAAAAGCGCAGTTTGATGCTCAGGAACCATATCTGTAACTTTTATTTTCCCTCTGGTTATAGCTGCTGCAGCTAAAAATGTTCCGGCTTCTATTCTGTCTGCTATTGTAGGCGCATTGCCCGGGTTCAGTTTTTCAACGCCTTTTACAATCAGGGTTCTTGTGCCTATGCCGCTTATGTCTGCGCCCATTCCTGTAAGGTAATTTGCCAGAGCTGTTATTTCAGGCTCCACAGAGCTGTTTTGTAAAATGGATGTTCCTTCTGCCAGCGTGGCGGCCATGAGGATGTTTGCTGTTGCGCCAACGGAGCTTATTGGAAAAGAAAATGTGTTTCCCTTGAGTTTTCCGTCGCAAAGCGCTTCAACATATCCGTGCGTGATATTTATCTTTGCGCCAAGAGCTTCCAGCCCTTTCAAATGCAGATCAACGGGTCGTGGCCCCCAAGCGCATCCGCCCGGCAAAGAGACTCTGCATTTCCCGAATTTAGCCACCAGAGGCCCGAGCACGTAAAAACTGGCTCTCATGGTTTTCACCAGTTCGTAGGGAGCTTCAAGATAATTTATATCGCTTGCGTCAATGCTAAGTTCGTGCTCTTCCTGTTTTATGCGGCACCCGGTTACCCGCAAAACATCTGCCATTGTTTTTGTGTCTTTTAGCAACGGCACATTGCTTATTTTAGAGATGCCGTCTGAGAGCATTGCTGCAGCCATAACAGGCAGCACCGCATTCTTTGAGCCGGATATTTTTACCGAGCCGTTCAGCGGCCCATTGGGAGATACCAGAAATGAGTCCATATAGCTTAAGTCCTGTAATTCGGTGATTCTTTTGTTATTGTGACATCGTGTGGGTGGCTTTCTTTTAAGCCTGCGCTTGTTTGCTGCACAAAATTAGCCTTGGCTCTGAGCTCTGCCAAATTCTTTGCGCCCACATAGCCCAAAGCGGCCCGTATTCCTCCCGTCAATTGGTAAATGAGATCCTTAAGCGGCCCTTTGTACGGAACTCTGCCTTCTATGCCTTCGGGAACCAGCTTGGAATCCTCTTTGTCATTGATCTCGGCTTGGAAATAACGGTCTTTTGAGCCCTCTTTCATTGCTCCAATTGAACCCATTCCACGATAGCTTTTGAATGTGCGACCGTCTGCCAAAATAATTTCTCCGGGGCTCTCTTCCGTACCGGCCAAAAGGCCGCCCAGCATAACCGAATGCGCTCCTGCTGCGAGTGCTTTGGCAATATCGCCGGAATTTTTTATGCCACCATCGCCGATTATTGTAATTCCATGCTTTTCAGCTTCTTTTGCGCATTCCAATATAGCAGTGAGTTGCGGAACTCCAACGCCAGCCACAACTCTTGTTGTGCAAATTGAACCCGGCCCAATGCCGACTTTCACAACATCTGCGCCACACTTTGCCAAATCCCTAACAGCCTCGGCAGAAGCCACGTTTCCGCCTACAAGCGTTAAATGCGGGTACGCCTTTTTAAGCGATTTTACCATATTTCGAACATTTATATGATGTCCGTGAGCAGTATCCACAACCAGCATATCAACACCGGCTTCCACCAATGCAGCCGCCCGATATAGCGTGTCCGGTGCCGTGCCAACCGCTGCGCCAACGCAGAGCTGTCCGTTTGAATCAAGGCAAGCCTCAGGGTTAAACTCTCTTTTCAGAATATCCGTGATGGTTATCAAGCCTTTTAAATAGTTTTTTTGGTCCACAAGCAGCAGTTTTTCAATGCGGTTTGTGTTCAGAATTTCCTTTGCCTTTGCCAGTGATATTTTGGGTGGTGCAGTGATGAGTTTTGTAGTCATCAATTCCTTCGCTTTTATGCTGCGATCCGTGACCGTGCGCAAATCCCTGCCTGTGATTATGCCAACCAGTTTGCCTTTGGAGAGCACCGGAAACCCGCTTATTTTCTGTTTTGCCGAAATTTCAAAAGCCTTGGATACCGGTTCATTTGCGTCCAGTGTTATGGGGTCCAGCACAACGCCAGATTGCCATCTTTTTACCTTTCTCACTTCACCGGCCTGGAGTTCTATGCTCATATTTTTGTGTATAATGGAAATTCCTCCCTGCAAAGCGAGCGAAATAGCGAGCGGAGCAGTTGAAACAGTGTCCATAGCTGCGCTTAAAATGGGAATATTGAGTTTTATTTTGCCGAGTTCGGTTTTCAAAGAGGTGTGTTGCGTGGGCAAAACCTCGGAAGCTCCAGGTATCAGGAGCACGTCGTCAAATGTGAGACCTAATTTCATGGATATAATGTAGAAATTTATATATTATGCGCAATGTTACGCCAGTCAAAAGATATTGATTATTGGGATAAGCTTGATATTCTGATAAACAAGCTGCCTCTGCCGTTTCGCATAGTTTACGATAGTTTGCGCATATTTTTGCTTGAGCATTGCACTATACGGGCTACGGCGCTCGCCTACACTTCGCTTTTGGCGGTTGTTCCGCTGATGATTTTGCTATCTTCAATAAGTCTGTCGCTTGGCGTTGGCGAGTTGTTCATAACGCATTTACCTGTGCTGTTGCCGGAAATTTTAAAGAAAGTGATGCCTTATATAAATCATGTTTTGCAGTTGCTTTCCCTTGATGATACCATAGATCTCGGTGCCATGACAGACTTAATTCTGGAAAATGTTATGCCGTTTCTTGTTAAAGCTCAGGGAATAAGTTTGGGTTCTTTGGGGGTAATAGGCGGTCTAGGATTGCTTGTGACTTTTATTTTGGCGATAGATACAATAGAAAGCAATATGAACAAAGTTTGGGGCGTTAATGAAACCAGAGGGTATGGGCAAAAAGCGGCTATATTTATTCCGTTTTTGCTTTTGTTTGCCGGCGGGCTGGCTATTTGTGGCGTATTGCTGCATTATATGCAGGAGATTTTGAAAAAGATTTTGACGCAAAGCCTGTCTTTTGGGAAATTCGGAGATTTTTTGCTTGATTTCAGCATTCCAACGGTTTTGCTGTCTTTTGCGGTTATAGGTTTGCTGGCTTTGTATTGTTATATGCCTTATGTCCCTTCGGATAATGGTTTTTATCGTGCGTTTATTGAAAAAACAAAAAATAGAGGGATTGCCGCTGCTATTTCCACCATTTTCACTTGTGGTGCAGTATTTGGCTTTTTCACTGCGATGATATTTGTGATGGCCAGCATGTTTGCAAAGTGGTCGCTTTTTTACGGTTCTCTTGCTGTTTTCCCGATGATAATGTTTTTCTTGTTCGGTTTTTGGGCCATTATTCTTTTTGGCACTGCGCTTTGCTGGCGAATTACGGTGAGGAACCACCCAAAAACTTATTTTTTGAGAAGGATTAAAAAATTGAGCACGCATTAGGGTTGACAAGTCGGCAATAACTTTCTATATTTACGCAAGAACTGAGAGGGAGCGCTTTATTATATAACAGCCAGCAAGGAGGTATTTATGCGTATTTACGCATTTGTGCTTGTTATTATATTCACCGCAGCTCTTTCTCACGGCAGGAACTTCGCTTCCATCCGCAAAGACGCTTTTACAGTAGGAGTTAGCAAAAGCGATTCCGCTGCAGAATACGATTTCATAGCAGACATCACGGCAAAGATGAAAATCCCACGCTTCAGGCTGGTAATCTTTGAAAACGCAAACGCCGCACAAAAACTCCTCTTAGAAGGCAAAATAGACGCCATAATCTCAAAAATAACCCATTCCCAACGCTTGGAAGCGAGCTTCTTAGTCTCAGCCCCCTACGCAAAAACAGAAATAGCCGTAGCCACCCTGGCAAAAAACAGCGAAATCTGGACCTTGGCAGACTTAAACGGCAAAAGCGTAGCCTTCATTCCAAAAGAAATCTCCGGCGAGCAAATAAAAGAATTCTGGCAAAACTCAAAACCGATAGCTGCTCCAACTCTAAGAGAAGCCATAAAGCTCCTGCAAAAAGGCGAAGCCTCCGCCATAATAGCAAAC
>Ga0209755_10003610_pt1 | contig 19194 bp, 23 predicted proteins | sample TergutCo191P1_FD_187301 | JGI IMG/M metagenome (GOLD analysis project Ga0209755, IMG submission 187301) | Cornitermes sp. P1 segment gut microbial communities from Petit-Saut dam, French Guiana - Co191P1 (SPAdes) (version 2) | ecosystem: Host-associated > Arthropoda: Insects > Digestive system...
TACATAGGTTAGGTCAACGCCGTTGACTGATATTGGCTGTGCGTTTTTCAATTCGGGCAAAACTTCGTGCGTCCACCACGGTTCGTGACTTTGCGCAAAATTAAACGCGCCCCATTCTGCGCGGTCGATATGGTTAAAATGGCGGTCGTACATCGCATCCGTTATGTTGTGAATCATGTAGCCCAGCAGAAAATCCATGTTCAGCGTGCGGATATTTTTGCTAAAAAAAATATGGCAGTTTGCCACCCATTCATCAATGTCTGCCGCCCGCAAATGCGCGGGATAGCGCACTTCCCTGGGCGCGAAGCCGAAGGCGTTCACGCAGTCGGGATAAAAACAACCCAAATAATATTGCGGTATATCGGTGATATCCCCCCGTTGCCGCGCGATGGCGTGCCCCACATACAGGTGCATAAACAGCGACGCCACTACCCCGCAAACCTTTCGTACCCGCGCCGCCGCAAGGTACACGCCGGGCAGTTGCCGCAGCCTTCGCCCACCACGCCATTGTAGCAGGTCAGCGTCTTTTCGCGGATGACATCCAGCACGCCCAGCTCCTGCGCCAGCGCCCATACTTGCGCTTTGTCCCGCCACATCAGCGGCGTTTCGATGACAAATTCATAATCCATGCACAGATTCAGCGTAACATTGGTGGATTTGATAAACACGTCCCGACAGTCGGGATAGCCCGAATAATCCGACTGGCTAACCCCCGTTACCAACACGCGAATGCCCCGCATCTTGGCAAAAATAGCCGCATAGGTCAGAAACAGCAAATTGCGCCCCTCCACCAAGGTGTTGGGCGGCGCATCGCCTTCGTACACCGCATCCACGGCAATGTCCGGCCGCGTCAGCGCGTTTTCCGTCAATTCGCCCACCGCGGGCAGCGGCAAAATGGTATACGAAATGCCCAAGTCATGGCAAATGCCCTGGGCATAAGTTAATTCCGCCACGTGCCGCTGGCCGTAATCGAAGCCGATGGCTTGTACATTTTCCCGGCCATATTCGCGCACAGCCCAGTACAAACAGGTGGCAGAATCCTGCCCCCCGCTAAACAATACAACCGCCATCACTTACCCCCGCCCAGCGAATCGAACAGCCGCGCTTGCGCAAAATTGGCATACGTCTCATCCCCAAAATTCGCGAAAGGAATGATGGAAATGCCCCCGCGCGGGGTGAAATTCCCCTTCACTTCAATATACTTGGGCGACATCAGCTTTTTCAAATCCTTCATAATAATGTTGCAGCAGTCCTCATGAAAATCCCCATGGTTGCGGAAGCTGAATAAGTATAATTTGAGCGACTTGCTTTCCACCAACCGCGGGCCGGGAATGTAGTTAATAACAATGGTAGCAAAATCCGGCTGGCCGGTTTTCGGGCACAACGAGGTAAACTCCGGGCAGTGCAGTGTCACCATGTAGTCGTTGTCCGGATGCTTGTTGTCGAAGGCTTCCAGTATGTCGGGGGCGTAGTCGGTGGGGTAGTCTTTGTGCCCGGCGTTTAGCAGGGACAGGCCGGGCTCGGTTTTATCTCTTGGCATGGGTTGCTCCTTTTAGTCACACATGAAATTCAATAGCGTGTATAGATTGTTCCTTTTGGTTAAACAGTAATTTGCGTTTATTTGGGATTAGGTCGAATTTACAAACGCCATTTTCATAATCAAAAATCCAGTTAAAAAACTGCATAGAATCTGTACCCAGTAAAAACTTGAAGGGCACACTAAGGCTGGTAATAACAGGCCAGTTATATCCCACCCACTCGCCTATATGGATTTCGGGCAGGATGACTTCGTAGCAATCATCCAAATGCACCCCCGAAGCCACAATCGGACGAGCATCACCCGCTAGCCGCTTGCCTGATTTTATCCAGCTTTCGTCATAACCAAGCTCTAAAAGAAAGTCCTTGTTGATGGTTGTACAATTTGCGCCTGTGTCTACTTTGTAATTGCGATACAGCATGATAGAAGCATCTTTTTGTTTTGCGTAAAGACGAGTTACAACGAATCCCAGCATATTAAAATTAATTTCAGCCACCGACAACGACCCCTCCAAGGCAATTGCGCATTAGGTTAATCCCTTCATGCACACCGCAATAAGGTTGGTTAAGGTTTATAATCAAACGATATAACTCTTTTTCGTTATCGCCTACATAAAGCACCGTGCCAACATCATCAGATAATTTCATGCTATCCATTTGCATAACAATAAAACTGTCGGGATAATACTCCGAAGCTTCGTTCCCTGTCATGCGTAAAGCCGGTTCAACTTTTTTATACACGAAAGTACCTCCTGTTTATCTTTCAATATTATATCCCCGCCGTAACCGCAGTCCCCGTCTCCCCGGACAAAAACGCCGCGTCTATCACCTTCATCACCCGGAGTACCTGCTCCGGCTTGACAATCAGCTCCGCCTTACCGTTAATCGTGGCTACAATATTTCTGTACAAATCCACCCAATCCCCCGTAACCGTGGGCAGCTCCAACTTTTGCGTGGTGTATTTGGGGCGGGGCAGCATGGTATGCGTCGGCCCGGCGTGGGTGTAGACGACCGCATCTTCCCAGTCCTGAATGGAAGGGTCGGCAAGCTTGATGATGTGGCCGTTTTGCTCCCAGTCTTGGATAACGGCTGTGCCCTCTGTGCCGGACAAATGCCAGCGGGGCTGGTCGATGTAGCAGTTGGTCGTGATGCTGACATTCACGCTGCATCCATTTTCAAAGCGAAGAAGCACCGTCAGGGCATCGTCCACCTCTTTGTGGTGGACATTGTGCAGGTGCGCCTGCACAGAAGTTACCTTTTCGGGGATTAAATCCAGCACCTGGTCAAGGAGATGCACGCCCCAGTCCAGCAGCAAGCCGCCGCCATTGGGCTTGAACGCACGCCAGCCAAACAAACGGCGCGAGCCCTGCACGCGGCTTTCAATGGTGTAGACATCGCCCAAGATTTTCTCGGTTACGATTTTTCGCACGGTCAGGTAGTCTTTATCCCAACGACGGTTTTGATTTACGGTGAAGATTTTGCCGGATTTTTTCGCTACGCCCATGACTTCTTCCAGCTCGGCGGCGTTCAGGGTCACGGGTTTTTCGCACAGCACATGCTTCCCGGCTTCCAAGCAGGCGATTGCATAGTCTTTGTGAATATCATTGGGCGTGGCAATTAATACTAAATCAATTGACTTATCCGAATAAATTTGTTCGGGTGATTCGTATACTTTCAGCTTCCATTCATTTTTGGTGCGGGCGTTTGCCTCTTCGCGGATATCGTACCCGCCTGCTACTTCCAGCCCATCAACCTGCCCACTAACGCTGTTGTAATGCCATCCGGCCATGCCTCCCGTGCCGATTATTGCCATCTTTAATGCCATAAAAATTCCCCCTAATGAAAAAGTGCCGTCATTATATCGTAGGCAACTTTTTTTGCAACACAATTGTCATAATTTGCCCTATATGCTACACTGCCGCCTGTTACGCATAACATTGCGTATATCTTGATACACTAATATAAAAGGGGAGGAATTTTTATGTGGGAAAATGAACAACGCAACGCACAAGCCCAGCAAGCAGAACAAGGGCACTATGAAGAGGCGCAGCCCGTCATAGACATTAATATGGTAGATGCTGACGCGGTTAGCGGGTACATCGCCCGTGTGTTTGGGTGGATGTTTATCGGGTTGCTGGTAACGGCGCTGACCACCGTAGGCATCGTCATCGGCATCGAGAACAGCTTCGCCTTCGCGGGTGCTATCGACATGCTGTTTAACATGTTCTTGGTGGTTGCCATTGCGCAGGTTGCGTTAGTATGGATTATTTCGGGGCGCGTAACCAAAATGAACCCCGGCACTTGTAAGTTTTTATTTATTCTCTACGCCGCCATGAATGGGCTGACCTTCGGCTTTGTGGCGCTGGTATTCGCGTACCAAGTATTCGACTACCCCATGCAAACCATCGGCATGACCTTCGGCATTACCTCGGTTAGCTTCGGTATCATGGCAGTGTACGGCTTGGTTACAAAAAAAGACCTGACCCGCTTTGGCAATTTGCTGTTCATGGGCCTGATTGGTTTAATCATCGCCTCTGTAGCCAATATGTTCATTGGCGGCAGTGCGCTGGACTTGGCGGTTATCGTGTTCGGTCTGTTCCTGTTCATGGGCTTGACCGCGTACCACACGCACAATATCAAGCACAACTTCGCCCAAATTGCCCTTAGCGACAACGGCGCCGAAGCCATCGGCGCACGAGTTGACCAAGAAGCACTGGCAAGCAATTTAGCCATTGTAGGCGCGCTTAGCCTATATTTGGCATTCATTAACATGTTTATGTTTATCCTGCGCCTGCTGGCACGCCGCAATTAATAGGAAAAATTTGACACAGCACCAACTAACTCGTATACTTTCATACAGCCTGTGCAACCGGGGAGGTAGCGGTTCCCTGTTGCTTGCAACCCGCTCTAGCAAGGGCTACGCCTCGCCTTCGGCTCCTTCTTTGTCAGGCCTGCCCGAGAAAAGTAGCGTTGACGACCAGGTCCCGCGCAATAAACACTTGTGAACCACGTCAGGCCCGGAAGGGAGCAGCGTTAAGCAAGACCGTTTATGTGCCGTGGGAGTGCTTGGTTCGAGCCAACTAGCTCGGTAACGCTGGGGGAGAAATGTCAACGGCAGGCGCACAGGCTTCATTATTAAAAAACAAAAGGATGAGGGAAAATGCAAAAACTAAAAGACGGATGGAAAGACCTGCACTTAATCGAAAAATTTCAATCGTATGAAAAACGCGGCATTGTAATTGGGATGCTCATCGCCTTGGGGGTCATCGCGCTGGTGACTATCGCCATCGTCAAGTACCTGTGGCTGAAAAAGCAATTCGACGGCCTGTGCTACGACCTGGACGATTTGTACGATGACGAAGATTTCCTGGAAGATGAAGAAGAAGAAACCCCCTGCTGCGACGAAAGCTGCAAAACCGAAGAATAAAACAAACCGGCATATAAAAAAGCGAGCCATCCCCGCGATGCTCGCTTTTTTGATGCTGAAATACTAGGGTAAATTATTTAACTATAAACCGTGCAATTACTTTTTCCAAAATCCGCCCGTCCAAATACTTCCCCGCCACGCGAAACGCGCCCCCCGCCAGCAGCCGGCACACATTCCCGGAGCTGGTGTCCGCATGGTCACGCGTGGTGGGGATAAAAATCGTGTCCAGCTCGAAGCCGAATTCCTCCCGCGCTATCTGCGCATTAAACTCGAACATCGGGCGCTCGTACTCCGCGTCAAATCCATTGCGCACCCCCCGCACCGAATACCGCGCCTTCTTGATATACGCGTATTCGGACAGCAACCCGGTGTAGCTTTCCACCAGCACATTGGGGATGTCCGCGGTTATCGCCTCCAGCAATTCCACCCGCTCGGCGGGGGAGAAGGTCGGCGTTTTCAACTCATTTATCAGCGCCACTACATACAAAGTATCATACATCGCCGCCGCGCGTTTTATTACATCCAAATGCCCCAGCGTCGGCGGGTCAAACGTGCCGCCATAAATGGCAACTTTTTTTTCGTTTGCGCGCGCCAACTGTGTTACCACGCGCGCCGCCGCATCGCCCGGCGCGCCGTTATTTTGCACCACAATATCCGCGCTTTTTACGTAGAAGTCGTCCGGTTTCTGCGCGTCTATCCGCGCGGCGGCGCGTTCCGCCGTCAGCCCGTCCCGCGCCATAACCCGCGCCACACGCAAATCATGCCGCGCCAGCACTGCCACAGTGACATCGCATTTCGCTTCCAGGCCCAATTCAAAAAGCACCGCCGCGTCGATGATTACATCCCCCACCCCATCGGCCAGTGCTTGATTTACTGCTTCTATCATATATTTCGCCGCAATGCCATCCAACACGCGCAACTTCGCCGCATCAGAAAAAACAATCGCCGCCAATTCTTTGCGCACACAAGTGCCAAACGCGGCGGTCAATTCCCCGCGCAACGCCTCATTCGTTTCCAGCAATTCGTGATACAGCGCATCCACATTAACCACGCGCCGCCCCAATGCTTGCGCTAGGCTGCTCTTGCCCGTGCCACTGCCACCCGTTATCCCAATTATCATACTTTATTCTTCAACTGGAATACATACGCCATAATTTCTGCCACTGCTACATACAACTCCTCCGGAATTTCCTTGTCCACATCAACATCATTGTAAATGGCGCGCGCCAAGGGCGGGTTTTCCACAATGGCAATGTTGTTTTCTATCGCGGATTCGCGGATTCGCCTCGCCATGTGGTCAACGCCCTTCGCTATCAGAATAGGCGCGCCCACCGGCCCCATCAAATCGTATTTTAACGCCACGGCATAATGCGTCGGGTTTGTGATGACAACATCCGCCTGCGGTACATTTTGCATCATGCGGCGCATACTAACCTCGCGCATTTTCTGGCGGATTTTCCCCTTAATCAGCGGGTCGCCCTCTTGTTGCTTATACTCCATTTTTACTTCGTGTTTCGTCATACGCAGGTCTTTCGCGTGCTTCCACCGCGTATACCCAAAGTCTATCGCCGCAATAAACAAATACAGCGCGCCAATGGCAAGCCCCATGTTAATGGTGAAATCGCCCAGCACTTCCATACCTTCCCAAATATCCATGTTCAACAGCCGCGGTATCATGCCATCAATAGCACCCCGAAACATAACAATACAAACTGCACCAATAATCGCCAGCTTTAATAACGATTTAAGCAAATTCATTAAACTTTGCAGCCCAAATATTTTTTTAAACCCTTTAATCGGGTTCAATTTTGAAAACTTAGGCATTAACGGCTTGGACGTTACTTTCCACCCAACCTGCACAACATTAGTAACAACCCCCACCACCAACGCCACCGCAAATAACGGCGTAGTCATCAACAGCACCTGCATAAACAGCCACGCAATATGGTTGGCAATTACCACTTCTTCAAAGTCGTTGGGCAATCCATATTGTATCATTTGCGTTTGCCGAAAAAACAACCCCGTTACACCATTCGTAATCGTATTCGCAAATAATCGCAACGCAAAAAAGCTAGTCAGCAACAAAACCGCCGTGCTAACCTCTTGGCTTTTAGCCACTTGCCCTTCTTCGCGCGCCTTTTCTTTTTTCTTGGGCGTCGCCTGCTCTGTTTTCTCGCTGCCCCCCGAATCCTCAGCAAAAAAACGCAGGTTTAACGGAATTAACAGCCTAGTAGTATACATAAATCGGCACTATCCCCCATATCACTTGTTCCAGCGCGTACAGCGCTTCGCCAAATAATCGTCGGTATATACCGTACAGTGGTTCAATCATCGTCGTCGCCAGCAAAATAAATCCTACAAAAATACGAACAGGAATACCAATTACAAAAATGTTCATTTGCGGCGCGGCCTTAACCATAATGCCCAGCGCAATATTAATAACCGTCAGCGCCCCCGCAATAGGCAAGGCAATTTGCACCGCAATCACAAAAAACGAAGCCATTTGCCATACCATAAACACCGCAATCGAATCATTGCCCAGTATCCAAGCCGCCCCAATCGGTATCACCGAGAAGCTGACAATAAACGCCTCAATAAAGTTTATCAACCCGCCCGTGGCAACCAACATAGCCATCATCGCCATAAAAAACAAATTACCCACAATAGGCACTTGAATTTGCAGCATTGGGTCAACCATATTAACCATCGCCAAGCCCATGGCAAAGTCTAAAATATGCCCCACAAACAACAATATATTAAATACAAAAAACAAAACAAAGCCCATCATCACCCCCGCCATGAACTCCATCAACACCGTCATCATAAATCCGGGCAAAGTCGGCGTATAAATAGCCTCCGTAACAAACCCGGACGAAAAAATGGCTGCGCCCACCACCACAGCCACTGCCAAACGCGCCACCATAGGGATACTCATCCCCGAAATAATCGGCAAAAAAATAAAAAACGCCAGCACCCGAACCAATACCAACATAAACACGTCTACTTGTTCATAAAACGCGGCAATAATCGGCAGCGACTCCATGCCTATACCACCCTAGTCATAAAATCTAATACATAACTAAAAAACTCACGCAATCGCCCAAGCATAAAAGGCCCAAAAAAAATCAACGAACCCAACACCGCCACTATTTTTGGAATAAAAGCCAGCGTTTGCTCCTGAATACTTGTAACTGTCTGAAAAATTGCCAAAATCAAACCCGCCAACAAGCCTAAAATCAACGGCGGCGCAGCAACAATAATAATCGTCATTAGCCCTTGCGTTATTAAATCAACTATCTGACCATCTGTTATCATGGAGGGCCACCTCCCCCAAATGTGTGCATAACCGCACCAATATACCGTTCCCAGCCCCCGGCCAACAAGAACAGCGCCAACTTAAACGGCATTGAAATCATCGCCGGCGGCAACATCATCATACCCATGGCCATCAGTACGCTGGCAACAACCATGTCAATAACAATAAACGGCAAATATATCAAAAACCCGATGATAAAGCCCCAGGTCAATTCCGCCAAAATAAACGCAGGTATCAACACATAATTCGGCACAGAATCCCCAAAAACATAATATTCATCTATATACTCGGGAAATTCATACTCCATACCCGCCATATCCATAAACAGTACCAAAAACCGCTCATTACCACCCGTCGCCAATTGGTCTAACATAAACCGCCTAATCGGTTGCAACCCCCGCTCAAACGCCTCTTCAAAATTGATATAACCCTGCGCATACGGTTGCAACGCATTATTATTCAAATCCCGAAACACAGGCGTCATCACAAAAAGGGTCAGAAAAAGCGCAATCCCCACCAACACCTGGTTGGGCGGCATTTGCTGTGTCGCCATAGCCTGCCGCATAAAAGATAGCGCAATAATAATCCGTGTAAAAGCCGTCATCAGCACCAACAACGACGGCGCCAACGCAATCAAGCTCATCAAAAATAAAATTTGCAACGCCGAAGAAACATCCTGCGGGTCGTCTGTACCTTCCCAAATCGAGATTAACCCGGGGAAATTCCCATCCGGGAAAGTCTGCGCCGGTGTCCACCCTCCCCCGGGAATGCCCGCCCCCGGCGGCGCATCAACCGGCGGAAACGTAGGCGGAACAGCCCCCGCATCCACACTGACAGCAAAAAAAACCGACAAAATAATTGCCAGCAAAACGCAAAAAAAATAAGGGTTACGCTTGCGTATCTTCATTACCGTCATCCTTATCACTACCAGGCATAAAACGTTCCAACACCTTGCTAAAAGAAGCGCCAATCGGCATAGCATGGTCAATTTCCTTTACCTGCTCCGCGTCCAACTCCGTCAACAACGAAACGCGCTCCTTAGAAACCCCAATTACCAAGAATTTGTCCCCGGCTTTAACCAACTGCACCATATTCTGCGCGCCAACGTAAATACTTTCCACCACACGCAAATTGCCTGCCATATTACCGCGTGCTTTCACCCGCCCCGTCAAACGCAACAAGAACCAGCATATCCCAATAACGACAGCAAATAATAACAAGATATAAAAAAACGAGCCAAATAACGATAGCATTCCGCCACCACTACCAAGCCCGTCCGTGGACAATAAGAAAAACTCCATGATTAAACCAAGTCTATCCGATTACTTTTTTTACTGCTTCCAATACCCTGTCAGGTTGGAATGGTTTGACAATAAAGTCTCGCGCCCCTGCTTGTATGGACTCAATTACCATCGCTTGTTGCCCCATGGCCGAACACATGACAATCAAAGCGGCAGGGTCAACTTCTTTAATTCCTTTCGCAGCGGCAATTCCATCCATTTCTGGCATTGTAATATCCAGAATGCACAGTTGCGGCTTAAGCTCCTTGAATTTCTCAATAGCCTTTACGCCATTTTCGGCTTCACCAATAACAGTGTATCCAGCCTTAGTGAGAATATCCTTTAGCATCATACGCATGAATGCCGCATCGTCTACCAAAAGAATCGTTTTGTCAGCCATTATGCTCACTCCTTAGCCTATAATCGGATTAAATCCTTTTTTCTACGCTTACTATTTCAGTGATACGAATGCCAAAGTTTTCGTCAATAACCACAACTTCGCCCTTCGCAACAAACTTGCCATTTACCAAGATATCGATAGGTTCGCCTGCCATCCTATCCAGTGTAATAATCGTACCGGGCGAAAATTCCAAAATCTCTTGAATTTTTTTATGTGTTCGTCCCAATTCGACGGTGATATCCAGCGGCACATCCATAATGATGCCCATATTTTCTTTTTGCTGGAACACCGAATTATAATCCAACGGCTGGAAAGAAACTGCTTGCACATTTTGCGGGGGGGCGGCTGGATTTTGCGCAACTGCTTGCGGTGGTGGGAAATTCATGGCGTGGCCTCCTTGTGGTGGCTGACCATAGCCGACCGATTGAGGTGGTACATTAAACTGCTCAGGCGCGGGTGCTGCTTGCGGTGGCGGTTGTTGCACCGCCGCAGGTGGCGGTGATTCCGTAGCAACGTCGTCATCTTCACCTAACATATCGCCTTGCAATTTTATTACCATGTTTTTAGCAAATTCAATTGGCAATATCTGCATTATTTCACTGTCAATTAATGTGCCAATTTCCATTCTAAACGATACACAAGCTATTAAATCATCGGGTTCAAATTCAATTGTGTCTAAGAAGTCATCTTTCTGAAACTCAAGCATGAAGGGTATCGGCGTTTTAATATCAACTTTTTCTTTAATCATCGAGGACAAAGAAGTTGCAGAAGAACCAACCATCTGGTTCATCGCCTCACCTATTGCACTCATGTCAATGTCATTTAACTCAATCGGCTCAGAAACCTCACCCGTGCCGCCCATCATCAAGTCGGCGATGATTTTAACATCACGGTCTTTTAAAATCAATATATTTGAACCTTTTAATCCGGTACGATAATCAACCCTAATTCCAACACAAGGACGCGAATAACTGCTGGACAATGCTTTCCAATCCAACACGGTAACTTTCGGGGTTGTAATTGTTACTTTTTGGTTTAATAAAGCATACAATGTCGTCGAAGCTGTACCCATGCTGATATTTCCGATTTCACCCAAGGCGTCACATTGGTCAGGCGAAAACACTTCTGATGCACGGTCAACAGAAGTTATGCCGGGTACGATTGGTGCTGTATTACTTCCAATTACTTCATCTTCATTAATTTCGTCTGCTATGTCGTCATCATTGTTATTCAATGCGTTATCTTCAGCTATTTCGTCGGCAAACAAATCATCCAAAGACATTTCATCAGCAGGGGACTCACTGTCAGGAACATCCGCTCCCTCATCATCGTCAGTCATCATTCCGCCAAGTAACGCATCCAATTCAGCTTGAGAAAGCATATCACCCATTACTTCGCATCCTCCCTCTGAATTAAATCAGTAATCTGTATTGCATACTTGCCACGGCTCGTCCCAGGCTTCGCATGGAACTTATTCATATCACCTATTTTAATAATCAAATCAGAATCTGTATAGCTATCCAATGGAATAACATCATTAACTTGCCAATTAACAAACTCGCTTACCATAACCGAAGTCCTGCCCACTACAGCGGCAATGGGTACGCGTGCTTTTTCCAATTCTTCTTCCAACTTTTCACGATAAATTGCTGTATCTTCTTGCTTACGACGCGTATCGTATGAAAATCTTGCATACAATCTATTCATGATAGGCTCAAGCATCAAATGCGGCATACAGAATGAAAGCGTACCTTCTGCTGAACCAATTTTTACATTCAACGAAACAAGCGCAATCATTTCAGTAGGTGCAATAATTTGCGCAAATTGCGGATTCGTTTCAATTTTTTCTAATCTTGGGCGAATCGCTAGAACGTTTTCCCACGGCTCAGGCAGGAAATTTAATATTTGCAAAATAACGCGCTCTAATAGAATTTTTTCTACTTCTGAAAAATCACGCATACGACGCAACCCGAAACCGGGGCCGCCTAATATTCTATCAATGATAGCATATCCAATATTACTGGACATTTCTACAATAATTGACCCACCCGTTAATGGTTGCAATTCCACAATTGCCAAGATGCACGGGCTAGACAATGCCACATGAAAATCCCGATACATTAACGCTTCTGAATTTACAACGTCGATAGTGGCTGAAGTCCGCAAATAACCCGTCATAAATGATGTGACATTACGTGCGTAGTTTTCAAAAATATTTTCTAATGTTCTTAGTTGGTCACGATTAAATTTTTGCGGGGTTTTAAAGTCATATAGCTTTGCATCTTTAATAGATTCATCGGTCGGCGCAATAACATCGGCTGCGTCGCCGCTATTCATGGCTGCTAATAACGCATCAATTTCAGATTGCGATAAAATATCACCCAAGGTCACTCACCTACCTTATTAATCTAAAATATTTTATGATATAGCCCAATCACGTGAAATAAAGTCTACTACTAACGGCCCAAATTGCAATTGCAAACGCGATAATATTCTCGCCTCAATAGCGGCGCGCCCCTCGGGGGTTCTCGCTTCGGTATACGTAGTTCGATATAATTCTTCATTGGCAATTGAACGCGCTACAGAATAGTTAAATGCTAAATCAAACTGAGACAACTCGCGGTTTGGCGCAGTATCATTGACACCCACCATGAAAGAAGCGATAACAAACACGCTTTGTCGACCCGGAGGCGGTTCAAGCAAGTTGGTACGGATTTCATCCAGTTCTCGCCATTGGATTTGATAAGGCATTAGCCTGTTGTTTGCTCCCGGGCGCGGCCCGTCTACTTCATTGTCGCTACCAAAAGCACTTACTAAATAGAACGTCACTGCTACAACTGTACCCAACAATAGTATCAGCAAGGCGATAATAATAATCATCATTGGCTTATTTTTGTCCATACTTGCCCACGTCCTTATTGATTTAGTCTATAGCCCCGGTATGGTAAACCCGGGGGAAACGCCTGGAGCTGTTGGCCGCGTCGTTGTTTCAGGGCGCACTTCAGTGTAAATTCTAATTTCAACACGGCGATTATTTGCACGACCTTCGGGTGTTTCGTTTGTGTCAAATGGATGCAAATCTCCCATGCCCATTGGCTGAATCATAAAAGGATTAGCACCCCAATTATATACCAAATGACGAAAAACCGCATTGGCACGCGCCGCTGTTAAGTCCCAGTTGTCAAAATATCGCCCACCGGGAGACATGGGGATATTATCTGCATGTCCTTCTATAACAATTCTATGCCCGCGTTCTATATGGTCAATAAGTGTTTCAGCAATGGCATCAATTACTGCTATTGCCGCAGGTTGCAACGCAGACTGACCTGACAAGAAATACGCATGATGATTCATGATTAGACGCAAATAGCTGTAATCATGCGCATGTATAATCTCAACACCATTATTAGGATATTCAGCTCCGGGCGGCACTACACTTCCCGGCACTTGGTAGTACGGCGCAAGGTACGTCCTGAATGCATTTGCCATTTCAGCCGCAATTTGCGCGTGCGTGGGTTCTGGCGGAATTAGGGGAGGCGTATACCCCCGTATATCAGGAGGCAGTGGCGGTTCTTCAGTTTGCACAGGCGGCTGGTCATATTCAAAGGGGCTCGGCTCGGCAAACACACTATCACCTGCACCGCGCCCATGACGCTCGCCGGCGAAGCCGTCAATTAGCGCCATAAACCGCTCTTCATCAACATTCGACATTGTGAACAGCAAGATAAAAAATACCATCAATACCGTTACCATGTCAGCGTAACTAGCAAACCATCCGGGCAAAACCATCTTTGCGCCGCTTTTCTTTCCACCCTTTTTTTTATCCATGCTTATTCATCTCCAGCAGCCGCTGCACCGCCACCATCAGAAGCTTTCGTTCCAACGCCACCACGCAATGCAGGTGCAAGGAATGATTTTAGCTTCTCTTCGATGATGCGCGGGTTTTCACCGGCTTGAATTGATAACATGCCTTCAATAAGTACCGTTTTAAGCAACATTTCCTCGCCGCTTACTTGCTTTAACTTCGAGGCGATTGGATTACATAAGAAGTTAGCCACAATACAGCCGTAGAATGTTGTTACCAGCGCAACACTCAACATCGGCCCCATGGCGGCCGGGTCGTCAAGTTGTAATAACATTAGAATTAGACCAACCATTGTACCCAACATACCCCATGACGGCGCATAAGTAGCCATCATTTCCCATACGCCGGCAATTAGCCCATGGCGGTCCTCTGTCCAAGAACGTTCTGTTTCCATAATGTCTTTTACCAACTCAGGGTCAGTACCGTCAACAATTAGCATTACGCCTTTTTTAAGGAAAGGGTCATCCATGTTGTTTGCAGATTCTTCCAAAGCTAGCACACCCTCTTTACGAGCGGTGTTTGCGAGTTGAACGATAGAATCGATTGCTGCGGCCGGGTCAGTTACAGGAGGCTTGAAAATAATGCCCATTGCCTTCATGGCTGTAACAAATGTTCCCATTTTTACGGATATAAATGTAGCCATAACCGTTCCGCCCAAAACTACCATAACAGAAGGTGCATCAGCGAATTCAAAAATCATAGCGGGATTAAAATCACCCGTTATTAGAATAGCTAATATAATAAGAACTATACCTACTACTAAACCAATTATTGAACCAAGTTCCAACGTGAACAACCCCTCTCGGGTAATTTCATTCGTTATTTATTAATCTTTTGTTTATAGGCAATTACTTTAGTTACAATTTCTTCTACGGTGTCGCGCACTATGACTTTTTTCCCTGTGGTGGTGGTGATGGTTGTGTCGGGCGCTTCCTCTATCATTTCGATATGGTCGCAGTTTACAAGAACATCGCGGTCATTTATTCGGGTGACGAGAATCATCATTTCCCCTCCTTTTATTTCCGCCAACTAGTTTACCATAATTACAAAATCGTTACAATGGGAAAAATAGAAATTTTCAAAAAAATGCGCGGGTTGGATTATTTATGCCCAACCCGCGCTAAATTAATCTATCTTCTTAAATTAACTAATTCTTGAATCATTTCATCGGATACAGAAATTAAACGGCTAGACGCCTGGAAACCGCGCTGCGTTACAATCATATCCGTAAATTCTTGTGCCATGTCAACATTCGACATTTCCAGCGCACCGGCCTGAATGTCACCGATTTGACCAATGCCATCAAATGAACCGGAGTTAGCCGTTGCTGCCCACAAGTTAGCGCCTTGGCGTTGCAAGCCCGCAGGATTGGCGAAAATTGCCACAGGAATTTGACCCAGCGTGCGGATGCGCCCATTGGTAAACATGCCCGTAATTGTACCGTCTCCACCGATGGAAATATCGCGCAATGTACCGGGAGGATTACCGTTGATAGGTTCAAACCCTACATTAGTATTCATGCCGCCACGGTTGAAGAGACCGGACATGTCAAATGTTAGCGCACCAATTGGAACAATTACATTCGCGCCTGTAGCGCCGGCCACTTGATTACTGTCTGCGCCGCCATAACGGATAATGCGGTTGTTATCAGTTGCATCACCCAGTGTGGCACGTGGTGTAAACCCGCTAATCGGAACGATATACATTGAAATCTCGTTCATTGCACGCTGCCAAATGTCAGGGTCGTCCTCATCTTCAGGCGGTGCAAAGGTAAAGCCGGTTGTTGGATTTGGGCGTGATAATGGGTCGGTATTTGCAATGCCTGCCGTTCTTCCGGCAGTTGGCCCCATGCCAATTAATTCACCCATGGAGTTAAATACAAGCGTACCGCTGGGTATCATAGAAGCCGGGTCAATTGCTCCGCCGGCGTCACCATTCGTACCGGTAGCCGGTGGAATGTCAGATAAACGACCTGCATGAATACGCATTGTTGCTGGTGTTACGGGGTTTGCGGCGGTTGAACGAATGCCATCTTGCCATCCGTGTACATTACCGTTAGCATCGCCAACAAATTCAAATGTCCAATAGTTCGGGCCGCCCGGTACATTGTGGTAAGTAAAACGCACATCGACTACATACGTATGCCCCAAGCTATCAAAAATAGTCATCGAGCGCATGATGTCGCCTCGCATTAACTGACCAATCAGCTCTGTTTGACCGGGCGTGCCGGGAGCATCGCCAACACCGGGCGTTGCACCGGGAACATTATCAGCCGTGAAATATTGACGGTTTACCAAGTCACGAATGTTCAAGTTGCCTGCTAATTCCAAGAAAGAAGTAGGTTCGCTGGGCATATTCGCTTTTGCGCCTGTCATTGCTAGGGGCACAAGGTTAGAACGGTTTACTTGCCAGCGGCCATCCACCTCTTCTACATCCCAGCCCATTAGCTGCATCCCGTTGATACCCAAGTTGCCGCGGGCGTCTTGGGTAATATTACCTGCACGGGTAAAGAATGTGCCGGTAGCGTCGCCCACAATAAACATACCTTCATTTTGAATCATCAAGTCCATGCCAAAGTCGGTACGCTGTGCCACGCCTTGGGTCATGATATTGTCAATCGACCCCATGGACAAGCCAAGACCGATTTGCTGCGGGTTCATACCTGTACGGCCTACGGCGGGGTTGGCGGCGGTTGCGCCTTGCAAGTTTTGATAAAACGCATCGCGGAAAGTGGCGCGTGCGGATTTAAAGCCAACGGTATTTACATTGGCTACGTTGTTAGCAATAACGTCCATTCTTGTTTGGTGTACGCGGAGACCGGATACACCGGTGAACATGGAACGCATCATAATGGATTGCTCCTTTTAATTTTTATTTCGCGGTCAGTGGATTTGGTGGCATTGTTGCCGAAGCTCCGTCAGTCGGTCAGGAGCTTTCGCCTCCCCGTAGGGTCCGGGCGTTTTAAACAACCACTGCGCCGTCGATGTTGGTGAAAACGTTTTCTTGCTTGTTCATGGCAGTGATGACGGTACGCGAGCGCACATTTACTACCAGTGCAACATCATCCATCAACACTAATGAATCGCGGATGCCTTTTTCTTGCGCTTTGCCAATGGCTGTCCCCAAGCGGTCAATTTGGTCGTCGGATAACTTAATATCCCGCGAATCCAGCCGCAATGATGCATGTTTTGAAAACAACACATCGCGGAAATTGACAGATGGCTGCTGAACCGGCGCAGACTGCGGCGCTAACTGGCGCGCGGCGCTGTCAATGCCAACGACGCCGGGGTGCATGTTTGGCGTAATCATGATGTTGCATTCCTTGCTGCGACTCTGGCCGCCAAGTAATCCAAATACGGAATTTCGTACCAAATTGTTTCGCCGTCTGCATTAACGCCTTCCGATTCAACATTGAAAAACGGTACGCCGTTACGGATTGTGATGCTACGCACCATACCTGACATGTTGGTGTATTGAACATAACGGTCAACAAATTGCAACGCTTCCATGGCATAGTTAATACGTTCAATGGGCACACGAACGCCGTCGTCGAAGATTAAGAATGCGCGGCTTCCACGAATTTCAACTTCACGCAAGTAATTACCGTTGGTGAAATGCGTTGTACCAATCAGGATTGGGCCGTTGCTGACAGATGCGATTTCCCATGGGAAAACTTCACGATTACCGACAACTAATACGGATTGGTTGCCACTAATCTTGATGTAATCCACTTTGCCTTCTACGAAGTCAGTTACTTCGCCTGCCGCATTGTGCAACAACGCCTGTACATAACGACCAACCATGTCTTGAATACGGGCTTGGTTAATGGAGGTCAACACGTTGTTCATGGTGTTGTCGGGGCTTTCGCCAATGCCGCGCACGCCTGTTACGGGTACGTCCATGCCATCTACCAGCAAAAACAAATCGCTGCCTTGCATAGTCACCGCATCAACCAAACCGAAGCCTTCAATCCATTCACCAGATTGTGGGTGACGGAAGGCAAAATCTACTTCACGTCCAATCATAGAAAATGACATCGAGCGCTCGAAAGTTTGGTTCAAATTTTGCATTTGCTCCAATGCGGAGAATTGCGCCATTTGTGCCATGAAATCGCGGTCATCCATGGGGTTTAATGGGTCTTGGAATTTTAATTGTGTCATCAGCAGATTAAGAAACGCTTCTCTGTCCAGCTCGCTGTTGGGAACGCGCGATTGCGTTGCCCAAGAAGAGCTTTCAGAAACAGGAACACTGCCTAAGTCTGCCCACAATAAACCATTTGCCATAATGGGTTGCTCCTTTCTTACGCAGTTAGATTGATGGTGCTGTTGAAGTCGATGTTTTCAATGGGTAGCGGAATTTCTTCTTCCAATGCATTTACGCGTTCAGCGCGGGCGCGCACACTTTGACGGCCTTGCTCAAATTGTGCTTGCCGGTCATCCCCATTTTGCCGTACAGATACGCTTAACTCAGAGAATTGGATGCCTTGTTCTTCCAGTGCATCGCGTAGTTGATTGAAATTGGACTCTAGCGCTTCCCGCACACGTTGGCTTTCGGCAATAAATTGTGCGGTTACGATGCCGTTTTGTGTTAGGACGCGCAGTACGATGTCGCCCAGCGATTCAGGCCGCAATGTCAGACGCATTTCCGTTACTTGTTCGCCCGTGTGTACACGCACTTGGCTCATGATTTGATTAATGACGTCGGTGGGGTCTACGTGTTGGGCTTGTTGTGTTTGCTGCATTGTTTGCACAGCTTCAACACGTGTGTTAATCATCTCTGCCATGGGGTTCGCTACCGGTGAAATAACGTCAACAACGGGTTCATTGAATAGCAATTCTGCCGAAACTTCTACGTCGGGCAATACTTCTGCCGTGGTAGCCTGCGATTGCGTGTTGCTACTTGTACGCGTGGCAACTTCGCTTTGCGCTGATGAAAGAAGCGTTACTTCCTCTTCAAGCGGTGCGTCGGTAATGACCAACTCGCCATCCTGGGTTGCGTATTGCAATCCTTCTACTACAAGCACGCTTACAGTAGCGGTTTCGGTCGTTTTTACGACTGCGTTTGCGGTTTCGTTCGCCTGAACCAGCTTCGCCATGGCTTCGTTTACTGCTTTGTACGTGGCGGGAAAATCCGGCTCGGTTAAAAGCGCGGCCGGCGTAGGTGCTTCGTACACTTCTTGCAATAATTGAGTGACAGCGGCCGGCTCGATTAATTGCTTTGGTTCAACCCCAAGCTGCTCCAACATGCCTTCAACAACATCGGTTGGAAGCTGTATAGCCTCGGCTACAGCGATAAGTACGTCCGTATCATATATATACAATAGTGGGTCGGCGTATATGGCTTCAGGGGTTTCTTCGGCGGGCTCGGCTA
>Ga0209755_10003611_pt1 | contig 19191 bp, 11 predicted proteins | sample TergutCo191P1_FD_187301 | JGI IMG/M metagenome (GOLD analysis project Ga0209755, IMG submission 187301) | Cornitermes sp. P1 segment gut microbial communities from Petit-Saut dam, French Guiana - Co191P1 (SPAdes) (version 2) | ecosystem: Host-associated > Arthropoda: Insects > Digestive system...
ATTTTTGAGAGAGTATAAGCCCAGGCTTAGTCAGATTTATCCAGACGGCTTCATTGCCAAAAAGTTCGGCACATTTTGCCTTGCCATCCTTACTGCATGTCAGCCCGTTTACAAGAGCGGGGTGTACATGGAGGACAAAGCTATATGGAAACATTGCGTGGAGGATAGCTTCAACGCTTGGGCGTTTGCTTTCCTCGCCGGGGAGTTTAGCTGCCATCATGCTATTTAGAGCGATGGTTTCTCTTTTATCGTCGCTGATGTCTGAAGAGTAGTCTTTTTTCATGATTTCCAGAAGCTGTGCAACATCCATTGCAACAAACTGTTCAGCAGTGATATCAGCGAGACTCGTTCCGGAGCCCTTGACATACATTATTCCATTTTCTTTATATGAGGTATTTCCGCCACCAGCAAGCACATATTCTTCATCTTTGCCGTAACGGCTAGACATTTCAATTAATGGGAGTAGATTCATAATTGGACACCTCTCAAAATTTTGATTGTTTGGGCACCTCTAAAAACCCACTACCCACCATCTTGGTAAGTCTTTTTCCCCCACTCTTTGCCAAAATGCTCGTCAATACACATAGTATTAACTGCGCTTTTGTCTTCGATTGGTGAAAAAATCCCCACCAATCTGGCAGACACCGAGTTTTTAGAGGTACCCGTTTATCTTTGTAAAAAGAATACCACAAAATCAAACTTAAATCAACAAAAAATCACAGCAAACTTATTTGATTTGCTTCAAAATATTCTTGCCACTCCTTAGATGGCATCTCATCCGTAACTACAGTATGTACGCTTTTTAAATCTATGAGTCGAGCAAATGATAGTTTGTCGAATTTGCTTAAATCCAGTGCCAGAACTATGTGTTTTGCATTTGCAGCCATTGCTTTTTTTATTTCAGCTTCGGCAACATTTGATTCGGTAGCGCCCTTTTCAAAATCAAGCCCTTTGCAGGATAGTATTGCCTTATCAGCTGTATAATTTTCAATGATTCGTTCTGCGTCGCGCCCAACCAGAGAAAGGGAGGATTCCCTTAGAACGCCTCCCGTAGAGATGACACTTATGTTTTTGTTGTCAGCGAAGTCAAGCAGAATTTCGACTGAATTTGTAAGTATAGTCAGTTTCTTTTTGCTTTTTAATTTTCTTGCTATCAAAACAGCAGTAGATGAAGCATCCATTATTATGTTCTCACCGTTTTCAATAAGATTGAAAACTTTGTCAGCAATAATTGATTTTTGCTTTAAGTTGGTTTTTGCCCGAATTTTGTATGATGCGTCAGCCGAAGAATCATCAGTTAACAGAGCGCCGCCATAGGTTCTTTTGGCTAGTCCTTCTTGCTCAAGTTTTTCTAAATCTCTCCTGATAGTTTCTTCTGCAACTCCATATTTAATTGCAAGCTCTGCAACGAGAACAGAACCGTCCTGTTCAAGTATCGCAAGAATTGCACTTCTTCTTTCAATCGCCAGCATATATTGTATCTACAACTTTCATAGAAAATCGGCAAAAATTATTACCGATGGACATTATATAACATCCATCGGCAACAATCAACAAAAACGGAAGCAAAGCCACAAAAACTATTCTTACACTATCATTACATTATAGCCGGCACATCTCTGCGATTGCAGTACTCGGTCCAGACGGAGCTCCAAGGCATGGCTTTTAGTTCTTCGGACATGACAAGGCGCTTGGTGAAGTTGAAGCTGTGTTCTGCTGCCCTAAGTGTTTTAAATGGTTCAAGCAGGGCGATGAGAAGTGCTTTGCGCATGTTTCTCATGCCCACTGTCCAAGCACTAACTCTGTCAATGGAGCCATCAAAGTAGTCAAGCCCTATGTTCATCTTATCAAGAAGTCCGCATCTGATAATTTCTTTTGCAATTGCTATAAGCTCGTCATCTAAGGCGATGACATGATCGCTATCCCACCTCACAGGGCGTGATACATGCAGGCACATGTGCGGAACAAATAGAGAAACTGCGGAAATTTTAGCAGAGATAACTTCGGTAGGATGGAAGTGCCCGGAGTCAAGACAGAGTGCCATGTTGTTTTTTTGAGCATAACCCATGTAAAACTCATGACTTCCAACCGTGTAGCTCTCAACACCAATGCCAAAGAGTTTGCTTTCCACGCAGTCGATAACCTGCAGCTTTTCTGAATATATTTCGTCAAGGGATTCTTCTAGACGAATGCGAGGGGTAAGTGTGTCAATCGGGCAATCCTTAAAGCCGTCTGGAATCCACATGTTGACTACAGCGTCACCGTCTTGTTGTTTGGAAAAGCAGTCAGCAATTTTGCGAGAGCGCTTGCCATGCTCAATCCAAAAGTCCCTTATTGCTTTGTCGGGATGCGATAAAGTCATGCCATCACCTGACTTAGCATGTGAGAACATGGTTGGATTAAAATCTAGCCCCAATTTCTTATCACGTGCCCAATCCATCCAAGCGCTAAAATGCTTAGGTTCGATTTGGTCACGGTCAACACTTTGGACATCTCCGTATATTGCATGGAGACTTAGGCGAGTTTTGCCAGGAATTAGCGATATAGCCTTTTCGATCATTGCTCTTAATTCGTCTGCATTTTTTGCGGCTCCAGGGTGATTTCCTGTGCTTTGTATACCGCCGGATAGTTCGCTGCTGCCTTCAAAGCCTTTGACGTCATCACCTTGCCAGCAATGCATTGATACGGGAATGGAATCAAGCGTATTCATGACATCTTCGGTGTCTATTCCTATTTTAGCGTATTGTTCCTTTGCAAATTCATACATTAGTAAATTCGACCTTTCATTTAATTTGCGAAATCATTTCATTAGAAGTTGGAAAAACCCCAGTCTTTAGGAAATAACTGACGGAAGCATTGGCTACATGTAGCCGCTCGGATATGCTCAGCCCTGCCAAGCGGGCAGCAAGATAACCGCCATTAAAGGAATCGCCTGCACCTGCGCTTCTAACAGGTTTTTCGTTATATACGGCCTCAAGAAAAACAGGTTGCTCACCGGCTAAAGCAGCTGCAGCATAATGGGGGGAATGAACAACCAATTCATCAAATCCCAACTGAGCTCGGACTATCTCTAATTTTTCGTGAAGCGGTACTTTTTTGTTATCCAAAGTTTCACCAAACTTTGTATATAGTGCGGCAGCTTCGTGTTCATTTAGGCTCAAAGTAATGGGCATTTTGCTGTTTAGCGTTTTGAGTAAATCAAGGGTGATGCCCAGTGATGCTTCATCTTTTTTTCTAAAATCAGCAAAGTCAAAGAAAAATCGACGGGCAATATCGTCATTTGGCAACAGTTTGCACACGTTTTCAACGATTTCATCAAAGGCCGGAAGCAAGGAATAGTAACCGACACCGATAACCGCCGATTGGGTCAGCATAGACTTGACATTTTCTTCACCAAGTTTTTCAATTATGCTGCTCCAAGTTATATACTGCACAGCTTCCATATCAGACATAAGGATTTTTCCATCGTCAAATTCAAACACATGTGTCACTGCGGCATTATCCAGTGATAATACTCGGCAAATTTCGCCTACAGGTTCAAAAATCGGGTCAAGGCTGTCCTTTCCGAAAACACCCACCATTGTAGTATCAACACCCAGTCTGGCGGTTTGATAACCTATATTTGCGGTAAATCCACCGAAAGCACGGCGTTTTTTTATGAGCTCTAAGCCAACTCCACCTGAGCCGCTGCCGGTTATTCGGTCGGCGAATTGATTCATCTTGCTATAGACAGAAAAGTCGGAAAGACTTGCACGGGCGTTGACAATTTCCCAAACCTCATCGATAAACCCGTCTGCAAACATAGTGATTTTTGCGTTTATCCCATCTAGGGCATTTGCGATTTTTTGAGAATCTATCTGTGGCATATTGAAATGTTCCTTTCTGTGCATATTTTTTATAAGTAACTATCTAAGAATCAATATCTTCCAAATTAATTTCAAATCCAAATTCCAAAGTTCCAAAACCTTGCACCGACATGTCATAGCCGTTTTCGAGTTCTTCTTTACGTCCGCGGATAAAACTGGTGCCAGGCTCTATTCCCAGAGCATAGTCCCCGGATTTCATGCTTTTCCATTGGCTCAGTATTGGTAGATGTGTGCTGTTATAGCTTACTGTGGCTTTCATTAAAAGCTGATTATTGGTGAGGCCGACTTGTACATCTTTTTTATCAGGCAGATAGAAAAACACCAGTTCGGGTTCACCATCAATGGGGGGAGAAATTAAAGCGCGGTCTTTTATCTTTTCCTGTGCCAGGGCTGTGCGCCCCTTGACCTCCCCTGTTGGAAATTCAAGCTCAAGGTCTTCGCTTAAAAACGGGAAACCGAAATTAATGTGGTATAGCAGAAAAATTTTTTCAGCCTCAGGAGCCAGATTGTTAATTGTGTCATTTACAATTATTTTGGCGCCATCGGAGGGAATTGTGATTTTGCGTTCTAATTCAAGGTTGGGTCCAAACAAAGCTGTCTCGCGAATTTTTCCTGTTATTACAATTTCATTCTCACAGACATGGATATTTACATCTTCAGCAGGTGTGAAACCTATTCGACCGTGAAGAGGAAAGAATTCCTCGTTATCAACGCAAGATGGGCCTGTATTTCTCAAACCGCATGTGAGCAGGAAACCGCCTGACCAGTATTTAGTAAAGCTGTCTGCTTCCATATTAATTGAGGCGGATGGGGCCAGTCCGTTTTTGCTCAAAAAAGCCAGATTAACGCCTTTGTATTCGATGTCAAGAATGTCAAGGCATTTATCCTCCATAAAGGAGGCTCGCAAGCCGCCGGAAGTCTTCACCTCAATCAGCTTTTGTCCACGACCTTTGCCACTTACAAGCTCAACTCTTCGGGCTGAGTATAAGGCATTCGGATTGCAGTACCGGAGAAGTTCTTTTCTTGTGTAGATGTGGTTCATTATTTTCATTTACACCACTCCAATTATTATATTTTGCTGTGTTATCTTAAAAAAATACTATCAGCTTAGATTAAAAACTTTATTTATCTCTTCAATCTCATCGTCCGATATGTGTACTATATTGCCCAAATCGTGAGAGGCCAAAATGGACTGCGCAGTTGCCTCTGTGACTTCAAGGCGGTCAAAGGCATGCAGTAGGGAATTGCCAGTGACGAGAATTTGAGCGTTTTCGCATATGAGTACGGGTGTTTTTTCCGAGAACATCTCGGCAACAGTCTCTTGTTTTAGGTATACTGCACTAAAGGGAATTTTTTCAACCTGACGCAGAGTTATATAACTTTCTGGTATTGTGCGAGGGTCAAATAGTTTGTCTGTGACAGCAAAAACCATTGCATGAGGTGGATTAGCGCCCATTACAGAGTGAATTTCGGGATGGAGGTTGTAAATCATTTGGTGCAGTCTAACAGAGCGGGAGGGAGATTTTCCACGCTCTTTCATATTATTTTTGATGAGAACCAAGTCAGCCTCGTCCATATAAGCGCGATCGACACCATATGGGGTAATGAGAAATGAACCGTCAGATAGGCGTACAGAATAGGTGCCTTGTGTGCTGACGAAGAGCTTTTGTTGATAAGAGCGCCTGATGAGCTTTACCATATCACGGCGTGCTGCACACTCTTCAGAGCTATGCTTGTTAGGTATAAAATCGTCCATGGTCATATGGTCTCTGGTAGCTGTGATATTAAACTCTGATTCTTGTAGGGATTTTGGAATGCCGATCTTTCTGGCAAAGATTTCCAGACCTGCAGTAAGTTCAATTGTTTCGAATTTCTCAAAAGCATCAAACAAAGAGTCAGAGCCGATACAAACGCCGTGATTTTCCAAAAGGACGATGTTAAAACCCTTTTCAAACTCATCAGCGAGATTATCACCCAGCTTCTTTGAACCGGGAACAGCATAAGGTGCCATGGAGACTAGGCCGCAGGTGCGGCGGGCGTTGGCAACAAGATTGACGTCCGGTAGCATTCTGGCCACAGAAAAGGCAACAAGATTAGGTGGATGGGCATGCAAAACTGCACGTAAATCCGGTCGACGCTTGTATATTTCGGCGTGAAATGGGTATTCGACGGAGGGTTTGTGTGGGCCAAAAATAGTGCCATCAGGTTTGACACAGCACATATCAACTCGGGTTAGATTGCCTTTGTCGATGCCGGAAGGAGTAATCCAAATATCCCCATTGTCATCCAAGATAGAAAGATTTCCTCCGGATGTGGTGGTCAGGCCGCTGTTGTATATGCGAGCCATCATCATAACCAGTTGGTCGGCTGGGTGAAGCAGTTCAAATTTCATACTTATTCCTCCATGTTTGTTAAGTTTATAAAAGATGGATATTTATGGGCGTGAAATTATTAGATAGCGGAGGTTATAACTTTAGAGCTAATCTAAGTGGAACATGAGCCTTAAATCATGGCTCACCGGACTGTTGTCTGGATTTGTTTCCATTATATCGGCCATGAAATCCCACCACTTGCGGTTAATTTGTGTGTCTGCAGATTTATTCCAAAGCTCCTCGTTTTCTATTTCGATGTACCCGTAGAGAACGTTGGTGTCTGGATCTAAGAAAATTGAGTAGTTTTTTCCGCCATGAGCATGAAGCATATCCACCATTTCTGGCCAAAGTTCATTGTGTCGCCTTTCATATTCCGCAGCCTGGCCTGGGTTTAGTTGCATTTTAAAACCTTTAAACATGTTAATATCTCCCTTCTCAAAATCTTGTTACTGTCTTTTTCGCTGTGCTTAATTTATAGGCAGAATTTCCCTTACACTAAAACTATCCGAGATTACAGTTCTTGCGCTTTCGATGTCTTTTAGTTCTCCCTCCGCTATAATTTGCGATACAATATTTCCAAGTGCCGAGCCCTCGGTAGGACCTGCGATGACCGGTAAGCCACAGGCAAAGGCAGTAAGCTCATTTAAATAAGCATTTTCACTTCCACCGCCTATAATGTTAATGTAATCAAAATTCTTTCCGGAAAGAATTTCCAGTTGTCTCACGGTTTTTGCATATAGTGCGGCCAAGCTGCTGCAGATGCATTTTGCAAAATCTCCAAGGCTGGAAGGCTCGGGCTGAGAATGTTTTTTGCAAGCGGCTTTTATTGCTTCCACCATGCTTTTCGGAGCAAAGAGGCTTTCATCTTCAACATCAAAAATGCTTTCGCAGCTTGAAGCTCTCGCCAAATCCACGAGTTGTGCATAATTGATTCCATTGCCAATTTCCTGGCGTACGGATTGGAGCAGCCAAAGACCCATTATATTTTTGAGGAATCGGTGGCGATAGTTGTATCCGCCTTCGTTGGTGAAGTTGGCAATACGTGCATCTGTTGTTGTAATAGGATGCTCAAGTTCAACACCCATAAGACTCCAAGTGCCGCTTGAAATATAAACTGAATTGGAGGATTTGGCAGGAACGGCCAAAAAGGCACTGGCTGTGTCGTGGGACGGTGGCATGACGACAGCGCAGTCAAATCCCACAGTCTCACGTACAGTACTTGTAAGCCTGCCCAACACAGTCCCAGCGGGAACTATTTCGCCAAAGATCTTTTTGGGAAACCCGCAGCGGGCGATTATAGCATCATCCCAAGTCCTTTCTTGGGCGTTTACAAGCCCGGATGTTGAAGCAATGGTATACTCAGTTTTTTTTGTGCCACAAAGCAGATAGTGCAAGTAGTCAGGCATGAATAATAATCTCTCAGCGCCGTCAAAGTAATGCGGGTCTTTTAGTTTTGCGGCAAGGAGTTGGTTTATAGAATTAAAAGGCTGCTTTTGAAGCCCGGCTCTGAAATAAAGTTCGGATTCGGGGATTAATTTAAAAAGCTCGTCATAAATGCCGTCTGTTCGGCTGTCGCGATAAGCAATTGCCGGGCCTATGCGATTTCCGTCTTTGTCGAGCAGGACGTAGTCAACACCCCAGGTGTCAATACCAACGCTGAGAGGGATTCTACCGAGTTCGGCGCATTTTTTTAGTCCTGTAATTACTTCAGAAAACAAAGAGTCAACGTCCCAGCAAAGTTTACCCTCGATATTGTCCATTCCGTTGGGAAAGCGATGGATCTCTTCGAGTTTGAGCTTTCCGTTTTCAAGCCAGCCTAAAATATGTCGTCCGCTGGACGCTCCAATGTCAATTGCCAGATATGTTTGCGTAGTCATGGGTTTCACTCCTCCAATGTATTTGACAGAGATAATCCGAAAGCAATTATGTTATATCTGTTTTATGTGTTTAATCATTTATAATGATTAGTCGTGCACATTATAGCACATTAAGCATGATATGAATACTATGCAATATAACTATTGGAGCGTCCATAGCATATTTTTCTTGTATATAGGATAATCTTTTTCATTGCGATATTCCAATAAAACCAAAATAGTACCATAAAACGAAAAAAAATACCATTACAACAGAGGCGTGTTATGTTATCATATTAGTTGATAAGTCATGTGCAGATTTACCGATGAAGATGGTGTTTAAACATGAATGTATTAATTGTCGAAGATGAACGTATGACCCGTGAAGGATTGCTGGAAAGTGTTGACTGGCCGCAGGTTGGGGTGACTAAGGTGTTCAGTGCGGAAAACGGCGAGGCAGGGCTTTTCATGGCAAAGCGTGTTTTACCGGATATTGTGCTAACTGATATTCGTATGCCGCGCATGGACGGAATTACGATGGCAAGCCGCATAAGAGAGATTCTTCCTGAATGTCGGATAATATTTTTGTCGGCATACTCTGAGATAGATTATTATAAAGCCGCAATTGACTTAAAGGCAATTCGTTATCTGGATAAGCCTATTGAACCGAAGCGACTGCAGACTGTGATTATGGAAGCTGTGGCAGAATGTATGCAACTACGCCATTTCAAGTCAACACATGACTTTCGGGATTTGCAGGAAAAACAGAAATTTGCCAGTGCCATATGTTTAGGTGAAAATGAAGTGTCTTTGGAAAAGGAATACAGGCGTCTAAAACTGCACTCTGTGTTTAAATGCAAAGATTACTGTCTTTCGATAGTGGTCAGCTTTAGATTTGATTTTGAAGAGGAAATGCATGAGGAACTACTGCTTGTAGCTTCTGCATTAGCTGACACCGTCGATTATCCGAACTTATACACCATTCGTCACAAAAACCGTATCGTTTTGTTTCTCTTTACGTCATCCGAAATATCCGAATATAACACGAAGTCAACGTGCAATAAGCTGAGAAACGTGCTGGGCAATTACACATATAATATTGCCATAGGGAAAACTTTTCGAGGTCTGGGCAATGCAAATAAATCATATTTAACCGCCAAAACAGTTTTGAATAAAACGTATTTGTATCCATGGAGACATGCAGTTTTATACAGTGATGAGATTGTGACAACGGTAGGGCTTTCTGCGTATTCAATGATGAAAAGCGAAATTATGTTCAATGTGGCGGAAGGCTGTGAAAAACAGGCTCTGGAATCATGTGAAAAACTCTATCAAAATATAAGTCGGCAAAAGGATCTAACGTACCCTAAAGCACGAGAGTTGTATTTTGAAATCATCTCTGAGGTGTTTTTGAAGGCAGACTCGATGCATCTTAGAATTAAGGAAGATGAAAATAGCGAGGTCATATCCTGGATAGTGCTTATTGAAAGCTATAATTTAGAGGAATTACATGGATTCTTGTGTAAGCGTATATGGCTGTATTTTCGTTCTCTTGAAGAAGCTAAAAGTGAGAAAAAGCAAGTTCTTGTGATCAAAAACTACATAGCAAAAAACTATATGAATGATATGTTGTCAATAGGGGATATCAGCGGTTATCTGCATATGTCTGCATCACATGTGTGCACAATGTTCAAGAAAGAAACCGGGGATACTATCAATGGGTATCTGACGGATTTTCGTTTAGGAAAGGCGAAACAATTGCTGCGGGAAACTCTTCTTACAGCATCGGAAATCAGTGCAAAAATAGGATATCGAGACTCAAGCTATTTCGGCAGGATTTTTAGAAAGCATGTTGGAATGACACCAAATGAGTATAGGAATAAATAAAGAGGCAGGGGAACATGTTCAAACGAATTTTTTCAGAGCCGACCATAGGAAAGCGGCTGATGCTCTTTATTATATCTGCGGTACTCTTGCCGACAGCTGTTGTTCTTATGTTTTTTTATACCCAATTTAATAATATTATTTTAAGCAGCTTGCTGGATTCACAGGTAGTGACATCCTTGCAGGCTGCCGGATATATAAGCAGTACTGCTGAAACCCTGCGCTCCATCTGCGACACAATTATAGGCGATGAAAGGTTACCGATTTTGCTCACAGACAGAGTCGCAGATGTAAATAGCAGTGAGGATGCCATTGTGCATAACGCAGCGACGCAAACGCTCCAAGCCGTAATTGATTCTCATATCAGCAGTAATGCGTTATCTGCAATACGCATTTTTTCCGATGCGCCGTCTGTTTCAGATGGTGGAAATTCCGGGATAATATCGGATACTTCGGAAATAAGAAATACATTTTGGTATGGTATTTTTGCCAGCCAAGATATCAATATGTTTTTTGCACCGGAGTTTTATCTGAGTGCGGCGGAACGGGAGCGATATGGAAATTTAGCTGTAATACGAAAACAGGTTTTTGAAATAGATGACGATAACTTTACAGTGTTTGTAGTTGTTTATATCTATGACGACATATTGGCAAATCCAATACGCGATATAGAATTAGAATCGGTTGAAGGTATTATAGCATTTATAATAAACTCACGCGAAACAGTAGTTGCTCAGACTGATGAAACGGCGTATGGCGTCTATGCAATGCATTATGATGAAATTGCTCAGGCAATTCCCGCTCAGGGTGTCTTTATTCAGAAAGATGTGGCGGGAACAAGTGTGTTCATGACATATAGAGATATTGAGTCTACCGATTGGCGTCTTGCATGGATTGTACCGCAAGCCAGTATCATGGCTCAAAGCAGATCGGTTTTAATTCAGCTTGCCTTGATTTTTTCAGTGATGGCGATTTTGGCACTAATAATGGGTATCATTATTTCAAAGACAATTGTTGGTAGAATAAAATCACTGCGCAATCAAATGAGGAAAGTAAAGACAGATAGGCCAAAGCCTCTTGCCTTTATGCCCGGAAAAGATGAAGTCGGAGAGCTTATTGAAACATATAACTACATGGTTACACGCATAAATACACTGCTCGATGACACAATTGCGTCGGCTGAAGAGCTCAATAATATAAGAATTAAGGCGTTGCGGGCGCAAATTGATCCACATTTTCTTTATAACACACTGGATATGATTAAATGGCTGATAAAAGCAGACAATAACGACAAAGCTTCAGAGGCAATAATGGCATTATCAAGATTTTACCGCTTAACCCTTAACAGAGGAAATTTGACGGCGACAGTTGTGGCTGAATTGGAGCACGTTTCTCTGTATGTGAAGCTTATGAACATGCGCTTTGATGACAAAATCGAATATCTGGTGGATATGTCAGATGATATGTTGGAATATGAAATTCCGCTGATAATTTTCCAACCAATTGTAGAAAACGCGATACAACACGGTATATTTGAAAAACAATCGAAAAGTGGCAAAATAATCATTACGGGCTGGAGTGATAATGAGACGTTGTACTTTTTGGTATCCGACGACGGAATCGGCATGACAGCAGAGCAACTGTCTCTGCTGATGTTGGGTGAGAATGAAGAAGCCACAGGCAGCGGGATAGGTGCTTATAATACACATAGGCGGCTTCAACTTATGTATGATAAAGATGATTGTGGATTGCAGTATTCTTCTGAATATGGCAAAGGCACAGATGTGACGATTCGAATACCCAAGCATTTGAAGGGAACAGTGACGCGGGTAGTAGCGGAGGATATGGACTAAAAATCAGAAAAACAGAGTAGACGATAAAGGTGAGAGTTTATAGGAAGTATAAGTTTGAAAAAATTCAAACCTGTATGGTTAGTTTTTGTCTTGCAAAGTTCGAAAGGGGTGGTCATATTGGTGAGGAAGAATAATTTTTTTGTAGTGGTTAAACTTGTGTGTATGGGAGTAATGTTTGCCGCATTTTTTGTCGGATGCAACAATTCGGGAAATGACGGTCGCCCCAGGCATGCAATTGTTGTTAAGAGTCAAAGCAACAGCTATTTTGAAAGAATTATTGAAGGATTTACCGCTGTTGTGGAGCAGCAAGGAGCAGCAGCTATTGTAAAAGCACCGTCTCGGGCTACTGCGGAAGAGCAGATTACAATCATCAATTCATTAATCACGGATGGAGTGGATAGTATATCCATTGCTACTAACAGTGAATCTGCGTTGGCTCCAGTACTTTCCAGAGCTATTGAACAAGGTATAAAGGTGCAATCATTTGATTCCGCGGCATATCCGGCAAGTCGTGCGCTGCACGTAAATCAGGCTGACGCAAAAATAATAGCAAGAACGCTTATGGATGCGGCTGCGGACATAACAGGCGGTAGTGGACAAATTGCGATTATGAGCACGACAACTCAAGCAAATAATCAGAACAGATGGATTGCCGCAATGAGAGCCTTACTTGAGGCTGGGGAATATCCCGGATTAATGCTTGTCAGTATTGTTTATGGCAAGGATGATTATGATATCACATATGAAAGGACCCAGTTTCTTATAGACACATTTCCCGAATTGGTGCTCATAATAGCGCCGACCGCCGCAGGCATACCCGCGGTTGCGGCATGTATTACAAACAATGGGGTGGAATATCGCTTGAGAGTTACAGGTTTGGGCATGCCTTCACAGATGGCGCAATTTATTGGGGCGGATAAGGCTTGTCCATACATGTTTTTATGGGATTTAGATGAGGTGGGCAAGCTGACAGCATATTCGGCCATTGCTCTTGTTGATGGTGCAATCAGCGGTGAGGTGGGTGAAAGACTGACAGCGGGAGAGATGGGCGAATATTTCATAACATCGGATCCATTCGGAGGCAGCGAGATAGTGCTTCAAGCAATGCCGATAAGATTTGACGAGAGCAACATAGGTTATTGGAAGGAAATTTATTGAGGACGCAAAGCCCAGAGTGTCAAGATGAGGATTCAGTCGATATATTCCGACCCAGTGGTTCGTGACATAGTTGGCGGTAGTTGGATGTAATAGTTTACATAAAGTTTCAGGTGATAGCCAGCTGTGGTCGTGTGAGCATGGCCGGTTATTTGCGCTGAAGGTACATATAACAAAAAACACCATAGAAAAGTGCAAAAAATTGATAAAAAACATGCTGTTTAGACAATTTTTCTTACTTTTTGAATTTATCACTTGCTTACGAACAAACGTGGATTTCGTTATTTTTTCATAATAATGCAGTGATGTGCACATCACCCAAAAAAGTATATTTTAGAAAGCCGCTGATTGTGTACTATATAATTTTTCATAACTTTTGGCATCTTTAAGACCATTTTTTCTTGACAAGATGTTGTGGCGACTATATCATATTGCTAAGCATGTGGGAAGTCGCAAAAGTGCGAGCCATTAGTAAATTCCTAAATGAGAAGTGAAATAATGGCTGCAGAGAGGAGTTGCATAAAATGCCGCTTAACCTGGTTGCGCGATAGCAACGAGGCTGAAAAAGAGGAACCACAACCTCAGAAGAAAAGAGGCAAATATTTTTCTGGAGGAATTTTATGAGAAAATTAAGGACAAAATTAACAACAAAATGGGTACCGTTATTTTTGGTGTTAGTGCTGATTTTGGGAATGATGCCGATATCGGCATCCGCAGCACCAGAATACGAAACGTCGGTGTCTGCGCTTGAAGGCACAGTAATCGGCGCAGATGAAAACACACTTGATTTGTGGTTTGACCCGCTTCGCGCAGTGGCACTGCAAGGCAGCGTTGTCGATGATTTTGAAAACTTCGGCGATTTGGCTTTTGTGTTGCATACATTGGGCGAGCCTCGTGGCATGGTTGGATTTGAAGGCGGATACGCACTTCCAAGCAATCCAAATGAACTTGTAGAAATCAGTGTTCAATTCGTAACACCTCCGTCAGTAGTTCTAGAGCTTATGAGCGATGTAAACCATCCTTATGTTGCTGAGAACGTGAACACAATGCTTCGTATTGACAATCCTCATGAGATGCACGCTATTACAGCACATGCAAATTTCCTCATGCAGCTTGCACAAGAGGTTACAGATACCGCGCGCGGTGTGGCGGCTTTCGGTGCTCCGGACTTTGAAGTGCTTGACAGTTTCCATACTCTTTTCAATGGGAAAATCATGCAGGTTCCTGCATTTATGGTTGAGCAAATCGCTGCTCTTGATGAAGTATTTGTAGTTACTCCAAACTACAAACTCCATCCGATGAATGACGTTGAAGAACAGCAATGGCTGGAAGAGACGATTTTCTTTATCGAAGCTATGGACGAACTTGCAGAAATTCTAGATTCAGTAGAACCAGCAGACTTGGCTGACTGGACTCCGGGCAGCAACTCTTGGAGCGCAAACTTCATGCGTGAGTCTAGAGAACTCTTTGAGCTTGATTATGTCCACAACGAACTTGGTATCACAGGTGCGGGCATCAGAGGGATCGTTGTTGATTCAGGTATAGATAGCAACCACCCAAGATATCATCGTTACCATTATACGCAAACAGGTCAGTTCACACATGGCCTCCGAGTACCGGGTCGTAACAACAATGCCGGTAATCCGTCTAACGAAAGTAACTGGAGCAACTGGGGTGACGGCGGATCACACGGAACACATGTATCTGGCTCTGTCACTGGTATGGCCCCGGATGTGACACTTTACGTATATGGTGCTATGGGTATAGCGTCTCTTGAAAGAGCATGGCAGGATGGATTTAGAGATGGCGTTAAGTACTACACGCACAATGTTGTAAACATGTCATTTGGTTCTGCAAATGTCAATCCGTATGGCAACGTTTCATACGCAACAAGTGTTATGACACTATCAGGATTCTACCTGATGGTAGCGTCAGCCGGTAATAACGGACCCGGTCTGCAAAATACAACAGCACCAGGTAGTGAGAGTATGACACTCACAGTTGGTGCTGGTCTGGCAGGCGGATTTGTTTCACCATTCATCTATGAAAATGTCCGCATCGATAACCAAACAGGAATTGAGCTTGATGTTCATGCTTGGGATTGGGGTTGGATGCCGCTTGACGAAAATGGCTGGCGTGAAGCTTTCCCAGAAGACATGGAAGAAATTATGGAAGGCGTATTCTCAAGACCCATTGAGCAACAAGATCGCAGATGGAGATGGGGCAATGGCCTTAATCAAAATGAAGATGGATCCTTTAACTACATTTGGCTCGGTGCAATGGCGGATACAGCCGTAGCACGTGAGGCAGCAGCAGCTAGACTTCGTGCGCTGGATATTGATGTGGCAGGCTCTATAATCATTCAAGCACGTAATGCGGCGGGCTCACCTGGTACAACCAATCCGCGTGATTTCTGGGCACAGCAAGGCGCGGGAGCGTTGATTATTGTAGCGGATAATCCCAACAACGGATTCCACTATAGTGGCGGCGCGGGTCCTTGGGAACTCATCCAAGGAAGTATCCCGATCCTCTCAATGAGAGCACGTGATGGTCAGCGTGCACTTCCGTTCCCGGCGGGAATTCATCCACATGCACTAATGGGTGGTCCGATTCCGGTCACAACAAATGCAGAAACAGCAGCAGCAAACGTAGTGGGAGTAACAGGCACAATCAGTTTAGGAGCACTGACAAATCATGTCGGCAATCCAAATCACGTTGCACCAAACTACCTTGCAGGCTTTAGCTCACCTGGTCCGCAGCTACACACATATCACATACTTCCCAACATCGTAGGTCCGGGCGTACAAGTTCACTCGACATTTCCCGCGCATGCGACAAACCGCTTCACACGTGCACTGCGCAATGCCGATGGCGATTTTGTCAATGCAGCAGGCGAAGTAATAGGCGCGACAGGAAACCCCGTTGCGTGTCCGCAATGGCTGAACAATCCGCAAACACATCGTGACTGGAGCATAGCATATGCACTGCAAATGGGTACATCCATGTCTGCACCGACAGTAGCTGGTCTGGCAGCACTAGTATGGCAGGCTCACCCTGACGATACACCGCAGCAAATCATAGCGAGGATTATGAATACTGCTGCTGTAATGGGTAGTGAAAACAGACCGGATCCATACCATGTCTACCAAGTTGGCGCAGGCTTTGTAAATCCAAGAGCGGCAATCGAGCAGCAGGCAATAGCAACAGCTCTCGTACCCATTCCTTGGAATCACCATGCAAACCGCCTCCCGGGACAAGCTCCGATTCCTCCGGCGGTAGGTAATCCAGCGGGTCTTGCACCACCTTCAAATTGGGTTCGTTCATCAATCTACCAAGAGCAAGGTGCACTTAGCTTCGGTATTATTAATGATGTCGTAAGCCATGAAATTACGGTTACAATCCGTAATGCAGGTACAGCTCCTTGGACTCCGGATGTCAGATTTAACACAGCAATACATGGTGTGGATGCAACTCCTCACACAAGCTTCCATCCTGATGTTGCTCTTAGGGTCATAGCATCAGATGCAGCACCGGTAAACGGAGTGCAAACCTTCACATTTGTAATGGAATTCCCGGAAGATATCCAGTATGGTCTATATAACGGTAATGTCGTATTTACAAATGGTCAGGGTGGCAGAATCACAATGCCGTTTGCAGGAGTTCCGTATATCGATGGGCAAGGTGTTGCAGCACGTCTAGGTTCCGGCGTATATCGCCCGATCATAGCAGTTGCAGACGGAGAACTGACAGCAGCAAATAGAACAACAATTGACTTCGCACTTGAAATCCCGTCACTCATTACAGCAAATGCCAATGACCGCGTCATTGACTTCTTTGCAAGACGCGTAAATGATGATGGATCCTTTGGCGAAACAAGATATGTTTATGCAACATCTACACTATTTCCAAATGCAGCAATGGCTACGGGGCGTTTCATGGTTGCAAGCCGTGTAAATGACCCAGCAAACCCCGGACAATTCTTATATTTACAACCTGGTATATATGAACTATTCGCAGGTGTTCAGACAACACCGCCGCGTCTTGTTGACGGTGTTCTGATTCCGGGTGTACATGCACCACTTTCTGTAGGTCAATTCATAGTGGCAGGTGAGCGTCCAACCGTTGATGCTGCATTCTCTTTTAATGCAGATGGCGGTGTAACGGTGGTAGGAACAGTTTTCTGCCCTGCTCATGAACTTGCAATTGCAAATGATATTACAACAATCCGCGCAGCTACAAACCTTGGTGTAGAAGTTCCAGCGCTAACCCCGACAGTATTTGACTACCGCTTTGCGCAAGTCACAGTGGGTGGTACAACCATAAGACCTAATGCTGACGGCACCTTTGAGGTCACACTTTCGGCGGAAACAGCAACAGAACTGCTCGTAGGTGAAGGCATTACAGCAACAGTGGTAAGCGGTGCTTGGAATGACTTTGCAGCAGCCACAGGTGCAGCTACTGTAATACAAGGTGCACTTACATCAGAAGTATACACTCTCACTCTTGCGGGTTCACCTGTATTTTCAGGATCGAATCCAAATGTTCTAAGAGAGATGCTTGATGCGGGTGATGTAATCCTATCAACTCCAGGTAATCTGGGTATATTCTCACATCATAGTCCGTTTGTGGTTCCAGAAGGCACGGTGCTTATTGTAACAACCACTCTGAACGTACAACGTGATGCAGAGCTCATAATTGAGGGTACAGTTATCGTTCTAAACGGCGCAAGAATTAACAACCAAGGTGGTCCGGCCGGCGGCGGAACAATCTCAATAGCAAACACAGGTACGCTCATTAACTTTGGTCATGTCGAAAACGTAACAAACTCAGCGGTTGTAAACTATGGAACAATCGTCAACAATGCGAGATTTGAAGTACGTGCCGATACAAGACTACATGATTGCGGTGAGATTATTGGAACAACTCCGCTGAACATTCATCGCAATGCTATACTATGCCGTTGCTGTGAAGTAGACCAATTTAGAATCAGCTTTATGAATAACGGTAATGAGCATGATGCCAATATCTCTGCTACAAATATTGTAAGAACGAGATTGCATCCAGAGTCAGGTGCAGAGGCATGGACTGCTGGCGATGTGAAGTTTACAGCAATAACAAATGATGGAAGAGATGTTTCTGCAGAATATCTGCGTAATGCGACAGCAAATGTTATAGATATCTTTAAGCATTGCACATGGGAAACAATTACTCTTACAATTACCGTGCGCCATCAGACAGAAGTAGTAACTCTATACAACAATCGTTATAATCACGGCCTTGGAACCCACCAGGTCGTAAGAGATGCAACGTGTACAGAAGCTGGCTATATCAGGACAATATGCAATAATCCACTGTGTAGTCATGAAGAGGTTGTTGTACTTCCGCCGTTGGGACACAACATAGTTGATGGTCGTTGCACAAGATGTGATGCCACCACCTAAGTTGCGTAACAATTCGTGAAAACATCCAAAAGGGGCTGTTGCAATAAAACTTGCGACAGCCCCATAGGAAATAGGTACCCACATTATATTTTTTAGGAGGACAAATATGAGGAAATTAAGAACAAAATGGCTGTCGTTGCTATTGGTACTGGTGCTGCTGTCAGGCATTTTACCAATGCATGCAATGGCCGCCCAAGCATCGGAACCGAATCCGTACGGTTCTGAAAACGTAACAGAAAACTTTGATGGAAGCACAGTTGATTTAGTGTTTGACCCGCTTCGTGCATTGGCTCTTCAGGGCGGTGTAGACAACTTAGATAATTTCGGCGCCTTAGAGCTTGTCCTGCACACATTGGGCGAGCCTGTAGGTGCCGTTAATTTTCACGGAGACTACGCACTTCCTAGTGATCTCAATGAATTTGTTGAAATCGTGGTTCAGTTCGTAACACCACCATCGGTAGTGTTGGGTCTAATGGATGACGCAAATCATCCGTATGTTAGCGAAAATGTAAACACAATACTTCGTATGGACAATGTTCTTGAGATGCATGCTATTACAGCACACGCAAAGTTCCTCACACAGCTTGCACAAGATGTTACAAGCACTGCGCGTTTCGGTGCTCCGAATTTCGAAGTGTTTGAAAGTTTCCACACACTCTTTAATGGCAAAGTTTTGCGAGTTCCGGCATTCATGGTAGAGCAAATTGCGACTCTTGATGAGGTCTTTGCCGTTACACCTAACCACTCATACTTTTTGCTAGGCG